>Ga0247834_1000427_pt1 | contig 81153 bp, 64 predicted proteins | sample LaCruzMarch2015__8_FD_187118 | JGI IMG/M metagenome (GOLD analysis project Ga0247834, IMG submission 187118) | Freshwater microbial communities from meromictic Lake La Cruz, Castile-La Mancha, Spain - LaCruzMarch2015_12m | ecosystem: Environmental > Aquatic > Freshwater > Lake | place: Spain...
GCCCTCGCCCTCGCCCTCGCCTTCGCCTTCGCCTTCGCCTTCGCCTTCGCCTTCGCCTTCGCCTTCGCCTTCGCCTTCGCCTTCGCCTTCGCCTTCGCCTTCGCCTTCAGCAGCGTCGACGCTGGTGGCCAGCAGGCTGCAGCCCCCTGAAAAAGCGAGCAGCCACATCACGATGACGCATCCGGTTCGTTGCACAGGGCCTCCGCCCCTCGAAGCCTGCCACAGTCGCGGGGCGGTCGCTTCGGTCGGTGTGGTCGAGCGGCGTGTGGCGGTCAGCGCAGGCTTCGTCGGCGGCCACCGAAGTCCCCGCGTCTCGTGTGGCCGGCTCGGGTTTTCATCCGGGCTGGTTTGCGACAAGGTCACCCATGGTTCGTTCCTTCTGCCGCCTCGCTTGCGTGTTGCCTGTGCTGGGGTTCCTGGCGGCCTGCGATGTGCCGCCGCCGCCGCCGCCCCCGCCGCCCCCTCCCGTCGACCCCGAGATCGTCGAAGTGGCCCCTCCCACAGAGGCGCCACCCCCACCGAGGGTCTTCCCCATCGACAAGGGAGACCTTGGCGCCATCAAGAAGCGGGGCACCCTGCGCATCCTCGTGCAGGGCAATGGCGAGGCGCTGCTGCCCCGCGATGGGGCCTCTTCGCGGGTCGACCGCGATGTCGCCGAGGCCTTTGGCGCCCACCTCGGGCTTGGTGTTGAGATCATCCAGGTGGACCGCTTCGAGGACCTGTTGCCCTCGCTCATCGAAGGCAAAGGTGACGTCGTCGCCGGGCGCCTGACGGTCACGGCCTCGCGCAAGGCCCAGATCGCGTTTTCGCGCCCGGTGAACCTCGTCGAAGAGGTCCTCGTCCAAAAGACCGGCGCCGAGAAGCCAGCAGGCTTCTCAGCCCTTGCGGGGCGCACGGTGCATGTGCTCGCCCAGTCGAGTCATGAAGAGACCCTTCGTGGCCTCGCCGAGAAGGACGCCGCTGGCGTCGTCATCACCGCCGTCGACGATGCCCGCGATGAGCATGACCTCGCGGGCGCCGTTGCCCGGGGCGAGATCGCCCACACCGTCGTCGACAGCGACGTCCTCGCCCACATCCGCGCCTACAGCCCCGGCGTCGAGGCCGCGCTGGTGCTGCGCGGGGGTCGGGAGATTGCCCTGGGCCTGCGCCAGGAGAACCCGAAGCTGAAAGCCGCCCTCGACGCGTTCTTGATTCAGCGGGCGATGACGGCCCACCGCAGCGAAGCCGAGATCCTCGATCTCGATGGTCTGAAGAAGCGCGGCTCCATCCGGGTGCTGACGAGGAACGACGCCGTGTCGTACTTTTTGCACAAGGGCCAGCAGCTGGGCTTCGACTATGACTTCCTCACCCTCTTTGCCAAGCAACACGGCCTGCGGGTCGACATCGTCGTGCCACCAACGCCCCAGGACCTCATCCCCTGGCTCATCGAGGGTCGCGGCGATGTGATCGCCGCCCTGATGACCAACACCCCCGAGCGCGCCGCCCGGGTGACGTTCACGCCGCCGTACATGTTTGTCGACGAGGTGCTCGTCCAACCGGCGGGGGAGGCTCTCGTGACGACGTTTGAGCAACTCGCCGGCCGGTCCATCCATGTCCGCAAGACGTCGTCGGTGTGGTCGGTCCTTCAGCCCCTGGCCGCCCAGCATGGTTTCACGCTGGTGGCCGCCGACGAAGACCTCGAAGCTGCCGACCTCATCGCCCGGGTGGCCCGCAAGGAGATCCCCCTCACCGTCGTCGATACGGCCTTCTCCATTTGCGAGGTCTCACCCCGCACCGACCTGCAGGCCAGCTTTGTCCTGATCAGCAAGCGGCCGGTGGCCATGGCGAGCCGCACCGACGCACCGAAGCTGCAGGCCGCCCTCGCGACGTTTGTGCAGAAGCACGTCAGCCAGAAGGAAGAGGGCCGCATCGTGGGCAGCACCGACTACAACATCCTGAAGAAGGCCTACTTCGACGAACGTCGGCGGGTGCCCCAGGACTTCGTCGTCGCCTCCCCCGGCGACGCCCGCATCTCGAAATATGATGACCTGATGCAGCAGCGCTCGGCGCAGTACGGCCTCGATTGGCGGTTGATGGCCGCCCAGGCCTACCAAGAGTCGCGCTTCGATCCGGCAGCGAAGAGCTGGGTCGGCGCCCAGGGTCTTTTCCAGGTGATGCCCGCGACCGGGCGCGAGATGGGCTTCACCAAGCTGCACGAGCCCGACGAGGGCGTGCATGCCGGCGTGCGCTACATGGCGTGGCTCATCGACCAGTTCGACAAGGGCATCCCGTTCAAGCACCGGATGCGCTTTGCCCTTGCGGCCTACAACGCCGGCAAGGGGCACGTCGACGACGCCCGCCGCCTCGCCGCAGAGATGGGCCTCGATCGGGACAAGTGGTTCGGCCACACCGAGAAGGCCATGCTGCTGCTGCAGGAGCCCAAGTACAGCAAGCGCGCCCGCTACGGCTACGTGCGTGGCGAGGAGCCCGTGAAGTACGTCAGCGAGATCCAGTCCCGCTACGACAACTACACGACCATCATCCCCCACCTCATCGATCCGTCGACGTCGTCGTCCCCGCCTCCAGCGGTTCCGCCGCCGCCGACACCGCCTCCGACACCGCCGACACCGCCGACGCCGCCGACACCGTGACCTGGGCTGGTCACGGGCAACGACTCGTCAGCCCCGCCTCTCAAGGAGGCGACCGCTGCGGTAGTCGTCGTACGCCTGCTGCAGTTCGGCGTCGGTGTTCATGACGAAGGGCCCACGCCGGGCCACGGGCTCGCCGATGGGGGCACCGGCAAACACCAGCAGCCGCGCGTCCTTGCCGCCATCGGCGCGCACGTCGATGGTCTCGCCGCGACCGAGCACTCCGAGGGCCCCCGCTCGCAGGGCCTGGTTGTCGGCGCCAACGAGGGCGTCGCCGTCGACCATCTGCAGAAACGCCGTGTGGCCCGCCGGCACATCGAAGCGGGCCCGACCGCCGGCGGGGACCCGCAGGTCCACCAGCAGGGGATTGGTGGCGACGCCGTCGATGGCTCCCCGCAACCCGCCCACGCGGCCGGCGAGGACCCGGGCCTCACCATCTTCCACCGTCGTCGTCGAAAATGCGCTGGCGGCGAGGTCCTGATAGCGGGGGTCCCGCCACTTCTGGCTGGCGGGCAGGTTCACCCACAGCTGGTAGCCCCACATATCCCCCGTCGTCGTCGAGCCCTCGGGCATCTCCGCATGGATGATGCCGCGGCCCGCCGTCATCCACTGCACGCCGCCGCCCTCGATGCGGCCATCGTTGCCGACGCTGTCTTGATGCCGAATGGCGCCGTCGATCATGATGGTGACGGTCTCGAAGCCCCGGTGGGGATGGTTCGGGAACCCCGCCTGGTAGTCCCGCGGGTCTCGGCTGTGGAAGCCGTCGAGCATCAAGAACGGATCGAGCATCGGCAGGGCCCGTCCGCCGAGGAGCTTGGTGAGTTTCACGCCGGCGCCGTCCTCGTGGGGCGTGCCAAACACCACCCGCTCCAGCACCCGCGACGCCCGCGCCTTGCGGCTGGTGACGATGGCAGCGCTGGCCCCCACCACCGCGAGGGACGCAGCACCGACGGCGAGGAGGTGGCGACGGGAGAGGGCCATGGCCGGTGTTAGCGACCCCGTGCCGCGCTGGCCAGCCCGGGCTGCCGACGACGACGAAGGCCGAGCAGCACCAGGGCCAGCGCTGCCGGCGCCGTCGCCGACGTCTGGGCACAGCCGCGGCTCTCGTCCACAAGGGGGAGGCACACGGTCAGGGGTGCGCTCCGGTGGCCGGCCACGTCGATGGCCTCGATCTCGAAGCAGGCGTCGCGGGGTTTGGCGCTGTCCACCACGAAGGTCACATCAAGGTCGTCGGGGCTGCGGCAGCCGACGCCCGGGCTCACGACGATCGGTCCGTCGAGTTCATCGCTGCTGATGGCCAGCATCACAGGCTCAGAGACCTGCAGCCTCGGCAGGCAAGCAGCGACCCGGATGGCGTTGCTGCCAAAGAAGGCGTTGCCGCCAATGCCTGTCGTGCTGAAGAAGACGTCGCCGCCGCCGAAGGCGGGCGCCTCGACGTCGTCGCCCTCACCGACCTGAAATGAGAATGACTGGTTGAGCCCCGGGGAACTCCCCGAAAGCCCGAGCGCCTCGCCAGGGCTCAAGGCAGGCAACGGCATGACAAACGCCGGGCCCACGGGCGGGGCGGTCAACACTTCGGTCACCTCCAGTTCGGCGACACGCACGCGTCCCCGAGACAGGGAGAAGGTCACGCCGTCCACTTCACCGAAAGCCACCAGGCGGGCGTTGGTGGGCAACACGCTCCCATTCGGCGGGAAGAGCTCGAAGCTCGGATAGTCGATGGTCGTTGACTCGTCCCCCGACTGGGCCGGCGCGAAGAGCAGCAGCGACGTGACCAGCATGGGGCCCATCGTCGAAGCCTACCCCGCGGGGGGGCGGGCGCCATCATTGACCGTCGCGTCTGGCGAATCAGCCTCGACGGCAAACGGGTGGGTGGTCGGCTTGCCAAGCCGATGTCCACGACGTAGCCCGGCGCCATCGCCACCTCAGCACCGGACGTCAGCGTGTACCCCGCACCCAGCATCACCACAGCGGCCACGGTTTGATGTGCCTCGTGATGATCGCGGCGCTGCTGCTGGCCGGGTGCGCCGATGTTCCCGTCCCCGTCACCCAACAACTCACTGACGTTGAGTGGCTGCCGCTGCTGGGGCCACCGGGGCGCCCCCGTGTGGAGGTGGCGGTGCTGCTCAATGGGCGGCCCACCCGCGCGATCCTCGACACCGGGGCCATGTCCAGCGCCATCCCGCTGGCGCTGGCGAAGCGCCTGGGGGTCGATGTCGACGGTGACGCCGTCACCATCGTTGACGCCCACGGCACGGTCGCCAGGGGGCAGCTGGCCACCCTGGAGTCGCTGGCCCTTGGTCGGCAGTGGATCGACCATGTTCCCGTGGTGGTGCTCCCCGCCGAGCAGGAGCGCGAGGTCGTGTTGATTGGCTACGACGTCCTGCGCCACTTCGACATCCTGCTGGTCCACGACGAAGGCGTCGTCGGCCTGCTGCCGCCGGGCAAGGCTCCAGCCACGGGCGCGTCGGTGCCGGTCAGGCTGGACCCCACGGGCCGGGCGTTGCACGTCGACGTCGAGGTGGATGGCCGCAGCCATCGGGCGCGCAGCACGCTGGTCCTCGATACGGGGGCTGACGCCACGACGTTTCCGTCGGCGCCGGCAATGCTCGCCGGCGTCGACGCCGACCTGCGTTTTCGCGCCACCACCATCGGCGTGGCGGGCAGCAAGCAAGAGCCAGGGCGGTATGCCCTGCGCTCCCTGCAGGCGGGTGGTGTCGATCTCGGCAACATCCTCGCCTGGGAAGGGATCACCGACGACGGCACCTCGGGTCTGCTCGGCAACGATGTCCTGTTGAGTCATCGGACAACGCTTGTGTCCGCCGACGCGCCCGGGGGCCCGAGGCTCTTTCTCGCGCCGCTGACGACGCTCCCATCGACGTTGTCGTGCAGCACGTTTGGTCAGCGTCGGCTGGACAGCGACCACGCGGATGCCACGCCCTGTGTGCAGGTGCGCGTGATTGCGGCCGAGGGGGCGGACCTCGAGGCGCTGCGCCTCAACCGCACCTGGAACAGCGGCGGCACGGCGGCGTTGTCAGGGGAAGCGCTCGAGAGCCTGCCGCGACGTGCGCGGCAACGAGACGATGTCTGCCTCGAGGTGAAGCTGCACCACGCGATGGCGCGCGACCGGGTGCAGTTCGTCGTTGGCGACGCCACCGATGGTGCTTTTGTGATGACGCTGGGCATCGCCATGAAGGCCGACCCGCAGCACGACCGCCGTCATTGCCTGGGGCTGCCCGAAAGCACCCGCCTGCTGGGCTTGGGTCGCGATACACCCCTGACCCTGCGTTCCCTGCGGGTCGACGACGGGGCGGACGGGACGCTGTGTGATGCCGACGTCTGCAGCTGGTACCACGGGCCCTAGTGCCGTGAGCCGGCTAGCGCCGGCGGTGCCTGGCCCAGAGGTCGGCGGGGATGCTGTTGCTGCCGGCGATGCGGCCGTAGACGTCGACGCTGCCGCGGGGGATGCGGGCGAAGCGGGTGGCCTCGTCGCCGCTGAAGGGCACGCGGTACAGGCCGAAGCGGCCGTCGTTGAAGCCCTCGGCCCACTCGAAGTTGTCCACCAGGGACCAATAGAAATAGCCGCGGCAGTCGACGCCGTGGTGGTGGATGGCGTGCCACATGGCCTGGGTGTGGCGCACGATGAAGTGCTGGCGCATGACGTCGTCGTCGGCTCGGTCGGCGATGCCGTTTTCCAGCACCTGGATGGGCTTCTTGTAGCGCTTGTGGAAGCGGACCAGCTCGTCGGCGAAGGAGCGCTCGTCGAGGGCCCAGCCCAGATCGCTGACTTCTTCGCCGGGCTCGCGGGGATCATGATGGCTTACAGTGTAAGCACCAGGAACCAGCCCCGTGCGGACGTACGTACGAGCGGCCGTAGTAGTTGAGGCCGATGGAGTCCTGGGTGCCGCGCAGGCCGGGGATCACCTCTTCGATGCCCGTCTGGGTCGGGCGCCAGACGCCGCTCTCGATGGCGTCGACGAAGTCGAGGACGAAGGCGTGGTCGACGAAGTACGCGGTGGCCACGTCGAGGGGCCAGTGGTTGCGGGCGGGCATGAAGCGCCGCACGTGGGTGGCGATGCAGACGTCGGTGTCGGCCCGTACCGCTTTCAACGCCTGATAGCCGGCGAGGTGCATGCGCAGCAGTTGGGCGCCGAGGAAGGCGACGTCTTTGGGGGAGCCCCGTCGTTCGTTGGGGGGGAACACGCCCTCGAGGTAGCCGAGGTAGGCGTAGACCATGGGCTCGTTGAGGGTGCACCAATACTTCACCCGCGGCGCGTAGCGGCGGGCGACGACGTCGGCGAAGCGGGCGAAGGCGGCCACGGCGTCGCTGCGCTCGAGCCCCCGCCGGCCGCTGCCGTCGGTGCCGACGGTGTCGAGCCAGGCCGGAATCGCAAAGTGAAACAGGGTGACGCTCGGCGTCAGGCCGTGGGCCTCGATGGCGTCAAAGACCCGATCGTAAAACGCCAGGCCGGCGTCGTCGGGGGCCACCATGTCGGGGCGGGGAAACAGCCGGGCCCACGACAGCGACAGGCGAAACGCGTTGTGAGCCGCTGCTTTGGCGCGGCCGAGGTCGGCGTCGAACTGCAGGTCGAAGTCGGCCTTGCGATCGATGACGCTGTCGTCGACGTCGGCGATGCCCGCGATGTGGCCGGGGATGACGCCGCCGCGGGGGAGACGCCCCTGTCTGCTCGCGGCGCGGGCGGCCCGTTCAAAGGCCGTCCACTGGTCGGGCTGGGCATGCTCGATCTGGTGGTCCGACGTCGCTGTGCCCCACAGAAAGCCCGGCGGAAACGCGAAGGGGCCGACGCCGTCGTCGGGCAAGCGATTGGGCCTTCGCCAGGGCAACCTCGGCATCAGCGGCGCAAGCCCCGACCGGGCACCGTCATGGTCGCCTTCGTGCCTGGCGACGTCGGCGATGTGGTGGGCGGTGCGCTCATCGTGGTCGACGACCCCGGCTTCGCCGTCGTGGCTGGCAGCGATGGTGTCGGCTTCGGCTTGGCGGCCTTGGCGGCCTGCACCGGCGCCGCGCTTTTCTCGGCGACGCCTTGTTTGCGGGCCTCGAGGCGTTCCACGAAGGCCTTCACCGCTTCGCTGGTGAGGGGCACGTTCTCGACGGTGGTGATGCGGGCCACCTCGCGCACGGTGGCGGCCCCGATGTACTCGTTCATCAAGGCGGCGGATTCAGGGGTGGCCGGGGGCGGATTGCCGAGGTCGAGGGCCTCTTTGAGGCGGCCCACGGCTTCGGCACCGGCGGTCCGGCCGAGATGGCGCAAGAAGTCGAGGGCGGCCCGGTCTCCCGGTCGCAGCTCGAGCTCTTCCTTGCGGTCCAGGCGAAACAACACCTCGCCACCCTCGACGGCGCGGACGTAGGCGCGAGCGACAGCACCGGCCAGGGCGCTGCCGCCGACGACGGCGCGCTCGGCCTTGAAGCGGGCAATGCCCGCGGGGGTCAGGGGCATGTCGAGGCGGGCCATCATCGACGCCACCGCCGTCAACGCCCGCGGCGTCAGGGGCTCTTTGGCCCCCGCCCGCGACAGCAGCAGAGAACGACCGGCGACGTCGCCGATGTCACTGAGGGCCTTCAGCAGTTCATGGGCCCGCTGGCTCTCGGCATCGAGCTGGCGCACATCGACAGACCGCTGGGGCCCGCCCTGTCCGGCGCCTGCTCCGGCACCGCCACCGCCACCGCCACCCTGTCGTTGGCCCAGGCCACGCATCGTCGTCATCCGTCGAGCATAGCGCTCAACCGACGGCGACGCACCTGTGCTCGACCGAGCTGTGCCGAAGCCGCGTTTTACGTCGTCGCTGCGCGGAAGAACATCGGTCGCCGGACGACGACGACAATGATGGCGACCGCTGCCCAGCTCAGGCTGTTGGCAATCATGAAGCGGGTGTCGTTGATGAGGTCCAACGACAAGGCGTTCGCGCCGTTGACCGCCCAGTGAAACAACGACGCCACGAGGACATTGAAGCCGAGGTCGGCCACCAGCCCATAGAGCACGACGGTGAAACTGAGAACAACGACAGCGAACAACGCCATATACACGGGACCGTTGGCGTAGAGGCCCACGTGCCACGGCGCCCACAAGCCCGCCACAATCAAGCACGAGGCCCAGGGCGGGAGAGCGCCGTCGAGCCGCTTGTGCAGGAAGCCGCGCCAGCCGAGTTCCTCGCCGATGGCCCCCAGGGGCATCCAGACAAGCATCGCCCACGACACACCACGCGGGGCACCGCCCGGGGAGGGTCCAGTGTCGGCCGGGCTCAGCCCCACTCTGACGATGACGGCGGCGATGGCAGCAGCGAGGAACGGAAGTGCGGCGCGCCGGGATCGTGCGCGTGAACAGCGAGAAGCGATGGGCGTCCTTCCGAAACAACGCGAGCATCGCGAGGGCCGCGATTCCCGGCCCCCACTGCGGAAGGATCCAGTCCGGCGCCACCCCGGTCGCCTGCTGCGCCCCGCCGATGACGACGGTCGCCAACAGCGTCAGCAGTGCGAAGGCGACGACCCGAACGAACATGGGTGTCAGCTTCGCACGGGCATACGGACCTGTGCTCGCCCTCCGCCGCGCTTGTGGTCGCCCACGACGGTGCTGGGGCTCGATTCAGGGGACGGACAGTGGCAGCTGCCGGGGCCGTCGTCGACGGGCCAACAGCGCCAGCAGCATGAAGGGCAGGGCCACCGGGGTCGCGGCACAGCCGCCTTCGGCGCCGGGGGCGTTGCGGACCACGATGCGTTGGATGCCGGCGTTGCTGTCGGGTCCAGCGCCGCCGCCGGTGTCGCCGCCGTCGCCGTCGCCATCAACGGGGTCGCCGATGGCGGGGTCGCCGGGGTCGCCGGGCGGGTCGGGTGTGACCGGGGTGACGGTGTCTGGTCCATCGAGGCGCGTGAAGCGCAGGGAGTCGAACACGAGCTGCAGACCCGATGCGACCGATGCGTGCCTGCAGGATCATGCGAGCCTCCATCCCGCAGAAATCATGACCAATTGGTCAGCCATGTCATCCGCCGGGCGCCCGATGCCGGGCCCCGGGGCGTGGGGGAGGTACGCTGGGGCATGGTGTGCCGTTGGATGCTGGGCCGTTGGCTGCCGGGCTGCTGGTGTGTGGTGGCCGTGATGCTCGCTGCCATCGGCGCGAGGGCCCAGGAGCCCCTGCCGCCGCCACCGCTGCTGTCGGACACCGTCGACGCCCCCGTCGGTGATCCACCACCGCCCCCCGAAGCGCCACCGGCGCCGAAGCCGAAGCCGAAGCCGAAGCGGTCCCTGCGCGCAGCACGGCCGACGTCACCGCCACCCGAAGTGGCCACGCCGGTGGTGGTGTCGACGGGAGCCGGCCCCCTGTGGGCGGGCAGCCTCGGCGGCGTGGGCGGGGCCGTCGGTGCCGGCGCCGGCGCGATGCTGTTGCTGACGGGAGCCCTGGTGCTGGTGCCCGACATCGTGTTGGTGGCGGCCATCATCAGCACGCCGGCCCTGGCGTCGTTGGTGGCGGGTCTGTTGGTGGTGGCCATGGCCGTTCCCCATCCCACCGTCGACGACTTCGGCACCGTCGCCGCCTGCAGCGCCGCTGGCTGTGCGGGCACCTGGTTGGTGCTGTTGTTGGGCTTTGGCGGCGGCGCCGGCTGCAACCCCGGTGGCTGTGGTGACCCCTGCTCGGGCACCCGGGGCTGCGACGGGTTTTCGAGCGGTGGCACCCGCGCGGCCGGTGCCCCGGCGGGTCATCGCAGCGACATCGCCATGCCCGCCGCGGCTGGTGCGGGCATCGGGGCCCTGGCGGGTCTGCTGGCGGGCCTCGCCGTCGGCTACAGCCTCGAGAACCCGGGGGCGTTGAGCCCGGCAAGCGTCAGCCAGCGGACGGGGGCCGCTGTCGGCCTCGTGGCCGGCGGTCTGGTGGGGGGCGCCATCGGTGGCATGGTGGTCGGCTTCGACGTCGACAGCCTCTAGACCCTGGACTCGCGCCTCACGTCGGCTTCGATGCTTCGTCGACGGGGGTGCCGAGGGCCTTGACCACGAGGGCCACGAGCTCGCCTGGGTCAAACGGTTTGCGGAGGTAGACCCACTCCGTGGCGCCGCTGCCCTGGACCTTCGATTTCTCGAGGTAGCCGGAACACACCACAACGGGCTCGCTGCGATGCCCTGAGCGAAAGGCCCGGATGACGTCGTCAGCGTCGCCGTCCAACAACATGCCATCGGTGACGAGCATCGCGAAGTGTTCGCCGCCCAGGGCGGCTTTGGCAGCGGCGACGGACTCCACGGCGACGACAGCGAACCCCGCCCGGGTCACAAAGCGTTCCATCACCTTGAGGACGGAGACGTCGTCGTCCACCAACAACACCCGGCCCGAACTCACGATCGTCGTCGTCGGCGGCATGGTTTGCGACGGCGTCGGCTCGTGGTCGTCGGCGGGAAAGCGGGCCAGCACCCGGGTGCCCTGCTGTGGCGACGACGTGATGATGACCTGGCCACCCGCCGCGTTCACGGCGGCCCACACCAGCGACAAGCCAAGGCCGGGGTGCAGGGTGCCTTTGGTGGTGAAGAACGGATCGAAGGCGCGCTCGCGCACGTCCGCGCTCATGCCGCCGCCGGTGTCGGCCACGCTGACCTCGACGTCGCCGCTCTCCTGGTTGCGCCCCAGGGCAATGGTGACCTGGCCACCGTCGGGCATGGCCTCGACGGCGTTTTTCACCAGGTGCTGGATGGTGTCTATGAGGGCGGCTTCCCGCAGGCGGATCGAGCCTTGAAGAGAAACCCGCTCTGGGGTTTGTCGCCGAGGCGAGTCACCTGAGGGGCGGGTGGGGAAACCTCCCCGCCAATCAGTGGTCGTCGTGTGCCCCGATGCCCACTCGGCCATCCCCTCGACCTTCAACGTCACCCCCGTTGGCAGGCTCAGGCGGGCCACAATTCCTTCGAGGGCCCCGAGGGGATCACAGCTGCCGACGCTCTCGGTGTTGTCCCGACAGAGGGACAAGAGCTGCCGGGTCAAACCCGATGCCCGGGCCACCCCCTGGCCGATCTCGTCGAGAAAGCCCCGCTGCTCGTCGCTGTCGACCGCCAGGGGCACCATGGCGGCGCCGCCCTGAATCGACACCAGGGCGTTGTTGACGCCGTGGGCATGCCCGCCGCCAGGCGTCCGAGGCTCTCCAGGCGCTGGGAGGTCTCGAGGCTGCGACGGAGCTTTTCCCGCTCGGCCTCGGCGGACCGTTCAGCCTCCCGGGCAGCCCCCTCCGCCGTCATCGCGCGATGAATGGCGAAGCGCAGGCGGAGAAAGACGACGGAGGCCGCCGCGAGGAAAAGCGTGGTCGACAGGCCCAGTCGCACCACATCGGCGGAGCGGAGGTCGGGGGCGGGTGGTGCGACCCATCCCTGCACACTCGCGATCATGAAGAGGGCAACACCACCGACCAACGCGACGTAGGTGGTGATGGCCCCGACGCGGCCAAAGAAGAAGGCGCCTGACAGGGCAGCGAGGGTGAACAACAGTCCGGTCCCGATCAGGGGCCCGAAGGGAAACAGCGCCATCACCGCAGCGAGGGTCAGGCCCGCCGTGGTGCCGGTCTTGCGCCACCCATGGGGCATCGACGTCAGCAGCAGGCTCGCACCCACCGTGCCCATGCCCACCATCTCCAGAGCGAGCCACACCGTCAACGTGCGTGTCAGGAACATGACAGCGAGGACCAGAAACGGCGGCAGGCCCAAAACAAAGAAGATGAAACGGGACGTCCCAAGGACTTCCTGCTCAATGGTTTCCAGCAGCGTGTCCGCTGGCGCCACCGTCACCCTCACGAAACCTCCGTGTTCAGTTCGTCGTGTCGGCGGAAGGTGTTCTGTTGCTTCCCGGGCTGGCGCCCAGCACGTTCAGGTGCCGCTTTCGCTGCCATCGCGGACAATGCGACGCTCTTGGTATGCAGGTCGGCGCTGCTTTGGCGTCAGGCCAGCGATATTCTTCATACGGGTGGACAAAGCGCCAATACGCTGAATCAAGGGCCAATTGTATCGACTAACGCCCTGCGTCAAAAGTGATCATTGGTGGCAGCGGACGAACCGATTGTTTCAGAACACCGAGACCATTTCATCGGCGCCAGCCGATGGACGCGCTGCTGATGACTCCCGCACCGAGGACCCGATCGTTCGGCGCCTCGCTGCTCCCCTTGAGCCCAGATCTTCCGTCGGCCCCGACGCGCTGTCAGCGGTCGATGCGCCACACCAGGGGCGGCACAAAGACCTCGCTGCCACCGGCGCTGACGCTGGCCAGCCGCTCCCGCACGGCCCCCGCCAAGGTCGGCACCACCACCAGCTTGGCGACGAAGAGCTCCCCCTGGGCCCGCGCCGGCGCCTGCAGGGTGACTGTGCCTTCGACCACCGTGAAGCTGTCGATGGTGCCCTGCTCCTCCAAGGCCTCCAGGGAGCGGGTGACGACGTCAACCCCCGCCGGCAAGCCCAGGACCACCGTGACCGGGAGACCGCCGGGGGCCACCGCCCGCAGCAGCAGGTCGGCAGGCGTGCCCACCCGCAACGACCGGGGAAGCTCCCGCTCCAGGGACAGGCCCGCCTCCGCCGACGGCGGCGCAAATGGCACCGACCACGACAGGGAGGTGACATGGCTGAGGCCCGGCAGGGGCGGGTCCGACGACAACGTCACCTGCACGGCGTCGCCGAGGGTGGGCAACAGCCCCGACAACGACAGCACCTCGTGCAGGCGGGCCCCCTGCAGGGTCTCGCTGCCGATGACGACGTCGGTGTCGCCAGTCTTTGCCCGCACAGTCACTGTGACCTGCTGGGGCAGGGGGTCTTTGAAGACCTCGGCGACGGCCAACAGGGCCACCCGATTGGTGGCGCCGTCGCCGAAGCCCCGGCCGGGCCGGTAGCTCGACAACACGGAGGCCCCGAGGTCGGGCAACACCGTGCTCGCGGCGGGGAAGTCCTTGAGGGCCAAGACGGCCCGGGCAGTGGCCTCGACGGCGTCGGGGACCTGGCCGTCAGCACGCACCACGCCGTCGTCGGCGTGCAGGAACTTCGTGCCGTCGCCGCCGCTGACAAGGGCCTTCAGGATCTGGTCCTGCAACGCACGCTTGCTGGCGTCGTCGACGGCGCCGGCCATCACGACGGCGGCGGCGGTATAGGCGTCGTTGGCTTGGGGCAACATGCGCTCCATGGCGCCGCGGGCGCGGATGGTGGCGGCGGTGGCCCGACGGGTGGACTCGGCACGCTCGACGTCGCTGGCCCCCGTGCCGGCCGCAGCCTGCAACGCCAACAAGCCATCGGCGGTGGTGACGAGGAGCTGCTGCACCGACACCCCGCTGCCGCCGCCCCAGGTGCCATCGGGACGCTGCTCACGGGCCAGAAACGCCACCAGGTGCTCGCCCGTGCGCCCAAGCAAAGAGTCCGGCGTGTGGGCCACAGCTCCCCCCGCGAGGGAGGTGGCCGACGACAGCGACGGCGACAACGCGTAGCGGGCCAGGCGCTGGGCCGCCAGCCGACGGAGGCGAAGCAGCTCCTTGTCGTCGACGGGGCTGCCGAGCCGCGCCGACAACGACGGCAACATGGCGCTCAAGGTCATCAAGTAGCCGTCGTCTTGCAGGGAGCCCCGCGCCGCCGCCGCCCCAAGCTCCGAGCGCAGCACCGCCAGGGCGCCTGGAAACACCCGCACGGCGAGCTTCCCCGAGCCCGCGATGGGCTTGCCCTGGGCGTCTGCCGTGGACAGCGACACGGTTCGTGGGGCGGCGAGGGTGCCGCTGGCTTCGACCTGGCGGGGCTGACCCGTCGCCAGCACCTCGACACTCTTGACCATGGCGTCGTCGCCGATGCCGGCTTCGATGGCCACGGTGCCGGGGGCCGCCGTCTGCAGCCACATCGTCGTCGACGTGGTGCCCTGAGCCGGGATGCTCTGGCTGCTGGTTGAGCCCTCGAGGCGGGCGCCGGTGGCCCGCATGGTGAGGGTGCGGCGCTGGGTGCTGTCGGTCATGTTGGCGAGCTGCACGGGCAGGGCGATGCGGTCACCGGCCACCAGAAACGGTGGCGTGACGACGTCGACGCTGACGGGCAACTGGCTGGGAAACGTCGTCACCGCCCCGGCCTGGGCCCCCTGACGGGAGTGGGCGAGGGCCAGCACCCGCCACGTCGTCAGCCGGTCGGGCACCCGCACCTCGAGAGAGCCATTGCCGTCGGCGTCGGTCAGCAGCCGCGGCGCAAACAGGAAGGTCTCCGGGAACCAGGCGCGGGTGAGCGGCGCCTCGGCGGCGGCAGCGCCCTCGCCCTGGTCCTTCAGCTCGGCGTCCATCTCTGCCGGCGGTGGCGGCGGCGCCATGGCCGCCACCGAAGGCATCGCTTCGTTCATGGCCATGTCGGCCTTGGCACGCCTGGGCGAAGGCGCCCCGGGCTTGCCGGCGGCACGTCCCCCGAAGCTGGACTTTTCTTCCCTGGCATCGGCGAAGCCGTCAGCCATGCTGGTCGCCTGCACCGACTTGGTCGCTGGCGCCGACGCGTCGCGGCTGCAGCCGCCCGCCATCGGGACCGCCATCAGGACCGCCACCAGCGCGCCGGCGAGTGGGGAAAGGGACGACAGGTGGGGTGATGTGGTCATGGAGGCTCCCCAAGTCTTTGAAACGCGGTGGCAGGCGCTCATCGGGCGCTCCCGCTGTTGCGAACGAACGGGACCCAGGCTTCGACGTCTTCGGTGAGGCGGGTCCCGTCACGGACCACCAGGCGGGGATCCGCCATGGCCACCAGCTCGTCGGGCAGGGCCTGCAGGGTGAGGGGCCGACCGAAGGCGTCGGTGGTGACGACCCCCTTCTCGCGGGCCCGCACCAGGGCCTTGCTCCACAACGACAGCATGGTCTGGGGCGTCAGCTTCTCGGCCTTCGGCGCCGTGGTCTCGAAGTTCCGCACCTCGACAAACAGCGCATCGAGGACGCCGTAGAAGCGGTCCGCCAGCGGCAACAGCGGGTCAAACGTCGACTGCCCCTGGGACGACACCCGCACGTCAAAGGCCTCGGGCGTGGGCACGCTCGAGACAAACAACACCGTGGCGGCGGCGGCGTTTTGCCCCCGCACCCGGCCCAACGACAACGCCATGGCGTCGAGGACGCCGAAGGCCGGCTGCTGCATGGTGACTGCCGGCACCACCCGATCCATCGCTGCTGGACCAAGCAACGTGGCCAGTTGGCCGAGGGTTTCGTCGACGCCAAACAGGCCCACCGCGGCCGCCAGGCCGACGTCGGCCTCGCCGGCTCCGGTCCCGGCGCGGGTCGTGGTGCGGACCTTCAAGGTGGCGGTGTCGCCGGGGCGGTAGACGGGCTTGTCGGGGCTCACCTGCACGCTGAGCTGGCTGCGGCGGGGCACAAACACCCGGGCGATGGCGCCGTCGACGCGGGCCTCGTACCAGCCGTCTTGATCTTTCGGCAGCGTGAAGACGGCCCGGCGTTTCTCGAGATCGACGTCGACGGTCTCGCCGTGCTTCGTCGACGACAGCGTCAGCTTCTTGGGCAACTCGCCGCTGAAGTCGGGGCCGCGGACGAGGTCGATGGTGACGGTGGCGCCGGGCTCGGCAACCACCGGGGTGGCCCGCAAGCGCAGGCGGGGCACCGCCCCCGGGGCCACAAAGACCCTGGTACTGCCGAGGGTCGTCGTCGTCACTGTCGTCGTTGCTGCGGTTGTTGTCGTCGGCGCCGTCGCCGTCACCAGCATCTCGTAGCCCAGGCGGGTCTGGGCCATGGGCTTGCGCTGGGCACCGGGCAGCTGCACGGGGTTCACCGCCAGGCGCAGCACGCCGTAGCGCTGGCCCTTCACGGCGTCGTCGCCGCCGTCGAGCGAGCGGTCGCGCAGGGCTTGTTGGACCCGCCCCATCACGCAGCGGGCGCTGTCTGGGCCCAAGCGGGGGGCCGCGGGTTCAGCGTCGTCGCTGAAGGTGCGGCTCGAGAAGCGACCGCCCACCACCTGCCAGCTCACAAGCTCCGGCAAGCGCACGGCGCCCACGCCGCGCCCCAGGCAGGAACGGGCATCCAACAAGGCACTGCCGAGGGCCTCGCCGATGACGTCGGGCAGGGGCTTGCTCTCCGTGCGATCCACCGACAGCGACGGCAGCGGCGGCCGCAGCAGGTAGCGCAGCTTGAAGATGCGCGACGCCCCCGACGACAGCCGACGACCCCGCACGGCATCGGCCACGCAGCGGCCCACGTCGTTGTCGCCAGTGGCGTTGTCGATGGTGCCCGCCGGAGACACCTGCAACGTGACCTCCACCTGGCCCTGGTCGCCGCCCACAAAGCGCGAGCAGGGGGCCACCACGGGGTTCATGGCATCGAGGGCGGTCAGTTCGGCCAACGACGGCGAACCCCGACGCACGAGCTCCTCGGCCCCCAGGCGCATCACCTCGGGGGGCGGCGGCGGCAACCGCACGGGCATGGGGGGAATGACGACGTTGACCGCCGGCCCCGGATCGAACTGCACCACGGCGACGCCGTCTTCGTCGCACACAGCGACGGTGCCCTTGTCTTTCTTGTCCCAGGCCCGGGTCATCGTCAGGCTCGCACCGGGCAGGGCCTGCCCCGCCGCCGTCGTGGCCCGCAAATAGACGCGGTTGTTGCTGCCCTCGACGAGGCCCGCCTGCTCCCCCTGACCAAGCTCGGTGACAATCGCAATGTCGATGGCGTCCTTCGCCAACACCACCACGCCGCCGCCGGTCTCTTCGTCGCCGGTGTCGTCGGTGGCGGTGGCGGTGACGATGATGCTCGCCTTGCCCACCAGGTCGTCGGGCACTTTGCCCATGGCGATGGTGGTGGTGCCCGAAGCAGGCAAACGCAGCGACGTCGGCAACGCCGCCAACCACGTCGGCGGCGCCGGCCAGGCCCCCTCGGCCCGCCAGTCGAGCCGCACGGTGGCCGCCATGGGGACCCCCGCCGCGGTCTTGGCGCTCAGGCGCACCCGGGGTTCGTCGCCAGCGCCGTAGAAGGGCTTGCTGGCCTCGGCGACGACGGTGAAGCGGGGCAGGGTGAAGGGCCGCACCTCGACGGTGACATCGTCGCTGGCGCCACCGCTCTCGTAGCGCACATGCCAGGTGCCCTCGGGGGCAGAGGCATCGAGGGGGAATTCCCCGGCGGCCACGCCGAAGTCGACGGCGTCGCTGCGTTCGTCGAGGACGACGATGCCGGCGGGGTCGAGCACCTTGAAGCGACCGGGGCGCCCGTCGAGGGGCGACAGGTCGGCGGCGCGAAACAGCACCGCCCGGTACATGATGGTGTTGCCCGGCTCATACAGGGGCCGGTCGGTGGCGACGTGGACGCGGGCGGGCGCATACAGGGCCAGGGGAGCCGTCGCCGTCGCCGTCCCCGCGCTCGACGTCACGGTGGCCGTGAACTGGTAGTCGCCGTCGGGCAGGTCTTTGGGCAGGGTGACGGGGATGGCCCGGTACGCCCGCTGGCGCCGGGCCTCTTTTTCGTCGACGACAATGGGCACGTCGGTGTCGCCGCGCTTGAGGGACAGGGTCACGTCGAAGTCGTCGAGGGACGCCGACACGACGTCCATCTGGCGGGGCAACGCATACAGCAGTCGGGCACTGACAGTGACCGTGCCGGGCTCACCGCGCTGCAGGCCGTTGACGGCGAGGTCCACGCCGACGGCGACGTCACCATCGGGGCATTGGTCGACATCGACGCCGTAGCGGAGCCGGGCCCCCAGGCAGTGGTCCGACGCATACCAGAGACCACCAAGGACCGCCGTTCCAAGGGCCCACGCCAGCATCACCCGTCGATTGCTCGTCATGGGGCACCATAGCCCGAGGTCCCCGCTGGATGCGCAATCCGGCCCCCTGCCACCGACGTGGTGCCGACGTCGCGCCGATATCGACGGTGTGGCTTTCGACCACTTGGGGCCGATGGCGTTATGTGGTGTACTTGGAGGGTGAGCAGCATGGCGACGAAGACAGGCGTGGTGACCGGCGCGGCGGGCATGGTGGACGAGAGCCGCTGGCCCGTCGTCACCATTCGCTTTCCGCCCGACCCCGACGACGCCGCCCTCCGGGTGGCCATCGAGCGGATGGGGGCCATCTTCGCCAGGAACGAGGCCGTCGTCGTCATCATTGATGTCCGCCTGAACCTGACCGGGCTGACCTCCGCCCGCCGGGCCCTGGTGCGAGACCTCATGGCCTCGATCCAGAAAGACGCCGACCGCCTCATGATCGGGGCCATCTACGTCGCCCCCAGTCCCCTCGCCGCCGGCGTCATCACCGCCCTCAACTGGTCCCGGGGCAAGAGGCCCTCCCGTCCACGCCGTCCGCAGCACCGAGCAGGCCGAGACCATCCTGCAGACCCTGCTGGCCGAACAAGCGCTTCGCGCTTGATGTTCATGCCAGTCAACCGCTGGCGCGGTTGATCGCGCCCGCGCCCCGCGATCCATGGGACGGTGACCGGCCCGCGACCGGACTGTGACCGGGACTGTGACCGGGACTGTGACCGGGACTGTGACGGGGGTACGGCGGCAGCAGTGAATACCGAGGCTGCCGGAAACGTCGGCGCCTCATGCTTGCTGTCGTTTTTGCCGTCGCCGTCGCCGTGTCGTCGTTCGGACCGCCGGACGTCCTGCGCCCCCACCAATCAGCCATGATCGAGGCCGAGAGCCTCGCCAAACGAGGCGAATACCAGCGCGCCCAGGACACCCTGAAGGCCGAAGCCGACAAGGCCGGTCCCGAGGCCAAAGACCTCCTCATCATGCATGCCCGCATGCTGCAGAAGCTTGAGAGGCTCGGCGCGTCGTTGCCCGGCACCGCTGAAGCGTACCTGCCCTATGTTTTTGCCCTCCCCAAAGAGAAATTCCCCAACGCCATGGCCGACGCCCGGGGCCTGGCTCCCGTGGATCCCGCCATGGCCGAGCTGCTGGCCCAACCCATCGCTGTCGTCGTCGAAAACCAGAGCCGCGCCGTCAGCCTGATGGTGCGCGGGGCCATCGTGGACCTCGGCTCCAAGCACGGCCTGCCCCTGCGCTCGGCCACGGGCCCGGGCCAACTGACCGTCATCATCGATCAGGACGAGGTCTCGTACGCCGGCTCCCTCCTCGACGGCACCGGCATGCACTCCTACACGAGCCACATCGTCGTCGAGCTCCAGCGTCCCGGTCGGGCCGACATCACCAACGGCAGCGTCCAGCAGTTGCTGGGCATCAACGAGGCCCGCTCCCTCGACACCAACCTGGCCAAGCTCGTCGACCGCACCCTCACAGCCCTCGCCGTCGAGCTCATCCGCCGCAGCCTGCTGGGCGAGCTTGGTCGCTGATCAACCGCTGGCCCGGTTGACCTCCCCGCGTCCGGGACTGCTGACGCCGGGGCCTTTTCTCCATCGACCGGGCGGGCCATGCCCCGGGCATGATCCGCCACACCCTCCTCGCCTGCGCCCTCCTCCTCGCCGTCGCCGCCTGCTCGGGCCCTGACGCCCCCGCCGTCCCGGCCACCCCCCGCGCCGTCCTCGCCGCCGAACAGCCGGCGTCGCCAGCGGCCGCCGATGCCAAGCCCTTCGTGTTCGACCAGGGGACCTCCAAGGTCGGCTTCGTCGGCGCCAAGGTCACGGGCAAGCACGCGGGCAGCTTTCCGACCTTCAGCGGCCAGGTCCTGATGGGCCCCAGCGAAGAAGCCAGCGCCGTCACCGTCAGCATCGACATGGCCAGCGTGGTTTCCGACAGCGAGAAGCTCACGGGCCACCTGCGCTCCGCCGACTTCTTCGACGCCGCCACCTTCAAGACCACGACGTTCACCTCGACGTCGGTCAAGAAGGGCGGGGACGGCGGCGCCACCCACACCGTCAGCGGCAACCTGGCCCTGCACGGCGTCACCAAGAAAATCACGTTCCCCGCCACCATCACCACGACGCCTGAGCTCGTGACCGTCAAGGCCGCCTTCGCCTTCGACCGCAAGGCCTTCAACATCACCTATCCCGGCAAGGCCGACGACCTCATCAAGGACGACGTCGAACTCACCCTCGACATCGTGGCCCGTCCCGGCGCTGCCGTGGCCGCTGTGGTTCCCGCCGTGCCCGCCGTTGACGGCGCGGTCGCCGCGCCCGGGCCCAACGACCCCGTCGCCGTGCCCGCCCCCGCGCCCACGCCGTGAGCCTTCAGCGCCGGGCGGTGGGCAGGCCCAGCAGGGCGTGATCGACCCGTCGATCGAGCTCCGCCAAAAAGCCCACCACCTCGCCGTCGGCGCCGTCGCTGACGTCGACGGTGCTGACGACGCCGCGGGCGGCAAGCCCCACCTGGCGTCGCAGGGCGGCCACCGCCCGTCGCACCAGCCGTTCGTCGATGCCGCCAAAGGCTTTGTCGAAGGCCCGTCGCAGCCGCTCGGCCTCGTGACGACGTTGGGCGGCGCTGTCGTCGTCGCGCAGGGCCCCGCTGCGCAGCATGCGGTCGAGGGTATGGCCCAGGGCCAGGGTGCGGCCGACGTTGAGGGCGACGTCGCGCACCGCCAGGGCCACAAACAGCAGCCGCAGCAGCTTCTTCAGCGGGGCGAGCACCAGGCCCTTCACGAGGCGAAAGGGCAGCCCGAGCCACGACCAGCCATCGCCGTACAGCAGGGCCAGGTCCCTGACGTCAAACGTGCGCCCGTGCTGGACGAGGAGGCTGTGGGCCACCCGCTTGCGCGACAACGCCACGATCCAGTCCCCCACCAGGGGCACGGGCACCACGCTCGACACGCCGGTCACGATGGCGGCGCCAGTGTCTGTCATGAGGCGGGAGGGAGGGACGGCCATGGGCCAGACTCGTCCCCCGTGGAAAGCCGGGTCAAGGGGACCCGTGATCCATTGTGGCTTCGCATCTGGCTTGCCACGCCGACGGCATGGACCACCGTCGCCGTCTCGTCCTCGTCGTCGCCCTGGCCTTCGTGGCCTTCCTCATCGGGTCGAAGGGGCACGGGAGGCAGCTGCGCAAGGAGCGGGAGGGCCACGGCTTCCTGCAGATGGACCCGGCGCAGGGATGGCCGCCAGCCTTGCACGAGATCTGGCAGCTCGACCGTGCCCAGCTCGGGGTGAGCACCGCCGTCGCGGCCGTGGTGGGTGCGGGGGCCGCGGTGGCGACGGGCGCGGGCCTGTGGATGGCGGTGCTGGCGCTGCTGCTGTGGGCCCCGACGGTGGGCTTCCTCGCCTGCGGTGTCTTCAGCCTGCTGCGCCTGTGGGGACACGATGCCGCCGCCGCCTCGGCCACCCTGCCGGGCACGGTGGCGTTGTTCGGCGTGGCGTTGCTGTGCCTGGTCGGGTCCCTCGTCCTGGGGCTGTTCCGACGCCATCCATCCCCGGGCCGCTGAGACCCGAGGGATGATCGCCGGCTTCAGTGGCGCGCGGTGACCGACTCAGCCCGCAGGCGCTCGGGGGGCCCGCGCTCACAGCGTTCGTCCTCGTCCCGGCAGGCGAGGGCGAGCAAGCGGGGGTCGACGACCGCGTCCCCGCCGTCGACGAGCTCCTCCGCCGGCCACCGTTTGACGAGGCGACCGGTGGCGACGCCGCCGCGGTGGATGTCCTGATACGCGCGACGATGTTGCATGGTTGCGCCGGCGCCGGCGTTGGCGATCAACCGGCTCTCGCCCCGGCCCCAGGGAAGGAAATAGGCGTCGGCGAGGCGGTCGACCGTGCGGAAGTAGGCGCGCGCTGTCTCGGCCCGCATGCACCGCACGGACCGGGTGATGATCCCCTGGATGTCTTCGAGTTCGTCGTCGTCGGGCCAGGCCGTGGCCTCGAGCCGGCGCGCACAGCCCGCCAGGGGGGCACTGTCGGCGAACTCTGGTGGCAGTGCGGCGATCATGGCCGGCACCACGGCATGAAATGGCGCCACCGACGTCGCCACCCCTCGTTCATGGTCCTGGTAGGGGCAGCGGATCTCGACGACCCGGGGCTTCTGTGGGCCCGAGCAGCCGTCGTGATGGAAGTACTCGCCGGGGCTCAGACGTCCGCGGCTCGAGCGGCCACGCACGTCGCGGTAGGTGGGGTGCTGCGTCTCCAGACCGAGACAACAGACAAGGCCGGTGGCGTCGACGAGGTCGAAGAAGGCGGCCCGCCAGGCTGGCGCGAGCAAGACCTCGTGCAGGTAATCGCCGGGCGCCAGGAGACCACCATCGGGCGCACGCCGTCCCTCGATGACGAGGACAAAGGGCTTTGGTCGGCTGACCTGCCAGACGCCGTCGGCGAATACGAGGGTCCCGCCAGGGGCTCGCACCGTGTCCTGCCCCCGGGGGCTGCTTGCCAGTGTCGACACCAGGGTCACGACGATGCCTCTCCAGTCGACGGCAAAACCCGCCACGCGCCCGGACTCTGGCTCAGGCAACGGCCTCTGCAACCGGTCCCGGTCTCCGCGCGGCAACGCCACGATCCAGCGCCCCACGAGGAACGCGGGTATCACGCTCGACGCTGCTGTGCCGATCGCTGCGGGTCGACGGTCAGTGCTGCGGATGCAGGAGCGGGAAGCGGCTCAAGACCTGATCGTTCTCGAGGATGCCGCGCTTGCCCTCGCGCATCAGGGGCACGTAGCGCTTGTCGACCCCCAGGATGTGGCCGCTGAGCCAGACCGAGAAGAAGTCGGTGTCTTCGACCCTGGCGGGCCGACCGCCGTGGATGCGGGCCACCATGCGGTCCAGCGTGATCAACATCCGGGAGTGGGTGTCGCGATGGCTCGCGAGCTGGGGATCGCCGACGGCGGCCAGTTCCTCTTCTTCGTAGGCGAAGTGGGCGAAGGCGCATTCGAGGAGATTGGCCATGGCGCTTTCCTGCAAGACCCGGTCGCCACCCCGCAACAACGCCGTCACCGCCGCGATGTGGGACATGAGCTCTTCATGCTGACGATCGATGGCGCGCAGGCCGGTCGCGTAGACGGGCGACATCTGGAAGTCCAAGATCACGGGTACCTCATCATGGCCGTGTGGTGCCCCGGCCAAAGCCAGGCAAGCGACGGTTCTTGGAACACCCCAGCTATCGACCCGTCCGGGCGGTTCTTGAGGGGGTCGTCCGGGGCGCCGAGCTGATCTGTCGATGGACCGTCGACGTCGTCAGCGAAGGGGGCGGGCAGGGGTGATCTGCGCGTTTCTGGCGGATGGTTCCGGTGGCTCCACAATGGGCTCCCACCCCGGAGGTCCCATGCTGCGCGCCTTTTTGAACCGCCCCGTCGGCACGCCCGAGTACGACGCCCGTCTTGCCGAACTCGGCGCTGGCATCGCCGGCTTCGGCATCATGGGGGTTGGCATCCACCGGGTCACGGAGCTTGAGCTCGACGAACCAGCGCGTCTGCTGGGCTTCGCTGCGGTCTTGACCCTGGGCCTGGTGCTCGTCGCCATCGGGCAGCTTGGGGGGCTGAAGGCGCGCCTGGCGTCGCGTCCCTGACCATGGTGTCCGGTTCGGACGTGACCAGCGCCACAAGCACGACGGTGGCGAGACGCCCCTGTAGCCTGAGCGGGTGTTTCTCCCCCTGATGCTTGCGCTGGCTGTCCAGCTCCCTTCTGCCGATCCCGATCCCGATCGCATCGTCGTGACGCCGCTGCAGGCCCAGCGCAACGTCGACGAAGGCCTCGTGACGCTGCTTGGCGATGTGATGCTCACGGAACTGGCGGCCCATGGCCATGCCGTGGTGGGCTACAGCGATATCAAGGCCATGCTCGACAACGAAGCGGCCAAGGCCCTCGTCGACTGCGAGGGCACCACCTGCCTGGCCGAACTGGGCGATGCCATGGGCGCCCGCTACCTCTTGCACTCCAGCCTGGGGCGCATCGGTGGGCAGTACGTCATCAACCTCAAGCTCATCGACGTCGAGAAATCCACCGTCAAAAGCCGCATCACCCGCCAGGTGGGGGCCGACGACGAAGCCGCCCTCATTCAGGCCATCCGCGAGGGCGTCGCCGAGCTCATGCAAGACCAGGCGACGGCTCCCCCACCCGCCGTCGGCGGTTCAGTGCTGCCCCTTGGCCTTGGCATCACGGGCGTCGTCGTCGGCCTGGCCGGCGCCGGGACCGGCGTGGCGTTTGGTGCCCTGGCCGCCACCGACGTGAAGTACGCGCCCATCGACCCCCGCTATGAAGCCTCGATTGCCCAGGCCAACCAAAACGCTCTCATCAGCACCGTCGGGTGGGTGGTGGGCGGGGCCGGGCTCGTCGTGGCCGTCGCTGGTTTTGGCCTCATGATGTTGGAGTGATGAGCATGCAAGTCTGCCGAGCAACACGCCGTCTCCTGTCCGCTGTCGTCGTCGCCACCACCGGTGTGGTCGCTGGTGTCGCCACCGGCTGCACCGTCAGCGCGCCGCCCCCCGAAGATCTTTCCGGCGACGCCCTCACCGTGAGCGAGGGTCGACTGCAGATCGACGGCGACAAAGTGCCCGTCCTCGCCGAGCCCTGCGTCGAGGGACAAACCGTGGTTCGCACGGCCGACGGCTGGGCCTGCGCTCCCATCGGCGTCGCTGGCAACGTCACCGCCGGTGACGGCTTGAGCGGCGGTGGCGCTGGCGACGTCACCCTCGCCGTCGACTTCGGTGACGGCGCCACCCAGGTGGCCAGCGGAGCCCGGGCCCTCGCCATCGAGACCGCCCTGGAGACCGCGACGGCGACGTCGACCACCGCCCTGTCTGACGTCGATGGTCGGGTGGAGGTCCTCGAGCAGCAGAGCCTCACGGACCTCTACGTCAGCACCTGTGACGCCGCCGCCGCCGGTGGCCTGGGCTTTGTCGCCGGCAGCCTCGTGATGTGTGACGGGGTCGACTTCCGCGCGGTGCAGTTGGCGTCGCCGCCGGTGCCGACCATCATTGCCGACTACGACGTCGCCAGCCGCAGCGGCAATGCCTGGACCGACAAGACGGGCGGTGATGCGATTGCCCTCGGCACCGACATGGGCGTCGTCAACATTGCCGGCCCCCCGGTGCGCAGCGGCATCGGTCGTCTCGTCGGTGGCGCTGCCGGTTTCGGGGCGCCGGTGGGGCAACGGCTGTTGGAGCTGCCCGCCCGCGGCTTCAGCATCGAGATCGTGGCTCAAGGTTCTGACCAGTTCTTCGTCCACGGCGCCGACGGCCTGAGCCTGCAGGTCTTTGGCAACGAGGTCTCGGTGCGCGAGTTTGGCCGCGAGATGCGCTTCCAGATCGTCAACGCCATCGAGAGCACGTCGCCCAATCACTTCGTCTACGTCCACAAGGACAACAACGACCGCGACCTCTTCGTCAACGGTGAACGCCTGCTGCAGGCCCCTGACGCCGGTCGATGGACGGGGCCCTACCTCGGCGAGCGGGGCGTCTTCACCCTCGGCTCACGCTTCGGCGCTGGCGCCGCTGGCGGGCCCATTTTCCTGAAGGTGGTCATCCACGGCCAGCCCCTCAACGCCGCCGCCGTCACCGCCGCCTGCGAAGCCGCCGAGACCGCCAACATCATCAACGCCATCTGCCGATAGCGCCGATCAAAAAACCTCTCCGTGGTTGCCGCCATGGAGAGGGTCGAGAGGGCAGAGAGGTCGAGAGGTCGAGAAGCTACGGCTGGGCTTGTTTGACCTGGGCCTGGTCGAGGGCGTCCTTCACGGCGAAGTCCGTCTCAATCTTCATGCGGTTGACGACGGCGGTCTTGGCCGACGCCGACTTCAGCTCGCCGAGGGCCACCACCAGGAAGTAGCGGACCTTGGCGGAGCCTTCGTTGCGCAGGGCGTTGATGAGCTTTGGCTCAGCAGCGCCGGTGCCCACCAGGCAGAGGGTGTGGGCGACGGCTTCGCGGATGCTTTCGTCGGTGTCGTCGAGGAGGGCAGCCAGTTTCGGGCCGGCGTCCTTCGGCTTGAGCACCCGCACGCCGGCGAGGGCGGCCACGCGGTCGGGTGACGGGCGCTTCTTGTCCGCCGCCCGCTGCAGCAAGACGATGTCGCCCTTCTGGGCCCGCAGGGACGCGACGATGGCGTCACGCAGTGGCTCGCTGCGGGAGTCGAGACCCGTGAGCAATTCGTCGACGGCGGTGGGGGCCTTGTCGGTGGCGAGGGCCTTGGCGTGCTGCACGCGGACGTCGATGGCGACGGCGGAATCGTTGAGGTTCAAGGCGGGGCTCCCTGGCGCAGCTTCAGCGCCGCAGGCCACCATGGCCAATAACACGGTGATATAGCAAACCGCCGTCGTCGTGGGCCGTCTCATGGCGTGTCCCGTCCGTGGCCGTGTCCCGCCCGGGACCTGGCCTTCCTGTGGTTTCTGGCGTCATGGGCCTGCGCGGCCCAACGCCCCTGGGCCCGGAGGCCCGGGACCCTCATGGCGCCGACGCCGCCGGACGGTAGCTGTTGCCCTTGAAGCCGTCGGCGACGAAGGCGGCGCCCGGACCGGAGGCCGCGTTGCCCGCATCGAGGCTGCCCTTGATGTCCTGGATGCTCTTGCCGCCCATGACGCCGTCGAGGGTGCCAAAGATGTCGGCCTTGCTGGTGGACCAGGGCAATTCGCGGGTGGAGGCGATGACGTCGAGGTTTCCCGAGTCCTTGTTCTTGGGACGTGAGCGCAGGTCGTCGAGGTACTGGTTGGTGTTGCAGGCGTCGAAGAACATCATCTGGTAGCCGTTGGACAGCGCGCCCTGCTTGGCGACGTCATTTGCGCCCAGGGCGTAGTGGCCGGGCTCGCCGGGTTTGCCGATGACATAGTTGCCGGCGGCGCTGTTGGCGTGGTCGAAGTCGGGGCCCGAGCCGCGGCGGCCGTGGCCGCTGTAGAGGATCAGGTCGTCCTGCTTCATGCCGTCGGCGAACTTGTCCTTCGCTCCGGGGGTGTCGCGGTCGACGAGCTTCACCAGGGCCTGCACGGGCTTGCCGTCGTGGTCGAAGGGCTTGGTGAAGTAGGTGGCGCTGCGATCGATGGTCTTTGGGTCAAAGCCCTTCTGCTTGAGCTGGTCGTCCGTGAGGGTCTTGACGTCGAGCTTCTGGAAGCCGCGATCCCCCAGGCCCTGCACCACGTCACGCCGCAGGGCGACGTCGTTGCCGTCCTCGTCGAAGCCCAGGCCGATGGTCGTCTGCATGACCCCGTCCTTGAACATCTTGTCGTATTCCGGGTACTGCACGGCCTTCGCCGCCGGCGCCTTGTTCAGCTTCTCGAGGGTGCCCACGTCGAGCTCGCCGGTGGGGGGCAGCTTGTTGGCCGTCTGGAACTGTTTGACGGCGGTGACGGTCTCTGTGCCGAAGTCGCTGTCGGCGCCAAAGCGGGGCAGCTCGTAGCCAGCCTTCAGGAGCTTCTCCTGGGCGGCTTTGACCTCGGGACCCTTGGCCCCCTGCTTCAGCGTGCCGGCGTCGGCGCCGTAGAGGTCGGCGGCCGCGCCGGTGGTGGTGGCGGCAGCGGCGGGGGGCGGTGGCGCCTTGAGGGCGGCGACGGCGGCCAGGGGCTTCGCTCCCGAGATGGTGTGGCGGCTGCCGTCCTTGTCGAAGTCGTCGATGCCCTTGAACAGCTTGCCGAGCTCTTCGGCCCCTTCGATGGTGCCGTCCTTGTTGGCGTCGGCAGCGTCGAGGACCTTCTTGCCGTCGACGCCCGCCGTGTTCAGCCGGGCCTGGGTGGCGGCGTCGTTCTTGACGCCGGCGCTGAAGTCTTGCTTGAACTGGGAGCTGCTGATTTTGCTCATGAAACCCTCAAGAGGCTGCGCGACGGCATGGCGGACAGCCAGTGTATCGGACCGCCGACCGATCCGGTGCCGTGCGAGACGTCACGCCGTCGCCGGCAGGGTGGGACTCTTACCGACATGTCGGGTCAGGCGGACAGCATGTCGGCGAGGACGGCGTCGCGGTGGGGGATCTCGACATCCCGACATCCAGGAGGGTGATCTGCCCCGACTGCAACGAACTGCCGCCCGTCGTCATCTCAGCCGACCGGTTTCATGCCCTCGCGCCATTGGCGCCCGGATGTGGCGCCGGCGGAGCGGAGCGGCATGCCGGGCGGCGTCTGGTTGGTGGTTGATGAGGATGGCCGCGGCGAGGCGCTGCGTCAGGCCGTCGCGTCCCAGGCCCGCCTCCAGGCGGTGTCGGACCCGTTTTCGGCCCGCCGCATCCTCGGCAGCGAAGCCGTCGCCGGGCTGCTGCTGTGTGTGGGCAAACGGACCCTGTCGCTGCGTTCCCTGTGCAGCCACGTGCGCCAGACGTTGCCGGCGCTCATCATCATCGCGGTCCGCCACCCAGGGCAGGCCGACGACGCCGACCTCGTTGGCCTCGTCGACGGCGTCATTGACGACGGCACCATCGATGAACTGTTGGCCGGGCTGGCCCGCCTGACGCCGGTCTTTCAGGCCAATGAACCCACCATGGTGCTGCCGCCCCCGACCCGGCCGCCGGCCACCGTCGAGCACAGCGGCGACGACGAGACCGTCGAAAGCACCACCGTCAGCGCCGCCCCCGACCTCCCCGACGACGCCAACACCGAGACCCTGGTGGTGCCGGCCGGTTCTTCCCTCGACGAACTGCGCGAGACCCTGGAGGGCACCGGGCCCGAGGTCCTGCTGCGGATCGCGGGCGCCCGGCGGAGCGGGCGGTTGCTCGTCGCCGACGGCGAGGGGGCCGGGGCCCTCGAGTTCCATCTCGGGGAGCCGGTGGCCGCCGACCCCGCCACCGGCGACGGCGGCCTCTATCGTCGCTTGTTGGCCGATGGCCTGCTGCAGCCGGGGCAGGTGCCAGACACCCTGCCCAAGGGGCGCCTGCTCGGTGCCCTCGTCACCGTCGGTGTGCTCACCGAGGCCCAGGTACGGGACTTCAGCCGCGGCATCTTGCGAGAACAGATCGTGGGCCTGTGCCGACAGAGCGCCCTGCGCGCGGTCTTTGTGGAGTCGTCGGTCAGAACAACGACGACGACCCCGACGACGACGACGACAGCACCCGCCGGTTCGCCCCCCCGCCTGAACATCTTTGGCCTCATTGTGGATGCCCGTCGTCGCTCGGTGTCCCCCGAGGTGCTGGATGCCCTGTTTGGCGAGATCGCCGGTTGGCAGCTGACGGCGACACCGCTGTTGGCCCGGGTCGCCTTTCTGGTGACTCCCTTCACCGGCGGCCGGGACATCGGCCCCCTGCTCAACGGTGGCAGCGCCCACCAGTTCTTGTTGAGCCTCGACCTGCACCGCTCGATGGGGAGCCTGTTGTTGCTCGCCCTGCGCGACGCCGGGCTTCTGACGGCCTCAGAGGCTCCGGCCTCAGAGGCTCCGGCCTCAGAGGCTCCGTCGTTCACGGCTCCGTCGTTCACGGCTCCGTCGTTCACGGCTCCGCCGTTGGCCACCGGGGTTCTGGTCCCGGAGGTGCCGACGCCGTCGCGGGTCCTGGCGTCGCCAGCCAGGGGCATCTCGCCCCGCATGTTGCTGGGGACCGGCATGGCCCCCGACGAGGACGAAATCGAAGCGGCCTGGGCCGGCCACGTCGCCCGCATCGGGGAAGAACTGGCCCGCGCCACCACCGACGACGAGCGCGAGGCCCTCGACGGGATGCGACAGCGACTCGACATTGCCCGCCAGGCCCTGCGCCTGCAGCTCGGCTTCGCCACCTCGGTCAACCGCTCCAACCCCTTTGGCTGACAGGCGTCGACCAGCGTCAAACAGCGTCAACCAGCGTCGACGACAAGCACCCCTCACCGAAACAAAAAAACCACGCCCCCGCGGGCGTGGTTTTCCGATCCGACCATCGCGTCGTTCAGCGACGACGACGACGACCGACCACCACCAACGCCGCCATCAGGCCGGCCATGGGGATGGTCGACGACGGTGCCGCGCCGCAGAAGGCAGCGGGCTCGCCCTCTCCTTCGCCTTCGCCTTCGGCGGGTTCGCCTTCGCCTTCAGCGGGTTCGCCTTCGCCCTCGCCTTCGCCCTCGCTCTCGCCCTCGCCGCCGCCCCCGATGCATTGGGTGGTGTCGTTGGGGTCGATCTCGCCGTCACCGCAGCCGTCGAAGCCGCCACAATCCTCGATCCGGGGGCTCGCGCAGTCGGGGTCGCTCGCGCCGCAACCACAGTCGCAGCCGTCGTCGGTGCCAAAGAAGCTGTCGCTGCAGGTCCAGCCCGCGGGGATGGCGATGCACGCCCCACCAGCGCCCGGGCAGGAAAAGCCGTCCTCGACGGTGGTGCAGGTCGCGTCGCAGCCGTCGCCGGCCACCGCGTTGCTGTCGTCGCAGGACTCGTCGCCATCGACGCTGCCGTCGCCGCAGACAATGGCCACGCAGGCGGCGCCGGGGGTGATGCAGGCAAAGCCGTCTTCCTCGGCACAGGCCGCGCTGCAGCCGTCGCCGGCGTTGCCGTTGCCGTCGTCGCAGTCCTCATCGCCATTGACGGTGCTGTCGCCACAGACAACCCGCACACACACCGTTGGTTCGGCGAAGTCGCAGTCGAAGCCATCTTCCTGGATGCAGGTCGCGCTGCAGCCGTCGCCAGCGTCGACATCGTCGTCGTCGCACTCTTCATCGCCGTCGACAAAGCCGTCGCCACACGCCACCACGCGACAGGCCGAGGTCAGGCTCCGACGAAAGCCCGTGGTGCTGGAGCGTTCGCAGATGAAGTTCGTTTCGACAGTACAGGTGGCGCTGCAGCCGTCGCCGGGGGCGGTGTTGTTGTCGTCGCAGGCCTCGTCGCCATCGATGGTGCCGTCGCCGCAGGCGTTGGCGGCGCACGTGATCGGGTTGGCCTCGACGGGCACCGTGTCGGCGCCGTCGGCGTCGGGACACTGGTCGAACTCGCAGGATGCGAAGGCCGGGGTGGCGCAGTCGGGATCGGCCACGCCGCAGCCGCAATCGCAGCCGTCGTCGGTGTCAAAGAAGCTGGCGGTGCAGGTCCAGCCGGCGGGCGGCGCGGCCTGAGCCAGGGCCTGCCCGGAGAGAGACAGGCCAAAGGCCACGGCGGCGAACGGAACCAGGGTGATTCTCATCGATGACACCTCGAGCCGACTGGTCGGCGCGGACAAGGGCCCGGAAACCGGGCCGGGACAAAGGGGCGCCGCCAATCGTGGCGCTCCGGAAAGGTGGCGCAGGATGCCGGGTCCGGCATCGCGGCTGTCGCCCTGAGACAGTCCGTCATCGGGAGGATCTTGACCGCGCCCCCGCTCGACGGAGTACGACCATGGGCATGGGCCTCTACCAGACCGCCGTCCTTCCCCGCTTGATCGACCTCGCCATGCGCGGCGACGACATCAACAGCCTGCGGGCCACGCTGCTGGCCCGGGCCCGGGGCCGCACCCTCGAGGTGGGCTTTGGCACCGGCCTGAACGCCCGCCACTATCCCAAGGGCATCGACCTCGTCGTCGTCGACGACAACCCCGGCATGAGCGACCTCGCCACCCGGCGCCTGCACCAGGCCGGCCTGCACGCCCGCCACGAGGTCCTGTCGGGGGAATCCCTGCCCTTCGCCGACGGCAGCTTCGACACCGTCGTGGTCACCTTCACCCTCTGCTCCATAAACGACGTCGCCTCCGCCCTGCGCGAGATGGGCCGGGTGCTGGCCCCCGACGGGCAGCTGCTGTTTCTCGAGCACGGCCTCGCCGACGACGAGGGCAGCCGCCGCTGGCAACGTCGCTTGAACCCCGTCTGGCAGCCCCTCGCGGGCGGCTGTCACCTCGACCGGGACACCGGGGCCTTGCTGCGCAGCGCCGGCTTCGACGTCGAGATGCAGGGCCAGACCCGGCTGTCGGTGGGGGCGATACTGGGCACCGTGCGCTGGGGCATCGCCCGCCATCCATCGTCGACGCCGGCCGCCGACAAGGGCTGACGACAGGCTGCCAGGCTCACAGCTCAGCCCAGGCGCAGCAGGCGACCGCTGTCGTCGGTGACGAGCCACAGGGCGCCGTCGTCGTCAAAGGCCAGGCCCTCGGGCTTCTCGCCGTCGTCCACCGGCAGGGAATGAGACGCCACCAGCGTCAGCCCGCTGGCGCCCAGGGTGACGCGCACGATGCACTCCCCCTCGTCGCTCATGATCCACAACTCCCCCGTCGCTGGATGCACGGCGACGTCGCTGAGGTCGGGCAGCAGGTCGTCGAACTCGCCGTCGAGATCGTCGATGAGCACCGTGTGTTCGAGGGTCAGGGACGGCCAGGCAAAGACGCCGACCGCACGGGGTTTGTCCTCGTGGACCGCCACCAGATGGTCGCGGCCGTCGAAGGCGACAGCCGCTGGCAGATGGGCCAGGCCCTCCCAGCCCTTGTTGGCCTTGTTCTTCTTGCCATTGGTCGTCGCCGGTCGGGGCAGCAGGCCGAGGACCTCGAGGTCGGTGCCGGTGGTTGACGGTGACGTCGACGACGACGGCACCGGGAACGACACCAGGGCCCCGTCCTGCTCGCGCACGGCGATGATGACGTCGCCCACCCGGGTCATGCCCTCCAGACCAGCGACGCGATCGTCATCGTCGGCGTCATGGAGCAGGGTGACCTTCGGCCTGGTGCCGCCGATATCCACCAGCCGGATGCCGCCCTCGTCGTCGGCCACCAGAAACCGACCACTGGGGAGGGCCACCAGGGCGCTGGCTTCGCCGAGGTCGGCGCGGACTTCCTCGAGGACGGTCAGGGCCGCCGGCCAGGTCGTCCTGGCGGGGGTGCCGGCGGCGGGGCGCTTCTTGGTGGGCATGAAACCACCAGAGCATGGAATCCCAGGTGTGTCAGAGGCTCCAGTCCTCTGTGCCATTGCACACAATGGTCCAACCGTCGTCGGAGGGCGCCCGACGTGGAGGCTGACCGCCAAGGTGGCACGCCGTTCGCTTCAAGCCCTGGCATCTCTCCACTGATCCCAGGGGCCAGACCATGAGCACCACGACCGCCGCCGCCGATGTCAGCACCCTGGTGCTCTGGTTTGAGGATGAACGGGCCACCGCCATCGGCAAGGTGGGCGGCAAAAACGCCTCACTCGCCGAAATGACACGGACCCTCATCCCCGCCGGCGTCCGCGTGCCCCCGGGCTTCGCGACCACCGCCGAGGCCTATTGGCGCTTCTTGCGGGCCCACGCCCTCGAGGCCCCCATCACCGAGCGCCTGGCGGCCTGGAAGAAGGGCACCCTGAGCCTCCACGAGGCGGGCGGTCAGATTCGCCGCCTGCTGTGGGATGCCGCCGTCCCCGACGACATCAAGGCCGTCATCACCAGCAGCTATGCCGAGCTGTGTCGTCGCTGCGAAGCCGACAACGTCGCCGTCGCCGTCCGCTCCAGCGCCACCGCCGAAGACCTCCCCGAGGCGAGCTTCGCCGGCCAACAAGAGAGCTACCTGAACGTCACCGGCGCCGACAACGTCATCGAGAGCTGGCGCCAATGCGTGGCGTCGTTGTTCACCGACCGGGCCATCGCCTATCGCGACGAAAACGGCTTCGACCACATGAAGGTGGCCCTGTCCGTCGGCGTGCAGAAGCTGGTGCGCTCCGACGTGGGCAGCGCCGGCGTCATCTTCACCATCGACACCGAGACGGGCTTCCCCGACGTCGTGCTCATCACGGGCTCGTGGGGTTTGGGGGAAAACGTCGTCAAGGGGTCTGTGAACCCCGACGAGATCTTGCTCTACAAGCCGCTGTTGGCGAACCCGAAGCTGCGGCCCCTGCTGCGCACCCGGGTGGGCACCAAAGAGCGCACCATGGTGCTGTCCCGCGGCGGCACCGCCACCACCAAGAACGTGGACACCCCCGAGGAGAAGCGTCGTCGCCTGTGCTTGAGCGACGACGATGCCCTGCAGCTGGGCCGCTGGGCATTGCAGATCGAAAACGAGATATCCGCCCGCAAGGGCCACCACATGCCCATGGACATCGAGTGGGCCAAGGACGGCGTCGATGGCCAGCTCTACATCGTGCAGGCCCGGCCAGAGACCGTGGAGTCCCGCAAGTCCCTGAAGATGGTGCAGTGGAGCCTCGACGGCACCGGCACGGAACTCTGTCGCGGTCGCAGCGTGGGTTCAGCCATCGCCACCGCCCCGGCCTGCGTGATTCGCAGCGTGGCCGACCTCGAGAAGTTCCGCCCGGGCTCGATCCTGGTGGCTGAGTCAACCGATCCTGATTGGGTGCCCGCCATGCGCTCGGCGAAGGGCATCATCACCGAACACGGCGGCCGCACCTGCCACGCCGCCATCGTCAGCCGCGAGCTCGGCCTGCCCGCCATCGTCGGCGCCGACGGCGCCACCACCGCCATCAAGGACGGCGACCTCATCACGTTGTCCTGCGCCGGCGGCGAAGACGGCGTCGTCTACGCCGGCAGCGTGCCCTTCCACACCGAAGAGACCTCGCTCGACACCATCGCGCCGACGAAGACCAAGGTCATGATCAACCTCGCCGACCCCGCGTCGGCGTTCTCCCATTGGCGCCTGCCCACCGACGGCGTCGGCCTGGCCCGCATCGAGTTCATCATCACCGACGATGTCCAGGTGCACCCCATGGCCCTGGTCAAATACGACCAGGTGAAGGACCCCGCGGTCCGGGCCCGCATCGACGAACTCACCCGCGGCTACGCCACACGGACGGACTTCTTCGTCGACAAGCTGGCCCGCGGCATCGCCATGATCGCCGCCGCCCAACACCCGCGCCCCATCATCGTGCGCATGAGCGACTTCAAGACCAATGAGTACGCGGGGCTCCTCGGCGGCAAGGACTTCGAGCTCCCCGAGGAGAACCCCATGATCGGGTTCCGCGGCGCTTCCCGCTACTACAGCGAGCGCTACCGCGAGGGCTTCCTTCTCGAGTGCCAGGCCATCCGCAAGGTGCGCGAGGAGATCGGGCTCAAAAACATCACGGTGATGATTCCGTTTTGTCGCACCACCGACGAAGCCGACAAAGTGCTCGCCGTCATGGCTGATGCCGGTCTCAAGCGCGGCGACGACGGCCTCAAGGTCTACGTGATGTGCGAGATCCCCGCCAACGTCATCCTCGCCGAGGACTTCGCCAAGCGCTTCGACGGCTTCTCGATTGGTTCCAACGACCTCACCCAGCTCACCCTCGGCGTCGATCGGGATTCGGATTTGCTGGCGTCGCTGTTTGACGAGCGCAACCCCGCCGTCATGGCCCTGATCAAGGACGTCATCCGCCGGGCCCACGCCGTCGGCTGTCCCGTGGGCATTTGCGGCCAGGCCCCCAGCGACCACGAAGACTTCGCCGAGTTCCTTGTGGAGTGCGGCATCGACTCGATCTCGCTGAACCCCGACTCGTTCCTGAAGACCAAGCAGCGCATCGCGGCCGTCGAGGCCCGCCTCGCCAAGAAGGCGTCATGATGGGCTCCATGCTGCGCACCGTGCTGCTGGCGACGTCGGTCATCGCCGCGGTGTTCGGCACGTCTTCCTGCAACCGGGCACCGCCGACCTCCCTGGCGGTCCCCGACCACGTGCCTGCCGTCGCGCCGCCGCCACCGGCGACGCCGACCCCCGCCGTGCGCGAGACCATGCGGGCCCTGGCCAGCGACCTCGCCGGCCTCGAAGAGGCCCTCGCAGTGCCAGCCATCACCGACGTCGACCGGGACCGGGCCCTGGGCCTGTTGGGGTCCCTTGAGGGCCGGGCCACGACCCTGGCCCAGAACCCGGAGGCCACCAGCCGCCACCCGATGCTGGCCGCCGGCCTGCCGGCCTTCCGGGGGGCCGTCGACGACGCCCGTGCGGCCCTCAAGCGCAGCCCCGTCGATGCCGGGCCCGCCCGGGAGCTGGCCCACTCCTGCCGGGCCTGCCACGCCGTGGCATCCCTGGGAGGTCCCCCCGGCCCCGTCCGCTACGCCACCCGTCGCTGACCCGCGGCGCCGTAGACAGAGCCCATCGGACCTGCGCAGCGTCATGCCGCACCTCATTGGTCGTGGTGCGGAGGCACGCACACACCATGGAAGACGCGCTCATCGGCACGGTGGCCTCACTGACGTGTGCCGCCACCTGGGCCGTCGCCAGTCTCATCTTTGCTGCCGCCCTGTCGCGCACCACGGCCAGCGCCCTGAGCCTGAGCCTCGTCAAGAGCATCATCGCCACGCCGGTGTTGTTGGCGGCGACGTTCCTGTTTGGCTACGGCCTGCCGACCGCTGCGGGTCATGGCGGTGCCCTCGTGATGACGAGCGTGCTGGGCCTCGTGGCCGCCGACGCCGCCTACCTCGCCAGCATCAAACGCCTCGGGGTGCAGCGGGGCGTGTTGTTGATTCCGCTGGTGCCGTCGTCGACGGCGCTGTTGGCCTTTGTCGTTCTTGGTGAATCCCTCGGGGTGCTCGCCCTCCTTGGCGTGGTGTTGACCCTGACGGGCCTCGTCATCGCCGTTCGCCAACCGTCGCCATCGGCACGGACCGATGGTCGCCCGGCCACCGGTGCCAGCAGTGCCGCCGGCAGTGCCGTCAGCAGTGCCGTCAGCAGTGCCGTCGGCGTCACCGGCGTGGTGTTGGCCACCGTCTACGTGCTGACCCAGGCGGCCTCGAATGTACTGTTGAAGCAGGTCCTCGACGACGCCGTCGCCGTACACGTCGCCGTGCTGCGGCTGCTGGTGGCGTTGCCCATCATGGCGGTGATGGCCCTGCTGTGGGGGGGCGGCGCTGCCGGCATCATGCCCCTCGTTCGTGGTCAGTTGGGCCGACTCATCGTCGTCGCTGCTCTGGTGGGCACGGCCTTTGGCATCTGGTTGGGCAGCGTGGGCACCCAGCGTCTGCCGGTGGGCATCGCCACCACCCTGGCCGCCACCACGCCGGTCTTCACCATGCTCATCGCCCGCTTCCGCGGTGACGCCGTCACCGCCCGCGCCGTCGTCGGGGCCGTCGTCGCCGTCTGCGGCGTCGGCTTGTTGGCCCTCGACCGCATGACGACCTGATGGCCCTCGGCTGCATCGTCAAGGGTGCTGCCGGGCGTAGAGGGCGTAGCGGCGAAACACCGTGCCGGTCTCGCCCCCCATGCGGGCGGGGGCCCGGGCGTAGCGCAGCAGCGGACGGGCCTTCTCCATCAACGCATAGAGCCCGTGGCTGAAGCCGTGCTCGCGGGCCCAGACGACGTGGCGATGCATGAGGGCCCACCCCAGAAACGACGGTGCCGACGGCGCAACCCCCAGGGTCTTCACCACCGTCGTCGGCGTCGCCGACGTCATTGTCGTCACATCGGGCCAGGCCACCACAAAGCCCAGGGGCCTGCCGTCGTCGCTTTCGGCGAGCCAGGAGCAGCCCGGCACCAACAGCGCCCGGCTGTGGCCATACAAGAAGGCCACGTGGTCCCGGCCCACAGGGCGATAGCCCGTCTTGTGCTGAAAGGCGGTGTCGGCGAGGCCGTGGATGATGTCGACGAAGTCGTCGTCGCTGCGGTCCTCCAGGGGCACGAAGCGCACGCCGGCGGCCTGGGCCTTCGCCATCGCCACCTTGGTCAGCGAGACCTCCACATGGGGAATGCGCACCGTCGCGTAGCGGCGGGCCACCGTGAAGCCCGCGGCCTCCAGACACCCCTGCACCAGGGGCTGCGTCATGGGCTCCAGCAAGAAGGGCGGGGTGGTGCCGTCGTCGTCCACCACGCAGCGGTAGCGCCGCCAGGTGCTGATGTTCTTCGGACCAACCACCGCCCGGGCGCCAGCGGCAAAGGCCACCCGGCAGCCGGCCTCCAACAGGGCCACCCCGCTGTCGTGGTCGCTGGCGCTGAACCAGCCAAGGCTCGCTTCGTTGGTTGCAGAATCGACATGCATGATACCACCCGCCCGCCCCGGCACGAGCAGACCATGGACCGAACCCGGCGGCCGAAACGGGCTGTGGCGCTCCAACAGGTCGGCATCGTCGCGCAGGGACGGCGTCGAGACGCGGTCCATGGCCAACACTTCATCAATATGTGCACTCTCAAAAACATCGAATTGGATGACCGCCGGGGCTGTCATGAGGGCCTCCGAGGGAGGGACCGGGATGCGGTCAGGGATGCCGCCAGGGCCCGGCGGTCGATGCGGGCCCGGTGGCGGGGGTCGAGGGGCAGGCTGTCGACGCTGACGACCAGGTCCGCCAGGTCCGCCAGGTCCGCCAGGTCGGCGTTGCCGGGGAGCGCGCCGGCGGTGCTGGCAACGACAGCGAGGACGCTGTGGCCGCCCACCTGCACGAAGGCCGCCGTCACCCCACGAGCCCGGGCAATGGCCTCCACCGGGAGGGGCAGGCGTCCCCGACCGTCGCTGCCGACGACGACTTCCCGACAGCGCCCCAGCAGCCACAGGCGCCCCCGCCCATCACGGCGGGCGACGTCCCCCGTGCGCCAGAAGCGGACGCCGTCCACCAGCAGGGTGGCTTTGGCCGTGTCGTCGTTGTCGATGCAGCGCTGCAGCACATGGGGACCCGCCACGCAGACCTCGCCGACGTCGGCGGCAACCGCGATGCCGGCCACGGGTTCGAGGTGGAGGATGACCTGGGGGTGGGGGTGGCCCACCAGGCAGCCACCGCCATCATCGTGACAGCGTCGTTCGGCGGTGACGTCGTCGGCGTCGACGCTGGCGATGGGTTCGCACTCGGTGGCGCCGTAGATGACCCGGCGGACGGCGTGGGGAAAGGCGCGGGCCAGCCGGTCGGCCACGTCGGGGGTGACGGGGGCGCCACCCACGGCGATGGCCCGCACGCCCGGCACCATGACGCCGTCTCTGAGGATGGCGCCGGCGATGGCGTCGACAAAGGCCGGTGAGCCGCCGCAGGTGGTGATGCCCCGGGCGTTCATCTGGTCCCGCACGATCCGCGCCGTCTCATCGTCGATGTCCACCCGGCGCAGATCTATGGCCGGGAACTCGGTGGTGATGCCGGCGGCGAGATTGCTGGTGGCAAACACCGGCAGGGTGGCCAGATCGACGTCGTCACGGCGACGGGGCCAGGCAGCGTCGATGATGGCCCCCTGGGCATTGAGCTGGCCGTGGCTGCGGCGGGCCCCTTTGGGCAGGCCGGTGCTGCCCGTGGTGAAGGTCAGCAGGGCGTCGCTGTCGGCGGGCACCCGCACCAGGGGACGGCGGCCCCGGGGCAGGGCCTCGGCGGCGACGTCGAGGCGCAGGCCACACAGGGGTCGCAGGGGCCACGACACCGGGCCCACCACACAGGGCCGCGCTCCCCACAGCTCGGGCAGCAGACGCAGCAGCTGGGCGCGGGGGACGGCGACCATGACGTCGGGGCGGGCACTGCGCAGGGCGTGGCGCAGGGCGTCTCGTCCCATGGAGGGGTCGACGACGACGGCGGCGGCGCCGATGGCCATGACGCCGAAGAGCAGGGGGTAGAGCAGGGGACCCACGGGGACGAGGATCAAGACCCGCGACGACGGGCCCACCCCGAGCCGCGTCTGCAGCACCTCCCCCAGCCGGCCGCCCTGCTCGTCGAGGTCGCCGTAGTGCAGGGTGGCGCCGTCGCTGAAGCGCAGGGCCAGCCGGCCGGGGTCGACGTCGGCCCAGACGCGCACAAAGGCCGCCAGATTGCCCGCCTCGTCGAGGAGGGACGGAGGGGCCCGACCAACCTGCTCCACCCGGGGGCGTGCCTGCCCGGCGGTCAGCAGCACCCTGGGTGGAATCATGGGTGCGCTCACGGCGCCACCAGCGGCGAGCCATGGACGGTGACGGTGCCGGCGGCCCCGTCGACGGTGACCGTCACGCTGTCGGTGCCGGTGCCGGTCCCGACGGCGGCCAGCAGACCCCGCACGTTGACGATGGTGGGCAGCCCGAGTTCCCGGGCCACGATGGCGCAGTGGGACAGGGGCGAGCCTCGTTCCACCACGAGGGCGGTGGCGCCCGGGAAGAGGGCGGCGAAGCCCGGGTCTGTGCGCGGGCAGACGAGGACATGACCGGGGACGTCGCGGGCGTCGTCGGCGCAGGCGACCACCCGCACCGGGCCCGTGACCCGGCCCCGCACCACGGCCACGCCGTGCAGCACCACGTCACCCGGGGCTGTCGACGACGCTGGTGCCGACGCCACCGATGCCGACGCCGCCGATGCCGACGCCGCCGCCGACGCAGCAGACAGTGGGAGGGGAGGACCGAGGATCACGCCCTCGGCGAAGGCGAGGCGATCGGCGCCGGGGGCCCGCTTCGCTGACGCGTCGTCCTCGGCGCGGCGCAGGGCCACCAGGCCCCGCAGGTTCCAGGTGGTGGCGGTGCCATCAAAGACCCCGGTGAGCTCGTCGTGCTCGAGGAAGAACACGTCCCGCCGGCTGTCGAGCAGTCCCCGCTGCACGAGCACATCGCCAAGGCGCAGGGCCATGGCCCGCAGCACGGCGAAGGTGCGGGCCCGGGCATAGCGCATGGCCTCCCGATGACCCGTCCAGGTGCGGGCGGCGTCGACGAGGCGCCCAAAGACCAGCCGTTCGGGCAGCGACAGAATGTGTCGCACCACGGCTTCGGCGGCGTCGGCCCTCCGTCGGCCGGCGTCGTCGGGGTCAACGTCGTGGTCAACGTCAGCGTCACCGGCGTCACCGGCATTGGCGCCGACGGTGGCACCGACGGTGGCGCGCACGAGGTCCTGCAGCTGGCGCACCAGGAAGCCTGGCTCGTCCCGCCAGGTGGGTTGCTCCAGCTTGAGTTCGTGCATGGCCCGGGCGCCGAAGCGGGCCAGGAAGTGGGCGAAGCCAGCGCCCACGAGGGGATCCCGCCGAATCAGCTCCAGGGCGTCGTCAACGGTGGCGGCGATGAAGGCCTCGCGCAGCCTGGAGCGGGCACCGAGCTGTCGGGCCAACACCACCAGGGCCCTGGCCGGGGCGACGCTGGGGATGTCGGCCCCCGCGAACAGGTCGGCCACCACGACGTCGTTCACGCCACGGCGGGCGCAGAAGGCCCGCAGGCTGCCGTGGGAGAGCATGGCCAGGAAGTCCGCCAGCAAAGGGGCCTGCCAGCCGTGCAGCAGCCGATGGCGCACGCTGTGCCATTGCACCACGACGTCGTCGCCACTGACGGTCTGCCAGTCCCGCTGTTCGAGGGGCACAAGGACCGCTTCGAGGGTCTGGTGGAAGTCCCGCACCAGGCGGTGACGTCGGCTGAAGGTGCGCGCCATCCGCCAGGCCATGGCCAGCCGACGAGCGATGCTGCGCACGGGGGGACCGGGCACCATGGTCGCCCATGACGACGACGTCGACGACGACACAGCATCGGCCCCCATCATGTCGAGCATGTGGGCCCGGTTCTTCTCACAGCCGGGGTAGAGGGCCAGCACCTGAAACCAGCTCGGCAGGTGGTAATGCACGCGGCCGTCGATGCGGGCCAGCAAGGTCTCAAACGCGCGGTGATGGGCTGCCAGCTCGTCGTCAGCGACCCCACACAGCCGGGCACTCTCTTCGTAGGCCGTGGCATAGGCCAGCCGGATGTGGCTGAAGGTCAGCGGCGACGTCACCCCCGGATAGCTCTCGGCGATGTTGCTCGTGTCAAACAGGTAGCGCACGACGTCGACGTTGACGTTGACGTTGACGTTGACGTTGACGGTCGTCGCGGCGAGCGGAGGTGCCTGGAATCCATCCGACGAGTGCCCGGTCTGCACCCGCAGGAGTCCCTCTCCCCAGGTGGGGAGAGGGTTCCCGCGCGTCTCGCGCCCATGCGCCGAAGGCGAGGGTGAGGGACTTCAGGCCCGTGATGGGCCGCACCTGTACAAACGAGAAGCCAGCGCGGCGGGTCCACACCCATTCCACATCCACCGGCACCCCGACGTGTTCTTCGAGACGCCGCACCATGGCCGCAAGGACGCGCAAGGCTTCGTCCGCCAGCACCGGGGCCTGCTGCACAGTGACGTCGTCGACGGCCTCGTCGACGCACACGCCGTGCTCGCCGGCCACCACCCGGGTGTCCTTGATGGCGATGCTGGCCGTGATGGTGCCGTCGGCGTCGATGCGGAAGGTGTCGGCGGGCGCGCGGTCGGCCACCACCCCTTCACCGAGTCCCAGGCAGGCGCTGACGACGACGGTGCCGGCCCGAGACTCACTGCGGCCGTCACCGCCGTCGGGGTCACGAGAGAACGCGACGCCAGCGACGTCGGCCTGCACCAGGCGCTGCACCACCACCGCGCCGCAGGTTCCCGCCGGCAGGCCCCGGGCGGCGCGATAGGCGCGGGCCCCCTCGCTGTCGAAGGACGCCACGCAGGCGGCGACGGCCCGTTGGACGTCCTCCATGCTGCTCACGCCGATGACGCTGTGGTGTTGGCCGGCGAAGGAGCTGCTGCCGCCGTCCTCGTCCACCGCCGATGATCGCACGGCGAGGGGAGCACCGATGGCGTCGATGGTCCGTTGCAGCAGGGCCCCATGCTGGCCCCGGGCCACCGCCTCCACGTGGTCGCTGGCGATGACGGCGAAGGGCGGCACCGGCAGCCCAGCCCCGCGCAACTGCCAAAGCCCGGCGCCCTTGCCACCGACGACGTCGCGCGATGGTGTGCCGACGCCGACAGCAGCGTCGACCGATGTGTCGAGGACGATGATGGGCGAGGGGTCGGGGATGGAGGCGTCGGCCATGGGTTCACACCGCTCCCACCACCAGCGGCAGGTACACCCACAACGAAGCAAGGGCCGTGCTCAGGGCGATGGGGCGGCCACCACCCCGTCGGGGCGCGACGACGAACACCGCACAGCTGCCCACCACCCACACCAGGGCAACACCGGGCACGAGGGCCGACCACACGGGCAACGACAACGTCGACGTCACCACCCACACCACCCCACCGATGGCCAGGGCGACGACGGCGACGACGGCGGCGGCAGCCCGGGGCCCCCACCGGGACGAATAGCTGTCGTCGAGGGGATTCTCGTCGTCGGGATGGTGCACCTTGCGACCCAGCTCGAAGAGCAGGCTCAAGCCCGTGGCCAATGCCAGCGCCGGCCACAGCGATGGCGACAGAGCCGGAGACAGCGCCGTGAACAACGTTGTGTCGTCGACGGTGCTGACGTCGTCGAGGTGGCGGACCACCATCACCAGCAGCACCCACAGGGGCACCATGCTCTGGTGGACCACCAGGGTGAGCAGGGGGCGCCGGGCAATGAAGCGCAGGCCGACGTCGAGCTGGAGCAGCACCGTCAGCAGCAGCACCGCGGCGACCGCACACCCTCCCCCAGGTCCGCCGACCATCAGGCCCGCGCCGATGGCCGCCAGGGCGGCGACGACGACGGCGACGACGACGTCGCGCGGGGTGATGGCGCCCCGGGGCAGGGGGCGTTCGGGGTGGGCGAGGCGGTCGCCGGGGAGGTCGCGCAGCTCGTCGACGCCGCGGACCACGAAGAACAGGCAGAACACCACAATGGCCATGGCCACCGACACGCCGTCGAGGTGGGAATGCCGGCCCAGCAGCCTGGTCCCCACGACGTCGGCGCAGGTGGCCAGCAGGGCCGCGCCCACCAGGGAGGGGAGCACCGGAAAGCGCTCGCGCAGCAGCAGGGCGATGCGCTGGATCATGCCTGGTTCCTGTGGCGAGCCGACGGCGCCCGCAGCACCAGGGACGCCAGCGCTGGCAGCACCACCAGGTCCGCCACCAGGGCCAGCAGCACCGCCGTCGCCGACAGGGCCCCCACGAGGACGAGGGAGCGGGCGGAGGCCGCCACCAACACCAGAAAGCCCAGCGCGAGCAGCCCGTTTCCGGCGAGGTTGGCCCGTCCGACGGTGCGGGAGGCCTGCAGGATGGCGTCGTCGACGGCCCGGGCCGGTGTGTCATCTGTCGGCGGCAGCCACGCCAGCCGAGTGCGCACATCGTGCAGGGTGTGGACGGTGTCGTCGACGACCACGCCGAGGATGGTGGCGGCGATGGTGATGGTGGCGACGTCGAGGGCCACGCCGCAAAACCCCATCACGCCAAGGACCCCCGCGATGGGCAGCAGGTTCGGCACCGCCGCCACCAGCAGCAAGCGCCAGGACCGCAAGAACACGCCCAGCAGCAGGAACACGCCCACGAAGGCGACGCCGAAGGACACGAGTTGGTCGTCCACCAACGCGTGGACGATGCGGGCGTAGAGCGGCAGATAGCCCGTCAGCGACACCGTCACGCCCGTCCCCGCCATGGACTGTTCGAGGGTGTCGGTGACGACGACGGCGGCGGCCAGGAATCCCCGCGACGTCGTCAGGGTCACAGGCACGGTCACCCGCAGGTGTCGGTCGTCGACAGAGACCAGGCCATCGGTCAGCGTCGGCGCCATGGCCGCGATCAGGGCCAGGCCCGCTTCGACGCGGTTGTTGTCGACGGTGCCGACGGCGCCGACGGCGCCGACGGTGCCGACGGTGCCGACGGTGCCGACGGTGCCGAGGGCGACGTCGCTCTCGGCCAGCACGTCGACGACAGAGACCGGTCGTCCCAGGCTGACGTTGCCCGCCGGACCCAGGCCACGCACCAGGCGCAGGCCGTCGCTGGCCCGGCGGAGGCCGTCCACCACCGCCCCCGTGCGCCAGGCTCCCGGGGTGCTCCAGGCGAGGTCCACCTCGAGGGGAATGAACGGACCGACGCTGCCCTCCACCGCCCGGGTGTCTTGCACCACGGGATGGCTGGCGGGCAGGAAGCCGAGGGTGTCGGTGTCGGTGACGAGGCGGGCCATGCCCGCCACGCTCACGCCCGCGAACAGCGCAGCGGCCACGAGGACCTTGCCCCGGTGGGCCAGGCTCACGATCGCGATGCGGCCCGACCATGGCTCCCCCCTCTCCGTTGGGCGATGTCGACGTCGACGGGGATGCAGGGCCCGGGGCAGGGCCACCATGGTCAAGGCCAGACAGAAGACCCAGGCCCCCACCACGCCGACGGCGGCAAAGCCTCCCAGCTGTCGGGTCACCGCCGTCGACGCCGTCAGCAACGCCAACAGGCCCACGGCGGTGGTCACGATGTTGAACAGGCCCGGCACCACCACCCGGGCCAGGGCCCTGGCCACGCGGGGGTCATGGGCCGAGGTGACGTCGTCGGGGAGGTCGTCGACGGTGGTGATCAGGTGCAGCAGGTCGAGGACCCCGAGGGCCATCACCAGACTCGGCAGACAGACGGTGATGGCGTTGAGCGGCACATCAAGCAGCGCCATCAGGGCGAAGACCACGGTGTTGGCACACGACACCGCCACCACCGCCACCGCCCCCCACAGCAGCCGACGGGTGACGACGAGGAGCCCCAGCAACAACACCACCGACGCCAGCGATATGAACACCGCGCCGTCGCGCACGGTCAGGGCGTTCAAGGCCTCCCACACCACGCCGCCGCCGACGGTCCGCACCGTGAATCGCTCCCGCAACGGTTCGGTGGCGACGTTGATGGCCGCGATGGCCCGGCTGCGGCCGACGTCGGTGGTGGCGTCGGCCTTCAGCCACAGCCAGATGAGCTGGGTGCGGTCGTCGGCGCTGGCGAGGCGCTCCAACAGCCCATGGCGGGCCCGGGCCTCGTGCAGCCGGGCTTCGCTGTCGTCGCCCACCGGGCGAATCTCGAAGCCGCCGTCATCGGCGCCCGTCGTGTCGTTGCCCGTGGGGACGCCCGTGGGGACGACGACGGCGACGTTGCTCAGGCTCTGGACCCGGTCCACGTCGGCGATGGCTTCAAGGGAGCGGGTCAGGGTCTGCAGCGCGGCCCGTCGCTCGGGGGTGTGGATGGAGTCTGTCCCCGTCAGCGTCAGCAGCACCACCTCATCGGTGCCGAAGCGGGCCCGGAACTCGTGCCAGGCCACCATCACCGGGTCACCGGCCACGAAGAAGGCCTCCAGGTCATTCTGAATGCGCAGCTTCACAGACGCCGTGCTGGCGACAACGACGATGGCGGCGACGACGATGGCGAGGATCCCCCGTCGACGAATCAGCCTCCCCAACCAGGCCTCGAGCCAGGGCGTCTGTTCCTCGCGGGCTTCATGGACCGGCGTGATTGGTTGGACGGGTGGGCGGCTGGGCATCACGGCAAGGACAGCGCAAGAAGCGGTCCAGCGATGCAACAGCCCTGGAGGCCCGCCGGCTGGCCGAGCGCGCTCCCGCCCCACCGCGCCTTCACACACGATGCCGACTCACAGCTGCCACTCCCTGCACTGACCACACACGGCCGACGACGTCTCGGCCATCACCCCCCACAGCCCGTCGGGATCCGTCGGCGTCCATCGGCGTCCATCGGGCTGGCACAGCACCTGCTGTGCTCCCCTCGATGCTGCAGTTCATCCTTCCCGACGCGCGTGATCTGCCAGGGACCGCCATCCTCGCCGGGCTGTTTGGCGTGGTCTTCGTCGTCGCCGAGGTCGCCTGGCGTCGCTGCCACATCCACACCGAGGTCACCCGCAAGATGGTGCATGCCGGCGGTGGCGTCATCGTGCTCCTCGTGCCCCAGCTGCTGACATCGGTGTGGTCGGCCCTCGCCCTGGCCATGTCCTTCGCCGTGATCCTCGGCGTGGCCCGGACCCAACACTGGTTGCCGTCGGTGCACGCCATCAAGCGGGCCTCGGTCGGCGCCGCCCTCTTCCCCATCGCGGTGGCTGTCTGTGTCATCGCGTCTCGCGGCGAACTCGTGCGCTTCGAGGTGCCCCTGCTGGCCCTTGCCCTCGGCGACGCCGCCGCCGCCCTCGTGGGTCGCCGCTTCGGCGTCGTGGCCTACCACGTGGGCGGGACCCGCCGCACGGTGGAGGGCAGCGTCGCCTTCGCCGTCGTCACCGCCGTCGTCGCCGTCTTCTTCCTGGTGCTGGGCGGCGTCAGCGTTGGTGTGGCCATCGTGCTGGCCGTGCTGGTGGCCCTCGTGTTGATGGTGGTGGAGGCCCTGTCCATCGGTGGCTGGGACAACCTGACCATTCCCCTGGCAGGCCTCGTCGTCGTCGACATCGCCCTCGCCACCGCCGCCCTGTCGGGGCCCGTCCGCAACGCGGTCTTGCTCGTCGAGGTGACCGTGGTGCTGACCGTCGTCGCGGTGCTGGCGGTCACCATCGTGGCGGCAGCCGCTCGAAAAGCCCTGCCTGCCCAGGCCCAGACCCCGGGATGTGTGTCATGAGCGTCAGCCTGCAGATCATCAACCAACGGGCGAAGGACCACGCCTGGAGCATCGACGACCTCGACTGGAGCGGGGGCATCGACCGCGACCGCCACTTCTTCCCCGAAGACCAGATGCCCCTGGCCTTCACCGAGGGCTGGCGCAGCCTGCTGAACGACGACGAGCGACGCACGGCCAACCAGTGGTACGGCTGTGCGGTCTCTGAGCAGTTCATCTTTCTGGAAGAGGCGTTTCTGGCGCCGGCGGTGGGGGCCATGCTGCGGCTGTCGTCCACCAGGCGGGACCCCGACCTCTGCCAGGCCCTTGAGCTGTTTCTCATCGAGGAGCGCAAACACGGCGACATGTTTCGTCGCCTGCTGCAGTCGGTGGCCCCCGAGTGGTACGCCCACAGCGACCGGCACTTCTACACGCCGGGCACCATGGGCATCCGCTTTGGCGAGCTCTGCTTGCAGCTGCCCACGGTCTTTGTGGCCTGGCCGTGGCTCGGCATGATCCTCGAAGAAAAGACCATCGCCTACCACCGGGCCTACGAACGGGCCTACGAACGGGCCGTTGCCGCGAGCACGTCCCCCGACCCCCGGCGCACACCCCTGCTCGATCCCCTGCACCATGCCGTGCATCGCTTCCATTTTCTCGACGAGGCCCGCCACGTCCAACTGGAGCAGGTCCTCATTGAACGTCTGTGGGACCCGGCGTCGGCGTTCACCAAAGACCTCAACCGGCCCCTGCTGTTTCGCGCCCTCGGCCAATACACCCGGCCCCGGGCGCGGAGTGTCTCGGGAAATATCGTGCGGGCCCTGGTGGCCAAGTACCCGCGTTTGCAGGTGTTTCAGGAACGGTTGTTGATGGGCATCATGGACCTGCGTCACAACGCCGAATTCCAGCGCCACATCTACGGCCACGACGCCATCCCCCAATGCTTCCGGGCCCTGCAGGCCCATCCCGAGCTCCACGGCATCACGGTGGTCGCGCCCGACTTCAAGCCTGACGCCACCGTCGCCGTGGCGGCGTGATCATGCACAGGCGCACCACGGGCAGCACGGGCAGCGCGAGCAGCACCAGCCCCGGGCCGGGCGAAGGGGTCGCGGCGACGGCCCCCGTCGTCGACGCTGAACCCCTGCGCTACGCGACGGTGTGGGAGGACCCGGCGGTGTTGCGCCAGGGGTTGGCCGTGGGGCCCGGCGACCGCGTGCTGTCCATCGCCTCGGCGGGGGACAACGCCATCGCCCTGTTGTTGGACGATCCCGACGAGGTCGTCGCCGTCGACCTCTCGGCCACCCAGCTCGCGGTCTGCGAGTTGAAGATGCTCTGCCTGCGTCGGCTGGACCCCGACAAGCTTCATCGCTTCTGCGGCTTCGCCCCCGACAGCCGGGACGCGCGCCGACGCACCTGGCAGGGGCTGCGACTGGGGCTGTCGCCGGGGGCCCGGGCCTTTTTCGACGCCCACGACGACGTCATTGCCAACGGCCTCATCCACGCCGGCAAGCTGGAGCGCTGGTTTCGCTTCTTCGGCACCCGCGTGCTGCCCCTGGTGCAGCGGCCGTCCACCATCGCGGCGTTGTTGGCGGCCCCGTCTCTCGACGTCCAGCGAGAGGTCTTTCACCGGCACTTCAACCACCGCCTGTGGCGGGGTCTGTGTCGGCTGTTCTTTTCACCGGCCTTGATGAAGCGGGGTCGTGACCCGGCCTTCCTGCGTTTCGTGGGCGACGACGACGTGGGGACCACCATGCTGCGGCGGGCGGAGCGGGCGCTGCTGGCGCTGCCGTTGTCGACGGGGCTGTTTGCCAGGTGGATCATGACGGGGGGGCCATCGGTGGCCGCGCTGCCGCCGTGGGCGGACCCCGCCCATCGAGAGACCATCGTGGCCCGTCTGGATCGACTGCGGCTGGTCCATGGCGACCTCCGCCAGGTGGCGGCGCGGGAAGGGGCGGTGCGTCCCTTCAACGCCATGAACCTGTCCGACATCTTCGAGTACATGTCCGTCGACGACACCGTCGCCACCTGGCGCACCCTGCGCGACGCCAGCGCCGCCGACGCCCGCCTGTTGTGGTGGCTGCTCCTCGTGGACCGCCGCCCCACGGGCACCGACGGTCCCCTCATCGCCGACGACGACCGCGCCGCGGAGTTGTGGCAGCAGGATGGCGGCTTCTTCTACGGCGGCCTGGTGCTGGCCCGCCCCTCGGGCAGGGGGATGGGGACATCCCGCGACGGCTGATCGCCTGTCGACGTGGTATTGAGCCCCATGACCCACCTGCATCACACGCGCACCCTGTCAGACGACGTCAAAGACCTCGGCGGGCTGCTGGGGATGGTGTTGCGGGAGCAAGCGGGCGACGACGCCTACGCCCTGGTGGAGGGGCTGCGCCAGACCCTGGTGGAGCGGCGCCGCACGGGGGCAGACACCGCCGAGGTGGCCACGCAGTTGGCGGCGTTGTCGTCGTCACAGATCGAGGTGCTGACCCGGGCCTTCGGGCTGTACTTCAACCTCGTCAATCTCGCTGAAGAGCACGAGCGCATTCGTCGTCGACGGCAGCGCACGGGCAGCGGTGGCGACGGCGGCAGCCAGAATTTCGACGATGCATTTCAGCAGCTGCACGCCCACGGCCTGTCCGCCGACGAGGTCGAGACCCTGGTCAAAGAGACGCCCCTGTTGTTGACCTTCACGGCCCATCCCACCGAGATGCGCCGCCGCACGGTGCGCGAGCATCTGGACTTCATCAGCGGCGCCCTCGACGACCTCGGCAGCGACGACACCCGGGACGCCATCGCCGCCCACATCGAGGCCCTGTGGGCCACCGCCGAGCTGCGCGAGCGTTCCCCCACGGTGGCTGACGAGGTCACCGGTGGTCTGCGATCGATGGCCATCCTGGGCGAGGCCCTGGCCGACGTCGACCGTGACTTGCGGCGGGCCTTTCAGCGCTCGTTCAAGCGCCCCCTGCAGGCCAGCCTGCCCCTGGGCCTGCATTCGTGGATGGGGGGCGACCGCGACGGCAATCCGAGCGTCACCGCCGAGGTCACCCGCGCCACCCTCCGTCGTCACCGCACGGAGGCCGACCAGGGCTTGCGCGCGGTGCTCGTCTCGCTCTTTGCCATCGTGTCCCAGCACCGCCGTTGGCTGCCCCGAGAGGCCCACGTCGACGCCGATGTGGCGGGCGCCGTTGAGGAGCCCTTTCGGGCCCGGGTGGAGGCCGCGGTGCGGGCCCTGCGGGAGGACCCGACGTTTGACCCCTTGCAGGCCCTGCAGGACCTCGAGGAGGCACTGGTGTCGGCGGGGCAGAAGCGGACGGCGGCGACGTTGTTGACGGCGGTGCGGGGTCGGGCCCAGGTCCTTGGTCGTCATCTGGCCCGCCTCGATGTGCGCGAGCACAGCGAGAAGGTCGGCGCCGCGGTGGCTTGGCTGTTCGCGCGGGTGGGTGTCGCCGACTACGCCAGCCGGTCTGAGGCCGAGCGTCGTCGGCTGTTGCAGGACGAGCTGGCCAGCGACCGGCCGATGTTGGGCGTGGGCGTGCTGGGCAGCGACGGCGTGCCCCCGGACGTCGCCACCGTCCTCGATCCCCTGCGGGTGTTGCGCGAGGAGGGCTCCGGGCAAACCCCGTACATCGTGTCGATGACCGACGACGTCAGTGACCTGCTGGAGGTATTGATCATCGCCCGCGAGGCCGGGGCCCGGGTCTTTCCCGTGCCGCTGTTTGAGACGTTGAAAGATCTGGCGGCGGCGCCCCGCGTCGTCGACGAGGTGTTGTCGTTGCCCGTGTATCGGCGGGTGTTGGGCTCGGCTGTGCAGGAGATCATGCTCGGCTACTCCGACAGCAACAAAGACGCCGGGCCAATGGCGCCGACCTTTGGGCTGGCCACGGCCCAGCGGGAGCTGAGCGCCGTCTGTCGCCGTCACAACGTGCGCTGGCGCTTCTTTCATGGTCGCGGCACATCGCTGGGTCGCGGCGGTGGTCCCCTCGCTCGCGCCATCCTCGGCCAACCACCGGGGACCATCGACGCCGGCCTGCGGTTGACCGAACAGGGCGAAGCCCTCGCCGACAAATACGGCCACCCGGCCCTGGCCCGGCGCAATCTCGAGCAGGGGCTCTATGGCCTGCTCCTGGCCAAGGGCGCGCCGCGGGAAGAAGCACCGGCGGCCTTTCTCGAGGTCATGGGGCTTGCCGCCACGGCCTCCACCGTCACCTACCGCGAGTTGGTGCAGCATCCGGACTTCCTGCGCTTCTTCGAGGCGGTGACCCCCATCGAGGAGATCGCTCGTCTCAAGGTGGCCTCCCGCCCCGTGCGCCGCCCCGGGGCGCCGACGTTGTCGAATCTGCGGGCCATCCCCTGGGTGATGTCGTGGACCCAGAACCGCGCCAACCTGCCGGGCTGGTACGGCGTGGACACCGCCATCGACGTCATCGTGCAGGCCCTGGGACAAGACGGGGCCCGCCGCATGCTGCAGACGTGGCCGGCCTTTCGCTCGATGATGGACACCGTGAGCATGAGCCTGGCCAAGAGCGACCCGGTGGTGTTTGCCGCCTACCTGGAGCTCGACGAGGAGCACAGTGCCCTTGGGCCGGCGCTGCTGTCATCACGGGCCCGCACCATGGGCCTCGTCGAAGACCTGTATGAGGCGCCCCTGTTGGCGGCAGAGCCCCGGCTGCAAAAGAGCATCGAGCTGCGCAACCCCTACATCGAGCCCATCCACCCAGGTGGAGCTGCTGCGCCGCAGCCGGCGGGGCGCCCGCGGTCCCGTCGAAGACCGGGCCCTGTTGTCGACGATCCTCGGCATCGCGGCCGGCGTCCGAAACGCCGGCTGACGGCCGGCGTGCGAAACGCCGGCTGACGGCGTCGATCCGGGTGGATAGGGTGCAGCTCCTTGTGGAGGTCCATCGATGAGAACCCGTGCCGCCGTCTGCTACGAAGCAGGCAAGCCCCTCGTGATTGAAGACGTCGAGCTCGAAGGTCCAAAGGCCGGCGAAGTCCTCATCGAGATGAAGGCCACCGGCGTGTGCCACACCGACGAGTTCACCCGCTCGGGGGCCGACCCCGAGGGCCTGTTCCCCGTCATCTTTGGCCATGAAGGCGCCGGCGTCGTCGTCGACGTGGGCCCCGGCGTCACCAGCCTGAAGAAGGGTGACCACGTCATTCCCCTGTACACGCCCGAGTGTCGGGGCTGCAAAAGCTGCCTGAGCCGCAAGACCAACCTGTGCACGGCCATCCGCGCCACCCAGGGCAAGGGCGTCATGCCCGACGGCACCAGCCGCTTCTCCATCGGCAAGACCAAGATCCACCACTACATGGGCTGCAGCACCTTCGCGAACCACTCGGTGCTCCCCGAGATTGCCCTGGCGAAGGTTCGTGAGGACGCTCCCTTCGACAAGATCTGTTACATCGGCTGCGGCGTGACGACGGGCGTGGGCGCCGTCATCAACACCGCCAAGGTCGAGCCCGGGGCCAACGTCGTCGTCTTCGGCCTCGGCGGCATCGGCCTCAATGTCTTGCAGGGGGCCCGGTTGGCGGGCGCCAACATGATCATCGGCGTCGACCTGAACCCCGCCCGCGAAGCCATGGCCCGTCGCTTCGGCATGACCCACTTCGTGAACCCGAAGGATCTCGGCGACAAGCAGGGTGATAAAGACATCGTCGCCCACATCGTCGAGCTCACCGACGGCGGCGCCGACTACAGCTTCGAGTGCATCGGCAACACCAAGGTGATGCGCCAGGCCCTGGAGTGCTGCCATCGCGGCTGGGGCCAGAGCATCATCATCGGCGTCGCTGGTGCCGGCCAGGAGATCGCCACCCGTCCCTTCCAGCTCGTCACGGGTCGGGTGTGGAAGGGCACGGCCTTTGGCGGCGCCCGTGGCCGCACCGACGTGCCGAAGATCGTGGACTGGTACATGGACGGCAAGATCGAGATCGATCCCCTCATCACCCACAAGCTCCCCCTGAGCCGCATCAACGAAGCCTTCGACCTCATGCACTCCGGCGAGAGCATCCGCACGGTGGTGGAGTTCAACACATGAGCCTGTTCCCCGCGGCCTTCTCCGTCTCTGACCGTCCTGAAGTTTCCGACGTCGTCGTGCGCGCCGAGCACGGCTGCTTCGGCGGCGTCCAGGGCTTCTACGAACACCACAGCGCGGCGGTCGGCGGGCCCATGCGCTTCGGGCTCTTTCGGCCCGCGGCCATCCACCATGGCCAACGGGTCCCCGTGTTGCTGTGCCTCGCCGGGCTCACCTGCACTGACGACACCTTCGCCATCAAGGCCGGGGCCCAGCGGCTGGCGGACACCCTCGGCATGGCGCTTTTGACCCCCGACACCAGCCCCCGCCACGCGCGCTTCGACGGCGACGATGCCAGTTGGGACTTCGGCGTCGGCGCCGGCTTCTACCTCGACGCCACCGTGGCGCCGTGGTCGGGGGCCTACCAGATGGAGCGTTGGCTCCTCGACGAACTGCTGCCCCTGGTGGCCACCGCCCACGGCATCGACGGCGCCCGCGTGGGCATCACGGGGCATTCCATGGGGGGGCATGGGGCACTGACGTTGGCGCTGCGGCATCCCGGTCGGTTCACGTCGGTGTCGGCGTTTGCTCCCATCTGTGCGCCGCGGCTGGTGCCCTGGGGCAAGAAGGCGTTTGCGAACTATCTGGGCAGCGACGAGCAGCTGTGGCGGGCCCACGACGCCTGTGCCCTCCTCGAGGACGGCGCCCGCTTTCCCGGCACACCATTGGTGGACCAGGGGCTGGCGGACAAGTTCATGGTCGAGCAACTCCTGCCCGAAGAGCTCGAGCGGACGACGACGAAGGTCTCGCAGCCCCTCACCCTGCGGCGGCATCCGGGCTTCGACCACGGCTACTTCTTCATCCAGTCCGTCGTCGCCGACCATCTGCGCCACCACGCCGACGCCTTCGGCCTCGACCAGGACCGGGGTGGGCGATGACCATCCCCGCGCGCTACCGCACCGAAGGCGAGTTCACCTGTATCGACATGGTGACCAAAAGCGCGCGCCAGCTCTTCGACATGCGCGATCCGTCGCCGTTTCGGGAGCGTGACCTCGACGACGATGCGGTGGAGTACCTGCTCACCGCGGCGCGGGAGATCGGTCACCGCGCGAAGCTCCGCGTCGTGATCACCATCGAGGGCGAGCGCGACCCAGTCCTCGACGAACAGGAGATCGTGGCCGCCGTGCGGACGCACCTCGAATACGAGCGCGGTCGCCAGGTCCGCAAGGTGCGTGAGCTGCTGGCCCTGGGCCGGCGCTTCCTGCTGGTCGGAGCGGGGGCCCTCGCGCTGCTGTTGTCGGCTGCCGAGCTGACGACGTTTCTCCCCAAAGGCCACGTCGTGCAGATCCTGCACGAGGGGCTCGTGATCACCGGTTGGGTCGCCATGTGGCGGCCCCTGGAGCTTCTGCTCTTCGATTGGTGGCCCCACCTCGAGCAGCGCCGCGTGGTCGATGCCGTCCTCGCGGGCGAGATCGTCGTCGTCCACACAGCGCCTTTGTCTTGAGCAACGCGTCACTGTGCTTCCCAAACCATTCCCTGTCCGGGCCGGGGCGACTGATGGCTGGGGCGCCTGATGCGTGCTAACTCTCACGCCATGGCTGTGGTTTGCGGTACGACCCTCACTGCTGGCTGTCACGCATCTGCGGGGGTCGCGGCCTTGTTGGCGGTCCGTCTCGGTGAGCACCTGCGGCTCGTCCATGTGTGTGAAGACCTGCGGGCTCCCGTCGTCCTTGGCACGAGCGAGGAACGGGGGGTGCTGGGCGCCGTTCGCGACGCTCTCGAGGCCGAAGGGCAGCGGCTGGCGGCAGACAGCGGCGCTGTCGTCGACGTTCACCTCGCTGCTGGTCCGGTCGCCGATGCCCTCGTGGCGGTCGCCGAGTTCGAGCAGGCCAGCTTCCTCGTGGTCGGTCCAGGCGCCGATGCCCGTCCCCCTCGCGTGAGCAGCGTTGTCGAGCGGGTCGCGCGGCAGGCGACCGTGCCAACGCTCGTGGTGAAGGCGCCGACAAAGCTCCTGTCATGGTTGTCGGATGGCAAGGGCTTGGCAGTCTTGGTGGGAGCCGACCTCGGCCGGAGCGCCCGGGCCGCCCGGGCCGCCGCCGCTACGCTGCAGCGCGCGGGTACCGTCGCGGCCACAACGGTATCGGTGGCGGCGCCGGGCGTCATCGTTGATGATCTGCGGGCGAAGCTGGCTCGGCTCGGTGCGCCCGACGAAGATATCGAGATTGTCACCGCGGGTGTGGCGCCCGAAGTGCGCCTCGCGGCGCTTGCCGACGAGCGTGACGTTGACGTCGTCGTTGTCGGCCAGCGGTCTCGTTCCCTCTTCGATCGGGTATGGTCGGGTTCGGTGTCGCGCGGCGTCCTTGAGGCCGTTGCCACCAACGTCTTGTGTGTCCCGGTCGGGCTTGCCCCTGGTGCGGTGGCCGGCCGGGCACCGGACGTCGTCGTTGTCGGTGTCGACGTGGACGACATCGAGTCGGCGAGGCGCGCAATTGCCGAAAGTGTCGCGGTGGCCCGCCACGGCGGCGTCGTCCATGTGGCCACCGTTGTCGACAGCCCCGACAGTGCCAGCAGGGCGGGCCTGCGGGACCGGGCATGGACTTCGCTCGCCCGGCTCGTTGAGCGCAGCGACGGTGCTGGCTGCACCCTTGAGCACCACGTTCTTGATGGTGAGCCGGCGTCGGCGTTGCTGGCGCTCGCTGAGCGGCTGGATGCGGCAATGGTGGTCGTCTGCGGGCGCCGGCGCTCCCTCGTGTCGCGCGCGTTGTTGGGCTCGGTGGCGCGGGGCGTGATCGACGCCGCCCGAGTGCCGGTGCTCGTGGTCCCCCCTGAGAGGCCCTGATGGACTTCGGGGTCTTTGGCGAGTTCGCTGTCCTGCTGGTGTGCGCCGCGGTGGCGGGGGCGCTGCTCACGCTGCTGAAGCAGCCGGTGCTCGTGGCCTACATCATCGTCGGCGTGCTCGTGGGGCCCTCGGCCCTTGGGCTCGTGACGTTGCACAGCGAGGTGGAGCTGCTGGCCCAGGTGGGGGTGGCCATCCTGTTGTTCATCGTCGGGCTGAAGCTCGACCTCGACCATGTGCGCCACATCGGGCCAGTGGCGCTGGCGACCGGGCTCGGGCAGATCACGTTCACCGTCGTGATCGGTTTCGGGCTCACGATGGCCCTGGGTCGTCCGGTCGTCGAGGCCCTCTACATCGCGGTGGCCCTGACGTTCTCGAGCACGATCATCATCGTCAAGCTGCTGTCGGACAAGCGCGAGCTCGACAGCCTCCACGGCCGCATCGCCGTTGGCTTCCTCATCGTGCAGGACCTCGCCGTCATCGTCGCGATGATGTTTGTGAGCGCGCTCCGCGGCGAGGGCGACGCGGCGCAGTCGACGGCTGACGCCATCGTCGCCATCGCCGCCCGCGTGGCTGTCGCTGCTGTCGGCCTCGTCGTGTTGATCCGCTTCGTGATGCCGCGGGTCGTGGGTGTCATGGCGCGCTCCCCGGAGCTGTTGCTGGTCTTCGCGGTGGCGTGGGGCACGGGGCTCGCCGCACTCGGCGAGCAGTTCGGTTTCTCGAAGGAGGCCGGTGCGTTCATGGCCGGCTTCTCGCTGGCATCGACGCCGTTTCGCGACGCCATCACGGCGCGGCTGACGGGGCTGCGGGACTTCCTGTTGTTGTTCTTCTTCATCGACCTTGGCGCCCGCATGAACGTCGCGAGCCTTGGCAATGAGCTGGTGCCCGGGCTGGTCTTGTCGGTGTTTGTGCTCGTGGGCAACCCGCTGATCGTCATGGGGATCATGGGCTTCATGGGCTACCGCAAACGCACGGGCTTTCTCGCCGGCCTCACGGTCGCCCAGATCTCGGAGTTCTCGATCGTCTTCATCGCCATGGGCATCAGCCTCGGACACGTCGGTGACCGGGCGCTCGGACTTGTCACGCTGGTGGGACTCGTCACCATCGCCGGCTCGACCTACATGATCCTCTTCTCGTCATCGCTCTATGAGCGCCTGGCCCCATGGCTCGGCCGCTTTGAGCGCGCGATCCCGTTTCGTGAGGTCGAGGTGGACGCCACCGTCGTGGGCCACGCCACCGCCCCCGAGGTCGTGGTCGTCGGCCTCGGTGGCTGTGGCGAGGGGCTTGTCCGGAGCCTCGCGGGGGCGGGCTGCCGCGTGTTGGGGGTGGACTCCGATCCCGAGGTCGTACGGCGTCTCGTTGGCGAAGCGTTCGAGGTGCGCTTCGGCGACGCCACCGACGCGGACTTCGTCGAAGGGCTGCCGCTGGCGCGCGCGCTGTGGGTCGTGAGCTGCCTCCCCGACCACGACACCGCAGCAGGGCTCGTCGGGGCGCTGCGGTCGGCGGGGTACGGCGGCGAGATCGCCGCCCTCGTGCGGCACCGGGACAGCGTGGCGGCGCTTGAGGCTCGCGGCGTGGTGGTCATCGACCCGGTCATCGAGACGACGGCGCGGGCGGTGTCGTTGGTATCCGCTCCGCGCGCCAAGCTCTCGTCGCCGTGACGAAGCTTCGCGTTGCTGCCAGTGGGGGCGTCGAGCAGCTCTTGCCCGAGAACTCAAGACGCTGACGACGAAAAGCACTCGGCTGGCGCCGGCGAAGCATCAGGACTTCTCGAATGACGGTGTCCGTGCCAGAGCGTCGACGTCATGCCTGAACGTCGACCACCCGCCCGTCCTTCTGCACCCGCCACCCCGGTGGGGGCCGCTGTAGCGTCTTCGACGCCCGGGCCGTCATCGACGCCGGCGAAACCGGTGGCGCGGGGGCCGTCGTCGTTTGTGGTGTCGTTGTGTCGGCCGGGCTTTGAGTCGGCGGTCATCACCGAGCTGTCGGGCTTCGGGCTGCGGATGGCGTTTCGGCGCCCGGGGCTTGTGTCGTTCAAGGTCGACCAGCAGATCACCAGCGACGACGTGCGGCAGCTCTCGACCATCTTCTCCCGCCGCATCGGCCTCGCCGCCGGGCCCTTTGAGCCCGAGGCCGCTGCCATCGATCGCGCCATCGACCTCGCCGAGGGCGTCGGGGCCCGCATCTTCGCCCTGACCCGCGAAGGCCTCCTCGACGACGAACCCCGGGACCTCGTCGACGCCGAGGCCATGGCGGTCCAGGACGCCATCGATGCGCGGTACCCACCGCCCGACGACGTCGACGCACCCGTCGTCGAGGTCATCTGCGTCGACGGCGAGGGCGATGAGGCCCGCTTCATCGTCATCAAGGCCATCAGCGGTCTGCTTGATTGCCCCGGCGGCATGCCGAGCCTGGAGGTCCCCGCCACCTCGCCGTCGAAGGGGTGGCGCAACCTCGAAGACGCCGTGCGTCGCTTCGACCTGAGCCTCGGCAAGGACGACATCGCCGTCGACCTCGGGGCGGCTCCCGGTGGTGTGACCCGGGCCCTGGTGGATCGGGGCCTGCGGGTCATGGCGATTGACACCAATCCCCTCGACCCGGCCCTGGCCGCAAACGAGCGGGTGAAGAACCTCTGCATTCCCATCGAGAAGATCGACCTCGACTGGTTGCCGCGGGCCACGTTTCTCTTTCTCGACGTCAACCAGCCCCCCCGCTCGGCCCTGGCAGCCCTGGCCCCCATCGCCGAACACCTGTTGCCGAGCCTGCACAGCGCGGTGCTGACCTTGAAGCTCGGGGCCCGCGTCAGCCTCGACGAGATCCCCCACTGGCAGGCCATCATCCGCCGCATGTTCCCGGGCTTCGACATGCAGCTCGCCCAGTTGCCGGGCAACAAGAGCGACATCAGCGTGGGCCTCCGTCGACGTCAGTGACCGCCGACGGCATCGGTGCCGTCCCAGTCCCCGTGAAACGCGACGGGCAGCAGGGGCATCGTGATTTCGGCGACGGGGTCGGCGTCGATGTGCTCGGCGTCGAGGATCACGAGCCTTGATTGGGCGAGGTCGCCGTCAGAGACGATGGCCACGACGTGGCCCGCCACGCAGCCAATGTCGGCGGCGGCCGGAATGAACAGGGGTTCGCCGACGAAGACGTTGGCGGGCGCGGTCCAGAGCTGCGGCGCTGCATCCGGGCTGCGCAGGTCGACGCGGATGATGGAGTCGAAGGGATCCGAGTAGCGGGTGTCGGCGCGGCAGGCGCCATAGAGCACGGGGACGTCGGTGCCCTGGCCGCGCGGATGGACCCGCGGGAAGTCGACGCCATGGGGCACCAGGGGACGCCAGGTGGCGACCGTGGCGCCGGCGGGGATCGTGACGCGATAGAGCCGCTGGGGGCCCCGCTTGTCGGGCAGGGCCGGGTCAAACGGCGTCGTCGGGCCGGTGTAGCCAAACTCCTCGCCGAACTCGAACGACGAAAACGCGCACACATCGATGAAGACCGTGCCGTCCTGTTCGAAGGCGTTGCCGAAATGGACCACAAACGCCGGTCCCGGCAGCCGCACGGTGCGCACGGGCCCGTCGCCGTGGCGGGGGATGAGATGAACCACCCCGGGGGCGTCGCCGTCGGGCACCAACGAGCGCAGCAGCGTCGACGAGCCCAGTGCCATCTTGGCGAGCTCCGCCAGCCGCATGTTCAACGGATTGCCGCCGATGACGTACCAGGACTTCGTGAAGGCGAAGTCGTGGGCAAAGACCGGACCCTTGACCACGGCCTCCCGCGTCGACGTCAGGTGGTTGTCGGCGTCAAGCTCCCGGAACGTGAACGTCACCTTCGGGCCGTTCTTGATGCTGCACAACAGGAGCCGATCGGCCACGGCATCGTGGTGCATGTGGGCCAGGGTGGCCTGCTTGGCGATGACGCCGCCAAACGTCTCTTCACCCCGGGTCTCGAGGGTTGTTGCATCCATGGTGTGGGGGGCGCCGCCTTCCCATCCGGCGAGGAGCGCCGCACCCCGACGCATGATGGTGGTGTTGGCCACGTTGCGCGGCGTGCCGAAGCCAAGGTTCTGCCAGAAGTGGGGACCGACGTTGGTGGCGAAGCCGCGGTGCAGCAGCCGCTGGGCCTTGAACTCCTCGCGAAAGACGACGGTTTGCACAAAGCGTCCACGAAGGTTCAGGCCGCCGTCCGCCGTGAACTCCAGCGAGCGGACATAGCCATGGCCGTCAAACGGATGGGCGTCCAGCCGTTGATGGCCGTCCAGCCCGGGCCATTGGAGAGCATGCGCCCACCCCGCAACGCGTCGGGAATGCGACCCTTGATGTTCGCCCCATCGATGGCGTGGTCGATGGTGCCCGGCACCGCCGTCATGACCGTGTTCCAGGAGCGGTGGCGAGCCGCGTCGTCAGCGATGGTCATGGTCGTCCTCGGCGTGGGGCGTGATGGTCGCAGCGACCCGGTCGAGGAGTTCGGCCATGGTGCGGTGCTCGGCGGCGGTGAGTACGCCGTAGAGGTCGCCTTCGATGGCTTCCAGAATCTCCACGCCGTGCAGCAAGGGGGCGTTGTCGGCCATGACGATGAGGCGCGCGCGCGGGTCCCTGGGGTCTGTCCGGCGACAGACCATGCCATCGGCCTCCAGGCGCGACACCGCCGCCGACACCGTCGGTGCCCGGACCCCCAGCCGCCTGGCGAGGTCACCCTGCCGAATGCCCGCCGGCGCCTGCATCACCTCGCCAATCAGGCGAAACTCGGCGGGGGTCAGGCCAATCCGGGCCAGCGCTCCCTCGAGCCGAGCCTCAAACTGGGTGTGCAACGCCCACACCCGCAGGCACAACAAGCCAGCAAGGCGCCCGACCGCCGGTGGCTGGCCACCCGCCGCACCCGATGGGTCAGGTGGCGGGGCCTTCGACGAACCTGGGGAATTCATACTTCGTTAGGCTATCTAACAATGAGCCACAGCGCAACCTGACGCCCACGGTGCCGTCACGAACGAACACCGCCCGCCGTGCAGGGCACAGCGGGCGGCGAGGAGCGCAGCGTGTCAGGTGACGGGGCTCGCAGAACGGCGGTCTTCGAGGCTCAGCGCCCGGGTTCGCGGGGCTCGCCGGTCCCGTTGTCGGCGTTGTCAGCGTTCAGGGGGTCGGTGCCGGTGGTGAAGACTTCCTCGCCGTCGCTGACGCCGTCGCCGTCGGTGTCGGGGTTCTGGGCATCTGTGCCCAGGTAGTTCTGCTCGAAGCCGTCGCTCAGGCCGTCCTGGTCGCTGTCCTGGCCGGTGGTGGGGTCTTCGGCGTCGGGGATGCCGTCGCCGTTGCTGTCGCTGTTGGAGGGGTCGGTGCCGGCGAGGAGTTCGTCGAAGTCCGACAGGCCGTCGCCGTCGGTGTCTGGCAGGGCGGGGTTGGAGCCGAACTCGGCTTCAAAGTCGTCGGGGAGGCCGTCGCCGTCGGTGTCGCCGGAGGGCACGCCGCTGCCGGTGTCGGGGTCGTTGCTGTCGTCGATGCCGTCGCCGTCGGTGTCGGGGTTGTAGGGGTCGGTGCCGAAGATGGCTTCGTCGTGGTCACTGAGGCCGTCGCCGTCGCTGTCGAAGTCGCCCTCGCCGCCGTTGAAGCTGTCTTCGTCCTCGCTGTCGATGATGCCATCGCCGTCGGTGTCAGGATTGGAGGGGTCGGTGCCCAGGTCGTATTCGTGCTCGTCAGACAGGCCGTCCTGGTCGCTGTCCTGGCGGGAGTCACCATCGCAATCGAAGTCGGCTTCGCAGGCGATGTCGTCGCCGGGGAAGTCGCCGAAGTCGGCGCCGTCGATGATGCCGTCGCCGTCGCTGTCGGGGTTTTGGGGATCGGTGCCGAGCTCGCGCTCCTCGCCGTTGGTCAGGCCGTCGCGGTCGGTGTCAGCGTCGGGGTCGTCGAGATCGGCGTCTTCGGTGGTCGCGTCGTCGTCACCAACGAGGCGGACGGCGATGCTGCAATCGTCGGTGTTGGCGGCCACCAGGGGCAGCGACACCGCGAGGGGAGCAAGTTGGCGCAGCAAGGCAAACAGACGCGACGGTCTCAGCATGAGATCCTCCTCGAGGAAGCGGTGGTGGGGGGCCGCGGGGCGTCTCGCTCTCGAGTGCCGTCGGGCTTCTGTCCAATCCACGCGCCAGCCTCCCTGGAATTTCTCCTGCGACCAGATCTGTCGCACTGCCGGCCGATCTCCCGATCCATCACGACCCTCGCGGCGAGGGGTCGTCGCCGTCGCTGACGCCGTCGCTGTCGGTGTCGGGATTGGTGGGGTCTGTTCCCGCGATGAGTTCGGCGAGATCATCGAGGCCGTCACTGTCGGTGTCTCTGGCCAGGGGATTGGTGCCGGCGTCCCGTTCGTCCCGGTCGCTCAGGCCGTCGCCGTCAGTGTCTGGGGCCCGGGGGTTGAGCCCCCGGTCGAGCTCGTCGAGGTCCGTCAGGCCGTCGCCGTCGCTGTCGCTGTCGGTGGGGTCGGTGCCGAGGTCGTACTCCACGCCGTCGCCAAGGCCGTCGTGGTCGGTGTCGGCCCGGGTGGGGTCTGAGCCCAGCGCGATCTCGTCGCCATCCCGCAAGCCGTCGCCGTCGCTGTCCACCGACACGGGGTCGGTGCCCAGGCCCAGCTCCGTGCGGTCGTCGAGGCCATCGCCATCGCTGTCGACCGCCAGGGGATTGGTGCCCAGGGACCGCTCGGCGCCATCCGTGAGGCCGTCGTCGTCGGAGTCCGGCGAGGCAGGGTCTGTGACCCCCATCAGCTCATCGAGGTCGGTCAGCCCGTCGAAGTCGGTGTCGCTGTCGAGGGGCGACAGACCACGCTCGACCTCGGCGCCGTCCGTCAGCCCGTCGCCATCGCTGTCGGGGTTGTCGGGGTCGGTGCCGTACAGGAACTCGTCGTCGTCGCTCAGCCCGTCCTGGTCGGTGTCGACAGCCGCGCTGCTGTGCTCGATGACCTGGGTGCCGCACCCGCCCAGCACGGTCATCAGCACCGCCCCGCCCAGCGAAAGCCGGGGCCCCCTCAGGGGCATTGCCAGCGGACCAGGGCGGCGGTGACGGCGGCGGCGTTGTCGCTCGACGGGAAGCGTTGGCGATGGGCCGACCACAGGGCACAGGCCCCGGCCACCTGGCCTGCCCGGGCCAACAGCGACGCCTGCTCCGACGACACCACGTCGACGACGCGGGGGGATGGACCGCGGGCCAGCAGGGCCGCCAATACCCGGGCCGCGTCGGCGGGCGCGCCCCGCTGGGACAATGAGCGGGCCTCGAGGAGGGCCTCCTGCACGTCGTCGTCAGCGACGCGGTCGATGACGCCGTCGCTGGCGGTGCCGGCCACGCCGACCACGGCGCCGTCGATGGACCCGCCGTTGGTGGCATCAAGGCGGTCGCCGGTGCCGGCCGCCATGGGCGCGAGGGCTGAAAACGACGACGGCGACAGGGTGCCCCGCTCGCGGGAAGGGGCCAGGCCCTGCAGGCGCTGCAGCCGGGGCGTCGAGACGATGGGGGACGTCGACGTCGCTGCCGCCACCGCCGCCACGGTCGGTGTTGATGCGGTGGTCGTCGACGCCGGCGTGGCCATCGGCAGCACAGCAGCTGCCAGTGCCGGCGCCGCTGCCGGCGCTGCTGCCGGCGCGGTGACAGCGACCGAACCCATGGGGGTGGTCGTCGTCGTCGTCGTCGTCGTCGCCACCGCCAGCAGGGCCACCACGGCGAGGGCGCTGCCACCCATGGCGAACGCCGTGCGCAGGCGCGTGCGGGTCAGCACCCGGTTGCTCTGGCGCACCAGCTCGTCGGTGTCGCCGTCGATGAGGCGCTCCAGGTCGTCGCGGCGGGAGGGCTTGAGCTGGGCGAAGGCCTCGTCGACGCGACGCAGTTCAGCGACCAGGTCGCGGGGCTCGGGGGTGCGCTCAACCATGGGCCACCGCCTTGTGGGCTGACACCGACGATGCCGACACCGGTACGGATACGGAAGTTGACGACGACGAAGCACCCCAGCCGGCGCGGCCGAGGATGACCTCCGCCCGCTGCACGAGCTTGCAGGCCGTGGGCACCGAGCAGCCGAGGACCTGGGCGACGTCGGCCAGGGGCGCGTCGTCGAGGCGCACCATGCAAAACGCCACCCGCTCCCGACCCGGCAGCAGGCCAAGGGCATCGATGGCCTCGCGCTGGACACCGTCGAGGCGGGCCCGCACGTCGGCGCCGGGGCCCGGCGCCGTCTGGCTGCCCAGCAGCAGGGCCACGAGGGGATTGTTGCGCACGGCCTCTTTGCGCAGCCGGCTGAAGCAGCCGTTCATGGTGGAGCGATAGAGGTAGCCACCGAGGTCGCGGCTGTCGTCGAGGCCGTCGTAGCCCGTCAGCAACTTCACGAAGACATCGTGGACCACGTCTTCGGCAAACGCCCGGCGACCACCGCCCACCCGCAACGCCGCCCGGAACAAGCGGTCCCGCTCCCGCTCATAGAGCGCGCGAATCTGCTGGTTCCGCTGGGTTGCCGTGGTCATCACCATCTCCCACGCGCCAGCCCCGCCGGAATTTCAGCGGGGCCATGTAGGGAGATACCACACCGGCTCATGGCGCCACCGGCCCGGGGGGCAGCGTGAAGCGCAACCAACTGGAAAGACTCATGAAAACCGGGGCCCTCTCCCAGGTGCTGCCGCCGTCGACGGTGTGGATCCGGGTCCGGCTGGCGCTGCCGACGGAAAGGCCAAGGGTCCCCTCGATCCCCGGCCACAAGGCCAGCGAGGCGCTGATGGGCAGCAGCAGCAGGGGGTCCACGGCCAGGCCCGCATCCACGTCCGTGTAGATCCAACTGTGCAGCCAGGCCCCGGCCACAAGGCCCACCGACACCGAGATGTCTCGCGACAGGGCCGTGCGGGCCACACCGCCGACGCCCACAAAGGGCTCGGCAATCGACACATCGCCAAAGCTGCCGCTGCCACCCATGACCACGTGGGGACCCCACACCACGGGCACGCCCACGACGTCGTTGGTCCACAGCCACACGCTCAGGTCCGTCACCAGGGGGTCGACCCCATAGAGCCGGCCCAGGGCCCCGCCCTGCACACCGATCGAAAACGGCACCGCCGTCGGGGTCTTCGTCGCGGCTGTCGTCGTGGCTGTCGTCGTGGCTGTCGTCGTGGCTGTCGTCGTGGCTGTCGTCGTGGCTGTCGTCGTGTCTGTCGTCGTGTCTGTCGACGTGTCTGTCGTGTTCGGAGTCGTCGTCGTTGTCGTTGTCGCCGTCACCGCTGGCGCTGGTGGCGGCGGTCGTCGGGGCAGCAGGGGCACCAGCCACCGGGTCGTCTCGTTCAACGCCGTGGTGCGGGAGAGGGTCTGCCCATCGGCGCAGAGGCCATCGACGCTGGCGGCCTGGCCGACATCGACAACGTCGTCGTCGGCCACCACGCACAGCCGACTGGCGGGCACCACGCTGCCAAGGGCCACGCCGGCCTCCAGGATGGCCACGGCGAGGCCATCGCCAAGCTCCCGGCCGCCAGTGCGGTCGGTGACGTCCAGGCGCACCACGGGCATCAGGCTCGTCGTCGTTTCGGTGGTCGTTGCCGTCGTCGCTGTCGGCGTCGGTGCCGCCGGCAGGGGTGGCGTCGACAACACCAGGGCCTTGATCCGCTGGCCGAGCTCCAGCTCCACCAGGGCGCCGGGGCCCGGCGGCACCACGCTGGCCGTGGTCTCCCGACCTCGACAGACGATGGCCAGCCCGCCGTCGCCAGCGCCCACCATCACCACATGGGTGATGCCGTCGGTCCCAGCCACCGGCGCGCTCACCACCAGCCCCTCGTCCATCAGGAAGCGGGCCAGGCTGCCGAGCAGGGCGGGGTCGTCGACGATGAGCTGCAACCGGATGACATCGGTGCCCGCCTCGACGTCAGCGCCATGAGCCGTCGTCGACGTCGTCACCGGGGCGGCCATGGCGGCGAGAAGGGCCAGCTGGTGCAATCGCCTGCGCATCGCCTGCGAGCTTGGGGCCCACCGCCGCCCCATGCAAGCGACCAGGTCCGGCGCCCCTTCCCCAGAGCGGCGAAAACCTCCGCCGACGACGAGACGAAACGACCGCGCCCCTGGGGAGAGGGGTTGGGGGATGGGGCCTCGCCGTCGCGGAAGTGAGCCGTGGGATTCCGGCGCCCCTTCCCCAGAGCGGCGAAAACCTCCGCCGACGACGAGACGAAACGACCGCGCCCCTGGGGAGAGGGGTTGGGGGCTGGGGCCTCGCCGTCGCGGAAGTGAGCCGTGGGATTCCGGCGCCGCTGGCGCTGCTGGTGCCGACCATCCGGGAGATAGGTGGGAGCGAGAACGACAGATCGGCCACCACCTACAGTTATGGGACAGGTGTCCGATGGACCCAGATGCCGCGTTGGTGCGGCCGGGGTGCCGATGACCATCCAGTCCTTCCTTCTCTCTCCTCCTTCTGGTTCCGCCCGCGTGTCGCGCGTGCGCCAGGCCCTGGTGGCCCTTGTGGGCCTCATCGCGGCCACCACGGCGCACGCCCAGGCATCGTTGATCAACGACCGGGGTGGTGGCTTCGGCTTCGGCACCCGGGTGATGGATCGCAACGACGACGGCTCGTCAGCCGCCCAATCATTGGCGACGGCCTTCCCCCAGGGAATGTGCTAATTTGGGACCACCCAGACCCAGGCCTTCATCAACAACAACGGCAACATCACCTTTGGCGGGCCCTTTGGTGGCTTCTCGCCGGTGCCGTTCCCGGTGGCGGACCAGGCCATGATCGCGGCCTTCTGGGCCGACGAGGACACCCGCGGCGGCAGCGGCACCTCCGACGGTGACGGTGGCAATGCCGTCTACCTGTCCCAGACCGCCAACGACTTCCTGGTGACCTACTTCAAGGTCGGCCGATTCAACAGCAATGCCACCCTGCGAAACAGCTTTCAGCTGCGCATCGCCAATATCATCGATGCCCGCAACTACGACATCGAATTTCGCTATAACGCCATCGGCTGGACCACCGCCAGTGGCTCCGGCTTTGGACCCACCGAGGCCCAGGTCGGCTTCGACGCCGGCAACGGCGTCAACTTCGTCAACGTCGCCCAGTCGCGTACGGCCGCGGTCGCCAACATGGCCACCCTGTCCAACGTCGACCAGGACGGCATTTTTCGTTTCCCCATCCGCAACTGCAGCGTCCCCCGCTGCGGCGACAGCATCATCGACAGCAACGAGCGCTGTGACGACGGCAACACCGCCGGCAACGACGGCTGCGACGCCAACTGCCAGCTCGAAGGCACGTTTGTCGACAGCGACGGCGATGGCCTGAGCGACGCCGAAGAGGCCCTGCGCGGCACCGACCCCAACGACACCGACACCGACGACGACGGCATCCTCGACGGCGCCGAGATCCGCGGCTCGACGGGCACCGACCCCCTCAATCCCGATACCGATGGCGACGGCGTCGATGACGGCGTCGAGGATGCAAACCGCAACGGGGCCATCGATCCCGGTGATGGCAACCCCATCAACGGCGACACCGACGGCGACGGCATCCCCGACGGCCAGGAAGACGACGACAACGACGGCCTCGCCGCCGCCTGCGAGAGCCAGGCCGGCACCAACCCCCGCGTGGCCGACAGCGACAACAACGGCACCACCGATCCCGATGAAGACAGCGACGGCGACGGCCTGAGCAACGTCTCGGAGTGCAACGCGGGCACCGATGGCGGCGACCCAAGCGACCCCCCCGTCGACACCGACGGCGACGGCGTCAACGACCCCACCGAAACCATCCGTGGCACCAATCCCAACGTGGCCGATACCGATGGCGACGGCGACAACGACGGCGCCGAAGGCACCACCGACACCGACAGCGACGGCATCATCGATGCCCTCGAGTCCTCCCTGGTGGACGCTGACGGCGACGGCGCCTCCGCCGAGGCCGACGCCAACGAAGCCGATGCCTGCGTGCCCTCCCTCGCCGCCGGTCCCTGCGACCGGGACGGCGACGGCCTCACCAACACCGCTGAAGGCACCTTTGGCACCAACGCCACCCTGGCCGACACCGACGGTGATGGTCAGAACGACGGCGCTGAAGCCAGCCTCGACAGCGACGGCGATGGCATCAACGACGCCATCGAGTCTTCCCTGGTCGACAGCGACGGCGACGGCACCGCCGATGAGAGCGATGCCAACAACACCGACGCCTGCATTCCAAACCTGGACGCCGATCCCTGCGACCGGGACGGCGACGGCCTGACCAACGCCACCGAGACTGCCCGCGGCACCAACCCCCAGGTGGCCGACACCGACGGCGACGGTGACAACGACGGCGTCGAAGGCACCACCGACACCGACGGCGACGGCATCATCGATGCCCTCGAATCCACCCTGGTGGACGCCGACAGCGACGGCAGCTCTGCCGAAGCCGACGCCGACGAAGGCAATGCCTGCGTGCCCGCACTTTCCGCCGGCCCCTGCGACCGGGACAACGACGGCCTGACCAACGCCGTCGAGCGCGACCGGGGCACGAGCGAGACCAACGCCGACACCGACGGCGACGGCGACAACGACGGCGCCGAGGGTACAACCGACAGCGACGGCGACGGCGTCATCGACGCCCTCGAATCCTCGGTCACCGACGCCGACAGCGACGGCACCGCCGACGAGAGCGACGCCAACAACAGCGACGCTTGCGTGCCTTCCCTGGCCGCTGGTCCCTGCGACCAGGATGGCGATGGCCTGACCAACGCCGTCGAGCGCGACCGCGGCACCAGTGAGACCGTGGCCGACACCGACGGTGACGGCGACAACGACGGCGCCGAAGGCACCACCGACAGCGATGGCGATGGCACAATCGATGCCCTCGAGTCCTCCCTCATCGATGCTGACAGCGACGGCACCGCCGACGAGAGCGACGCCAACAACAGCGACGCCTGCGTGCCCTCCCTCGGCGCTGGCCCCTGCGACCAGGACAACGACGGGCTGACCAACACCGTCGAGCGCGACCGCGGCACCAGTGAGACCGTGGCCGACACCGATGGCGACGGCGACAACGACGGTGCTGAAGGCACCACCGACAGCGACGGCGACGGCACCATCGATGCCCTCGAGTCGTCGGTCACCGACAGCGACAACGACGGCACCGCCAACGAGAGCGACGCCGAAAACGCCGATGCCTGCGTGCCCTCCCTCGGTGCTGGTCCCTGCGACCAGGACGAAGACGGCCTGACCAACGCCGCCGAGATCACGGCCGGGACCAACCCCGAGAACGCCGACACCGATGGTGACGGCGAGAACGACGGCGCCGAGCTCGGTTCTGATAGCGACGGCGACGGCGTCAGCGACGCCCTGGAGTCCACCCTGGTGGATGCCGATGGCGACGGCACCTCGGCCGAGGCCGACGCCGACGAAGCCGACGCCTGCGCCCCGGCGGTCGACGCTGGCACTTGCGACCAGGATGCCGATGGCTTGACCAATGCCGAAGAGCGCGCCCGTGGCACCTCAGAGGTCGACAGCGACAGCGACGGCGATGGTGTGAACGACGGCGAAGAAGGCCTCGGTGATGCCGACGGCGATGGTATCATCGACGCCATCGAATCTGCCCTCGTCGACACTGACGGCGACGGTTCCTCGGCCCAGGACGACGCCGACGAGTCTGACAACTTCTTGCCCGACGCCTTTGTGTCAGTGTGCGACGCCGACAATGACGGCGTGCCCAACGGCACCGAGCGGGCCCGCGGTACCGACGAGAACAACGCCGACAGCGATGGTGACGGCACCAGCGACGGCGATGAAGGCGCCACCGACAGCGATGGCGATGGTCTGATTGACGCCCTGGAGTCGTCGACGGTGGATACCGACGGCGATGGCACCGCCGACCAGAGCGACGCCAATGACGGTGACACCTGCGTGCCCGACAACGCGGTCGGCATCTGCGACCGGGATTCGGACGGCCTGACCAATGCCGAAGAACGCCTGCGCGGCACCGACGAAGCCGACAGCGACTCCGACAACGACGGTGTCAACGATGGTGACGAGGGCGCTGGCGACCGCGACGGTGACGGCACCATCGACGCCCTCGAGTCGAGCCTGGTGGACAGCGACGGTGACGGCACCCCCAACGACCGCGACAGCAACGACGGCGAGGTCTGCGTGCCATCCCGCGATGCCGGTCCCTGCGACCAGGACAACGACGGCCTGACCAACACCCAGGAACGTGCCCTCGGCACCAACGAGCTCGTCGGCGACAGCGACGGCGACGGCATCGCCGATGGCGCCGAAGGCCAGGGCGACAGCGATGGCGATGGCATCCCCGACGCCCTCGACACCGACTCCGACAACGATCGTGTCTCTGATGCCCAGGAGGGCAGCGGCGACGACGACGGTGACGGCATCCCCAACAGCGTCGACGAAGACAGCGACGGCGACGGTGTCTCCGACCGTGACGAAGGCGCCACCGACACCGATGGTGACGGCATCATTGACGCCCGCGACACCGACGACGACGGCGACGGCATTCCATCCCTCGAAGAGAATGAAGATGCAGCCACCTTCGGCGACGACGTTGATGGCGATGGCATCCCCAACAGCCTCGACGACGACAGCGATGGCGACGGCATCCTCGATGAGGACGAAGGCAACGGCGACGCCGATGGCGACGGCATCCCCGACTACCTCGACCGCAACGACGCTGGCGACGCCGGTGACGATGACGGAGACGGCATCCCCAACAACGAAGAGCGCGATCTGGGCCTCAATCCCACCTCCGACGACAGCGACGGCGATGGCATCAGCGACGCCGAGGAAAACGTGCCTGCCGGCGTCGACAGCGACAGCGATGGCATCATCGATGCCCTTGACACCGACTCCGACAACGACGGCGTGCTTGACCGCGACGAACCCGGCGACAGCGATGGCGACGGCATTCCCGACCGCCTCGATACCGACGACGATGACGACGGCCTGTCCACCGACCAGGAGCGCGAACTGTCGGCCATCTTTGGTGACGACGTCGACGGCGACGGCATCACCAACTGGCTTGATACCGACTCCGATGGCGACGGTCGGCGTGATTCCACCGAGCGCGACGGCGACAACGACGGCGACCGCATCCCGGCGTTCCTGGACCGCAACGACACCGACGGCCCTGGTGGTGACGATGACGGCGATGGCCTGAGCAATCAGGAGGAGCTCGACCGCGGTTCCTCGCCATCGAGCGCGGACGGCGACGGCGACGGCATCCCCGACAGCGACGAGCTTGACGCCGACAGCGATGGCGATGGCCTGGTCGACAGCATGGACAGCGACAGCGACAACGACGGCATCCCCGATGGCGAGGAGGCCAACGCCGACAGCGATGGCGATGGCATCCCCGACCGTGCCGACAGCGATGACGACGGCGATGGCATCTCCACCGCTGACGAACTCGCCGATGTCCTGCGCAGCGGCAGCTCCGAAGACGCCGATGGCGACGGCCTGCCTGCCTGGCTCGACAGCGACAGCGACAACAACGGCATCGACGACGGCGACGACGGCGTGCTCGACAGCGATGGCGACGGTGCCCCCGACTACCTCGACCTCGTCGATGACGATGGCGAGGATGGCGACGCCGATGGCGACGGCGTCAGCAACCGCGACGAGCGTCGCAACGGCTCCGACCCCAACAACGCCGACACCGACGGTGATGGCACCGACGACGGCGATGAGGCTGGCGACCGCGCTGACAGCGATGGTGACGGCATCCCTGATGTTCGTGACACCGACAGCGACAACGACGGCATCCTCGATGGCGATGAAGAGCCCGGTGACAGCGATGGCGACGGCCTCGATGACCAGGTCGACACCGACGACGATAACGACGGCATCCCCTCCGCCGTTGAGGGCGACAGCGACAGCGACTCCGACGGCATCCCCGACAGCCTCGAGGTCGACAGCGACGACGACGGCACCCTCGACGCCGAAGAAGGCGTTGGCGATGACGACGGCGATGGCATCCCCAACTTCCAGGACGGCGACGACCTGGATGGCCCCGACGCCGACCGCGATGGCGATGGCGTTGACAACCAGACCGAGGCCGCCCGCGGCACCAACCCCGCCAACAGCGACAGCGATGGCGATGGCCTGAGCGATGCGGTCGAAGGCAGCATCGACACCGACTTCGACGGCCTGATCGACGCCCTCGACAGCGACGACGACGGTGATGGCATCCCCACAGCCGTTGAAGTGCAAGGGACCCCCGACGGCCAGGAAGACGTGTATGGCGACGGTCTGCCCGCCTGGCGCGACAGCGACAGCGATGGCGACGGCATCTCCGACAACCGCGAGAGCGCCGGTGACACCGATGGCGATGGCTTCAGCGACCGCAACGACGCTGACAGCGACGGTGACGGCACCCTCGATGGCGACGAAGGTCAGGGCGACAGCGACGGCGACGGCATTCCCGACATTGTCGACGCCCACGACGACGGCAGCGACTTTGACACCGACGGCGATGGCATCAACGACAAGGCCGATCGCGACCAGGGCACAAACCCCCGCAGCCGCGACAGCGACGGCGACGGCATCGACGACAACGACGAGGCTTGCGACAGCGACGGCGATGGCCTCATCGACGCCCTCGACGCCGACGACGACGGCGACGGCATCCCCACCCGCGACGAGCGCGGCCAGGATACCGACGGCGACGGCATCAGCGATGACCGCGACACCGACAGCGACAACGACGGCCGCTCTGACAGTGATGAAGGCGCCGGCGACGACGATGGCGATGGCATCCCCAACCGCTTCGATGCCAACGATGACGGCAGCGACTTCGACAGCGATGGCGATGGCCTCAACGACGCCGCCGAACGCGCCCTGGGCTCAAACCCCCGCAGCGCCGACAGCGACAACGATGGCATCGACGATGGCGACGAGGAAGACGGCGACAGCGACGGCGACGGCGATGACGACCTCATCGACAGCGACGACGATGGCGACGGCATCCCCACCGCCAGCGAGCTCGGGACCGATGGCCTGCCCGTCGATACCGATGGCGACGGTACTCCCGACCACCTCGACCTCGACAGCGATGGCGACGGTCTGAGTGACGAGGCCGAGAGCGCGGCCATCGACCAGGACGCCGATGACGACGGCATCCCCGACAGCCGCGACACCGACAGCGACGGCGACGGCACCCTCGATGCTGACGAAGGTCTGGGCGACGACGACGGCGACGGCATCCCCAATGCCCGCGACGCCAACGACACCGACGGCCCTGACGGCGACGCCGATGGCGACGGCCTGACCAACGACGCCGAGCGCGAGCGGGGCACGAGCCCCACCGAAGCCGACAGCGATGGCGACGGCCTTGGTGACGCTGAGGAAGGCACGGTCGACAGCGACGGCGATGGCCTCATCGACGATCTTGACCAGGACGATGATGGCGATGGCATCCCCACCTCCGTGGAGATTGCCCTCAGCAGCGAGATTGCCGACCTCGACGGCGACGGTACGCCCAACTGGCTTGACGACGACGCTGACGGCAACGGCATAAACGACGGCGTCGAAGCCCAGGGCGACAGCGACGGCGATGGCGTCATCGACTGGCTCGACACCGACGACGCCGACGTCGATAGCGATGGCGTGCCGGACTCCAGCGATGTGTGTGTGACGGTGGCCGATGATCAGACCGACAGCGACGCTGATGGTCTGGGCGACGCCTGCGACGACGACGCCGACGGCGATGGCGTGCAAGACAATCTGACGGCCGCTGGTGGTGGTGTGTTGTCCTGTACGGCGACGGATGGGTCGGCGGTGGCCCCCTTCGGCCTGGCCCTCACCCTCATCGGGCTCCTCGGTGGTGGTCGCCGTCGTCGTCGTTCCTCGACGCCGGTGACGGCCGGGGTGACGGCCCGGAAGCCGTCCTCGGTGTCAGCGTCGGTGACGGCTTCGGTGACAGCGTCGGTGACGATGGCCATGACGGTGGCGCTGACCGCGACGCCGGCTTTGGCCGAGGGGCCGTTCCCCACGGACCACCTGCGCCCCACCATCGATGCCGACGGTGTCCTCGACGTGGAATGGGCCGGCGTCCCCCGGCACCTCGACTGGGATGCCGGTCTGGTGCAGGCCTGGGCCAAGGACCCCCTGGTGCTGCAGAGCAACGGGGAGCGCATTGAGGGCATCGTGGGCCAGCGCTTCACCACCAGCGTCGTTGGCCAGGTGAGTCTGTGGGAGGGTGTTGAACTCGGCTTCGACATCCCGGTCATTGGCCAGACGTCGACGCTGTCGGCGGCAGCGGCCCCCGCAGCCTTCGGGGTCGGCGACGCCCGGCTGGCGCCCAAGGTGGCCTTGCTGCGGCAGCAGGCCGTCGGCGTCAACGTGGCCTTCATGCCCTCGGTGACCCTGCCCATCGGCGACCCGTCGCTGCTGGCAGGCGAAAACGGGGTGTCGTTTGTGCCCCAGGTCCTCGTGGGTCACGCCTTCGAGGGTCTCGACCTGCGCCTGGCCGGCTCGTTGGGGGCCACCGTGCGCGCCCCCTCGGCGGTGCGCGGCCTGGCGGTGGATGACGCGGTCTTTGCCCAGCTGGGCGCCGGCTGGCGCCTGCCCCAAAGCCTGCCCATCCGCCCCGAGCTCCAGGCATCGTTGCGGGCCACCGCACCGCTGCATGGCGACGTCAACTCGGGGACGCCCCTGGAGATGTTGGTGGGCGCGTCGGTCCCCGTATGGGGGTCCCTGTCGGCCATGGTGGCTGCGGGTGGCGCTCCCATCGGTGGCGCCGGCGCCGCCGACATGCGGGTCTTTGTGGGCGTGCGTTGGTCCGAGCGGCAGGGCCCACCGGCAGCGGTGGTCCCCGTCGCGGCAGCGCCCGTCGTCGAGGTCCGGACGGTGGAGAAGATTGTCGAGAAGACAGTCGAGCGCCGGGTGGAAGTCCCCGTGCCCGCCGACTGTCCCGCGGTCCCCGTGGCGGCCCCCCGCATCGAGGCCGGTCGCATCGAGATTCAGGGCAAGGTCTCGTTCCGCCGCTCCACCGCCGAGCTCGACGAGCGCGGTCAGCAGGTGGTCGACGAGGTGGCGCGCCTGCTGGTGGCCCACCCCGAGGCCAAACAAGTTCGCGTCGAAGGCCACACGGATGCCGACGGCGCCGCTGATACCAACAAGAGCCTGTGTCGCGCCGAAGCCGTCGTCGCCCGGCTGGTGGCCAGGGGTGTCGACGCCAGCCGCCTCGTCGCCGAGGGCTTTGGCGAAGAGCGCCCCCTGACCGGCAACGACACCGATGCCGGCCGCGAGCAGAACCGCCGGGTCGAGATGCACGTCGTGGAATGACGCTCGACTGACAGCCCCTGTGGTTCGAAGAAATCGACCGGCAACGGTCGATTTTTTCGTCGTCGTGCTGCTTCCGGCTCCTTGTCGACCTCACCCCCGGCCTTCGGCCTCCCCCTCTCCCTGAAGGGAGAGGGGGCAAACCCATCGCTGTGATTTCAGCGCAGGGGCAGGAACACCACCCGGCCGCTGCCGCCGCCGCTGCCGTCGACGGTGACGATGGCCGAAAGGCCCCGCGAGGTGCTGCCGTCGTTCATGCCCCAGCCAAACGACGAGGCGCTGCCGACGTTGACGTACAGGCGCCCCACCGGCGTCTTCATCGGCTTTTTGGTCGACACCACCAGCGGCTGTGCCCCGGCGATGTCGGTGACGGCGCGGCCACCGGCCTCGAGGATGTGGGAGAAAATCCCGAAGCGGATGTCGCCCTGCTCGAGCAAGGTGTTGAGCTGGGGATCGCCGACGTGTTCGTCGTCGGGGGTGCGGTCGAGGGCGCCGGGGCCCCGGCCGGTGGGGGGGCCGTGGGAGGTGAGCACCACCGTCTCGCCCCGGGCGGCGATGGCCTTCGCGTACGTCGCCAACGTGGTCACGTCGTCGGGGTCGTAGTGACAGGCCCCGCTCTGCAGGAACTGGCGGTTGAAGTAGCCGGGCAAGGACAGCAGATGGATGCCGCCCAGGTCGACGTCGCGCACGATGTTGAGGTTGATGAGGCCGGGGGCTGCGGCCACGGCGTCGGTGAAGGCGCTGGTCCATTCGTAGTTGCCCGAGTGGACAAGGACCGGCACGGCAAACACCTCGTCGAGCATCGCCACCACCGGGCCGATGACGGCGGTCTCGTTGCCCGTCAGATCCCCCGGTACGAGCACGACCTGCACGCCGGCGGCGGCGAATGCGGTCGCCGCCTTCGCCAGGTTCTCGCGGGTCTCGGGCTCGGCATCTTTGACGGCGCCGACGACGCCGAGGGCCAGGGGCCCCGCCAGCTGGTCCCCGGTCAGGGTCATGGTGCTGCCAGCGACGGCGAAGGTGCGGCCGTCGACGGTCAGCGACTGTGGCGTCCCCAGGGTGAACCACGGCGCCGGGCACTCCGAGCGATAGCGCTCCACGGCCTCGGCAAACGTCTTGGGCGGCGGCGGTGGCGCGTCATCGTCGACGTTCATGCCGGAATCGACCCCAGGGTCGATGACGGCCGCGGCCGCTGTGGGCGTCGGCTCGGGCCTGGCTTTCGGCGCCGATGCACAGGCAGCCGGACCGACGACGACCAGAGCACAGGTCACGGGCACGGCACGGGCGACAACGACGGAGACAGCACGGCGCATCATGGCCCGCTCATACCACGGGGCTCAGGCCTCGGCGGCGCCGCTGGTGCAGGGCGTGGGGGCTTCTGGTCAGGTTGGTGGGGCGGTGACGGGGGACGCCGTCCCGCCCGGCGCCGTGTATGCTCATTCGCCCGTCGGCGGATCAGAGCGACGCCCGGATGGACTCCAGTTCTTCTGCGCCAGCCGAAGAAGGACCAGAACTTCTTCTGCGCCAGCCGAAGAAGGACCAGAACTTCTTCTGCGCCAGCCGAAGAAGGACCAGAACTTCTTCGGCGCCAGCCGAAGAAGCACCAGAACTTCTTCGGAGCGTTGATGAAGGCACCCGGTACCCCAGCCAACGAGGCCGATCGCCTGGCGAGCCTTCTGACCTACAATGTGCTCGACACCGAGGGAGAGGCCGCCTTTGACGCCCTGACCACGCTGGCGGCAGCGATCCTCGAGGTCCCCATCGCGCTGGTCTCCCTCGTCGACGCCGACCGGCAATGGTTCAAGGCGCGCTACGGGCTGGAGGCCAGCGAAACGTCGCGAGACGTCTCATTTTGCGGGCATGTGGTCGAAAGCAGCGCGCCCCTCGTCGTCAATGACGCTTTCGGCGACAACCGCTTCGCTGACAACCCCCTGGTCACCGGTGATCCGCGGGTCCGCTTTTATGCAGGCATGCCCCTGCAGACCCCCGACGGCTTTGTGCTTGGCACCTTGTGCGCCATCGACACGGTCCCCCGGCAGCTTTCACCCGCCCAGCTCGAGCTGCTCAGGTTGTTGGCGGGGCAGGTGGTGGACCAGCTCGAGGCCCGCCGGCTGCGCCACACCCTGGCCACGGAGGCCGCATCCATTCGCGAGAACGCTCGACGTCTGGAGGTGCTCTTTGACGCCATGGCCGAGGGCGTCGTCGTCCAGGACGCCAGCGGCGCCATCACCAGCGCGAACCGGGCCGCCGAGGGGATTCTCGGCCTTTCCATCGCGCAGATGCAGGGCCGCACCTCCGTCGATCCCGGGTGGCGCTCCATCCATGAGGACGGCACGGACTTCCCCGGTGAAACCCATCCGGCCATGGCCACCCTGCGCACGGGCTTGCCGACCACCAATGTGATCATGGGCGTTCACAAGCCCGGCGGGACGTTGACGTGGATCAGCATCAATGCGTTGCCGCTCTGTGAGCCCGGTGCGCAAAAGCCCCACGCGGTCATCACGACCTTCCACGACATCACACGGCTGAAGGACGCCCAAGACCGCAGCGTGCTCCTCTCTCGCCAGGAACGCCTGGTGACGACGGGGACCCTCGTCGCAGGCGTTGGGCACGAGATCAACAATCCGCTGACATCCATCATCTCGAATCTCGAATACCTGCTCGAAGAGATTCGCCCGGCCCGCGGCGGGCTGTCGCCGGCTCGCCTGAGCGAAGTCAATGAAGTCCTCACCGAGGCTCTTGGTGGCGCCGAGCGCATTCGAACGATCGTGCGTGGCTTGCGCGCCCTGGCCACCGAGGGTGCAGCGCCCGCGCCGACCGACGTCAACAAGATCATCGAGATCGCCATCAACATGTCGGCCCACGAGATTCGCCACAAGGCCACCATGACCCGGGCGTTCACCGGCGCGCCGTGTGTCATGGCCGACGAATCCCGGCTGGTGCAGGTGCTCGTCAACCTGCTGGTCAACGCTGGCCAGGCGTTTCCCACCAGCGACACCGCCAGGAACCAGATCGTGGTGAGCTGCGCACAGGACAAGGGGGTCGTCGTCATCGAGGTACGGGACAATGGTCCAGGCATCCCCGCGGCCATCCAGCGGCGGGTTTTTTATCCCTTCTTCACCACCAAGCCCATCGGCGAAGGCACCGGTCTGGGCCTGTCGATTTCCCACAACATCATCCTCGGCCTGGGCGGTCAGCTCACTGTGGAATCCACCGAGGGCGTCGGCTCCGTCTTCCGCGTCACCTTGCCAGCGTCTGTGGAGTCCCTGGTCCCCGTGCCCGTCACGGTTGCCCCCTACCGTGGCCGCGTGCTGATCGTCGACGACGAAGTCGCGATCCTCATGACCATGCAGCGCCTGCTGAGCCGCGACCACGAGGTTGTGGTGTGTGCGGACAGTCGGAAGGCGGCGACCCTGCTCACCCAGGACCAGGCCTTCGACATCATCCTGTGCGACCTCATGATGCCGAACCTGGGCGGTGCCGCACTCCAGGAACAGGTCCGCGCCCATTCGACGGCGCTGGCCGAGCGTTTTGTCTTCATGACCGGTGGCGCGACGGAGTCGGCCGCCAGGGCCTTCTTGGCCCAGACCAGCAACGAGCAGATGGAGAAGCCGTTCAACATCGGCGCCCTGCGGGCCACCGTGAAGCGCTTCGTCGACGCCGGCAGTGCCAGGCGCTGACCGGCCGACCCTCCCGGTTCACGACATCGCCCCGATCTCAAGCGTTCCAACGGGACTCGGCCAGCATGGTGGGGCCGACGTCGGCCACGCGCACCCCTGCCACAGTGGTCACCACGGCGCCCCGCAGCAACGGCCATCCCGGTGCCGTCGCCGCAATCGCCCGGTTGGTTTTGGCGTCGGCGATGGCGTTGGAACACGGCGACCCGGCCAAAGGGCGTCATCGGTCCGCGTGGCACGGCTCGTGGAGAAGAGATGTCATGACGCCATCCTCCCTCGCCACCGCCGCCGTCGGCATCGTGCTCGCCACCCTCACCCTCGGTTGCACCGAAGATCCGAACCTCAAGGTTCGCGAGGTCCAGGCCGAGCACCACGAGAACCTGCGCGATCAAGAAGAGACCCGCCAGAAGCTCGAGCAGGAACAGCAGAAGGCCCGCGACACCCTCGCCGTCGCCCAGGACAAGAAGGACGTCGAACTGCACAAGACCGAGGTCCTCGGCGCCATCGACTACAAAAAGAAGATCGAGGCCGCTGGCGCCAACGTCGGCGCCGAACGCAGCGCCTACAAGACCTCGTCCACCGCCCGCATCGCCTACGTCGATGTCACGGCCACAACCCTTGAGGCCAAAAGCGCCGAGCGCAAAGTCCCCGAGCCAGCCATCGCCGCCGTCCGCATCCGTTCGGCGGCCGTCAAGTCGTCCCTCATGAAGCTCGACGACGTCAGCGACGCCGGTTGGTACACCAACATGCAGCGCGTCGACGCCGAGCTCGCGGTCCTCGAGAAGGAATTCACCGATTCGCGCTTCGCGCGTGTCGGTGAATTGTCCACACGTTCATCGGCTGGCGCCGATGAAGTCCACGACATCGAAATCCGGCTCTGAGCGCCGCGCCACGCGCTGACCGCGCTCGCCGATCAGCGAGTTCCGCGCGACCCGCCGACCCCATCACCGTCCCCGACATCGTCCATGACGAGGTCGCCGGACCTTGAAACGCCGGACCACCGACCGCGTCGCGGTCCACGTCCGGTCCCACGTCCGGCCTACGCCCGGACCACGTCCGGTCCACCACACCCCAACACCGAGGTCCACCATGAAGTCCGCATCCCAGTACTCCCACCAGACCAGCGCCGCCCTCCTCGACGCCCTCGGCCTGCAGACCAAGTCCAGCGGCGGCAGCCGCGCCCTCGCCTTCGCCGGTGTCGCCGTCGCCGGTGTCGCCGTCGGTGCCATCGCCGCCCTGCTCTTGACCCCCCGCACGGGCCGCCAGCTCCGCGCCGACCTCCGCTCGGGTGCCAAAGAGCTCGGCGACAGCGCTGCCTTCAAGGCCTCCCAGGCCATGGACAGCGCCCGCCACGCCGTCGACTCCATCGAGCACAGCTACCGCAACAGCGACCACCACAACGGCGTCACGGGCGGCTGAGCAGCACGCCACGGATTGCCAACAGCCAAGCGCCCCCCTCCACACCGGTGGAGAGGGGCGCTTGGCTGGCTGGGGCTGGGGCCGCGCGCGTCAGGACGTCGTCAGTACGGACGTCATCAGGACGTCATCAGGACGTCATCAGTACGGGGCGGCGACGACGTTGGCGGGCCGCAGGGTGGCGCCTTCGCCGGCGACCTCGACGATGGCGTCTTCCAGCCCGCTGGCGCCGACGACGGTGGACTCAAAGTCCTCCAGGAATTCCATCGCCGGACTTTCGTCCAGCAGGGCTTCCTTCACCTCGTAGCGGTTGAGGCGGAAGTACCAGGGCATGGTGGGCCAGGCCGCGTCATCGCGGGGTCGGTCCTTGAAGCCGGCGACGACGACAAAACGTCGGTGACCGGGGCGGTGGGCCTCCAGCTCGGTGGCGGCGCGTTCGCCGCGGAAGAGGCGGGTGCGGATGTCGGCGTCGAGAATCATGGTGTTCGCGGTGGTCATGGTGCTCGCCTTTGGTGGGTGGTGTCAGGTCGCTCTGAACTGCCTCTCCCATCCATAATCACCGCCGCGCCGGCGACGCGTCCCGCACGCGTCCCCGTCTGATCGGCGTGCCCAAACCTGGACACGGTTACCGATCTGGTGAGAGGGGCATCACAGTTCTTTGCCACCTCA
>Ga0247834_1000429_pt1 | contig 80960 bp, 120 predicted proteins | sample LaCruzMarch2015__8_FD_187118 | JGI IMG/M metagenome (GOLD analysis project Ga0247834, IMG submission 187118) | Freshwater microbial communities from meromictic Lake La Cruz, Castile-La Mancha, Spain - LaCruzMarch2015_12m | ecosystem: Environmental > Aquatic > Freshwater > Lake | place: Spain...
CGCCGTCGTCGTCATACAAGCTTGTATATTAAAAAAAAGGCAGCTTTTACACATTGCGGCAGGTTTGTGATACATAGTGGCGCGGAATTCTTTATACTTTCCCGCCCCATGACAGGAAGGATAATTAAACAGTGCTGTTTATTAATATACTTAAGGCGGGGTGGTACTTAGTAAATAATTAAATGCTAAGTAACACCTAACAATGTATTAAGTATTAACTAAACCTAAGTAATAAGTAATAGATAACTAAGTATTAAATAACATTTAGCTATGTGTTAAGAATTATACAGTACTGTTTAATACTTATTTCCTATCACCCCCCGCGCTAGTTGTTGATAATTATACAGTGTTGTTTAATTAATAACATATAACTAAATGTATAATTGATAACAACTGCCCTAAGGCTCACCTAATGATAAGCAACGCTTATGGTTCACCTGGTTGACGTCTGGTTCACGGTGTGGTTAGTATGGGTTCAACCGAACGGGAAACCGATCGGCCACGCCTAGCCCGCGGCTCCTGTCATAGGATTCCAAAGCTAAACGAGGCGAGCCATGTGAAGCTAAGCCTTCCCGCTCCCATTGTTAAGCTTTGTAACAACCCTATCGACAAGCTGCCGATCCCATGCTAGGCTTAGTTCAAGCGGGGGGAGAACCACCCGCCACTACATAACAGCTCAGCCATCGGTTGATCTGGCCCGGAACGGGACGTCATACAAAGTAACCGAAAGGTGAGAGTATGAGACGACGGATCATGGCGCCTAGATCTTCTCGACAGGCTGTTGAACTGATACCCCTGAGGCTAGTAGCCATAGGATTGGTGTGCCCATAACCTCGCGAGAGGCTAAGCCCCAACCCAGCACTAGAATCTCCCACCCAACCGGTTGATCCTGCGCGATCGACTAAGGCAGGTTTGGAGCTAGTGCCTTGCCCGAAAGGCCCTTGGTTCATGCTGTAGAAAGTTATCTTCCTACAGTCTAGCTGCGTTATCTATTACCATGATTCAACGCCAGGCAAGCCAGGTTAGTGACCTGTAAGAAGTCCAGGGATTGATTGTGGGAACGGTAACTCAATACAAACACAATTCTCACCGGGGGTGGTGTGTCCTTTCCTGTCACACATGCAGGGTATCTGTACACTTCAGCGCTTAGCGAACGCTGGCCACCCGCATTTTTAACAATTTAATAACATCCATGCTCTGCATGCGCTTTATGCTCTACTTTAGGTAGGGCTTTTTTTTCGGGATTGTATCCTACCGGGGCCATACATTGCTTAGCAGTGTTCTCGGTAGGGTACTTAATCTCAGCTTAATGATCATTTATGATCACGATGATTCTCTCACTAAACTAACAAGTTTACTGAGGGATTCTCTCCCTCAAAATCACACAAACCAGGTGCTAATCATGACTGTTGTTGATCAAGATTTAGCGTTGGAGTTAGAACTCTACGCAGGATACTTTTCAAGTGTACATTTCAACGGTATTGGCCGGACACTAACTAAATTCTGGCGCAAGGATTCATTTGATTATGAACGCGCTTTAGGTTATGTATACCGTAACCTAGTTATTCCAGCGGCTAAGGATTACAAAGTGTGCCACGGCTCGCTTAATCAAGCTTGGCACACAATGTTTCCCATCCCAGAACGTAAGTTAGCCGCTGAGAATATACTCAACCATTTTGTGGGTGAGTTCAAACTAAACAACTTTTGGAGTTAACAATGGAACGAATCATTTATCCTCTGGAGGTAACCTTTGCCTCCATTAATATAGGCCAGCAGTTTATACCCAAAGGGGGTGGATTATGCATCAAAGCAACTAATCGAACTGCGGATCTTTGCTTGTTAACTCATAAGAAACGTGTGTACTTTAAGCAGGCAGATATTGTTTACTATTACTAACCACACCAAAATCAAACCAAGGTATTAATCATGGCCCGCAAAACATTCAACGTGTCAGAGTTCAAAGACTACGTGAACTCTAAACTTGTTCTTGATTATTTATCAAAGGATGAGAAGTATGGTTTAATCACTGCACTTGATCACTTATTACATGAAACCGGAAACTATAAAGGCTTCGGTTATGTATACATGGACGATGTAAGGCCCTGCTTCCCAGATAAAGTAGGCGCTGAGGCATGTAATCCTGCATGGGATATGTCTCGCGATGTACGTAGAAAGTATTACTAAACCACACCAGATTCACACAATGAACTTGCAATCACAACTCGATCACTATCTCACCCAGTGGGATATCAAACAATCCACCAAGCGTGGATATAATCCGTTCGCCCTAGGTATCTACTTAGAACGGGCAGCAGATTTAGCCAGTGATGTAGCTCAAGGCGCCACAATTAGTGACGCCATTGATGCACACTTCAACGACAGAATTGCAGCCATGCTGCACAAAAAGTTCTCTTAATTCACCACGTAAATGAACTCCGCAATGACACTCACCGCCATCAATTTTCTGACTGCTAGGGAACAATTAATGGAGGACATTGATTGTATCATTGATGAATACTTTCAGGAGCACGGTATCACAAACGACCCTCAACTTGTTAAGGTCTTATGTGACGCCGTATGTAACAACTTTCCTTCCTAATCCACCACGCAAACTAACCGCCATGGACTTCACAATCACAGACAAGCTCCAAACTATTAACGGTAAGGAGTATTCCTTATCTGCTGTTAATGGATTAACACGGGTTGAGATTAACAACCGATTGCATTACATCGGCGATCAAATTCTCAACCTGAGAATCAAACAGAATGAGTTAGTTAAGATGCGCGATGCATTAGATACTCAACACGAAGAAGTAGATTTATTCCACGAGATGTTTGGTTAAACATGATCACTATTATGGTTATTTTATTAGTAACCCTGCTAATAATCGGTTTCAGCTTGTTATATGTGGCGAGCGATAACATTCGAGATGAGGGTGACAACAACTAAACCCCCACTAAATCCTCGCTCGCTCCGCTCACTGCGGGCCAAAGCACACACTAACCTAACACTCATTAACTAACATGGAAACCTACAGAGTAACTGCAATCGAATTCAATCTAAGCGACGATGAGGACTTAACAAAGTACGAAGCAATTCGTATCAATGAAATACTCGAAGAGAAATATCTTCACAGTGAATGGACTGTAGAAGATGAGGGATTTAGTATCTCTAAGTTAATCTCAGATGAATGTAGGTGGAGTGTAGACTCCATTGACTACAGACTAGTTAGATAACCAAACCAAACCAACCAATCAAACTAACACCATGGCTCAGCAACTCTGCATCGGTAAAGGTAACGCTAAGTTATCTAAATCCACGCTCACGTTTAGTATACCTGCGGGGCGAACTTGTCCAGGCGCCAGAGATTGTAAGGCTTGGGTGAGTGCAGGTAAGATTGTTGATGGTCCCTATGTAATCTTCAGATGCCTTGCAGCATCTAACGAAGTTATGTATCCCAACGTGCATAAGTCTAGAGTTGATAACTTAAATGTTATCGCTGAAGCACTTAAAGAAGATCAATATACATATGCCTCACAGATATTAATCGATAGCATCCGACCCAAAGTAACTAAAAGCATTGATAAGTTTAGAGTTCATCCATCGGGTGACTTTTTTAGTGAGCGTTATTTGGCTACATGGTTACTGGTAGCTCAACAATTTCCAAGCATAAAGTTTTATGCTTACACTAAATCACTGCATATGTTTGTACACGAAGGCAAGTTAATAGATCTTCCCAGTAATTTCTACATCACAGCATCTGCGGGCGGTGAGTATTCACACTTGGAACACTTATTCCCACGGGTTGCCTACGTTGTTAATACTGAAGAAGAAGCTGAAGCATTAAACCTAGAGATAGATCACGATGATTCACACTGCTTTGGTAATAAATCTTTTGCCTTGTTAGTGCACGGAACACAGCCAAAGAATAGTATTGCAGGCGCTGCAATCCGTAAGCGTAGGCAACAAGGTAAGCATGCAGGTTATAGTAAGTAACTAAACGTATTAAGTAACACAGTGGGCCGCGCATACTTACCACGCGGGCTTAAACTAACCCCAATTCATTAACTATGAACGCTCTAATTACTCCACTTTCTGCGATTTTTATTGGTACGGCCATTGGATTTAGTGCTTTGACTCCAGTTCAAAACTTGCTAAATTCCTACATTGAACACAATTGTAGGGGCCGAGTTGAAACTGTAACGATCACACATAGGCAACTTAAACACTGTGTGCGTACGTAGATATGTTACATCACAGTTTGTAAACAAGGTAGCTAACCTTGGCACCACCCATCTATAACCCATAGGTGCGGTGGGCCCGTACACACTCAAACCCTTACCCTCTATGAGGCACCAAGTGAAACAACTAAGCAAATGGATTGAAGAGATGCAAGCTTTCATTAAAGCTGAGGAACAGAAACCTATGCAGTACACAGATTTTCACGCAATTAGTGCGGTTGAAATTGCACTAGATGCACTCAGTGACTGTGTCGACTACGATCCAACCCCGCAGTTTTTATACGATCACAGCGGGGGAGAACCTGTCATAAGTGCCCGAGAGCTTCATGACAAAGCCTTACAAACTCATCAGGATCTACACACATGAAATTCTTATTCAACCTGCTCTGTTTTTTGATTGCAGTCACCACCACAGCGGTGGTGATTGCTGAAGTAGGCACTCAGCCTGCACCCTATGCAAACCCAATTCCTAAAACTCACCATGAATGATTCTCAGATCTACTCAACCTTCCTAACCGCAGCAGAATTCGGTGGGGGTTTTTATAGTTCACTAGGTGCATCAGGCCTGAGAGCTGATGTACAAAACAAGGCGCGATTATTGTTAGCTTTTCCTGAGTTAGTTGACAAATATGGGCCCGAATCACCATTCCAACGTACAGTACAACATTAATCTGCATTATGGAAATTCAAGAGATCCAAGTTCAAAACGATCTAGCAGTTATCTATGCTCACATAGATGACACGGGTTTATGCACAGCAACTGTAGATATAACTGATATACCAGCTTGGTTACCTTTAGATCGAATGAGTTTAATTGAACAAATTCCAATTATGGAGAAATACGCAAACTTAGAAAAACTTGAATGGAATCTTATGGAAGATAAAGTTCAAGAACCCGAATCACCCGCCCCTTGCACTGTGCAACCATGACTAAATCTATTTATGAGCTATGTCAAGAATTTCGTAAAGCAGCGAAAGGAACAGTATTAGAACAAGATCGAATTTCAAACTTTCTTGTGGATAATCCCGAGCTTAAAACAACCACGGTCTCGTTTGATATTAGCGACGTAGACTTAAAAGCTTTACGTTGGATAGCTCAAACTAGAGACGAAAAGATGTCTCAGTCACTACACAAGGCTATACATACGCTTGGTTATCTTATAGATCTTCAAATTTCGGGCGGCACAATTATATGTGAACATGTTAATGGAGAGCGCAACACATTGTCATTAATTAAATAAACTAAGTAAAATGAGACTCAACTAATAGCTTAATCATGCCTAACTGGCTTTGGCGATCAATACTTGCTACAGCGATTTCTATTATGCTGCTCACTGTAGCCCAGTGGGCAGCTTGTAGATTTTATGTATTTCCTACTGCGTGGCCTTGGTATGCTAAATACGTTGGAACTCCTGAAGGGAAAGCTATTGAAGCCCAACCAACTTGTGCAGATAGCGATAGTCGAGCTATAACATCGATGATGGCCGTGCTTACAACATTAATAAGCCTTAGTCGCAAGGCTGACTAACTTGAATAAAATTATAAATATTAACCTTGTGGGAGTCAGCTAAACTTTAGTTGCCCCACGCTGGAATTAAATGAAAGTTAAGAGCCGTATTGTTCTTGAGAATGCAATTGAACAAGGTATTAGTTATGGCTACTCTCGTGCATTTAAACACAACGAAAAACCAAACGAACAACATATTCAACAATGCATTGAGGATGCCATCTGGCTAGAACTCGACAAAATGTTATCTTTTGATGACGATTATGCCCACTAACACCACGTACTAACATGAATCTAATCAACGCGTTGCGGCCTTTTGCTCAATTCAACGAGCGCGAAGTTTCCTGTCACACGCTGATCCTATTTTTAGCAATTGCACAGGCTAAAGATGGAATGCTTCAAGCAGAGCTTTCCGAAATGCTGAGCATGTCTAGAAGTTCAGTTTCTCGAAACTGCTGCTTGTTAAGCAACAAAACTCAGAAGAACCAGAGAGGCATGGGTTTAATAGGAAGAAAGCGTTTTCAGTACGACACAAGGCTAAACGTTCTTACCTTAACGGAAACAGGCAAACAACTATACAAACACATCTTAGACCACCTGTAAAACTTTAAAAGTTTGATTAGGTGCGAAAATTGAGTGTCAAAAGTTGAGTTAAGAAATAGTTTACTTATTTTTAATTATTGAGTGTACTAAGCACTTCAGTGTTAATAAAGATAAACGGTTGACAGCATAAGCGCAGCATGATATCTTATGCTACATGGGCGGCACCGGCCCTAAACGTGGTGCAGCCAACCCTACATCACACCAGACCTCTATGTCCAAACTATCTGTACCGAATCTTGTACAACAAGGCAAGCTCGCTGCTCATCTTTACGATGAGTGTGACGTTGCCTTATCTCAGTTAAACGAATCTTTTGGCGTACCCTATGATGCGGCCCGAAGTAATTTAACTAATGATTTAGTTAAAGCTGACTTATCGGGTATCGATCTTAGCTTGTTTCAAGGTAAAGAGTCACTATTTCGTTTCCCAGAACACAATGCAAACATCGTGGTGCGAATAACCAAAAGCCCCACGGCTCACTCCAAAATAGATAAACTCGATGACAAAATTGCACAGCTTGAACAAAAGCTTAAGGTGGCTAAACTCGAACGCAAACAGTTGATTGATCAACTGAAACTAACGTTCAAAGTTGACTTCATCACAGACAAAATCAACCTCGCATTCTCCCGAATCAAGTGATCACTATGGACAAAAACATTTTCATCTTGCGCGTTGAAATTAGCGCCAGTGTTAGACAGAGCACACAGATCAAATTAGATGATTTGCGGTTGCAGAAATCAGTCATTGAAGCTTTAGAAAAGCAACAATCAGTTTCTGTGAGACCTAACTTATCAGGTAAGCTCAAAGAATTTTTGAGTTACTTGCGGATTGAACAACGGAAATTGTATGACGATTGCACGATCCATCAAGGAGACACTCACTTTCTCCACGAAGATTACTTTACGGACGCAATGCAACGCATTACCTCAATCAGACAGAACGCCGCAAACTTTAACGAATTATTAAATGAAATGTGGCTACCGGAATACGAGAAATGGGCGACCACTGTTTCTGGTTTCCTTGAACCACTATTTCAGCATGAAGATCCTTTGTCGTACAAGATGGCTAAGGAAGCTTACTTATCCTTGTTCCCAACAAAACTAGAGTTCGAGAATCCTATAAACGTTTACGTTTTAGGACCGAATCCTGTGTTCATGGAAGCTGCAACAAGCAAAGACGATCACCCATTAACAAAAGCTATATGGGAAGCGTCAGTTACAAACACTAATGAGGTGCTTGAAGCAGCTCGATCAGGAGCAGCAGATCGCGCCTGCCTTAAAGCAGCGGAATTGTTGGATGATCTTGACGTGCGGATCGCTAGCAAAATAGGTGAGCGACAAACAGGAGGATCAAAACGTAGAGGTTCCTGGCAAATGACGGCAGAGAATTTACAGTTGATCTCTTCACACTGTCCAGGGTTCGAAAAGCTAACGAGTTTAACAAAAGAACTAACAGAAGTTGGCCTTGGCTTACAAGCGGGCGAAGCTAAGAAGCGGGATAAAGCATACAATAATTTTGCGGAGATAAAAGTAAAGATAAGAGAGGAACTAGAAAACATAGTTGCCACGAGAGATTCTTCGGACGGTTTAGAACTACTGAAGAAATCTTTAACCTTGTCTGGAACGTATAAAGATCTAACTCTTAAGATAAGAGAAGCTGAGTCGGAGGAGCAGTTAGAAGAACTTTATAGTCAGATCGAGCTAGAAACTAACGTATACAATCAGCGAGCTAAACACCTACAAAATTTATTTACGCAACAAAGTGAATTTGTTAAGTCAGCGAATATGGATTTATCCGAAGTATTAGCTGAAGTAAGAACACTAGGTGCCAAGACTGTGGAGGAGTTAGATTTTTAATGAAGAAAACAATCTACACAATTGCATCCGAAAAAGGTTTTCTTAAAGACATAGAGGAATACACAATGGATATCTTGGAAGCAGTCACTTTTACAAATGTTGACTATGCTTGCGAACGACTGCTTTCTATAAAGCATGCACTTAAAAATAAGTGCTGGGTTACAACGCAAGAGATCACATTTCCAAGACCTAAACCAGCTGACATCCATCGCTTCGACACACTCACCAACCAATCATGAACGACTTACTTTTCACAAACCTCCAAAAGTTTCGCGGTTCCTTAAACAACTCATTTTTAGAACGTGAAGAAATTATTGATGGACTCTTGGCTTCTGTAATCACAAAACAGAATACGTTTTTGTTTGGATTACCAGGAACAGGCAAGTCTGAATTAGTTCGTGCCGTATCAAACGGATTTAAAAACAGTAGATTCTTTGGTTACTTGTTATCGCCCACGACAGATCCTTCAGAACTGTTTGGCCCTGTGGCAATATCAAAGTTGTTGAAAGACGAATACACAAGGGATGTACAAGGATATTTGCCTAGTGCAAACATCGCATTCCTTGATGAGTTGTTTCGTGGTAGCTCTGCAGTGCTTAACTCACTGTTAACAGTGTTAAATGAACGCACGTTCAATAACGGTAAAGAACTAATCCACACGCCAATTCAATCCGTCGTTGCTGCTACAAACTCATTTCCACAAGAGGAATCGCTTCAAGCGTTTTGCGATAGGTTTTTATTTAGACCGACAGTGGAAGCTTTAAAGAAACCAGCATCCCGTAGATTGTTAGATCTATGGGCTTTAGGTTTGAAGAAAAGGCCAAACGTTGAATCAGAGCTAACTTACGAAGACTTAATTGAACTACAAGAATCCTTAAGTGAAGTTAAAGTCACAGATGAGTTTCTAGATAAATTTTCACAGGTCTTTGATCTACTTGCTTCCAGAGGAATAACTATTAGCGACAGGCGTCGCGTTCAGATACTTAAGTTTATTAAAGGCTGGGCCCTTGTGCAAGGAGATGATACAGTGTATGCTGATCATCTACACAAATCATTGGTTCATATTATATATCAGAACGTGGACGATATAGGAGTTATAAAAGAAGTATTACAACAAGCAATACCCACGGCTGAAAAAATGATTATTGATATAAAGCGAGCGTTAGGCGGGATACTAAGTGAGTATCACAGTATTAACGGCCAAGAGTGTAAGGCTGTAAGCGATCTGAATAAACTCGTGAGTAAGTTACGTAAGACACATAACGATGTGTCGGTCTTAGATCAGAAACTTTCATCCATTATGGAATCGAGTGAGTATCGTATCTCAGCGACCACGAGACAGGAAGCCACTAAGGTGATCCAAACTTTAGACCAGACCAAACAATTGATTGCAAAATCAATTTCGGAGCTATGCAAATGAACTTAAAAACAGAGCAACAATTTATTCGACTCATAAACAACGAGCCTCTTGTTATTTCGGTCTCAGCGCTTTGTGATTTTCTATGGGATGACTTTGTTCGTGATGCACAACCAACAGTTAGATACTTAGTTGATTACTACAACATATCTCAGATATCACGATTTGGTAAGGAACTATTTGATCTCTTGTATAACGGTGGTGCGGTTACTCCTTTAATAAGTTTAGATGAAGTCGAAGATTACTTTCGACTCAAGCAAGATGGTCACAACCCAGCGCATCCAGCGGGATATAAACCTGAGAATGCTTTTTGGGTGGGCTTGTTCAATGACGTGTGCGAATCCCCGATGTGGCCTAACTTAGCTGCTTTATCATGCGGTAATCAATTCAATGCAGGTAACAATGCAGTGAACATAATAAACAAACTAAGCGAACTTATAGAAAAACAAATAGAAGAAAATGAATTACTTGGTCAGGCACTGATTAAAGGAGGAAAGCAGATACAAGAACTGCGAGATAAATTTATGAAAGCTATGCAAGAAGGCAATGAAAAACAAGCGGCTGAATTTAGACAGCTAGGTAAGGAACTAGGAAAACAAATGGAGAAAACTTTTAGTGATGTGCGATCTCAAATGCAGCCTGCCGTATCAAACGCAATAGATAAAGTAAACGAAGAAGCAGAAGAGCTAAAGGAAGCACTCGATACTTTAGCAGGTACTAACAAAGGAGTCGGCTCCCACAGTGACGATTTAGAAACGAAGAGACACTTGGCACAGACACTGAAACAAAACAAACGTTTGAAACAGCTGATTAGTAAAATTGGAGCCCTTAGAAAAGCTTGGAATAATAGGAAACGTGCTAAGCAAGCACAAAGTAATTACAGTGACATTGTGGGGGCTAAGTTCTCGGATGATATTAAGAATATCTTCCCTGTTGAATTAGCTCTAGCTGGAGACACTATAGGACGGACTTTGTTTGCTCTCAAATATTCACAGAAAACTTTATTAACTAAAGACTACGAAGCAAAGATAAAAGAAATATCTAAAGGGCCCGTTGTTATGTACATAGACGTAAGTGGATCAATGTCTGGAAGCTCAGAGATATGGAGCAAAGCAATTGCTTATGTAACTGCTGAAGAATGTTTAGAGCAAAAGCGAGAACTTCAAGTTCATCTGTTTGATACAGTGATACAAGAAAGCATAGTTTTAAAAAGTGATCGAAACAATAACGAAAAACTCTTAAACTTTATGATGACCTGGTCTACAAGAGGTGGTACAGCCTTTTCAGCTGTATTAAACCACGCGCTGACTAAGGCTCAGATTGATGCCAAAGCCGACGTTCTACTAATCACGGATGGTGAGTCTGAAATATCAGATCCTCTTGTACGCCGTTTAAATGAATTTAAAGACGAAACATGCCTTCAATGGAATACTTTTTGTATAGGTCAAAAAGCTAACGTCCTTCATAAATTTAGTGATGAAGTTTTCTTAGTTAATGTCAACGATGACCCTAAGTCTGTTGAATTATTTCAAACATCCTTAAGGTAACAACTTAACTATGAACACTAAAAGACAATCGGATCACCAGGTGATTCAGGACATCATTGATTACTACGAAAGGGAGCAGACCTATTACGACACTCAAGCTCACTTAGGTGACGTACGAACAACAAATGGTACTCAACTAGAAATTTGTTATAAGATACTCGACGGTAAACGCTACTGGTCTGCTATAGAGTACCCATGAGTAGAAGTAAAGATCAGAAAGATATTAGCGACGTTTTGTTTCAATACTGCCCACAGCGTTCGACAAACGAACTCGAGAAATGGTTAACTAATCTTTTTGTACTTTTAGAAAAAAACAAAGAAAGTTTAGATAATAATTTTGAACTTACTTTTCACTACAACCAGACATACATAGTGTTTTTAACTAACAATAATATTTTTAACTTTACACAGATAACTGACGAAGGTATTATTTCTGAATGTTCCCTACCTCTAACTATATTTTTACAAGAGGCTTTTGCTATTTCAAGAATAGAAGAAGTAAAAAATTTTATGGTTCTTTCTGACGAGTTTGAGTTTCGTTGCATAGCTATTCTGCTTGCAGATGAGATCATTCAGTGGGACGCCACAACGACCTTATCCGCCAACTTTGCTACCTATGCAGAGCACAAAACAAAGCTCTCAAACCTTAAGTTTTTATAAAAAGGTTGCAAGCTTAGTATGTAAGTGTTTAACTGCTCTTGGTCATCACCTCCTTTATGAAACTCTCTTTCAAACTTGGCGACGCTTTGCTAGACACAGCTGAAGCCAACGCATTGTTTTCGGCCACAGAAACCAAAGCCTCAATAACGATCAACATTCTTGATCACATAAACTTGCGCGACGTTGACGCGAAAAAACTCTTTTCTCTTAGTGTAGAAAAGAAGAACCCTACCCTGGCTTCTCTTGCCGCTAAATGTGCGATTGAAGGTCTCACACCAGGTAAGAAGCGCCGCACTGCTCCGATGAACCGCATCGTAGACATTGCTCCCAGCAAAAGTTTCTCTGATCCAGACGAAGCTGTTGCTGCTATAAACCAGATTGACCACATCAAAGGACTTGGAGCAGCAATGCTCTTGGTATCCCTAAGAGACGGACACAAAAAAACTCTCCGCCAAGTAGCTGTTGAAGCGGTTAACTACCTTGCCTATCGAGGTGAAGTGAGTGCCGACTCAGACTGCTTTAGGGGATTCATTAAGAGCGAGAACGGAAGCTACCGTCCAATCTCTAAGGCTCCTGGAGTCGGTAGGAACGAGGTCTACCACGCGTCGCCTATGTACATTGCTCTCCGTGATGGCCTAGCTTTGCTGGCTTCCTGGGGAATGGTTCGCATGGAAAAAACAGTTGAGTTTGGTTCTAAAGATTCTGAACCCAATGGGAACTCGGATCTATTGCGTCGCACTGTGTACGCTGTGGAACTGACGCCCGCAGGACTTACTGTGGCTAATCAATGGGGAGACATCAGCTACTTTGTAACCACACGTTGGAGCCAAAGGGTCCGTACCCGTAGCGTATATAGTGTGTGAAGCCTAGCCCACCTGTTTGGGCGTCCTCTGGGCGCCCTTTTTTATTATGAATTTATTGTATTTAACATCACAAGATAAGTTTGATAAAGCTTTAGTTCAATTAGATAAGATCAAAAAACTTTGCATTGACACTGAAACAACTGGCTTAGACGCTCGTATAGCAGATGTTAGGTTAATTCAAGTTTGCTCTACAGAAGAAAACGATGATGACAGGGACATCTACGTTTTTGATATGTTTAAGATTCCAGATCACAGCAAACTAAAAGCTTTTATTGAAAGTCGCGAGATGCTCGTGGCTCACTCAATGAACTTTGATTTCCAGTTCCTATTAAAAATAGGAATTGATTACAAGAATAAAATATTTGACACTTATATTGCGGAGCGTTGTTTACGTGCTGGCTTTAAAGAAAAACGAATAAGTCCGCAAGCTAAAAAACCTTACTTTGCAGACGTGTCGTGCAGCTTAAAAGCTGTTGTGAAACGACGACTAGATATTGAACTAGACAAAGAAGAACAAAGATCTGACTGGTCTAAGGAAGATTTGAAGATTGAACAGATTGAATATGCAGCTAAAGACGTAGACCTCCTCCCACGGGTGGCGGCCAGCCAATTAAAAGAACTTGTGGAGGAGTCTTTACTTGATATTTATTCACTTGAGTCTAAGTGTATTCGATCTGTAGCTACTATGTGTCACAAAGGATTTAATGTAGATGTTACTAAACTAATGGAACTAAAACTCAGCATTAGTAAGGAGCTTACAGATAAGACTCTAGAGTTTTGTACGGCACTAGACAGTGCACTTCCTGAAGAACTTAAACTCCCTAAAAATTTAGATGGAACGTTAGCTATAGGGAAAAAACCGAAGAAAGAATTTAACCCTGGATCAGGAGTGCAGTGCATCCGACTGTTTCAGGAATTAGGGATTAATCTGCCTGTGGATGGAACAACTGGTAAGCCTACACTTTCCCAGGTTGCTTTAAGTGAATTCGATAGCGAGGACGAAATACTAAATATGTACAGAAAGAGAGTGAAAGTAGAAACTAAATTAGAGCACGTAGAAAAACTTATAAATAACATAAATCCGATAACTCAACGAATCCACAGCGGTTATAACCAATACGGTGCTAATAGCGGTCGGTTTACGTCCTCAGGCGCAAAAAAACAAACAGCTACTAAGGAGAAAACAGAGTTTGCAATTAACGCTCAACAAATACCAAGGAGCAACGAATTTAGAAGTTGTTTCAAGGCACAAGCTGGTTACAAACTTGTAATTTGCGATTTTTCGCAGATTGAACTCCGGTTAGGGGCAGAATTGATAAAGATCCCTCAAATGATCGAAGCTTTTAAAAACGAACAGGACTTACACACGGTTACTGCGAGTTTAATTTACAAAATTCCTGTAGCGGAGGTACAAAAACACCAGAGGCAGGAGGGAAAAACACTTAATTTTGCTTTGTTGTATGGAATGGGTTATCGAAAATATAAAACTTATGCGGCCCAATCAGGCAAAATTATCTCGTTATCAGACGCTAAGGTAGCGCACACAGCCTTCCACACAGCATATCCACGGCTGCGTGAGTGGCACCGCGAAAGATCGGCCATGGTTGCTGATGGCTGGTGCTATGTTCGCACTCCGTTGGGTAGGCGACGACTTTTGTCTTATGACGATGCTCTGATGACGGCTTGTGCAAACACGCTAATTCAAGGAGCGGGTGCAGACATACTTAAGCTTTCTTTGGCTGAACTAGGTAAGTATCTAGACGAAGAAGCCTCATTGGTGGCTTGTGTGCACGATGAAATTGTCTTGGAAGTTATCGAAAGCAAAGCAAACCAATTTAAAGAAATTCTTGAGAAATCAATGACATTGGCAGCAGAGACTATTTTAAAAGTTGTTCCAGCTAAAGCCGACGCTTCTATTGCAGACACATGGGCAGAAAAATGAGTCAAGCTCCCGAACCGAAGCGAAAGTTTAAGGAAGGTGATCGAGTTAAAGAGATAAACAAAATGCAACAGATGTGTGTTAGTCCATTTGCATCAAACGCTTCCAAAAACGTGGTGACTAGGATCATGGCGGATATAAGGATAGGCACCGTTTTTGCAACAGGCATAAAGCAAACTTCAACAGGGCACCGTCGGGTTTATGTCGATGTGTTGTGGGACGGTTCAAAAACCCCCTCAAGACACGAACAAATGCGGCTAGCTTTGCTGGACAACGAATAAACGTTGGGTTACTCTTTACAAAAATTACCAAAGTTCTTATGGAAAACCAAAAGACAACTTTAACTTTGTCTAAGTTAATCAGTGCTGCTTCAGTCATTTACGATGCAAATCCGAGTAAAATCGTATTCACGATGAGAGACGAGGGTGGTTACTACGGTTGCGTAAAGTTAAACGATCAAATTCATTTGACTCCAGAAGTATTTTCCACAGCGTTTCAAGCGGCAAATAAGGCACGTAACCTCCAAAAAAATCTGAAAAATAAAGATAAACCGCAAACCCTAACGAAACCTATAAAAGTAACTAGCAAAAAAGTTAAAAACCAAGTAACTTACTCTCGGAAGTTTCACACTTTTCGAGAAACTCAGCACATGCCCCTTCTAAAATTCCAAGAGGTGTGGGTTATCACGAAAGGTGATACTTACGTACGAGAGTATCTAGATAAACAAAAGCAAAATCTTGTGACCTACACGACAGAACGTAATAAAGCAAAGATATATAAAGACCACGAGGAAGCCAAGATGAACATGAGAGTACTTAAAAATTTAATCGGCCCTGGTTTTAACCTGATGCGGTTTTTTGTAGAAAACAAGTAAACTAGTAAAAAAAGTTTGCCATGGCTACAAGATACGCTGGTGATTATTTTGGTGTCAGTTTAGAAGACTCATCAGATTCCTCTAAACTTCTTGAATACTTTCCTGGGCTAAGGAACACGTACAAAAAAAAGAGTGCTGAGGCAAAAGAAAGACTGTACGAAGAAGACCCCGATAACGAACCTCGACTAACGGGGAACCTACGAGCTGCAGCTCGATTCCCTGGATTTAAAACGTTTGAAGCCCCGCGATAGTTTTAGGTCTTGTTTTAAACTATACTATTGAAGATAAAGCTTTCGACCTATGACTGCCTCTAGATATAAAGTACCCAAGGGTTTTTTAGACGTAGCAGGACAACGGTTAGGTCTGAACTTAGTCGATTTGTTTGGCGACGATGACAAGGGTAAGGCAAACTTAGAAGGGTTTGAGCCTGTATATAACACACAAACACAATTCACGACTAAAGGTAGGGGTGGTGTCTTAAGTTACAAAACACCAAAAGTTCCCACGACGACATACACAAGTGAGTTCTCACTCATACCTGAGAGAAAAGAAGCTGCACCTGCTGGACCAACTGGACCAACCACAAAAAGCTACAACTGGAACGCATACGGTAACCTCGGGGGACCTGGTTACGGTGCTAAAGATTTAGAAAAAGCTTTAGCTGAAGGTTTTAGTGAGCAAGACGTTAAAAATTACCTACAACAAAACAAACAACTTTTTGGTGCTGGTCGATTAAACCTGGCTGAAGATCTTCAAAAGAAATTTGGCTTTGATTACTCTTATGTAAACCCTGAGGTTCAGTCAGACGTTGTAGCTGGTAAGTATGGCTCACCTGCTTCATTGATCCGAATGGCGGACCCGCAGAAATTTGCAGACTCAAGGCAGAATCAAGAGTTTATGAAGGCTGAAAATGTATCCCCAATAACAGCAGGAATCTCTACAAAATATGGGATGAACTCTCAGTACTTTGGTGCCGAAGATCTTAAAGCTGCTCGTGATCAAGGTTTTACTAACCTACAGATTAAAGATTATTTAGACAAAAATCCTTCCTTGTTAAGGGAACAAAATATCAAAGGAGGAGGTGGTCTGTATGACGAATTAGCAAAATCACTCTCTCCTACCACCGCAACGGCAACAACAACAACAGCAGCAGCAATACCAACACCAGAACCAGCTAGGCCTGTAATTACTCCAACTCAAGAATTTAGAGTAGCCCCAGAGAAATTTGAAGAAACACGGGGGATAACAACTGACTACGGTATGGATGCTTCTTATTTTGGTGCCGAAGATCTTAAGGCTGCTCGTAATCAAGGTTTTACTGATAGAGAAATTAAATCCTTCTTAGATAAAAATATTGCCGGTCTTCTTCGCGAAGGTAACTTACCAGGGAAGGGTGGTGTATATGATCAGCTCATACTTTAAAGCACCACACGGAAACTAAATGAATGAATACTGTTTACTTATAGAGAAAAATAAAAAAGAATTACAACTCTGTGTATCAGCTAATGATAACAACCACGCTAAAGCACAAGCGGTAGACATTGCACGAGGACTTCAAGCAGACGCATTTACACTCGTATACGGACAGATCAAACCTTGTGAACTAAGCGAGTTCTTTAACAAGTTAGCTCTTAGTGACTTTAGCCACACAGAATGCTTTACTTGGCAAGGAAAATATTGCAACAACACTCCAGTAATATACGCACTAGGAACTAAGTATTACGTGCGTCCTTTAATACTTACGTACCTAGACATACCTAAAGATTCTTTTGTACTACCCAAATGCAAAAGGAAAAACTGCATAAACCCTTTCCACAATACTTACAAAAATATGAAAGCCTCAAAGCTTACTAGCGCAGATAGGCAATTGGCGCTAGCCTTCGCAAGCCAAGGCACTCCTGTTAAGGACATCGCTAAGGCATTTAAAGTTCACCGCTCTTCGATCTATCGCTTGTTTAACCAATGAACATCCTCCTTTTAGGTCTCCGCGTCACCGACGAACCAATAGAAAGTGAAGGCAACTGCAATTTAAACGCAGAAGCTTTACCTTCAACCGAAAAGAAAATTCCGACAAAAGTAGTTTTAAGTCAGAAAGCAGATCACTATGTAGGAAAACTACTAAAGAAACTTAAAGATAAGGAAGTTTTCCTTGCTATCGGACCAACCAAAGCGGACCCGGATGGTTTGCTAAAGATGCAACCAATGCTAATTGCCAGAAAAGACAATTGGGATGATCTACTTGCTATCAATCTTTATATAGCCACGGGGGGCCTTGGTCCAAAAGCTGAAGAAAATCAACTTGGCGACAACACAGTCACCAACAGATCTTTGGCTTGGCAGGATGAAAACCAAGAAACAAACTGGATGAAGATATCTTGCTGGAACGAACTGTCAGCTCAACTGGCAGAGCTACCTGCAGGAACCCCCACTATTGCTGTTGGAAGGGTAAGCACATCCGAAAAAGACGAAAGAGTATTCTTGAACTACGGCGTGGATAAGATTCTTTATCTGCCTCGCACACAAAAAGCAGCCCCTACAAAGGCTGCAGACCCTGAAAAGGGTCGAGTTTCTACTGCTGCTCTCGGTTCTCTCGATTTTTCGCTTTAACTAACCATGGTATTTATCGCAGGCAAATTCTCAGCTGATGAAATCCTTTGTCAGATTCCCCCACACACACTACGAATTGATTTGCAGGCTCGTCGTTGGAAATCCGACAGTGATCCTGAAGCGGCCATCGTTGACACTAACGACAATGGCATACCCATCGAGTTTATCTTGCTTGGCTTCACGCCATTCTTTGGTAACCTCGGCATGCGGGCGCACGAAGAATTTATACGAATTAGTTTTATCGGTGTTTCACCGAATCATCGTCTACTACCTCCACGGTGTGTCTGCACGAGCATCATCAGCGGTAAGTCAAGCCAAAAAAACTTTATCACGTACTTCCAGACGTTGTATAACAATCGTATAAATGTAGGTGAAGTAGTAACGAGTACGAAGTTTGTGCAGAAATCTTTTAATGAACGCGATGCTTTTACAGGAGCTGATGGTCCAAAAATAAACTACAACGCATTAGAGTTTAAGGATCGGCCTTCACAGAATGACGAGGAGAAAAAGCTCATACAGGATGTATCTTCCTGGCTTGAGACTTCTGGAACAGAGCTGGTATCAGCTGCATTACGTTCTTCTATCCCCGGTTCTAATCTGGTTGAATTACCTCTGGGTGAAGACCACGGTGGTATTAAGGAAGCTTTTATGGAGGCTCACCCCAAAAGATTAGAGAGTTCTTTCGAAACGCCAAAGGCTTCTTTGCCTCCGGCTGCTGAAGCTCCAAAAAAAGCTGAGGCTGAAGTACCTCAAGCAACGCCAGCTCAAAAACCAGCTAAGGGACGAGAGCTGAATGAAGAACAGAAAGCTGCTCTAAAAGCGGCTGGTCTGGATTTTTGACGTAAACTGTCTAAGGACATGGGGAACGCGCCTTCGTTTGAAGGCGTTTTTTTTCTACATTTTTAGAACGATTTGGTGTCAATGGCGTTTTACCACGTGCCGAAATTCATTTTTGGCCCTATTGCCGATTCAAAATTGTGCTCAGGCACGGTCCTATTACCAGCAGATTTTGACGGCCAACTCTTTGAACAAGTTAAAGACTCTAACGTAACAGACATTATTACGAACACATCAGAACAAAACATCCAAGATAAAAACTGGTGGGAAAACCAGAGAGGTAAGGTTGACTGGGTGATTGCGATAACACAAGGACTAGGTGAATACACGCCGTGGGTCATTGAATACGGTTTAGACGTGGCAAAACAAGGAATATGCATACTGGATCGCATCACTTTTTTGGAACCTGTGCGGAGTCGCGAAACCTTTCTTAAATCAGCTTCCTTAGTAAATCTAAAGATTCTAAGCCCTAGACCATCATTTCGTGCAGATGGTAAGCAACTAAAGGACTCAGTAACCTCAGCGTGGTTTGTTTTCAAAAAAGATGGACAAAAATTTACGAGTACAGTTATCGAGTACGAAGTAGGCTGGCTGCGCCCAAAGACCCCTCAACCATGAGTAAACAACTCTATAAGGCCTTGGACCAACTTATTGCTCTACAAAAGGAGCAGTGTCTAAAGCTGGACAAAATAGCGGCAGTGTTGATAAGTACACAACTACTCACTGAGTGCGTGGATTACCACGGGGAAGCAAGATCAGCTGAGGATTGTGCATCAATCACATTAGATGGTTTCTCGTCCGCGCTGTGTCTAATGAATGATTTAGATCAGCGTAACCGTGACTATCAATATCAAGCTAGTGAGTTCTTTGTAGACGATGACGAAGAAGACGAAGAAGAAAATGATGTTATCTCGGATTCCTTCTAGAATTACATAAGTTGACACGCACATTGTGTCCCAAACAAGGGTAACTTTAAACGGACTAAGGCATTACGTTTGTAATGGTGTTCCTAAACCACTTCCTTCTGTCACGTCGATCTTAAGCACAGCTCAAACAGAAAAAACGCGACAAAAACTCGCGACTTGGAATCTGTTAAACCCAGGTGTTGCCGACCAAGCAGCCGAAAGAGGAACGTGGATTCACGGTAGTGCAGAAAACTACCTAAAGGGATTGAGAGTCGTTCCGCCTGAAAAATATAAACCTTATTGGGATGGTGTGCCTGAGTTACTTGATAACTTACTTAAAGGGGGACGAGTGTTGTGGTCAGAAAAACCATTCAACCAACCCAAGTGGAGTAAGTATGTTGGAGACGACGGAGTCGGAAGAATTCACTACTACGATCCAGTAACGGGTCACGGATACGCTGGCTGTTGTGACCTAATCTACATGAACGAAAATGCCGAGATCATCTTGGCTGACTTCAAAACCAGTAACGGACCTTACGCAGCAAAGTTTCCTAGAAAAGAACAAGCAATGAGCGAAGAAATACGAAAAGCTTTAGTCTCCGGTGTTTTTAAAGTTAAGAAAACACGACTGCAGTTAGCAGCTTATAAAGCAGCAGCTGAAAGTTGTTTAGGTATTAAGATAAACAAAACGCAAATAATTGTCGCCACAGCGATTAAAGAATTCAACACTCAAATATTTACGTTCGGCCCTGAAGAAATTGAAAGAGACGAAGAAAGTTGGTTTGAAGTTGTGAAACAATATTACGATATGCAACAAGTAACTTAATGATCCGATCGAGCATAGGGAAACACACGATGTCTAAAGAATTTATTTCGGGTGCACAACCCCTTTTGTTGGCAGACTAAGCTATCCAAGACACGTCATGAAGTTCATTTGTTCTGTAAACGAAGTAGTCGCTCAGCACGTCCATCCAAAAACTGGAAAGATACCTGTAGGCGGAAACTTTGCAGCATTCAACCTTAATTGGGTAGCAAAGGAGCTGACTGCGTCAGATCTAGCAACCGAGTTATCACAGGGTTATGGTCTATGCGCGTGGCACCTACTTGAAGGCAAGAGACAATCCGAATCGACCGGCGTAATTAAAGCCGGAATGATCATAGTTGATATAGATAACCAGGAAGATCGGAAAGATTCCGATGGAAACAAGGTACAGAGACAAGAACTTACTTTTGACCAAGCACTCGAACTAGATATTTGCAAAAAATATCTAACGCTTGCCTATTACTCTCCCTCAACAACATCAGAGTGGCCACGGTTCAGATTAGTTTTTGGTTTAGAGAAACCGATAATTGACCCAGGGTTTTATAAATTTTTTACACAGAAAATATACGCACAGATTCCTGGTTCAGATATAAGAGCTACAACAGTACCCAACCTTTTTTATGGCCCCAAAAAAGGTGAGAAAGTTTTTGAAATATCTGGGAACTACATCCCAGCTTCAAAACAAGATGAAGCTCACAAAGTATATTTAGCTACACCAAAAGAAGAAAGCCGGGACGATAAGACTGCCGAAGACATAATGAATACATTAACAATCAGTGAAGAAGGACTAGATCTTAAAAAATTGGTGTCAACTACTGTACGCTCAGTTTTAGATGGCGAGGCAGTAGAGGACCGAAGCTCAACAATGGCAGCGGTTTTTAAGGAGCTCATAGGCTGGAGTAATTGGTTGACAACACATGGTATGCCTGTGTGCGCATCAGCGTTGACAGTAGCACACCAAGCGTTCTATAATATCTATGCCTACCCTCACGACCTGGACAGCAAATTTGACCGAATCTTAAACTCGATAAAAGACGCGACTGACATCCAGCCTGCGATCGCTCTGGCTTCAGACTTAGGTTCTTTGGCCATATGGAAAAAAATTAAGAACATCGACTACAAGCTCTATCAACAACATGCGACTGAAGAGATCAAAGAACAACTCAAACAACTCAAAAAAGCACAAGTAAACGCTGTCCTAGATTTTTCTTCCTTTCTACTCGACAGCCCGATTGAAACCAAACCAGACACGGCTATCTCAAAAACTACACAAGAAAATCAAATGCAAGTCCCATCAACACCCACACAGCTGATCAACCTTCAAAACGCAGGGAATAGTCAAAACCGTCAGTTCTCTGAGAACGATGTCGCAGACATAATCGTCACTAATCAAGGCGACGACTTTCTGTACGACAGTAGCCTAGATCAGTTTTATCACTACGACTTTGATTACGATCTGTGGTATCAACAAGACGAACAACATATCAAACGAAGGATTGTTAAAGCACTCGACTCATTTGTTTTAGCTGGTGTATTGCCTAAATACACTTCAGCAACAATAAACAGTGTGTACTTAATACTGAAAGCCAAGCTTTTGCGCTCCGATGACGGAGGTAGAAAGAGTATTTGGAGTAAGTCAAAAGGTCTTATTGCTTTCCAGAACGGTGTACTAGACACGCGCACATTTGAATTCTTGGAGGGAAAACATAAAAATTTATTCTTAAGACATAAACTGCAATACGCTTACAACGGTAAGGCAAAGTGCCCGGAGTTTAAAGCCTGGTTAAAGAGCTCTCTTAATGCGGGCCAGGAGCTTCTGATTCAAGCTTTTGCCCGAGCAATACTAACGGGTTATACAGCAGGAGAACGGTTTTTACACTTAGTCGGTCCTGGCGGAACAGGAAAGTCAACCATGCAACAAATCATGGTTGCGTTAGCAGGCTTTCACGGAACACATACGTCTAGCCTTGAGATTATTGAGACTAACAAATTTGAAACGTACAACCTAATCAGCAAGCGCTTGCTGTTGCTTACAGACGAAAGCAACTACAACAAACGTATGGACATACTTAAAAAGCTCACCTCCGCCTCAGATACACTACGTGCCGAGCGAAAGTACGGCAAAGAGATTATCAGTTTTAAACCTGAGTGCTTGGTCTGTATAGCTAGTAACGAACACATAACGTCTAACGATTCTAGTAGTGGACTCGAAAGGAGACGACTTACGATTCTTATGGACAAGGTTGTACCTCCTAGTTCCAGAAAAGAACTAATCAGTGTCCACGATGATCACATCGAAGGGTCGTTTGAACCTGAAATGAGTGGCATCGTCACATGGGCGCTGTCTATGTCTTACGACCAAATGAAGGATGTTTTAGCTAACCCAACTAAGCATGTGCCTTCACTCAACAAGACAAATATAGATGCGCTCTTGTTCAATAACCAATTTGTTTCGTGGCTTAACGACTGTTGTCTGTATGCACCAAATACGCACACACCTATTGGTCAAGGAGCACGAAAGCCCTCGGTGGATGAATCCGAAAAAGGTATGTACGTATCAAACTCATATGGTGCTCTGTATCCTAGCTATGCAAACTTCTGCAAGGCCTGTGGCTATAAGCCAGCAGCTAAACACAGATTCATTGAGCGAACCAAAGAAGCTCTAATCAACATCCTTAAACTGGACGGCATTGAGCTTCTGTTAAAAGATGGTATTCCTTCTATGAAGGGTTTGCGTTTGAAAGGATATGATCTAAAGTCGGACCGGGCTGCAACCGGGCCTGATCGACTGCCCTCACCAGTTGAGTTTGCTCAAGATCCCACGACATCCATCTGGAACTCTGCCTTTCAAAAACATGACACGCCTACCGAAACTTGATCTAACACTAGTAATCGCCGGAGTCCTAGGGATCGGTGCCTACACAGCAGTGGCTTCTCCTGAAAACCTTGGAGCAGCTCTTGCTTTTGGAGGAGGTTTACTAGGAGGTGCCAGTATTGTGCGCGAACGTTCGTGGGCTGCCAAGAGTCAAGAGGAGACTTCAATAAAAGTCACGTCAACTTTTACAGCTCTTTACGAAAATAATGGTGGTCTTGTTGATCCTTTTCAACTCGCGTACCTTGCAAACATCGAGCCTGAACGTGCCTACGCATTCTTATCTTCCCTTGCTCAGAACACAGGTGGAAAAACAATAAACGTTAAAAATGAAGGCCACGTGGTCTTTGAGTTTCCGCATACAAAAAGTACGCTTGAAGAACTCACTCTCAATGCACAAAACTGGGTTAAAGCTCAGAATCAAGAACTGGTGTTAGAGCTCCAGAAACACAAACAGTTTATTAGTCTTCTTCAAGCTCAACAGGCTCAGCAAGCACAACAAGCTAGAACAAATGCTTTAGCCTCTTCTGAGACTCAGTCAGATATAGACCCTTGGACTAGGTAGGCTCACCAAAGTCCCAACCAGCTAAAGAGGGATCGTCAACGGTTTTAATTGCTTTGTAAACAATAGGAAGCTCTTTCTTTAAAATACGTCCAATGCTGTGGGCTATATTCCGATGCTCTAGTTGAGTGTTCTCTTTGCCACGCAGGCCAACGTAATGAATAAAAGATCTTATTGTGCCACTCATATGCACTCTTGTTGTTGTGTACTCTGGTAAAACATTTCGTGCACACTCTTTTGCTATTCCAAGCTCAAGCATCTCGCGGTATACACTTTTAATATCTTGATCAATAAACTTAAGTTTCTCCCAAAAGTAGTTTCGTAGATCTCCTGATATCTCTTCTGCGCTGCTCTGTCGGTTAGTCTCCGCTTGTAGTCGCAGATCAAATTTGAACTCGTCTTTTACATCAGGTAAAACTTCACTTGGGTCTGAATACCTTTGCGACAACTCTTGAAAGGTAAAACTACGGTGCCTTAGTAGTTGCGGCGAAATAGCCCGAGTTGTAGCTATCTCAAAGGATGCCGAAGCTTGTTCAAAGACACTCCAGTGCCCATGCCGAACACAAAAACTTAAGAGTCTAGTAAATTCTTCTCTATCTGGATCTTTGGTTGATACTCGTGCGTGACGAGCAATAGTTTTTTCAGATTTTGGTGTGATCCAATTGAGCTCAGCCGAATGAAGCTTCACTAGCTACGGGGGAACGCTTGTTGGTACCTTAATCTAGCAGTGAGTTCAGTTGGATTTGACACCAACCTAGCAACGTCAGCCGGACCCATTCCGAGACGCATCCCCGCCATACGAATAGGTTCACCGCCGTTAGTCATCATTATTTTTTAACCCTGGGCATATTTAAAGGCATTTGCATAGGCAAAGACCCAGCCGTTCTGTAGCTTTGAGGATACGAAGCGTACGCTTTATCAGGTACATTTAAGAACGTTTGGTCAGGCGACGCAGTCAGGATTTGTAACTTTGCTCTCATATCAGGGGTCATAGTGTTTTGTGTATCAACTAGGTACTGAGCTTTACTCATATCAAGCGCCCGCATAGGCATCTTTAAAGAATCCTTATGGTTATACCCGGCTGGCCCAGTTAACTCTGCACTCTCAACAATATTTCCCTCGCCATATTGAATAGGACCAATAGGTTCGCGAGCATACTCACCACGGTCGCGACGATACTGGGTATAGATCCGATTCATGTCATCAATTGTTATAGCCCGTCGAGCTTCAATTGCTTCAGCCGTATTGGCATACATCGAAGGCTTTTCAGTCGCAAGCGTACCAATTGGCTTAACTCGCTCAGCCATCGGGCCGAGACCGCCCGGACGTTGCATGAAGTTGTGCTTTTCCATTTTTCTAGTCTAACTCCGTTTGGGCTGTTTCTCGCGGTTAGTTTTTTCAGACACTACACGAAGATTTGAAGGGCTGTTGTCCTCGGGGTTGAAGTTTTTATGATCTACCTCCTTACCATCACCTTTATGTACGCGACCATTTTTTTCCATGTATCGACGAGCTTTATTTCGTGCGGCACGACGTTTCTTCTGCTCCTCCGTACCTCCGTGCTCTCTATACTCCTTGGCGTAATCTCTAGCCATTATTTGGACCCCTTGATATACCAACCACTCTTATCACCAGTAACCATCCACCGGGGGCCAAGATTCTTCTTGGAGTACAACTTACTCTTGCCGTCACTGGAGATATAGCCTCCCGAGACAAGATCTAAATCCCCGAACGGATCGTGAACAATAAGATTTTTTCTATCGGCAGTTACGCCTATACAACAAATCCAGTGACCCCCTCCCGTTGGTGCGGTGACAGGACCTTTATGAAGAATACCTATGGGAACCGGAATGCCTTTTTGCAACAAAGATTCGATATCACTCCACGTCCCAGTTTGAACAAAAGAGGCCGAAATTCCAAAATCTTTAAGAGCTTTAAGCTGCGACGAAGCTTCTGTGGTGTCCCCATAGCTATATACAACTTTTATATACTCGTCATCTATGTTTATAGCTTCAGGATCTAAACCACTCAACATCATGGCGCAGCTACTTGAATAACATGTGCGCATAGGGTCTTTATAATTGTCACGCTGCGAGTAGTAAGGCACCGCTAACCTAATTTCAGCAGTCGGTTTCTTTACAACATCTTTTTCTACATCGTTAATAATTTTCCAGTGGTCGGGAAAAATCCACCAATCACCTGCGGGCTCGGCTGTAAGAAAGACTTTTTGATGGTTTTCACCTGCATACATCCTTAGTTCGGTCCACTGCCACGCTGAATCTTTCGGTACAAACAGTTTTTCTTCAGGTTTTAGCTCATTGCTCGCTACCGGACGACGTTTTAGCCAAGTATCTTGTCTGGCTAAAATTGATTTTGACAACAAAGGATGTTTAACTTTTTCTAAAAACAGTTTACGCTCGGCCTCACGACGACGTACTAATCCGGGAGACGCCTCTTCGCCACCGGCTTTTACCCAGCGTAAAAATTCAGCAGAGACAACTACTCGAGTCACTCCTTCGTTCAGTAATTTTAATAAAGTTGAGTTTATAAATGCTGTCGGACCTACATTAAAAGTGAACGAAACAAGAGCGTCATACTCATTCTGATTGAGTTTTGCTACAACAAAAGAACTTACACACTGCTGAGCACTCTCAGTATCACTCGCTAAGTAACGGTTAGCCTGCTCTTCAGTAATGGTAAGGCCTTCTTTAACGTCAGAACCCGTATGCCCATAACCAATTGTTAATATATTTGCGGGGCATCGGTAAGCAGTCAGCTCTAAGCCTTCAAACTCTTTAATTAAATCGAGTCCTTTTGAAGATAACCGCATGGCCAACGAACAAGCTTTAGGTACTCTTGCAAAGAACCAACAAAAAAGAAAGGTTCTTTTGGTTAACTACAGATAAAAAACAGAAAATAAATGTTACGCGGCAGTTATAGTCACCCGATACTCTGTAGCACTACGATCACTGCGGTCTACATACACAGTAGCTGTATCGTTGTTGGTTACTGAATAAGTAAAGCTTGAGTCAGCTCGACGAGTAATTTTAGGCGCTTCAGCTTCACCAGCTACAGTTCCATCTGCTTTAAGAACGCGCACACCACGCACAGCAAAAGCTTCAGCTGTCAAAGTAACGGTAGCTGTTCCTGTGGTTCCGTAAGTAATCTCGTAAACATCAGCTAAAGGAAAGGAACCATCCCCCGCAAACGAACGATAATTGTTTATAGTGACGTTAGATCCGTTACTAGTTCGGACCTGACCAAAACGGGTAATACCTTCGGGAGCAGCTCCAATCTCACGGTTGAACGTTACTTCAGCCATTTTAAAAACCCACCTGTTTAGTAAGATTCTAAACCATGGAAAACAAAAAGAACTACAACAGAGTGAATGCCTTAATTTATGAACTTATTATCTTCTTAGAACAGATTTTTTCAGGTTTAACCAGAAATAAACTTATACAAAGGATTAAGGACAATTGTCAAGACGATTGGACAGAGTTTAGAGTTTTGCTTTTTTTGGAGGAGCTAGATAAAGAGACAGCAGAAGTGCAAAAAAAATGGAAAGAGGAAGAACAAAAACTTATGAAACCTATATACACTGAATTACCTCCAGATGGTTCCAACGCTCAGGATCTGTTAGGAGGCGAGATGAGACTTACTTCCCCTTGGATGCACGATAAGCCCGAGCCTTAGCACTTGCTCTTTTAGCAGTTTCAGTATTCTCTATATGAGTGTTAACTGGTTTACCACGCGTGGCAGCTTTCTTTTTTTCATCTGTTGCACGACGTTCTTCAGGAGACATATTTGCCCAAGCAGCCCTAGGTAAATACCTTTCAGTGCGACCTTTTTCGCGAGCTAAATCAGCCATGAGCTAAGGATTTCTTTGTCCTATTATCGTGCACTATTTCTTTTTTTCGTACTCTTCTCGTGTGCCCCAGTCTTCCTTGCCCCATTTACTTAAACGATTTTCAGATGATTTCTTTCCTTCGTAGCTTCCACCCATTTCTTTGTAGTACTTTGTAGCTAACTGCATTGCCCTAGCGCTGTGGCCACCCATACGCTTCCTTGCCTTAGCCTTTGCTCGGGCCCACTTTTCAGGGTCTCTCTTTTTTGCAATTTCAGCCATGTAAAATATTTCCGTGTGTTCTAGCGTAATTTAGCAAGTGCTACTATAATTTTAATAGATCTTGCCAAGAAAATGTTAAACCACCTCACACAAAATTGGACTGAAATCGTAGGCGTTGCTGCTGCCGTCCACGTGCTGGCTCTGGCTGTTGTTAACTTGACACCTACACCAAAAGACGACGCAGTGTACGGTAAAGTTTACAGGGCTGTTGAACTTTTGGCTGGAATCTTCACAAAGTTGGTTAAGAAATAGTTAGGCAGCTTCAATTAAAATAGGAACAGTAGAAGCTAGTGTTAACTCACTAGAGTTGAATTCATCTTGGTGTAACCAGTGAAGAATTAAAGTTTCTTTTTCTTCCGTCCAAAAGGATTGAGATCTAAACCATATATACCAATTTTCAGAACCTTTAAGAATATTACAGTCGCCACAGGCGGCTATCAGGTTGTTTTTAGTGGTCGGTCCTCCTGCAGACCTTGGAATGACATGATCTAGAGTAGCTGGATTTAATTTGCCGCAATAGGCACAGCATCCCCATTCATCAAGTATTTGTTTTCTAAATGTTTTTCGCGCACATTTCTTTTGAAGACAGGATAGGTTGAAAATCAAATCCCGTTCGCTCACAAGTGTGAGTGCGGCTAAATATATTTTAGCAAGAAATGTAACTCAAAATTATCTTACATTTCTGTAAAAAATTAGTGAATGTTCTTTAAAAGCGCAGTTAATTAATGCTTTAACTCTGCCTTAAAGTTAAAATCAACGACCAAACAATAATTCAGACAAACCAAACTCGCCGCGGGGGGGGTTAAACCTCTCTCCAGCTAACTCTATGCGTCTTTGTAACTCATTACGGTTTTGTCTACGATTCATCTCGGCTTTACCTTGAGCAGATAATGGTTTTATTTCAGCTGTTAAGGGTGCCGCAGCCATGCGTGGTTTACCTGCAACGTTAGTTCTGGGTGCTGTTCCAATAAACTGACGCACTTTAGGCACTATACCTTCGCCCGTTTCTTGACGAACAACTTCATTTGCAGCTCTGGCAGCAGCCGACCCAATAAATCCTAAGCCCACGCCGGGTGCCACTGGTGCTAATACAGGAGTGGATAGAGCCGCAGCAAACGCTGCTCCCGCAGGTAAACTTTCAATAAATTCACGACCCATCTGTCGACCCATCGCAGCAGGTCCCTGCTTATACCCTGTCTGAATTGCTTCTGGACTTGGAATTAGATCCGCAGCTCCTGGTAGTAGAGAGGCTGGTGTTTTTTTAAGGGCACGTCCAAGTTCAAGCGCTCCCGCAGCAGCTCCAGTTACTGGATCAACTGCATAATAAGTCTTGTTACTCGGTAAACTACTTTGGTTGACTTCTGCTTGACCCCCACTAAAGCTCAATTGTCCTCGAATTGGTGTCTCAGCAGATTTCAGCTGTAGTGGAATTACTTTTCCTTCTTTATTTATATATGCATATTGGGCTTGCTCAATACCTTGCACTGGTCCAAAACCGCCACGCTGGTAAGCTACTCCTCTTTTATTTGCTGGTTCTCCAATAACTTCTTGTTGCTTACGAAATGTCGAACTGGCGCGTCCTTTTCTTTCGGCAGCCTCCTCTAGATCAAACTCCCGTAATGGATTATTCACTACTAAAGTTCCGGGAGGCATTCCAGCCAACGCATTTTTAGAAACAAATTCTGTGAATGCTTTAGAAACAGCTGGTGGTAAATCTTTGGCATCGTAAGTAAATCTATCTTCGTCAGGAGAAAGCGTTTTAAAACTTATTGAGGACGTCCCTAAAATAGGATTTTTTGCGAGAAACTTTAAAGCGTTTTCTGAAATATCGCCGCCGGATAACTTAGTAGAGTCAGCTATTGAAGGCAGCATAGGCGGAGAATTAGTCATACTTAGTCCATATATTTCACCAATATCATCTATTTTTGCTGGAGTGACTTCATCCGTATCTGGATTGTACCTCACATATAGTTCCGTAGGGTTATTTACACTTTGGGTATACTTATCGAAAAGCCTGGTCCTAGCTTGAGGCGATAAATCGTCAACGGCTTTTTTAAAAACGCGAGCGCGGTCGTCAATCCGACTCATTAATTCTCTTGCTTCTGGATCATCCCTCCCCACATATTTACCTCCTCCAATCAAAGGTCTGACAGTGGATGCAGCTTGTGATGAAACATCGCTTAATTTTTCAGCAGCTTCAGGATTTAACTGACCTAAGCGTTCAATAGCTCTTCGCTGACGCTCCGTATTTCCGCTGGTGTAGTCAAACTCTATTCCGGCTAGTTCATACTGAGGTATCCCACCTTCTTTCATCAAACTGTTATAAATAGCAGCGCGATCTTTTGGATCTGATATTTGTTGAACTGAATCTATAAAATTTGAATATCTTAAAATTTCTTCTTTGCCTCCCACGGGGGCTTCTCCTTTAGGTGCTCTAGATAATAAAGGAATCATTTCAGGGTATTGTTTTAGCACTCCTGCAAATCGATTGATTGCTTCTTCATCGAAGCTCCGCATCACATCTTCTCTTAACTCAGGTATAACCAACTGTCCTGTTCTGCGAGAACGTTCTTCTAAGGCGGCAAGTGTATTACGCATTTCTTGCGGAGAATACTCCAATGATCTTCGCATTCGTTCGGCATCATCAGGTGTTCTCCATTGCCGCAGAAAGTTTAACCTAGTAGGTCCTTCATTAAAGTTTGGTTGATCAACATCCGGCGGTGTGGTAATACCTGTACCAAAAAGTGTTGACCGTTGATTTTCTCCAACTGCACCACTCCTGATCGCATTAATAATCTCATCACCACGAGGGGATTCTCTAATTGCTGGAAGTACTTGATTGTATTGTTGCTCAAGGCGCTTAGAATTAGCGTTGCGTACTATTGCATTTAGGTCCCTAGCCAAAGTAACTAATCTATTATTATTCGCTACATAATCCTCAAACGAAGCTGGTGGGCGATTTATTATTCCCGCTGCCTCTGCCACCAAGTTCTCTCGGGGGTCGATTTCATCAACAAAATTTAATCTTTGTTGTGTAATCCCCGGAGAAAAAGGTATATTTAAGGAAGCAGCCGAACTAGCTACATCACGACTCCTTCTTTGGAAGTCCCTTTGCTGCTGCTCAATGAAGTCGACTTCGTCTCTTAGCTCACGGCTTATTTGATTTACAGGTTCATATAAATTTGCAATCGAAGGGGCACTAGGTTGCCCGCGCCCGCTTCGGTTTACCTCGTCAAGGATTTGTCCTCTTTCCCCTTCTTCAAAATCCTCGTAAATATCTGAAATAGCGGCACCTCTTTCAAGAGCCGTTCTAATCGCATTGCGTTCATCGGCAGAAGCACGGGAAAACCCTTCATATATACTTTGAGTAGTTTCAGGTGATACTATGCGGCTATTTAAAAAATCAAGAGCTTGCTGCTGTTGTGCTGCGGCAATGTTTGCGAGCTCAAATTCATTAAAATCTGGATCTATATCTTGACCTCGAAACGGAATACGGTCACGAAAATCCTCTATGTCAGCATCTTGATCTAAATCGCCTGCATTAAGCGCTTCATTAAAAATATATCTTCTTGCTCTAGTCTGATCATATCTGTTTGAACTTTGCCTTTCCTCTTCAACTTTACCTTGAACCCTTTGCAAATCCTCAAAAGTTACAGGTCTTATAGGTAGGGGAGACACGAATATCGTTACGCTAACTAAATAATAGCAGTAATTGCCGGTCGGTTAACCGCACTTGCTTTTTTGACCCTGTTAGCTCTACTGTGCTTCTGCATTACTTTTTAATCACATGAACAACTCCATGCTCACCATTCAACTTTATAGATTTGCAGGAACCTGGGCTTTTACAGACGAAGCTCGTAAACTGACACACGAACCTTTTGTATTAGGCATCCCTGAAATTATTGACAAAGTTTTAAAAGATAATGATATTGTCTCAGATCAACCTAAAATTTTATTTTCAGCTAAACCCTTTCCTAAACATCAAGGCTATCTTCATTATAAAAAATTTGAAGATGGCGGGGTTTGGTATACCTTATTTTCCACGACTAACAAAGAAGAAAAGTATGTAAACGAAAATTTGACTGGTTGGCTTTGTCCTGCAACTTTAAAATACTTTCCAGTACATCCCGAGTATATCTATTTTAAACTTGATAAATAGCCCGTAGTGGTTTTAACTACTTAGTGTTCTTGGTTACTGGGTTCTTCTTTAAAATCCATGAGGTTTTTACCTGCAAGGTAACTATGAAGACGCTCAGCAAAAAGTGCATACGGAGCTTCCCCTGTTTCTAGTGCGGACGTAACAGCAACGCGCCACATTATTTCTTGCCTTTCAAGATCAGGTAACGGTTTTAATAGATTGTCCTTGTTCTCTACAGAATCAGGTGGAATTAATGGCGTCATGTTACTAAATCAAATCCTTACAAGGAAGCAGTGTTTTCTGAGCGAGAAGCTTTTTAGCTTCGTGAAAAACCAAATCTAGTTCATCAGCGTCTATGCATACGTAATGATCTAGATCATCGCCTAATTCACAAATCTTTACAAAACCTCCTGCACCATCGTCGTCAATAGAAATTTGTAAAACCCCACGGCCATGAACAGGGTTCGTATCTGTTCGATGAATAGAAACTGTGAGAATAGTTGCTACTGGAGTAGGGTCAGTCATGGTTTGGGGTAAGGAGCCTTATCTTACCGCACCCCCTAAAATTTGAAACGAACTAGAAGTTGACCGGACTAGGGGTGTTGACTAATGATTTTTGTGGATCACGGATTAACACCTAGCAAGTTTGTGGATCACAAAGCACCAATCCGTTAACACAAAATATAAACGTGTTAGTAAAATCACAAAATCTTAACTTGTAGTGTGACTGAAACTACTGCTGAGCTTCAAGTTCATCAGCAATAGCAAGGAGTTGGGACCGATGATCATTCCCTACAAACTCGCAACACGATCGGGCGTAGAGAGCATCCTCCGCTACCACGTGATCGGCAGCAGCACGAAGGGCAGCGGCAAGCTTAACTTCTGCACATATTGGCGCCCCACAAAAAGCATCCCAAACTAATTGCGCGGCAGGGGAAAGGTCAGTCATTGGGCAATGCCTCCAGTGCGCGGCGGATGGTGTTCAAGTCAGTGATGTCGAGCGTTACTTGCCCGGCAGGTGTGGGCAACACTTTCAGCGCCTTTAGCGCCTGCTCTTTTAATGTTGGAGGTTCTGGTCGGCGGGCTGTGCGGAGAGGATGGTTTGACCGTGTGTAATTGTAATTGAGCTCCAACCACTCACAACACGCCTCCAGCTCCTGATCGGCACCCCACTGGGTAGCAAAAATAAGCACATCTTCCTCCGAACGTGAAGCAAGCAGGTCTCTCCACATAGACACTAGCTCAGTAGGTGGCGTGATTGGGTGTTGGTTAATCATGTGATTAGTGTGCGGGACTAAGAAGCTTCAGCAGCATAGATCATCCAGGAAGGGCGACAACGCTGTGATCTTAAAGCTTTTTCACGATGTTGCAAATTTGTGAATCCATGAAAAAGTACCTGACTGTTCGCTATTTGCGAATAGCAAACCCGTCGATTTCCACGGGGTTAGAAGTGGGGCGTTCTCAAACTTTCGGGCGAGAAACGTTTAATGCAGTTAACCTAGCTGCACCCCAGCATCGTATCCGTGTTCTCTACCAGGGCGAGTTAACTAAGAAAGCCACCCAGTACAGACGTACTTAGTGGTTTTAGTTGGGGTTCCTTGATGCACATAAGGCCATGTAGAGGAAAAAACAAAAAGCATTAATGTATAGTTTTAAAAACAATTTAAGTAGCAGCTATATAATAAAATAATTTTGTAACACCGAGACAAACTGACTGTTCAGTTGTTCCGCTGACTAGTACATTACTAATACCAGTTCCAAATCCACTGGCTATGGTGCTTATAGTAGTGGTTGTTACCCCAAGAGCCCCAGTAAATTCAAAATCGTTATTAGTAGTTACAAAATTGTCTAAATGAGTATGAGAAGCCATACTAGCAAACTGGAATGTGCCTGATTTACTAAATATAGGTAAAGCACCTGAAGGTGAAAGTCTAGTAAAAAAACCAGGATCATACGAAATATTATTTGCGGGAAATCCTCTCACACATAAATTATTCATATTTATTAAATTAAAAGTTCCGCTAGCACTTCCATAAGTTTCTTGAGGAAAAAATTGTGACAACCCTGGATAAGACGTTCTCAAATAACTAGCTCCGTTTAAATATAACCAAGTAACATTAAAATCATCTGTAAAAGAAGATCCTTTATAAAAACTTAATGTTTTTACGGTTCCGATAGACATTAGTTAGCTCCACTAGCAACTATATAATACATCATATTTATGTTATTAGGTCTTGTTTCAAAACTTCCAATACTTGACGTAGAAGAAGATACATTTCGCGGGGAATTTAGTGGACTTCTAGGCGAAGAAACTTCAAAAAATTCAGTGGTAGAGGCAGTTAATACAGCATTACTTACCGTATGTACATGTTCGGCTAAAGAATCACTAATAAAACCCGAGGAACCTACATTGTTACCTGATATAGTTATATAGTTAGAAGCTGATGAACCGCGTAGAAAGAGTCCAGCAAAGTCAGGTAGATTAAAAGTTGTAGTTCCGTTACCCGACCCATACGTAGTTCCAATTCGATTAAATAAAATAGAATATGTATTTCTACTAACTGCTTGACCGCTGGGTACTAAATAAGTTTCTGGTACATAACTGTTATTTGTCGAATAGTCTAAGCCAGGAAGTCCGTTCAATACAATTGTACCAACAGGCGTTGTCTCTATATTTTTTATTACAACACAATATATAATTTGTTGGTGTTTACCTTCATTTATTTTTTTACCACTAGAATTACTATTACTTTTAGTAGCGCGTACTACATACTGTGCTATACCATTGCCATTACTTCCGTCAGTAGTAAATGCAGAAACAGCACCCGAAGCGGTTTGCACAGTATGAGTATGACTTGGAATAACACCGGAGGCTTGAAATCCTTGAGGAAATGCAGGTGTACTAGTTGCTGTTTGCCCAGCTAAATAACTAAAATTAGGAGGTATATCAATTACTTTAAACGTAGTTGAACCATCTCCTGAACCAAAAATTCCAGAAACTGCACTAAATAAACCGGAAGCTGTAGTACGATTAAGAAGACCCCCAGAAGCAATAACTAAAGTTCCTGCACTAGCTTGATTTACTGCACCAACCACACCAGTTGCGGCCACCATTATTATTTCACCTGGAATACATCCTGTTTTTAGTCGAGCGTCTACCTTAGGCCATTGATTAAGCAGATTTAAAGAGTATATCTCAGTTGGACTTACAAACACTCCGTTTGCATTAAAAAAAGTTGGTTCACTATAGGGTCCAGTATAGCCTGCAGGTTTTTTCATAATGCTTTTTTTTCTATCCCTATGATAACAGATTCATAGATACTTTCAGGAAGAGTTTCTTTACTTGGAATCCAATCTGGATAGAGTTCATGTTTTTTTATATACTTTGCTATAGTTCTTTCTTCTCTTAGTTTTTTCTGTTCTTCATACTCTTTTTTAACTCCGCCATAAATTATAGGAATCGAAGGAATATCTTGACATGTTATAGAGTCAAGCTCACGTTTGCAAATCAAATCTAACAATTTACCTTTATAAATACTATATTCGTTTATGTACTCATCAGTCATGTGTAAAAGTAACGTATCTGTTGTTTTAACCTCTAAAATACGATCACTTAAAATATCTCTAGCTTTTTTATTTTCTTTTGGGCATACTTTTTTATTTAAACATACACCAGATACGACAATGTAACAACAACCACACGAATCCCACTCTAAGTGTTCATTATCCGCGTGTTCAGGTAACTCAATAGGTCCTATGTAACCTAAAGTATTTAATTCTTCTAGAGTAACGTCATAAGAATAACGTGTTAAATTATTACAAAGCCGAAAACGAGTTGGTAATAAAGTTGGTTCTTGGCTTTCGATAGAAAATAACTTAGTTGAAAAATCCGGCATATTAAACCTCCACTAAACTTATAGTAGCATCAAGGAAACCGCTACTGCTACTTGTTAATCTGATGTTTTTACCGCTTGGTAAAATATATTTATTTGATAAAATCTCAACGTTAGTGTCTGCAGGCACTGGAATAGTAAACGCTAGATAACTTTCTAGAGACGCACCAGTATTTTGAGAAACAGTTATGTCAGAAGATGAAGTTCCGTTAGTATTTGCAATCAAGATACTTAAAATAATCGTCGAATCTGACGATGAAGTGTATGCAACAGTTTCAACGTTGCTAATAGCCTTAAGTTTAGTATTTTTAAAAGTAGCCATAGAGAACTAAACTACAGGAAGTAACTAAATTATAGCCTATAACTGCTTGTAAAAAACTAACTTAAAGCAAATATCAACCCAACTAAAGACTCAGCGTTAACAGGCAGGTTATTTCCAATAACTTCTAGAGCCGCATTACCAGAAGCCAGAGCTTTAACACTGTCAGCTAAAGCACTATTGCCCGAAACAACAGCATACAAACCAGACGAAATAGAATTATTAGAAACTTGTTGGTTAGTAACGGCTGTCGAAACTGCAGCGTTACCAGAAGCCAAAGCTACAGCTGAAGCCGAAATAGAGGCCACGCCAGAGCTAAAAGCAGTAGAAGCTAAAGTTAAACTGGCGTTTCCAGAAGCTTGAGCCGTAGCTGTCAAGACTAAGGCCGCATTACCAGAAGATAAAGTTGTTAAAGCTGTGGCAATAGCAGCGTTTCCAGACGCCACGGCGGTAGGCGCGTTAGCTAAGGCCGCATTACCAGAGGCTTGAGCAAGAGCAGAAGGTGCAAAAGCAGCTTGTCCAGAAGCAATTGCTCGAGTAGCTATAGGTAAAGCAGCACTACCAGACGCAATGGCTGGAATACTGTTCTCAACCGCATCATCACTAATAAGAAAAGTAAATAAATTAGTTGTAAGCGAGTCACTAACGTCATCTAGAGCATTAATAGAATTTATTATTGCGGCGTTACCCGAAGCTAAAGCCTGAGTAGTTAGTACTCCGGCAGCAACACCGGAGGCCAAAGCTGTTGTGGACTCGATAACCGCAGCATTACCCGAAGCAAAAGCTAAATTTGCATCAGCTAAGGCAGCATTACCAGAAGCTAAAGATAAAGCAGAAGATAAAATAGCAGCACTACCGGAAGCTATACCAAAAACACTAACTTGATCCGCCTCAAATCCAGAAGCAACAGCAGTATCGGAAACAAGTACAGCTTGAGTTCCAGATAAAACTGTTGAGTTAAAGTTAAATAAAGCTGCATTACCGGAACTTAAGGCAGAACCTGCAATAAAAGCAGCAGAAGCGCCGGAAGCAAATGCTTGAGTAGAAGCAGTTGTACTAGCTAGCCCAGATGCAAGAGCCTCAGAACTATTAATTAAAGCTAAATTACCTGACAACAACGCTGAAACAGAGACACCTAAAGCTGCGTTAGACGCCGAAACAGCAGATAAACCTGAACTAATTGCGTTATTTGAAGCAACTAACGCATTATTCGCAACTACAGAAGCAGCGTTACCCGACAAAGTTGCCGTAATTGCACCAGATAAAGCAACAATTCCAGACGCCAGAGCAACGGCAGCAAAAGAACTAGCTGCCACGCCGGAATTTAACGCCGTTGTAGAAAGTGTTAAATCAACACCGTCCGCGCCTAATTTGCCTTCATTTGTTATTAATAAACCGCTGGAGTTTGCTAAAGAGGCTGTAAAAACTCTAGCTGTGTTGCTCACACCTAAAGGTAGTACAACACCGCCTAAACCACTACCTGCTACTAAGTCACCTAAAGCTGAAATTTGATCGGTACTGTCAATTTCAGAAATCAGACCATCAGAATATATAAGGGGGCGAAAAGTTGCCATATTAAGAAAGGGCGATAATTAAACCAATTGCTTCTCCCTGAGAGATCCCAGGGTTAGCAAAATAAAGTGCTAAAGCTGCGTTACCAGAAGCCTGAGCAGCGGGAACAATAGTTAAAGCTGCATTACCAGACGCCAATGCAGTATTTGACACACTTATAGCTGCATTACCAGAACTTAAAGCAACACCAGCAACGACAAGACCTGCGTTACCAGAAGCCAGAGCAACCGCAGCATTAACAAGACCTGCGTTACCAGAAGCTAAAGCCGTACCAGCAAGTGAAGTTCCAGCATTTCCAGAAGCTAAAGCAACAGCTGCAGCACTTAAAGCCGCATTACCAGACGCAAGACCTGTTAAAGCTAAAGAAATACCTGCATTACCAGACGCTAAAGCAGTGTTTACAGCTGCTAAGGCTGCATTACCAGACGCTAAAGCAGTTGAAGCAACAGATAAACCAGCATTACCGGAAGCTAAAGCATTAACAGAAACGGTTAAAGCTGCATTACCAGAAGCTAAGGCGGCCACAGATATATTTTGGGCCGAAATTCCTGAAGCTAGTGCAATGTTTGCTTGTTGGACAGCGTACTGTCCTGAAGTAACAGCAATATTTGAGAGTACAACAGCAGCGTTACCAGAGGCAATTGCAGTTACTGACTCTACGAGAGCTGCATTACCAGACGCCAAAGCACGATCTGCTAAAGAAAGTGCGGCATTACCAGATGCAAGTGCAGAAACAGATACAGTAACTGCAGCGTTACCAGACGCAAGTGCAACAACAGAGTCAGCTAAACCCGCATTACCGGAAGCTAACGCCATAACTGAAGTTGTTAAAGCAGCGTTCCCTGAGGTACGTGCAACAACAGCAACGGATAGCGCAGCGTTACCAGAAGATAAAGCAGTGTTGCTAAGACTTAAAGCAGCATTACCAGATGCAAGTGCAGTAACAGCGTTAGTTAGACCCGCGTTGCCAGAAGCTAAAGCAGTTGAGGAGAGAACTAACGCTGCATTACCAGATGCAAGCGCAACAGCTGAATCTGTAACGGCAGCGTTACCAGAAGCAAAAGCAGTGTTTGCAACAGATAAGGCAGCATTACCAGAAGCTAAAGCTGTGTTGGCAACACTTAGGGCAGCATTACCAGAAGACAGTGCTGTAGAAGCTATGCTTAAACCAGCATTACCAGACGCCAGAGCAGTTAACGATAAAGATATACCTGCGTTACCTGAAGCTAAAGCCGTATTTGCATCAGATAAACCAAGATTACCTGATGCAAGAGCATCTTGAGAACGTTTTAATGCAACACCGTCAACACCGATATTGCCACCGGCAAAAACTAACCCGCTAGGTTGGGCAGTTAGTGCAACATCTAACCTTATAGTCTGTGTGGTGTCACCACCGCCGACTAAACCACTACCGGCAGTTAACGTACCACCTGATGCAAGCGCAATAACGCTGTCGCCTAGGGGTAGCTGAGCTAGGCTACCACTGACTAAAACAACAGGTCTACGGATTGCCATAATCTTAGTATTTAACTCCCAGTATACAGAAGAACGGGTGGATTAATTTCAACGCTTAGCTGCGTACTTGTTAAAGCCAGCCCAACGGGTGACGAGGCAGCGTATGCATTTGCACCTGAACCAGAAATTATTCCAGAAGCTGTTGAGAATCTAACAACTTCACCTTGAAACTTGGATAAATAATAGTACTCACCGGGTATCAGTGCGGATTCGGCAGTTATGTTGGCATCCGACAATGTAACAACACCATCCAGATTGACAATAACGGGACTACCTTGAGCTGCAGCAGCAGAAGCGAATCCAATCGGCGAATACTGAGCAGCGGAAACTCCGCTTAGAGCCGTTGCAGGAACTACAAAGCTGCCACTTGCCGACAAACAAGAACCAGCAATTAAATTACCACCGGCAGTCAAAGTTATTTCTGGAGCCGGGTTTGTTACAACCCCTTGGCCATTTGCCAGGTATACAGTCGTGCCATCAGACTGATAACTGGTGTAGTTTCGGTTAAAAATCGACCTGTTTGTCACCGATAATAACCATATTTAAGTTCTATTCTACAACGTCTTAAAGAAAACCACTAACGACTAATATGGGTTCGGTAGCATTAACCCGTAAAGAAGTTGGACTAACAGCTACACCTAATTGTGTTAAGTAACTACTAGCATAACCAAGTTGATTCAGTTCAACTACATACGTAGGATAATCTACAACATACCCGCCACTATGGCTTAAAAAATAAGTTGTACCTGGTGTTAAACCGGAATAAACAGAGGCTGCGCCGTCTGTAACAACACGGCAAAGAGCGCCGGATGTTACGGTGTCAACCGAAAGACCAACAACGCTTGCGTTTGTAAATCCAGAAGGATTTGCTGGAATAATCTGACCAGAAGTTGTAGGACTGATCCTTACAGCAGTGCCTAAAGTTATAGATTCTTTGGCAACAAAAGATAGAAGCACAATAAATTTTGTAGTTATCTACTAACTTTAGCGTCCTTGTCCACGGTGGAGCTTACGCCCGTGCGAAGCTTTACTGTATTTACCTTGGCCCTGCCGAGTTCGTTTAATTTTTTTGACAATTAGTGTTCCTTCAGCTTTCGGTTTGGACACAGAGAAGAATAAAAGGCACTCAAGCTTAGCTTAGACCCATGATCAAGCCAATAACTTCACCCTCAGCCTGGTTATCCAAACCAGAAGCAGGCGGTGAAGGCGGATTACCACTTGCAATTACATCCGCCCATAGCGAACCATCCCAAACACGAATAAGATTGTTAGTCGAATCAGTCCACAAAGTACCATCAACAGCAGCAACTGGTGCAGTGTCTCCGTAAACAGGAGTTCTCGTTGCAGCAGATTCGTACCAACCATTTGTAGCTTCGTCATATACAAACAACGAACCCATCAAAGTGTTGAACCAAATGGTGCCGTCAAGTGGTGGTGCATTTAGGCCAGCACCCGATGGTGGTACTTCACTCTTAATTGCTAGAGCATCTGCGTTAGCTAGATACCAGTCAGGACTACCGACTCCGTTACCAGAAGCATATATAAACAAACGACCCTGATCAGTGTCGAACCAAAGAGAACCGCCGATGTAGTCATTACCAGGTTCGCCCGAAACTGTAACCACAGCGGCTCCGGCACTTGCCGTGCTAGCAAAAGATATAAACTGACCAGAGTAAATAATTGTTGTGTTTGCACCTTCTATAGCCCCAACATCAATAATTTGATAATCTCCACTAGACCTGACACTTGTACCAGAACCTGCCGCAATAGGTGATCCATCTACAGTGATAAAGGAACCTGAGTAAGAAACATCTGCAAAAGGACCAGCAAGGACACCAGCATCAACAATCTGGAAATCTCCGCTGGAGCGTACGCTAGTTCCAGATCCTCCAAGTAATAACTGTTGAGCTTGCCCAGAAATTACACCAACACCAGCTCCGTTGTAAGCAAAGTTAACAGAACCTTGGCCTACTAAATCAGTTGAAATAACTGCAGTATTACCACTTGCCAGAACTGTAATACCTTCACCGCCCACCAAACCACTAACAACAGCAACAGCTTGGTCTTTGGTCCCAGAAATGGTTATAAATGTGCCGCTGTAAACAACTGAAACACCTTGTAGTCCAATAACATCAACATCAAATATGGTGCCTTGACCACTAGGAACAGGAGTGACACCAGATCCAGGAAATACTTGAGTTATTTGACTTTGAATTATGCCGTAACCGCCACTAACTGATACAAAAATACCAGAACCTGCAACTAATCCACTACCAATCGGGTCGACAGAACCAATACTTATGCCACTTATAGTCGTATTTAAATCTTCAAGTATACGAACGACTCCTTCAAAATTTGAAGGATAACCATAAGGACACCGAGAATAGCTTGAGGTTCCCACTCCGCTTACCGTTTCGATGAGTTCTGAAATAACAGTAACGATACCCTCAAAATTCTCCGAATGGAGTGAACGGGGTAACGAACCGTGAGTAGGGCATGAAGGGACGTTTAATTCGGTCATTTACAAACAAACGTAACCCCTCCTTAGCTCCCAGTTTAACTGAGTTCGACCGAAAAACAAAAGATCTTAGTAATTTAAACTCTAACCTTGACTGGAGAAGAAGAACTTAGAACTAGTGTTCCGTCTTTTTGGTGGAAAGCTAGATCTTCAGCTAAGCGCCAGGCGGGCACACCGAGCAGCGTAGACCTGATCTTCAACTCTGTCCAAGAAGGATTGTCCAGAGGCTTGTCGATGATCTTGGACATAGATCAATGTAGTGTTATCCAAATTGTAACACCTCCGTTAAGGTTTGGTAGTCCACACTGGTTCTTCGGTAAACTAAAACCCAAAAAGTTTTTCTACGCAGCTTACTGACACTCAAGTTTCACGCAGTAAGATACTTTAAATTAACTAAATTCGAGACTTATAAAGTAACTTAATACTTATCAGGTAAATAACAAGTACCAATTTTCGTTGCTTCGGAACTTTTTAAATACAGTTAAAGCCGCGCATATCAGTTGTCGACTCTTTTTAGTAATAGAAGATTAGATTTAATAGAATATTTGAACTTACCCTTAGACTATGAGCTTCAGAGCGTTCTGTGTGCTATACTCTACCCAAACACGTCTAACCTATGGCGTTCTCTCAACGAGCCCTACTGCTTCTAGGTTTACTAGAACTCTCAGACGATCACCTACTAACGATCCCTTCAGGAAAACCAAACCGCACCGAACACCAAGATCACTGGCTAATCCAGCACTATGACCACGTCGCTGTCTGGGGTTGCCTCTGCGGTCGTTCTGACCCTCTGGTTATCCCTCAAAAGGACATGAAAAAAGTTCGACTTCCAAACGACTTGATCCGTGCCTGCGAGGTCTGCCGTCAGGAGTTTGAGTTTGCACGGGGTAAAACAGCACACCTTATGGCTTGGATCGAGCGGCACCGCTTTGTCTTAGACAAAAAAGAGCACCTGTACTTACCAGCTGATCTAGGCTATTGTCGCGACCGGGACAACGAACGTTCTACAAGGACAAAACGATTTGTTTATGAAATCTTCTGGAAGAAAAAATTAAAGGCTACAAACTTTGTTCGTTCGACTTGTTCCGATCCCAACTGCATAAATCCTTATCATCTATGCGTAGCCGAAAGTCCAGCGGCAAAAATCACGAAACCAGTGCGGTTCTACATTCAGAAACTAGCTGTCCAGGGGATCTCGGCAAAAACCACACAGCGTCTATTGCACGATCAGCTCTCGCTCGAGCTGTCTCTGAGAGTAATACAGTTAATAAGATCAGACGCCGAGAAATCCAAAAGCTTAGTTGCTTGATTGAGGAGCTACAGTATTTGCAACCCGCAAATACTACGGAACTATCAACAGCACTAGGGCAGTCTATAAATACGACTAGATCCCAGCTTAAAAAGCTCCACAGGCTTGAGCTCGTCATCAAAACGAGTTTTGAACAACATTCTTTGTATTGTTTAAATGGCAACTTCAACTTATTTATCGGCCAAGTCCTCCAATTTCTCAACTACAGCGGATAGCCCGCAGCCGCCAAAACCTTTTCTTTGGCCCGAAGAACAACGAGTTCTAAGTTTACCGTTTTGGATTTATACGGATAACGAACCGCCAAAATCAATCCAAGACTGTAAGGCAACTATTAGTTCACTCGAATTTATAGTTAAGGATATAGATCTGCAAATTGAAATCAGAGAACTAGAGTTGCGCGGAGGTAATTCACGACACAACAGTAGCTTTGATTTTGAAAAATGGAAAACACAGGCTTTAAGAGCAAAACAAACACACTATTATCTTCTAAACGCGCATAACTATTGGTTAATAAAGAACACACCAGAAAAACTTGACATGGATCAGAAACTGCATAAACTGATTAGGCTCTTAGCTGATGAACCAAAGGACTTCGTGACACAACTTGAATTACTTCTAGACTAAAACAGTCAGCGTGAAACAAGGGCCACGTTGACACGAGGGGTGCGGCTCGTGTTTTCGTCCTTTCCACACCGCAGCAATTCGCTTAAATTGCCTGGTACCAGGTGGTTTGAGGAGCCCCTCCATCTTTCTTTATCACATGGACTCTGCACTTCGAGAAATCAAACAGATACGAGACGCAATAATTAGTATTGATACGTCTCTGCAACTAATTGCGTTAAGTAAAAGCAGCGACAAAAGAACAACAGTTTTTGTTTCAAAAAAAGTTATTTGCCAACGTCTTAACGTACCGACAGTTACTCTTGATAAACTAATTTATCAAGGCATAACATCAGGAGGCAAATCTGGTTTAGTGCAGGGTATTCACTACTGCAAAACTGACCCAGCCGAACAAAACAGTTCAAAGTTCCTGTACGATCCACACACCATTATCCAATCAGCCTGGAGCAACTTTCAAAACAATGGCTAATCTTTCAAAGAGCGCAGCAATGTTGGTTAAACAACTGTTTCACGGAAACGAAACAGAAACAATGATTGCTGCGGGGGTGATGCGAACAATCCTGGCTGACATCACAAAAATTTATTTTGACAACAAGAAGTCTTTAGGCAAAGGCATTTTAGTTTTTAACCCTGAAGATCCGCAAAAGAGTAAGTACCTAACGACAAAAGATCTATATAGGGATTTGGCGTTAGCTGAAGAAATGATGCACAAAGAAGTTTGCCGAATGTTGAAGAAGGTAGATAAATTTATCGAAGAACACGAGGATGAAAACTTAGCACTCGTTGCAATGATTCAACCTGAAGGAGTATCTCTACACCTTATAGATCCGCAACAAGTGAATAAACGTATAGACGAATTTTCTCGTGGTCTTATCCTCTAAAGATTTTGTTTCGCCACCGGAATTAATCGCGCTGACAGCCGCGTTTTATGGTGGATCAATTGACTTAGATCCAGCCTCCAGTGAATACGCAAACCAAGTTGTACAGGCTGAGAGATATTTTAACTGGCAAAATAACGGTTTAATTCAGACTTGGAAGGCTAAAAATATTTATCTTTACCCTCCCAGAGCTGTTGCGCTGAAGCACGAGCAACCAAAACCAACTAAGTTATTTACAAAAAACACTCAATTTAAAAAATCAAACCAACGTATCTGGTTAGAACAAGCATATAGAAAATGGCTTCATAAAGAATTTGAACAGGGAATTTTATTTATAACTTCTGCTGAGGTTGCTTTTATCTCGACGCAACGAATTAATTTTGACTTTCCTCTGTGTATCCTGAAAGATAAACCAAAATTGTTAATTGATGACGAAACTTTAAAACCTTTAAAAAACTGCAGGGTGTTTGGTTTTATTTACTACTTACCTCCTGTGACGCAGTACGAATCAAGCGTTAATAAGTTTCGTGAGATGTATAGTAGTCTGGGACGGGTTTATACGTAATAGGTTCTTTAGTCGCCCACGAATCATCAGGGCCAAAAGAATCTCGATTACCAAAATTTAAACCGGAAGGTTTGCCTGTGTAGGTTGGTTCTCGCCTAGGTTTTAAGTTAAACAATTGTCCAGCAAATCTTAAAAAACGAGGTTCTTTGTCGACGTGCGATTCTCTTCGCGAACCAAAACTATCAGCACGTCTTTCTGTTCCTGTTTTACCTATAGCTCTCATTACCCGTAACTCATTAGATCATTAACGGCTTGGTTCCCAGCATAAAATTGTGCAAGATTAGCACTAGCATCAGGTCGATCATAAATTTTTCTCTGACTTTGAGGATCGCTGTAATTGTACAGTTCACGATTAGCTGGACTAAAACTCATAACACCTTTAATACCGTCAGTATCAATAGAGGCAATCGCATCAGGAGCATTATAAGCAGCTTTATACCGTGGGTTTGACAAAATACTGTATTGTGTATTACTTTGATCTATAGTATTTTTTAAACGTTCAGTGTCGATTCTGGGTGCTTCTGCTATTTGCCCCAAACCTTTAGCCTCAGCTTCAGGCATGTATTTGTTAAACGCGGCAACGTATTCGTTGACGGCATCGGGTATATTTTTTCCGGTTAAACCAGCAATCCTTTCAAAAGTTGCAGCTATCTGCTTCGTAGTATTTTCGCGTTCCGTGTTTATTTTATCTAAAGATTTTTGTGTTAATTGTTCGTTAAAAATACCTGGAGATTGTTGAGCCCCGACACCAGCTATGTCTTGATAAGCCTTAGCAATATTAGTTACGCTTGGTATAAGCCTACCGAGACCGTCTACAAACTGACCAGCTTGATTAAAAAAGCCACCGCCGCTTTGTGCTTTAGCAAAAGGATTATTGACATTGTAATCTCCATAGTTAACTCCTAAGTCACCCATGGAAAACCCACCTGAAAAGTCTCCAGTTGGATACGTAAACCCACCTGGGTTAACGCTATAGTCACCGTAATTAAACCCTAAGTCACCTACAGAAAAACTCATCTTACTTTGCTGCGAGAGACAGTCATTTAAGTTTAACCCTAAATTACAGGTGTAGGAGTAGTAAAAGCTTGTTGTGCTTGAAGCATAAGTCTATTTAGTTTGTCTTGAGTTGCCGCTTGAGCACTTTCAGCAGACGCAATTGCTTGGTTTCGCGCTCGAAATGCAGCCTTAGCCTCCTCATCTTCTTTAGCCTCCATAAGATAAGCTAAAACTTTATCGGAGGAAGCATCACCGTCCTCCTCTTCTTTAAACTCAACAAGCGGCGGACTAGAAAGTGTTGACCTTTCTAAATCTTTATCACCCTCTCCTGCTTTTTTTAAAAGTCCAGTAATTACACTTGCGACAACTGGGTCATAGGCTCTATTTGTTGGTTGACCTTGAGTGCCGCCAGGTTCACCGGTACCTTCAGGAGCTGCATACTGGACTGAAGGGTCGTAAGAGACTGAAGCACGATCGCCACGGTTCTGTACAAAACGTTGAATATCTTTAAAGGATCTAACTGGCTGATTCCAATAACTTTTTCCTTGCAACGTAGGTAAGGATGCCCACTCAGGAGCAAGGCGAGCAATAGTTTGGGGTGAGATTGGATCGCGATCGGGATTAACTCCGCGCATGCGAATTAACTGCAACGCCGCTAAATCTTGAGATCGAGGCCCAAAATCTCTGGCTTTTACCATAGGAGCTACCCGATCCCACGTCGTTGACAAAAATTGATACGCACCCGCAGCATCACTTGTATAGTCTCCACTAGTATATAAACGTCTGGGGTGGTCTACGAAGTTATTAGTTATAGGTTTATACCCAAACGTAATGTTGTACCGAGGTCTACCTTGAGGACCGAGGGTACCCTCAGTAAAAGAAATAACGTCTAGATAACGACGAGCATTCGGCGATATAAAATCCTTATTAGTCATTAGGTTCCTCTTGGAATATATCAATATTAGTATCTATAGCCACGTCGAGCTCTTCTAAAACAGATTTATACGCACGTTCTCTACACACAAAATTATAAATAACTTTCCACATATACTGGTCCCTCGCTTTTCCTTCCAAACTGATCGCCCTGTTCTTGAGTCTGGTCAGAACAAAATCGTCTTCGATTGTTAGACCAACAACCAACTGACTTCCGTGGTTTTTCATTGTGTCCTCGAAGCTCATTTAAGTTTAGCTCCAATCGTCACCACGCTCGGCAACTCCAGAAACCGGGAGTTAGTTTGCTCTTTTTTTCGTCACAATTATGACGTGCTCTGAAGTTAGCTCTTCGTTCTGGAATGTGTTTTTTGATAGTCATATTAGGATCACCAAAACGCACTAAACGCACAGTATCTCCTTCCTTTGCGGCCACGGCGAATTTTTTACCTCCATCAGAATCTCGACGAGGTTGATTATATCCTTTGAAGATTTCGCCAGCAAGACGAATCGTCATGCGCCGTATTTCGACTACAGTTTAGTCTACCGTAACGATTATGAAATTAAGATTAAAAGCATAATCATGGTTTGACTTACAGCTAATCCCTGCTAACGTCGTTACGTCCACGACATTTACTTTCTGAACTCCAATGGAGACTGCACGGCTCCTGACTATCGCTCAGACCGCAGAGCTGCTCAACTGCTCTGCTGGTTTTGTACGTAAACGTATCTCTCTCACCGAATCTAATCAGCCCGGTGGTTGGCCTAAGGGCATCTTCGTTAATCTTCAGCCAAACGGCGCGAAGTCTCTGTACCGTATTCATCAAGATTCTCTTCAAGAATATTTGAAAAGCGGAGCAGAAGTTGATAACGAAGAGGTTAATATAGAGGAAAGCGCCGCCTGCGCTCTTTGAGCTTAAACCTAATGACCTCCTCGATCACGGATATACTTCAGGCTGCCGTCGAGGCACCTAAGAAAGAAATGATCACCCAGGAGGTCATTATACAAAAAGATAACTGTGTAGACAATTTGATCTACAACATGGTTGCTTTAGCTTCTTACCTATACCAGCTAAACACGCAAGCGCATCTACTTCATCTAAATATTGAATGTCCCCAGTTTCTAGCGTTGCACAAGTTTTTAAAAAAACAATACGAACAACACACCACGGACTTTGATACAGTCTCTGAACTGGTCAGAAGCATGGATTACTTAATGCCTATGTGCCAGAACGGACTACTAAACGCCTATAAAAAGTTTCCTAACACCAAAACGTACGAAGCAAACGACAGCCTAGTAACTTATTTAAAAAATCTAGAGCAAGGCGGAATGTTAGGTAAATCCGTCGTTGAAATGGCTAAAGAAGTTGAAGCTCCAGATGTAGAAAACTTTGTAGCTGAAATTGTTAACAACATGTTCAAGAGCGCGTGGATGCTCAAAGCAACTTTAAGAAACAGTTAAACTAGAGCCCACCCGCCAGCAAAGGCTACGTACAAACCACTGGGGGTTCCAGTGTTGTCAATTTTGTATCGAAGGGAACCAGAGGGCCCAGTTCCAGTCAAAGAGCCTGTATAAATATCGGAACAGGAAACACCAGTTGCCGTAACAACTCCAGAAGCAAGGATTGCACCTAAAGCACCTGAGGCAACCACCGAGCCGAGGGACCCGGAGGCTAATAACGCACCGCGAGAACCAGAAGCAAGAATTGCACCTAAGGCACCTGAGGCAAGAATTGAACCAAACGAACCTGACGCTACAAGAGCCGAATTTGCAAAAATAGCACCGGAAGCAATGGTGACGTTTGCACTTCCAGCTACATCAGCAAAAGCTGCACCAACTTTTTGCCAAGCTGTACCGTTCCATACTTTTAAATAATATGTAGTTGTGTTGGAGTCTGTCCACAACTCTCCTAAAGAGTTACCTGCCAAACCCACGGGTACAGCGTTAGGAGCTACGGTGCCATAAGCGGTGGGACCGATTTTTCGTATGCTGCCAGCAGAATCTTCGAAATAAACTCCAGGGTCTGCCGCACCAAAACTCATAACAAGCTCACCATTAACAATGATGTTGCCACTCGGTCTATCGGATGCGTTACCGGTTCTTTTAAGTAAAGAAGTAACTGGTGTTGAAGTCATGTTAGTAGGTTCCTCCGTTTATAAATGTAGGGGGATAGCTCGGAGGCACAAGTTCACCATTAGTATACTGACCTCCGTCTAAAATATTAGAAGAGCTTGTGATAACAACACCATCAGAGTAAGTTCCACCATCATAAATTTCTTGAGGCAAAGCAGCAGGATTTAAAGGATTGAAATCATTTATTGTAAACAGTTGAAAGTTTGTATCTTGAAGTTCTGTTAAGTCGTCTAGCTGTCCAAAATTTAGTGTTTTTGCAATCATATTATACTTATCAGCATAAAGTAGATGCTTAGGTAACCCTCCAAGAGAAGGACTGTAACGAGACCACCAGACAAGATCTTCCTCTCGTCTTAGAAAACTATTTTGTTTTGCTAAATCAACTTCAAATTTTTCACGATAATATTCATCTAAAGGCTCATCATTTGGCTGAGGTAACCTTGAAGTTGTGACATTAAACAATCTAAACTTACGTTGCATGTCCCAAAAAGCAGCATAAATATGTTTACACCATTTAGGTTGAAAATAAAATAAAGAGGGATCTGAATAGACGGCTGTGTCTTCGTAAGAAGGTATAGTGTAGATTTTGTTTAGATAAATAAAACCAAAGGTTCTAGCGTACCCAGGATAGTCATTAGATGGACTTACTCGACCAGAAGCATTAGGACCGCCATCGAAAAAACCAGGATCGACGTTTAATATACTTGTATAGGGATACCGTTGTTTAACTGAGAGATTATAAAAATTAAAACCTTCTCTGTTTAAAAAATCTTGACAAGAGCACTGAACTCTTATTTCTGTTGTAAGAAATTCACCAACTAATGGAGGACCTGTAGCGGGTACAACAATCGTCGTGGAATTAACCACAGACCAACTTTTATCAGCTGCAAACGATAAAAATAATGTATTGAAGTCTGGGTTTATTGATGGTTCTAAAATAACACCGTTGAAACCTACAGCTGTAACTGTGTAGTTACTGTATCCAAATTGTTTTTCCGTACCGTCAGAATTAAACCTGTTCGACAACACCTCTCCGGTAAAATACGAAATAGGAGAACCAAATCGTTGACTTAGGACTACGGCGTAAGTCGTTTCATCATATTGAGTTACAGATTGAATTGAAATACCAAAGTCCAAGAAGTTAAAAGTATCTCGTGGACGAATACCGACCATGTGCATACGCATATCGCTTCTGAGTGTCGGATATACAAAGAACAAGCCAGGTATATACCCACCTACACCGGCAGTGCCTGAGACGTAATATTTAAAAGACGAATAAATTAAACCACTGTACGCTCCTTGTGCATACATGCTAAGTTCATAACCACGGCGCCAACGTGACCATAAAGAAGCATAGTTGTACTCACTTACGACACTAAAATCTTTCGTGTTAATTGCTGGTCTAAATCTACGCTTAAAAGGTAACGGACGTAAGAGCTGAGATTTTTTATCAGATCCAATAATATTTGAAATAGGTTTAAAAGAACCAAGTGGTCTCGGACCATTAGGCAAAAAATCATCAGAGCCCTTTTTACGAGCCACGGATCAATAAAAACCGCCTTGCGCAAAAATCGAGAGACCTGACGCACTTAAGCCACCGGAGACAGCGGCGGGTCCGTTACCTAAGTAACCTACACACAAAATATATCCTTTCTCTAAATACAAAGCTTCAGACTTACCAATTTCAATCGGGCGAACTAAGTTAGTGTCCCCAGTTTGAGGCGTGGGAGCAACGGTTGCTGGGAGTTCTACACGTTGAATCAAACCTTCTGTGTCACCGGATAAACCAACTTCGAACTTACTTATCAAAAGAGAAGCTGAGGTAGAAGGAGCAGCTTGGTTAGGTGCATAGATATAAACACCAAAAGCTGCAGAACGGACACCACCATTATTCGGATATCCTTCGTTAGCTACGACAAAGATATCCTCTACAAGAGCTCCGTCCTCTGAAGGAAGATCTCCAACGCGAACCAATTGAATTAAGTCACCAAAATCAGGACTACTTGTATTAGTTACAACAGTAGTTCCGTTATTAACTTTAGCGCCTCTAAGAAAAGGCCTATCAACCATTAAAGGTTGTTTGTTGGTGCTTGTAGAGCTCATGATTTAGATCCTAGGAAACAAGGGAAGAGTAGTAATCAGCCGGAAGTGCAGCGGTTTGAGACAGGTCTTCTGACTCAACTAAAGCCACACTGGTGCGAGCTGGATCTATTGTAGAGGTAACCCCACCAGTAAACAGCCGTTGCAAAGCAGTGGGTGATGCAATTGCCTCACGAAGAATAGCAGTGTTAAAGGGAGAAAAATCTGACTCCGCCACGGCCTGTGCTACGTCTCTTGCTCCTGGTCGTTCTCGCATAGGTTGATTTTGACGGCGATTTCTACGTTCAGCTAATTCACGACCTAATCGATCCCCTGCATAACGAGTGCCTCGTGGTTCAAAAGCAGGATTAGCAGGAAAACCCCTAATAGCCCTGTAAGCATTTGCTACACCTGGAGCTATATCACCAACTTGTTTTACAAGATTAAATAAACCAGATTCATCACGTCTAGCAACTCCAAATTCCGAGCCAGGAACCGGAAGCTCTACGTCTCGGAAAACGTCAGGTGTATAGCCAAGAGGAGGATTGACAAAACGTTTGCCGGTATAGTCATTTATATTGCCCTGCGAAGGTCTGTTATAAGCAGTATCAAAACCATAACTAGGGGAGAAAGAGTAGCTCATTAGATAACCTCCGAGAACAACATTTTAACTCGTTATCAGTAATACATCATCTGATCACGCTGAGGAACACTTAAGCGCTGCAAGAACTCTTCAGCAGGAGTAAGTACAGGTTGTTCCATAGGTGTGGTGGCACTACGTAAGTCGAAACTTCCTTGAGTTGGAGCTACTGCACTTTGAGCCGTGGCGTTTGCGTTTCCAATGGCGTTAGCCTGATTGTTTGTCCCCATTGGAGTTGTAAAGGTCGTAGTCGTTACGGACTGTTGAGTTTGTTGGTTAGCTTCAGGGTTAACCATGCTGCGACGATGCATTTCGTAAGCTAGAGCAGGGTAGCTTTGAGCCCACGTCCGCAAGGCAGTTGACTCAGCAGGACTAGAACCTGTTCCTTCTGCATACTTCATCAACGATTGCCTTACAGGAGCTTGATTTGCATAGGCAGCTCTCGCAGCGTAATAATCCTCTGCACTTTTATACCTCTCAGGGCTACGGGGTTCCATAGCTCTATCTACAGCGGCGGCGCGAGGTGAATACTGAGCTAACTGCTCACGCATCTCACTTGCGCGATCTCCACCTCGAGTAATTACAGGTGCTGGGGCAGTTGGATCTGACCGACGAGGCATAGGTTGACTTTGTTCAGGAGAACCTACGGAACCTAAGGGAGTGCCGTCATCATCAGCAAATATCACAGGGGGTTGTTCTGGTTGATTAATTCCGTTAGGAGTAACCAAGGGTTCTCCAGGAACAGTCCTTGTCCCACCTTGTGGATCAAGAGGAGCAGAGCCTTCATCTCCGCGCATCATGTTTCCTATGGTACTACTTAACCCAAAGCCAGCTAGACCAGCGCCTCCAAGAGCGCCGACACTTCTAATAGGATTATTACGTAATACGTCTATAAGTATGTTTAAATCACCAATTTGAATGCCCCCGGTGGCATTACGTGTAGCTTTTGTAACAGGATCAACGACTTTACCAACCGGGAATGGACCCATTAGACTGTTAGGGCTGTAGCTAGCCGGCGGTATAGCAGCTAAAGGTGATATATCTTCAACGACATTATCAGCCGGGAATGGACCCATTTGACTTTTAGGGTAAGACTTAACGATATCGAGCTGAGGCCTTGACGGTCTAGCAGCTAAAGATGATATATCTTCAACAACATTACCAGCCGTGTCTAAGACAACTCGACTTGTAGGGTAAGGATTGATACGTGGATCTATTTCAATGCGACCGGTAAACGGATCAGGTTCACTAAAAAAAGATCGCCCGCGAACTTCACCACCAGGTGCTCGGGGAGTAAGAGGAATACCCTGTTCAATGGCCTCCATGACATTAAGTCTATTTGGAGGAGGAACAGGACCTAGAAAAGCACCAATATTAGCTTCAACGCCCTCACCGTATGTAGTGTTACCAAGCTTTCTTCCTCCAACAGCTTGAGTACCTGGAGGGTACCTTAAAGACATTCCAGGACCTTTTATCTCACCCGGACCTGGTCTAAGAAATGTGCCTTGTAAATATTCGGGAACAGAAGCAGGAATATCTCTAGCTGGAGGAGCCTGTCCACGCAGCCTATCAAAAAGAGCTGCCGCATCCTCGGGAGGAACTGAAATTTCCCCTCGCCTTAACCTATCTGCAAGTTCTCGATCTGCTGATGTTACACCTTGACGTGGACCTAAAATATTTGGTAAAGCCTCTCGAGCTCTAACTGTAGGCGCGATTTGTCGTATTTGATCCGCGCGTTGAATATCTGCAGGAGTTACTGTCGGTGACCGACGTGGCACATCCGGCAAAAGACGGCGAGGGTTTGGAGTCGGAGTAGCCAAAGGTAGAGGACCACCCATTATTACGTTTTCTGCATTTCTACCTAGGTTCTGAGCACCACCACTTAGTTGTTTCAGCAACCGCTGAGCACCAGCAGTACCCTGTTTTCTTATTTCATTATAAATAAAATTACCGAGGCCCATGTGCTGAAACCGATCACTAATAAAGTAAGTCTACCGCCAATTTGCGTAAAAATAGAGTCTGTCTGCTCGTGAAATATCAGGTGGTCCAGGTATTGCTTGAATAAATTCTCCACCTGATCGTTCAAAGCGATATCTCGCGGCCACGGGGTCTCGATAGTTAGGTACATAAAGCTGTTGCGCTAACCTATCGCACTCATACAAATAGTTTTCCCTCCATATGCGAGCTGTTTCACGTTTATCCTGAATATTAATGGAACGTGAAACGTCACCAAGAATTGTTTCTTGACGACTCGTAGCTCTACCGGTAGCAAGCTCAGTAAGACGCTCAGCTTCCTCACAGCGCTCAATTTGCTGAATTATCTTGTCGTAATAAAACTCACTAGGGATACTATTACAAGCTTCGAGCAAACGAGCATAGTCACCCGCCGGAACAGTTGCGATGTTAAAGGCTAAGTGATAAGCAACACGGCTAAAGTTAAAATCGTCAAGGGCATAACCAAAAACCTGAGCAGGATTTCTAGTTAATTGATTAACTGTCGCATAAATTACTTCGCGCTTAGTGGCGTCAGTCGTTGTTGGCTGAAATACAACCCCTTGCTGAGCTAAATACGATTGAATTTGCTCAAGTTCAAAAGTAGTTAGTTGGGCCACGGAGACGAAAACTTATGTTCTTCTATTCTACGTATACACTCCCGGTAGCAAACACTTCATCCCAATCAACTCGTTTAATTGAGTTAAGTTGATCTAGTTTTATGAACTTTTCACCAGGTAAAGATTGACGTAACTCAACAATTTCTTTAGCTGTTTTTAGCCCCACGCCTGGTAAGCACTGCGTAAGACCTTCGGGTGTCAGAGTATTTAAATTTATCCGAGTGTCCGCAGGTGGTAGAGGTTTAATTATCGGAGTTTTTTCAATCTCTGACTTCACATTTCGCCTGCTGCGCCTGGTACCTACATGGTTAGCACTTGGAGTTGGTTCATTTTCATCAAGAAGTTCTCCAACTTGGTCTTTATGAGCAAAAAAGACTTTACCTGTGGTATTTGAACGCACCATAAAGTAATCACCTTCGTCATACGTCGAAAGTATCTCAATTTTTACGCCACTAGGTCTATAAACACTGGCTGTCATGGGCTGAGTCAACATGTGTACAGTAGTTTAGGCTAAACAACCGCAAAAACAAAGCTTATTGATCACAAGTTTTTAGTTTTGGCGCAGATTTTTCAATAAATTCAGCTCGTTTCTCCCAAGTATCGCCTCCAACACGTCCTTTAGCTGGATTTATGCACTCAGAGGAGTCAGTTTGGTTACAAACCAAGCCCGCAAGGTCTAGTTCACTACCTTTTGCCCCCGTACGCCAATAATGAACATTATTTAACCAAGTAGCGCCGCATTTTTGGCACTCTTTTCGTTTAATTCCAAACTCTGAAAGCTTCCGGTCAGTCATAAAGACCACGCAAGAAACATATGCTTGATACTTTGCCAGTTAACGATTTAAAAAACGCTAAAAATTTTATTAATAATTTGATTCCAAAACAAAAACCCCTCCCGAAGGAGGGGTAGATGTAAGAACCCGTTACTGATTAGATCAGGAAGGTGAAGTCGAAGTAAATATACTTGACTCGATAACACCACCGGGCTGCAGAGCAAGATCTGAACGCTCGGGGGGTTGGTCAGGAAGAATCCAGCAAACTTCGCAGATTGCCAGAGCCTTGTTTGCACCTGAAAGTCTTCCAGTACCAGCGCGAGGATCGTAAATACCCGAACCTTGAGCAAGACCAGAAGCAGCAGCACCACCAAGATTAGTAGTGGTGAAGAGTTTCCAGGTAGTAGCGTTAGCCAGAGCGGACAAGCTGCTGCTGTTGAAGATGTTAGTAGAAGCAATGCTTCCGTTAACAATCCGGCTAGAGGCGCCCGTAATGGAACAACCAAATTGACCGGAAACAACAGTGCCGTTGTCACGCAGACCTTGAGCTACAGCAGGAATCAGAGAAACCTGTGGGGTAGCACTTCCACCGGCAACGCCGGAGCTAACAACATCACCACCGTCAATGCGCAAGGAGGCACGATAAACGTAGCCAGACGCAGGAACGATGATGCCATTCGTGATATCAGCCCGAATATCCTTATGGAAATCAGGAGAAGGAATGATAACGTTAGCGTTTAGGAAGGGTTGCTGAGCAGCGTTTTGACCCGAACCATAAGGTAGGGTGTAGTACTCAAGTTGATTGTTTGTACCAAGAGCTTGGTAGCTCAGGTCAACATAACCAACTGCTTGCTGAGCAATCCAACCAGGACGGAATACAACACCAACAGGACCACCCACGGGTTGGTTGGTTAAGTTGGTGGAAACACCGTTAGCGTTGTTGTACTGAACGGTTTTTTCTTCGTGCCAGTAACGAAGAACGTTTGTGTAGTTACCAGGATAAATCTTGGCAACTGAGAGCTGGTTAGTAGCGATCGCCATTTTTAGTTACCTCCTCAAGCGTCGAAAGAGTAGGCAACGGTGACGAAGTCAGCGTTCAGAAGTTCGAAACCTGCGTACAGGCTCCAAATCATCATGATGAAACGGCTGAAGTCATCGTTGTTGTTGAGTAGCACTTGGGCGTTGTTACCGCCAATGCCAACTCCAGTGGACTGCGGACCAAAGAAGATACCGATCGCAGAGTTGTAGCTCTGTGAACTGGATGCAATGGTCGCAGCCTGTGTTTGTGTAGGCATGTTGGTGCTTTCGAAGAAGCGCACACCTTCAAACACAAAGCCCGTGGGCATAATCGGTTCGCCAGCCACGAAGGTAGCTTGACCGAAGCCCTGACCCATGTACAGAGCAGCGTTAGGCTGCATGCCGGACATAAGTGGGTTGATTTGACCGTTGCCAGGGTAACGAGCAACTTCACGGAAGTCACTGTTCTGACGCAGGTGCATCAAGAAGGTAGGATCGCAAACACAGCGATAGAAACCGTCTTGGAAGGTAGGAGTGTTCCTCTTACGCAGGCTCTTCACCACGCGCAAAAGGTCATCCTTAACGTCGAATTTGGCTTGTTCGGCGTTGGTATAGCTAAGACTTCCAACGGCTAGATCGCCAGGGAAGTAGTAACCACCTTGGGTGTCAGAAGACTGACCCTTTGATACTGCTTTAAGGAGTTCATTGATGAACACCCGATCACGCCAACGACGATAGTCGTCGAGCAAAGTCAGGCTACCAATGGATTGGTGGAAAGTTGTGAGGCTGCCGGTATCCAGCAAAAGACGCTGGGCAGTGATCAGAGTCTCGCGAGCAATTTTGAAAGTGCTTGGCTGAGTTGGATCACTAGGGTCAGCAGGGCCGGTGTACTCCTTAAGAGTCACCTGAACCTTGTCCTTCACAATGTTGCGGCTGTTTGCAGTACCGATTGTTTGCTCGGCAGTGCGCTCGCGAGATTCTTTGGAGCCAGGGTTACCGAAGAAACGGTAACGATCAAGCTGAACCGTCTGGCCGGGTTGTTTTGCCTGAAATGCTTCGATGAGCACCGTGAGGTTCTTTATCCTCACGTAACATCAACTTAAGGACGTTGATGAGTAGACTATATCATCACCCACAGCAAGAATTATCTTCTGTTTGGGTGTTCCGCGCTCGTGTCACCTTATCGGCTTCTACAACAAATTTGTTGCGGTCAGCCTCGCTCCACTTTGACTTACCTCGATTAGTTCGAGTGTCGTAGCGAAGGTCGAACTTGTAGCTCATGGCTTTACATCCGTATGGTTTTAAAGCCTCTACGAACAAACGAGCTTGAGTGCCGTTACCACGAAGATTCCATTTATTTGGACTCTTCGTTTTCATCGGCTCTCTCGGAGTTAATGAGGCTCCGGTTAAGCTCTCGATCCAATCGGACACAAATAAAGCTGTGTCATAAGGAACGTATAAAGCCAGCTCTACAATACGCTCCCGTACATAAGGTTCTCCTGTTTGCGTGGATTGACCACGCTTGCGAAGATGAAGGTTTCCGTCGTCCATATAAAGAACGGCTAATCCCTCTAAGCCAATATCCCGTAGAAAAGAAGGTGTGAGCACCTTTATTCCTTGTGGGTATAGCTCCTTATATAAAGGAAGCAGTAGCTCTTGTTGATTAGACCACCACTGACAACCAGGAAAACTTCCTGATTGGTTTGTGCATACTCTATCCTTAACTGGCTGTTTTATTCCAAAAATTCTGTTTAAGCGTCCCACTTTCCAGCGGAGATACTCAAACTGTTTTTTGGAGTGCGTGAGCACGAGATTCGGATAAGTAACTTGATGCCTTAGACATCCGTCACCTATACAAACACCTTTAAGGAACGAGCGGTCGCTTCGAGAGAGCATTCGAGCAGTGTTAGTCGTTGAACCTTCCAACCATTTCGGGTTGGCTTGGCTGCTGATTGACCTCCCTTACGGGTCCGGCTTTCCAGCAATTCACGGAATTGTTCGACCGAGCTTTCACTCGGAAGTTCCCAGACCTTAGCAGGTCAAGAAGTCATGAACAACCACAGGTTCCGCAGCCATCTCGACGATGTATGCGGGGTGAGGACGGTAAAGTTCTGCACCAAGAATCTTCGGAAAATCGTTATCGATAAACATCGATAATCCTGAAGAAACTACAAGAGTTATATTAACCTTTTATTTTGCTGATGTAACTAAAACGTGTCGCAATCTTAGTGGTTTAACCAGCTACTTTACGGATCATATTTCTGACACCTTCACCTAACACACCGTACACAGATCCGTAGTTAGGCACGTATCTTGTCGATTTACCTCGATAGCTAGTACGAGACACAACACTCATTTGACCCGGCAAATCACTACGAATTGCTTCCGTAAACACTTGACAATATACAGGAGGACTATAAACCCACGCAGCGCGAGAACCTGATGTGTCGTTCGTTGGGTTTGTTAAAGCAGGATAACGAACGCGTTGAAAAGATCCGGGACCGCCTGTGATCCCGTTACCTACAAAAGCACCTAAATCTGAATCGTATTCGTACGGAGTATTACTGTTCGGCGTTTTAAAAGGATCATAATTTTGGTTGTCAGGAACACTAGCTCCAAACCACGTATAGGTACCAAAATCTTTTAGCCCAGGTTGAGGACCTAAAGCTGTTTGGACAGTGCGACCAGCAACGCTGTACCTACCTTGAGCCCTAAAGCCAACATAGGTGTCTAATAAACCGGAAGCGTGAGGCAGTGTATTTTCATAATTAGTCCAGTAACCAGAAATAGCAGGTGGTACTGCCCTCCACTCCGTATTCAAGTACCCACTTATGTTTGGTGGCCCCACGGGGATTAAACCAAAGTCAGCGCCTTCAAGATCTACACCAAACCATGTCTGCTGAACCCCACTAGGCAGCATGTAACCACTTGATAGTACTTTATATGTATCAGTTAAGTTTAAGTTATCCCCTGTACGCTGTGGTCCCGATTGTATTCGGTGATAAAGACTATTATCATAACGCCAGTTTGTTAAAGGAGTGTAAACCATGTTGTTTTAGCGTATAAATTAATTCTACTCCTCTACAATCTGTAAAGAAGTTATCTCTCCCAATGGTCAATGCAGAAAAATTTCTAACAATATTTTTTGAAGACCCAGAAGCTTCGATAGCCTGTTTTTCGGGTTCTTTAACGGATTCTCTCGTGCACCCACAAAAGCGATCCAAACTTGTTGTGTACCTTGTTAAAACAACTGTTGTCGGATTATTTCTAGCTACATTTATTAGTCCAGTTTTTCACGATAAATTTAAATTAACAAAAAATGAAGCCATCGCGGCCTCTTTTATCTGCGGTTATGCCGGAATTCGTATGCTTAACGCAGCTGAAAAATACTTTGAATACGAAATCCAAAAAAGATTACGTAAGCTTCAGCTAAGCTCCACGGAGCCTTCAAAATCAGACGACAGCTCAACTTGAGCTTGGGGTGCAGGAGGAAGCACAGGAGTGACAACCTCAAGGGGTTGATTAACAACAACCTCTTGAACTTCTTTTTCTAAACTTGGCTTACGACGCAAGGTTCCTAGAGCTCTCATAATTAATCAGTTGGTACTTGTACATTAGCAAAAAAAAGCTCCCCCGTTTCCGAGGGAGACAATTTCGACCATCTAACGTTACTAAGAAGCATCCATGAACAGGAGCTTGCTGCGAAGAGCTTCGGGCCCAATCTGACTGAGATAACGCCAGGCGTTCTCTGGGCTGCGATTCATCACGTCACCAAAAGTCTCCCACTGTTGTTGAGGAGCTGGTGCCTGAGTAGACCCACCGGCATTAGCAGGGGGTGCGGGCATATCGTACCTGGGCTGATAAGCCTGGGGAGCTTGTTGACCTTGTCCGGGAGAGTCAATGTCCACAGGATAGACTTCAGTGAAGAAGCGGTCAGTATAGTTGGCTAAGTGATCGGGATTGGTCAAGATAGTCTCCATAGCGTCGTGACGCAGTGCGAGATTATCCATACGACCCGCCTGATCCATCAGCATGTCCTCAAGAGCACAAGAGTACTGATTGAGAATGCCTGGAGCCTCGATACCGAAGTGGTTAACTACGGCGTGAGTTGCGGGGCTTAGACCGTGTGGGCCGCTTTGTGGGGCCGTAGAAGTCTGCGAGGAAACCTGGGTCGGTGAGACGCTGGTAGGCAAGGTCTGCGCTACCTGCTGTGCCTGGTAAGCCCAAGGTTGGACCTGTGAAGCCAGATTGCTCTGTTGAGTAACCTGCGGCTGTGCCACCTGGTAAGGCGACGGTTGAGCCTGGCTGGGGTACGGCGGGTTGATCTGCGTAAGCACCCGCTCCAGTGAACCCATCGCTGCTTCCCACGGATTGTTGGGGGAGGACGGCGACGTTAACTGGTTGTACTGGCTGTTGGTAGTAGGCCCCGTAGTCGGTATTCCCGGCGACGGCAATTGGGCTGTAGCTGCCGAAGCTACCGCCGGGGTAGGCGTTTGGGTTACCCACTGGGGGTAAGCGGTTGAGCCCTGGTCCGAGGCTACTGCCTGGGAGACCGGGCTCGGGGTCGAAGCTTGGATCTGCTGGCTCATAGCTACCCGAGTAGGTTAGTTCTTCCGCGAGATGGTCGAAAGTTCTATAGATTAGCGGAGTGATATTCAATCTCGGATCAGCTGCAAGCGGTTGGTTAGGCGCAAGCGGATGAGGAGATTGCAACATCTGTTGTAATAATACCAGAAATTGTTGCATAGCTGACTGAGTTTGTTGAACCATACGGAAAGGGAAACCCCTCAACATTTCAGCCCGCTCAGCATCAGTTTTTTCTGGAAATAAGAACTTCAACGCTTCTATACTATCAACTCCCAGCTCTTGTAGGTTACGAACAACAATAGATTTTTGGTTTACATCGTAAGCCGTATCTTCATAAACATCACCTTGATACCTATAAGTAACTGTACGATCACCATCTTCTGGTAACCCAATAACCCCACGAGGTACTTTATTCTCTGCCAGGGCCACCTTCATCACCTGATTTAGCTTCCCTTCAAACTTTACATTTGCAATTTGATACTTTTCAATTGCTTCAGGTGTTTGTTCTGTCGGAGGCTTTGGTTCTTTTAAACCCGAAGCAGCTATAAATGACTCTCGAAAAATTAATTCTTGGTGATAAATCATCATCTCAAGGAGACGATTAAATCCATACGCAAGAAATGATTTATTTTTTCTTAATGCTGTGGCCTGAGCTCGACCCATCAAACCTTTAATTTCAGTCGCAGTGGCACCGGCTGAAATTGAAATCTCATCAACACCACCTAATGCAGTACGTATCTCTTCTCTTAACAACAAAAGATATCTGCTCATGTCCCCGTTAACGGGGTCAGGTGTCATATAGCCCACACGGTCGGAAGGTTCTACGTTCGCAATAATTCGCGGAACACGCAGGCCACCACCCATCGAGGCGCCGAAAGGTTCACTTACTCTTGTCGACGGGCTATCGACTCCAGAAAAACCACTCTGACTGCTGATCGTAGGTCTAAAAGTTGACTGACTATCTGACGCTTCGACAAGATCACTACGTGGACGCGAACTAATTAGTGTTGGATTACCAAAAAATTCAATGTTCTTAGAAATGTTCCGTGCAAGTTGGTCGTGGAGAACAATTTGCTCCATAAAAGGATCAAATTCGCCTTCTCCCTCTGTTCCACTTGCATTTGGTTTGTTTAATACCTCGACAGCTGGTATAAAACCAAGCATGTTAGGCCTTTTTTTACTTGGAGTTAAAATTGCACCTGGTTCAAGCTCAAAACTTAATTCACTATCAGTTTCGACCTCACTAATCTCTTCAGCTGTAATAGAAAGTCGAACGTACCGTTTATTTTGCCCGTACGCATTACTAGGTAGACCTAAAGTACTGTTTTTAACTTTATAGCTGTAGATAATGATTACTTCTTCTACTTCACCGTTTACATCGTGATAAACGCGATATTGATTTTTGTTAAAAAAGTAAATCTGGTATTTTAACTTTGGGTCAGGGCGAAAATAAAAAAGACCAGCACCATCAATTAAGAAATTCCTGATAATCGAAGGAAATCGAATATCAATCTTATTCAGCTTTATGACGTTGTCTAAAAACTTTGAACGACTTTTATACGTATCCTGATCACAGTAGAATGTTACACCCTTCTTAATCATAAGAAGAGTCATCTGCTGTAAATGGCTTAAAACAACCATCGTGGCCGATTGGTTGCTTCGATCCTGGGTGCGTGAGGCCTCCAGGATCTCATTAAACCGTTTTCTGGTCTCAGTTGAGCTCGCAGACATTCAAGTTAAGGACAAAACGATTAAAGATTACTTCTTGGCTGCCATCTGTTTGGCCTTACGGGCTTTTGCTAAAGCCCTTTTACGTGATTCTTCTTTGCCACGGGGTTCACCACCCTTTGATTCTTTGTCCCCTTGATTTTTCTCTTGAAACTTTTTCAAGAGCTCAGCGGGCATTTTATTAGTCATCTGGAAGAAGATACTTTCTGACTCTTTCCAGTGTAACCGCTTCTAGCGGTAAATTCTCCATTGGAAACGCAGTAAGCATATGATCTTCTCGACCCAACATATCTATATTGCCGGGTACTGCTTCAAATGTCTTACAGGTCTCGACAACAGTAGGCATATCGGTCTCCCAATGTGCGTAAGATTTAAGTTTTTTAAGTCTCCTTTCAGAGTCACCCATCCAACTTAAATGCCACCCAGCATCACGGTCTCCTATTACCTTACGTGTAGTCTGACGACGAACATTTGTTATAGATCCTAATGAAGCAAGTCTTCCTGCAGTGCAGATCGTTGCACAATGCCAGTGAAAAAGCTCACCAAGGGGAGTACAGAGCTGTAAATCTGCCCTCCCGTAGTGCATGGACATATCCAAACCTAAAATTGCATCAGGATTTGCCTCAAGTTCAGTTTTTATCTGTTCAAATTTTGCTGGGTTAGGGAGTTCGTCACAGTCAGAACAAATAAAAACAGCATTTTTTGGCATTTCCGAGAGATAAACACCAAGAGCATCGCGTTGTCCACGCTCACGGACCCAATGATCCGGTTCCTCGTCAACAGGCGGAAGTTTGACGTGGATAACCTCGATCAAATCAGCGGGTAAACCTAACTCCTTAATGGTTTCGGCACAAGTAAAAGCCTTCGGCTCTCCTCTATGAGTTCGATCCGCATCTGCAATTAAAAAACCATCGACATGATCCTTTAATAAGGAAATGCGTAATTCAAGTAACTCGCGTTCGTTAAAATAAGGAAAACAATCAATTAACATTTTCAGGAAGGAGATAGGTTTTGACGCGCTCTAACTCAAATAATTTTGAGGGCAGAGCGCTTAAAGGATAAGTGGTAATTAAGTGATCGTCACGCCCAAGCATATCGAGGTTTCCCTCTTGGGGTTCAAACAGCTCACATCTGCGCTGTACGTCTGGTGTGTCCCACATATAGTACTCAGCAATAGATCTGAGTTTATTCTTTCGTCGTACACCGTCACCCATCCAACTTAGATGCCAACCAAAATCTCTTTCACCCAGATACAGATTATCTTGGCTCTCCCTCATTACGGAGAGTGTGCTGTGTTTCTTTAAAAAACCAACCGTAGAAACAAAAGCTCGTTGCCACTCATGCAGAACACCATCAGGAGTTATTAACTGCCGATCAGCGCGTCCATAGTGCATAGACATGCTAGCCCGCACTACTTGCTTTGAAGTTTCAGCTGCGGTTTTTAGCTTATCTAATTTAAGAGGATTGACTAGCTCATCACAGTCGGAGCAAATAAAGAACGTTTCGTCTGAACACATATGAAGCCCAACACCTAAAGCATCGCGCTGGGCTCGTTCACGCAACCACGGATCTGGTGCTTCCTCAATAGAAGGTAACTCAACGTGTAAGACTTGAACTTTACTGTCGTCGATACCAAGTTCTTTAAGAGTATCGACGCAGGTAAAAGGCTTTTCGTCACCTCGATGCGTTCTGTTGGCATCTGTTATCAGAAATCCGTCAACGTAATCTTCGAGAGTCCTAATACGGAGTTCTAGTAGTTCTTTCTCGTTAAAGTACGGAAAGCAATCGATAAGCATAGATCGCCTGAGCGGGTGCCACTATAGTAGCTTAGCTCTGTCCTAGATATTTAGCTGCACGACGCTTAGCTCTTGTCAAAAGATTTACATCTGCGTTTGTATTTTGATCAAATTCTGAAGAATTTGTATCGGCAGAATATCCACCGGGATTCAGAGATGGCTGTGGCTGACCTGTTAGTGACGTTTCATCTTCCGCCGACATTTCAGCAAATGCTGAATCAGCCGATTGATTGGCTCGACGCTGCGCATCAGCGGCGTTCATTTGCTCTTGATAGTTTTTTGAAAACCCAAAAGCAGCATTGTTAAAAGAGTTCATCAGTAGAAAACGATAACATTGTGAACAGTACCACTATGAATAGCTGTTATAGACATAGGTACAATTGAGTCAGCATTCAAACGCACTAATGGGATCTGCTGGCCGGGTGTATCAGTCATCTCAACTGTTAGGTAATGATCTTGACCAGCATCAGTCATAAAATAAAATCCACGAGCGGCAGAAAAACGTTTTAGCCCACTTGCAGGCACATAATGAAAACCACTTGCATAAGGTAAGGTCGAAGATTGCCCATATACAGATCCAAAAGCTCTAACGTCCATAACAACAAAAGTTTTTCTAAGTTTAACCGTATTTTTCACAAATAATTATTAAACGTCTCAAATACCACGCGCATTTTTTTAAGTCCTCAACACCGTTTTTATGCTCAGTTCTCCACAAGTACTTTAAACAGGCTCCGCGACAGTACGCTTTAAACCCTTCAACACCTAAAGCAGACTCAATGGCATCAATACACTCGACAGCACCTTGTGTGTAGTGCGATGGACTGTTGACTGGATCTTCTGAAGTTTTTAGAGGTTCCATAGAATCAAATTCATTGAATAAGAAGGCATCGGATTGGGTCACAAACTACACGCTGAACATCTGAGTTATATCTAACAAAGATAAATTTTCTGCAGACAAAACTTTACTGTATTTTGTATCTAGGTGCTCAAGCAGCCCGCAGGGGGCTATGCAGAGTTTACCTCGTTCTTTAATCAACGGCACAACACGGCGGTGCTCCTGTTCAAAAGCAAGTTTTTCAAAAGCAAGTCCCATAGAACTTCTATCAGCAATCGGCCAACAACGAAATTTCGTCAAGTTAAAACTTTTTATAGGATCGCAACTGTCAGAAACGATGTATTCATCAGCCATATCCTGATCTAGTATCATCATTCCCATATAAGGATTACCTAGAGACACAAAACAAACAAAATCATCGTAAGGCGTTATGAAAGTTTGAGCTTTATACGGTCTTTCGCCCCACACGGATTTTGTAGGTCCGTTTAACTCCCATCTTCGGTAGTTATCAAAGGGTATGGATCGTTCATTAAAACGCTCAAATCGACAAAAACCAGGTTCTAGGTTTAACTCCTTTAACTTATCTTTCCAGGATATCCAATAGTCAAAATGTTTATGCGTGAAAAGCATATCATTTTCTGTATATACATAAAAATCATGCGTTTTTGCTTGAACGGCTTGTATCAAAAGAGGTTTGTGCGCCCAAGTTAAACTAAAACCTGTGTACTCAGGTTCCGCAACAACAATATTTAAACCGCAGGCACCTAAATTAGGTTCGAGCAGGTCAAAAACTATATCTTTATCCTGCTTGTGTTCAAAATCAATAAAAATGTAGAAGTCTTTGTGACCTGGAATTTTACTATAAGCTCGTAACGTTTCCAGAAGCACGTCAAACCGCTCTAGAGGATTATGTGCTGTAACAGCAACGAAAAATTTGTTTGACATTAGTACTCCATTTCAAAGTTACCGCGACGTTGAAGAAAACAAACTAAGTGAGTATATGCGTCTAGTAAGTCGTCATGCGATGTAGCACCTATGTTAACTAGTTGGTCAAACAATAGGTCAAATTTTCGATACCGATTAAATATCACTTTTTTATTTTCTAATAGACCTAATGTTCCCCTAAACCGAGACACCTTATCACCACGGAAACCTTTGACCTCGTGGATGTGTATGTTACCTAGTCCTTTATCAGTCAACATAATGCGTCGAAGATCTGCAGCAAGCGAAGCTTGGTAAGCAACTGACTCAACAACCAATGTACAAGTTGAGTAAGTCGGAAAAAACTCTCCTGCCGCATCTTCTGTAAGTATGCCCCATTCGACCAACATCTTACACAGTAAATCTATCTTCTCAAGGTTTCCTATAGTCCGAATCTGATGTGCATCAATAATATAATACTTATCTTTTAATCTACCGCCCAAGACGAACGCAGTATAGTCTGATGTCTCACTCTTACTGGCCGATAAATCCACACCGACTGCAAGTGAATCAAACTCAGTTACAACATCACCTTTCACAAGTAAGTCTGGCGATAAGACTAGATCCGAAGTCATCACCGGTTGCTGTTGGTACTGATAAGCGAAAGCAACGGGATCAAGTTCCTTCTGACCTAATAAATACTCAACACTCCACTGCTCGGGCCAATAACTTTCAGGTTCACTCTGGTCGTCATAAGTCAAAGCTTCTTGCGTGACTTGTTTCCACCCGCGATCTGGTACAAACATTGTTTTATGAATGTCTAGCGGATGAAACCTAGTTCCTAAACAGATGGCTCTGCCTCCTTCAAAAATAATAGGTGCAATAACTGAAGACCAGTTATTGTTCATTTCTTCACGGATCACAGGATTTCGAATGTCCGCACTGCTTTTGATGGGGTCATCTATGAAGCACAGATGAGCACGTTTTGATGTGATTGAACCTCTAAGTCCTGCAGCGCGTAGTGTGAATTCTTCGTCACCTACTCGCGAAATGCCCGCGTAGTCAAAATCAATCGACCAACCCACATCGCTCTGCATACCTGGTTTGAGCCGACACGTGGGAAATACTTTTTTAAACTCAGTTGAATCAACAATTTGTTTAATAATTCGACTTTTAGGTATCGCAGTGTTGATGTTGTAAGAAATGTAAATAATCTGAAGCGGCATTTTTGCTGCTGTATGGCGTCCTATACACCATGCAGTGAACATATTGAGCACGGTAGACTTGGCCGAGCCTCTCGGGGATAGTATATCAAGGTTTTGTCCTGCGATATCTAATAAGTACTTATTACTCTGACCTGTGATCAAGTGTGAGTACCACTCGAGCATGTGCTTTGCTGGTGGTTTATCAAGCAACGTACAGAACGTTTGAAAGTCGTTAGCTGCTCGCGTAAAAATAGTATCCAACACTGGAGTGTCGCTATCAAACGCTTTTGCCGCTCGCATCTGTAGAGCGCGACGATAAGCAAAAGTTTCACGACTAGGCATAAAAGTAAAACTGTCTGTATACTGATAGCAAGATTCTAACCCCAAATGGCGAAAATTCTGTGGTACGGTGATATCCTTTCAAATACTGGGTTTGCTAGAGTTACACACAGTGTTCTAGAGCATTTACAGAAAAACAACGAGATTGTTGCTGTAGGAATAAATTATACGGGTGATCCTCATGATCTTCCTTTCAAGGTCTATCCTGCCGCAGCTAAAAACCCACAGGATCGATTTGGTATCGGACGACTACCTGAAATCATCACTGCTGAAAAACCAGATTTTATAATTTGCTTAAATGACATTTGGATTGTTAACCAAGTATGGGAGCGCGTACACTTACTGCAAGCACAGTGTAAGTTTAAATTTATAGCTTACTTCCCACTGGACTCTCAGTGGTATACCGAAAGCCATATGAGGTTCGTTAAGGATTGGGATTTTGCAATCACGTTTACAATCGAACAAGCGCAAAGGGTAATGCAGTTAGGTGTTAAACCTAAGATGCTCGGCGTAATCCCACACGGTGTGGAGACATCCAAGTTCTATCCATTAGATAGAACACAGGTTCGTCAACAACTTCAATTACCAGAAGATAAATTCATTGTTCTAAACGCCAATCGAAACCAACCAAGGAAACAAATAGACCTGACCATAAAAGCTTTTGCAGAATTTGCGATAGATAAAGAAGATACAATGCTCTATTTGCATATGAGCGAGAAGGATCTTGGGTGGGACATCCGTGCCTTGTTTGAAACCGAAATGAAACGACGAGGACTTAAATCAGACCAAAGGCTACTAATGACGGCAACCAATATTGATTACTGCAATGCGCCGCCAGACGACGTACTTAATTTAATTTACAATGCTTGTGATATCGGAATCAATACAGCTAACGGAGAAGGCTGGGGCTTAGTTCCGTTTGAACACGCAGCTTGTAAAAAGCCGCAGGTACTACCAAACCACACGTCATTTGCCGAAGTGTGGAAGAACAAAGCATTACTAGCTGATGTAGCAGCGTGGATATACGATAAAGACCTAGGTGTCGAACGAGGTATTGTAGATATTAAAGACATGGCCAACAAGATGGGGGACTTGTACAGAGATAAAGAATTTGCAGAAAAAGTAGCAAACGACTGTTTTGAAGTAACAACCAACCCTTCGTACCGTTGGGACAAAATTGCTGAAGGTTTCCAGAAAGCAATGGAGGAAATTTCGAAATGAGCTTACAGTTTCACCGCTATCGTACGTATCACAACCGGGCTGTTAAGACTGTTTTTACCCCAACAACAAGTGGATACCCTTCTGTTTACGAACAAGCACGAAATATTGGTGGGACATTTACACGGATAACCAGTGGTTTGCCTGAACGAAACGTAGCAAACTTCAGCCCCTGTGTCTTAAAACACAAAAACTCCACTTTAATTGCGTGGCGAACACAGCCTGAACCGTTTGTATTCCGCCACGACAACAAATATTTCTATTACAACAACACACCTACGGATCTTTATGTCGGAGAACTCGTAGGGGACGATTCAATTTGTGCGGCACGAAATTTACGACCGGCTAAACACAGACTTAGCTACGAAGATCCCAGGCTTTTTATAAGTCCTGACGATAACTTACAGTGTCAATTTGTAACAAGCACGTATGCAAGTAAATGGGACACAACAAAACACACGCTTATCAAGACCCCTAAAATTTGCGTCGGAAGCATAAACAAGTTTGGCAACCTAACCGACTGCTTGTTTCCTGATATAGGCACTAATTTACAAGACGGAGGTTCTGAAAAGAACTGGTGTTTCTACACCGACAAATCAGAACTAAAGCTTTTGTACTCAACAATCCCTTTAGTTATAAAGTCACCTGGAAAACCTGATAAAACTATTGATTCGTCTTGTCTAAAAGCATTAACAGGCGAACACCCAACTTTTAACTCCACGGCGCCTGTTCTTGTCGATGATGAGTGGCTTGTGTTTTTCCACTGGAAATACATGGTGTATGAATTAGATAAAAGACCTTACTTGCTTTACTCCTTAGGTGCATACACACTTGATGAGCAGCAAACAAAAATTACACGCATGATGAAAGAGCCTCTTTTTGTGGGTTCGACACGAGACGAACTGATAACTTGGACTGATTGTGTAGGCAACGATATATCTAATCAACCAGCTTGTATCTTGCCTTTTGGTTGTTTTATAGAAAATGAAGAAGAACTTGTGATGTCCTTAGGTGTGAACGATTGCTTTATAGGTATTTTCAGAACACCCGTGGTTAACGTTTTGTCTTTGTTAAGTCCGGTTTAAGTTTTCTCTTCGCGTTCAATCGTGCTCCAGACAACAATTGCAGCATCGTCAATTAAAGAGCTCATCGTGGGTTGGTCTTGGAAACTGTTAAGAAGTTCACGCAGGCAACGATCTGCTCCGGCAAGTAATAAACCTCGACGGTCAACTCCGTCCGTTAACTGACGAACAGCTTGAATGTGACTACGAAGTTCTTTTTGAAGGACTGCAATTTTCGTAGCAGCTGTGGCATAATCTAACATACCTGCTACCGTCATTTGTCTGACGTTATCTAAGTCAACTTTTAACGCATCTATTTCAACTAATAGATCTTTACGTAGATCACTTTTAGGATATTTCTCTTGAACCCAAGCAGTTATGTCAGATATCGAGCCGGTGTAGTTGGGTGTCAAAAACCGAGCATAAAGATAAGCTTCAATATCGCTTACGCTGTTTTTTGCGTAGTATGTAAAGGAATCTCGTTGCGCTTTGTTAAGCGAAGTTAGCCACGAACCGACCGTGGTTGAGTCCCCAATAGTTGCTTTAATCACGCGAAGAATCGCTGTCCAGCTAAAGCTAGGTTTGCTCCGAATTGTCGTCTTGCAAGATCCGCTTTGGTTTGAGCTTTAATCTTTGTAAGATCCCCAAGAGTTCTAGCTTGTTCCAGCTGCAACGCCGTTTCACGACCTTGTGACCCAAGAGCTAAGCTGCCTTCTGTATTGGCTCGAGTTTTGAAAGCACTAGCAACTGCACCTGCTTGTTGTGCAGCTATCTCAGCTTTTGTTTGTTCCTGTAGTGTTTTTAGCCCGATATTAGATTGCGCTAATGTTTTTGCTAGTTCATTTTCACCGGCAAGACTAGCAGACCCAGCTTGTGCTAAATAATTTGGCCCAGCTAATTCAGTTGAAAGCTTTGCAGCTGCAAGATTTTTTGCTGTGTCAATTCCAGCTCCAGCGGCGGCAGCTGTGATACTAGCTTGTGTTGCAGATTTTTTCTGAGCTTGATCTAGAGCTTCCTTTAAAACAGATAATTGACTACTAGCAATCGTATTTCCCTCAAGACCTAAAGCACCGCCATACGCACCTGTTAGGGTCGCAAGACCTTGCATTGCTGCAGTCAGTGGGTTATTTGCTGCTGCTGCTTGAGCTCCAAACAGTGCATAGTAATCTATGGGTGCAGCTGTAGTACCGCCACCGCCGCCAAGTGCAGTTTGCGTGGCCATCCAGTTTTGATCATATGCAGCCTGTTTGCTGGCCTTTTTATCGCCGCCGCCACCAAACAAGCTTCCGAGTAGACCAATACCTCCAGAGGCTAGTCCTGCCCCTAAACCACCACCAAGTGCAGCAAGAAAGCCCATGATTAGAAAACGGGTACTCCGGGTTTAAAGGCGGCAGTTGCCTGTTGTGAATAAGGAGCTAAAGCAGCCAAAACATTTGGATTAGGCATCCCTAGTGTTGCACTTAAGTTCATCATGCCATAAGCAAGTTGTGTATCCCTGTTTATGGTTGCTTCAGTTATTTTTTGCCACGCGAGAATTGTGTCTCGCTCGGTATCTCTAAAAGTTTTTTCTTGTGAAAGTCGGAATGCTTGTGAACCAGCAATATCTGCTTTTCTTTTGTAATCCTGATAATCATATTCAAGCCTTTTAGGATAAAACTTTTGTGATGCCTCTGTTTGTCTCCTTGCCATTTCCTCGGCATACTTAAGCAGCGCAAGCTGGTCTGCTGTAGAACTGCCTCCAAGATCACCGGGGGCATTATTTCTGTCCTGGGGAGGTAAATCTGGGTAAGGAGGAGGAACACTTCCTGCAGGTAGACCAGATTCCGCAGGAGGCTCAGATCCTACAGGAGGCACAGTAACTGTTGTTTTTGAAGGTTTTGCTTGTCCTTCAGCGTACTTAGAACCTAAATACCCACCAATTGCAGGTATAGCAAGGCCTCCAGCAAGTCTAAGAAGAGGACCCGCAGCAGCTCCAATAGCAGGAAGAGCAGGAAGAGCAAACATCAGATAGGCCTCGCGAGTTCAGCTAAAGACGGATCGACAGTTTTTCGAAGTAACTCAGTATCTATTGCTCGAGCAGCATCAAGCGCACTACCTATAGCCTGACGAGCTGTAGCACCTTCAGCCCCTATTTGTGCTTCTTGAACACGACCCCTTGCCCCAACTTCTGCCAGCATACGTTCCCGTGCACCAGCTTCTTCCATTAATTGACGATTAGTTTGTACCATATCGTTAATAATTTGATTAGCGTTTAAATATGTCTTAAAAGGTGCCTCTTGTCCTATCGCTTTAGCTGCTTGATTGGTCGATGCACGACGAAAGTTCTCGTCATCTACTTGGCGTTGAATAGCTATAATATCAGGCGCAGTAAGATTATATTTAGAACCCTGTGCGGCAGGAATAGGAGGAGATACTAGCCCTCCACCACCAGGGTTTACTGCGCCCTGCACAATGCCTCCTCCTACTTTATCAAGAATAAAGTCTGCAATAAAAGCTTCAAGTAGACCACGCCCGAGCCCACCGCCGCCGCCTCCACCGCCAGAAGCTGTCTGTCCGCCTGAACGAGTAATTCTGGGAGCCACTACACACCTCCGGGATTGTCGTATTGAGTCCCGCTAAGCGGTTTCTTCACTGATTTTAGCGGATTTTCCGGTTTAATATTCACTAATCCTAGAGCAAGTTGTTGCGAAGAAGGATACGCAACTGTCTGAGGAAAATTACTTTCTATGTACATGCTCATAAAAGCATTAGGATCTAATTCAGGAGCAAAGTTTCTAACATCACGCTCCCGAAGTTGTTGTTGGCGAGGCGTTAGGTTTGTCATGAAAGAGTCTGATATTCTTGCGAAGGAGGAATGTGGCTAGATGAAGGCGCATTCAACATCGAATAATTGGCGCCTAAATTAGGTGTATCGTACTCTGCAGGACGTTGACTGGACAACATATCCATGTGCTCATCAGACTGAGAAGCAAGTTTAACCAGCAAATCCATAATCAAGTCAAACTCTTCAGGATCGAGCTGAGAAATTAGCTCCATCAAGTAGTTATCTTCGTGCGGACGTTCGGGTTCTGTACGTAATCGGGATGATAATTGAGCCCGGAGCATAGGCTGAGTATTATTAGGGTACGCATTCAGTGAACGAGTAGCTCCTGTATACATTCCTTCTTCTTCCATCCCAGGCATAGGAGGAAGCCCACGCCCGAATTCACGAACAACTCGAGCCGTAATTGGTGCGGCTGCCGCCATTTCAGCAGGAGTTTGGGGTACTGGAAGCCCTAAAACTCGAGCAGCTAACTCGTAATCGGCTTGACTAAACACCTGAACACACTGCTACAGATAAGTCCATTTTACTGTGAATACCCAGTAAATCGCCAGGATTACAATAAAGTGATAAACATAATTTTTCAAGCACATCCGGCGATGGTATATACTTTGTATCTGTGTAGATACGCCGTGTGGTTGTTGGTGACAAGTCAGCCGTTTTACTAAGAGCAAACGACGAGATATTTTTTGCGTCTAAAACGGTTTTTAATTTATTGAAGAGACATCCAGCAGCCGGATGCGACGAATAAAAAGGCATTTTAAACAAAATAAGCTATGTCAATCATAAAACTTTAAACCCTCAGATATGTCAACTAAACCAGTACCTGAAAAATGACCGAAAGAAGTTAAATCAATTTTGGGACTTTGAACCCTGCGCCAGCTAAGCATCTCAGAAGGAAAACGAATATCGTCTAAAAACAACCAACGAGGTTTTTTTGTAAGTTGCAAACCAGCTAGCAACCTGTAGAACTTTTCTTCAAAAACACCATCTTTAGGTGCATCGCACATAATAAAATCAGCCTCATTCATAAGTTTTTTATGTTTTTCAAACGCAGCAACTTGACTTAAATCATCTAAGTACTGAACTACTCGACCCCCATTACTAACAAAATCGGCAGACGTTAAGTATGTAGTCTCAAATGTATCCCACGGGGCGAGATCAAACGTGTGAATATCAGCGTTAGGCGCGAAATCGCACATAACACGCGTTCCAGTAGCGTAATGCGTTCCTATGTCTACGATACACTTAGGTTTAATATAGTGTAAGAGACCTGCCAACAAGCGATAATGGTCTCCAGGAAAAGCGTTTGCAAAAGGATTTGTAGATTTTAACTGCGTTTGCGAGGCAAACAACACGGCACCGCAAACTAAAAGGTAATCATCGAAGCTCTGAGCCGCAGGATCGTCGTCAACTGACAGACAATAGCTTTCAATGTGGTGGCGAACATCAGGCATCTTAGAACCCCAGGTATTTACGGCGGACGAAGTCTAGATCATAAGTAACGAAATCTACGGGAAACTCCGGGATATTAAACGGATTTTTGTAGGTTTCGCCGTCAACGTGAGCTTGCCACGCCTCTCCCCATTTGGTGTGTAGATATCTCTTGTTTAACTCATGAGCAACATGAATAGCATGCTCTAATCGGGGTTCTGATCGCCAAGTTTGCGAACCATCGGAGTAGTCCTTTCGTCTGCCGTGGTAATAGTCAGTATCTAAAGACAGTACTCGTTTAACATCGTCATGAATAAAACGCATACCATAATCCATATCCTCACAGTACCCTGGGTATAAGTTCTCATCAAATAATCCATATCTCTGCACCATCCAATCTTTTAATAGAAAAATATCCCACCCACCGCCTTTGCCGTGAACTATACCGACTTCGTCATCTTGTGCTTTCGTATTCATTTCTTCGAGAAACCCAGGTTCATACATCACGTCGTGATTAGAAATAACCCAGTACTTCGCTGTTATGAAAGATTTAATGATTAAATTCCATGCACCGGAACATCCAATGTTTGAAGGCAGATGCGTAACATGAACTTTTTTTACAAACGGGTTAGAACAATTACGGATATTGTCAACTGCTTCTGTAATCTGACCACGACCGTTATTGTTAAAGACAACAAAATTTTCGACTGGGTAGTCGATACTCATAAACAAACGGTGTAACCAGTAAGGGTTGTTGACAATAGCCGTGCCTAGTACGGGGATCGAGTCGCTCATCAACAGGTCGTCTGTCCCAACATGTTAACACAATAGCTTTACAAAAACACCGGGCACTCAGAGTAAAAAATTAGAAAATAAATTAGAATTTAGTGTACTTCGCAACAAGTCTCATGGCTGGCATGACCAAAGCAGGTGGTAGCAAAGGCGGTAGTAAGGGTGGCGGTAAAGGCGGAATGAAGGGCGCCAAAGGCGGTACAAAAAAGTAAGTTAAAACCAGTAGCTTCATTCGAGCTCTAAAGATCTTGAATGAAGCTGCCCCCACAGCTGGTTGGCGTTCGTTATAAAAAAAGATTAAACAACTTCTTTTATGTCATAAATATAGTGATTAGAAGTCTCAAACGATCGAGTATTTTCAACTGAATACACAGTAGTGTCTATTTCATATCCAGGATTCGCAGAAATACGATTAAAAGTCCAGGCACTGTCGTACCACAAAACTCTATTGTTAGGGTAAGCATAATAATTTCCAGTCTCAACCTTGAATAAGTGAGCACACTTATGCTCTGGTGTTTCTGAATAGTTAAAATCCGTCATGCCTTTGTTCTCAAACGCCCAGTCAAGCGTGAACATATAATCACCTTGGACTTTTGTGCCATCAGGACGGATAAGATCTGCTTTCAACCCAGCAAGGCGATTTCTTCTTTGAACATCCACGTAGGAAGAAAAGCAATCCCAGTACATAATCTGATTAAGAGGCTCTATTACAGCGTCAGGTTTCCAGCAAAGTGAATGTAGTGGTCTACGAGTCCAATTTACTCCGTTCTCTAAAAAGCATTCAAACAAAGGAACTCTTTTCTCCATCGACGCAACGGAGTGAACGTCACAGCGCGACACCTCTCCTTGTCCCTTTTTGTGGTTGTACAAAAATTCATTACGGATGTAACAGGACCAATCAGGTAAGTTGTGGTTCAAATAAGCCATTTGATAACCAGGCCACTCAAAGGAGAACTCCTAATATAACTAGGACTCTTTAGGTGTCTGCTCTGTCGCCCAGAGTGTACAGGTTCGTTCCGCATAAGAATTGAAGCTATAGCCGTCAACCCCGGAACGGCGTGAAATCGGTGTAGTAGCTTCTAGGTGCAGCATGCATTTTGTATACGAGGTTTGCCATTTAGCCTCGTATATACTCCCTTTTTTATAATTTGGAATAATACTCACATGGAGAAAATAGACAAGGCTAAAAAAACCAAACAGCATCATGAACGAAGAGATAAGCTCAGGTGCTTTCCAGAGCAAAGCAACGAGAGGAAGCTGAGGAACGCCAGTAGTAAAGTTGAATTTAGAGTCCATAGAACGCAGGTAGTGACACCTAGAGCATAGCATCACAACTGTTGCGTGTCAACAAAGTAGTGCTAGCATGCTGGAAACGCTCACTTTCCAATGGCCACGAGTGCTAAGCCTTCCTTTAAAGAACTCATGTCTCAAATGAAACAAGAGACAACGGAAGCGCCTCGTATCAAGATAGAAGGGAACAAGAAGAAACTAGATGATCGATATACTTTCAATCAGGGCTGGTATGACGCTTTGTTGAACACCGACATGGTGCTCTCAACCAACAACGAGGCGGCAGGCTTAAAAATTGACCCACTTGAGCAGCGCCAGATTGTTGAAATTGGTGTCTACGAAGGAGCTTCAACTGTTTTCTGGTCTGATTTTTATCTAGATCACCCAGATTCGCGTTTGATTTCGATTGATCCTTTTACAGGAAGTGCGGAACACCACGCGGAACCAGAAAAATACCCAGAATTAGCGAATATTGAGCTCACAGCAAGGTGTAACGCCGCCAAATCTGCCAACGCTGCAAAAATTGAAATAATCAAAGCCTATAGCTGGGGAATTTTTCCTGAATTAATCCGTCGATTTGGACAAGATCGTTGGATTGACCTACTTTATATAGATGGAGCACACGACCCAATCTCAGTTGCTCGTGATACGGCACTGTATTTACCTATGGTAAAACCCGGTGGCGTTTGTATTTTCGACGATTTTGCTCACCCCGAGGTAAAACAAGGTGTTGAAGGTACGCTAGCGGCAACAAATTGCATTGAGTTTGCACTCTTTACAGGTTGGCAGCTTGCTTGCAAAGTCAAATGAAACACAAATTTGAAGAATACTTGGAGCTGGACTCTTCAGCTCCTAGCGGACTCAGGTGGACAAAACGAAACGGACGTATTAAACCTGGAGATACTGCAGGAACAATACACAAAAATAAAAGATACTATGTAATCCAGTACTTTGGAACTAAATATAACTGTGAGGATGTAGTTGCAGCTTTAAAAAATGGAGAGCTTAGCGAGGAAGACTACTGACCACGTAGCTAAAAAACGGTTACACCTGACTCATCTTCTTCTTGGTCGATAAAATCTTCAGCAAAAAGAATTTTAATTGTATCTAAAACGCGGTTTGTGTTAGATAAATATACTTGGTACTCTTCGTACAGGATTTCTTTTATATCCTCACTAAGTTGTTTAGTAAGCTGCTCGTCTCCGGTGTAGTCAAGAATGCTTTCCCTTAAGTTGTTCTTTACCCTCTTAACGTAATCAGCGTTAGGAAGCACAGAAGAATTGAAGTTAAAAATGTCGTCGCTATCGTTAGAGAAGAACATAATTAAACTCCTAGAGTGTCAGCGTAAGTCTAGCAGCAAGCTACCATTAAAGATGTGTGCTGCGTTACTGAACCAAAGATTCTCTACGCAACATTTCGCGATAGGCAACACCCGGATTGCTACCAACCCAAGCCATAAAATCTTCAGGTGCCATACCAGCACCGCCACCGGCTTCGAATAGACGACGTTGAAGTTCGCCTCCTTCACTCATTGCTTTACCTAGCAAATTTTGCTTGGTGTATTCAATAGCAAGTTCATTCTGTTCTTCTGGTAACGGTGTTGGACTTGCAGTTAAAGGAATTGAACGAGGCGGAGGTTGTTGAGTAGATAAAGCAGGTATATATGATGGAGCCGGAGCGGATACTTCGCGAGTTACAGGAGGAGCAGGCCTATCTACAACAGGGGAACGGGATAAGGCTTTAATTTCTGCAGGAGATAAAGATTCAATTTCTTTTTGCCTTTGCATTCCAAGTCGGATACGCTCGGACTCCTGAATTAATTTTTGATCGTCTTGAGCATTAACTGTACCTGCGTCAAGAATATTCGCAAGTACACCTACTTGTGGACCAAGACCAAAATACTCTAACCTTCGCTGAGTGTCTGCAGGTAAATACTTACCGGCAACCGCACGAACAGCTTCTTCAATTAAAATTGCCCTTGCATTAAAAGGATTTAAAGGATTAAGTGCCTTACCGACTCGACCCAATTTTGTGGTAGGGGTACGAGATTTAAAAGGATTTAAATATGTGGGAAATCTCATTACAACCGAATGTTAGTCTACGTTTATTATATCGCTAGCGTAGCTCACTACTAAAAAGTTTTTTAGACAGAGAACCAAAATAGGCTGCCTAAACCAAACAACATTAAATTTTTTTGAGTTTTTCCAAAAAACAATCTACTTTGACATAGATCCATTAGGCTGCTACAGCCCACAGAGTTCTAACATGCCTACCACATTCGACAATCCCCTTCAAACACAAGAGTTTAAACCTGCACCAACCACTCCAAATCCCCGATCCAGCGGAATTTCAACTGAATATGGTATCGATCCCGATTTTTTTGGGGGCGAAGACCTAAAAGCAGCTCGCGACCAAGGTTTTACTGACGAAGAAATCAAAGAGTTTTTGGACACCCACGACAAAGTACTTAGGGCACAAAACGTACCTGGTGGCGGTGGTATCTACGATCAACTAAAAGTCAACTAAACAAGGGGCCCATATGGGATTCGTTCCCCATTTGGGCCTATTCTATCGTATGTAGGTGTAGGCCGAAAATTAGGATTACCAGGTGATTTAATCATTGACGGATTCCACCCTGGGGTCGGTAGCGGAGTGTTCGGGCCCGAAGGAATTGTTGCCATGAGTAGACCAGTTCGGGGATTTTCATAGTATTCCGGCTGTACTGCAGAAGCTAAAGGCGAGCCTGGACCCATTAAAAATTTATACCGTTCAATAGGCTCGTATGGTGCTCCCTCACCTGTATACCTAGTGGAATCATCATTCAGATATTCTTGTAAATCAAGTTTTTGTGGGTCTACCACAGTGCCTGGTATAGGTCTGTTTTTTTGATATTCTATAAAATCACGTTCTGCAATTCCCATCGGAGTTAGAGCAGGGTCATCGCGTAAATAAGCTAAGGGTAATTTAGGACCGGGCCGATTTATCTTGTCATAGTACTTTTGCAGATCCTCAGGTCTGTAGTCAAACTCCATCTGTTCTTTTAAGACCTCTGAAGGCATACCTTTAAAAGGATTACGAGGCCCAATTTTAAAACTAGGGTCCGCCGCCACAGCGTAATTATCAGGCAGAAAGGCCGAAATACTCTCCTCGAGTAAAGCTACGGCGCGTGGATCTACTTCACTGTACATGACTAATACCTTCCTAATTGTTCATCAATAATCTGTTGTTTTCTACGAGTCTGCTCATTTAGCGCATCCTTAACTCGTTCAGCTTCGTTTATTAGCGGTTGATAAGGACCGAAAGGAATATCCCTCATAGTAGGTCGCGGTTGAGGCACCGGATTACTGGGAGGAACATAATTTGGTGAGCGTGTACCATAACGCTCCGTCAAACCAGTAAGTACGTTAACGATGGCATTGTTTAAAAACTCAAAAGGGTTCATATGTCTTTACTGCCCTTCTAGCAATACAACTTGAAGTAATTCTACTACAGCAAAAAGTTTTACCCGCGTTCTCCTGCGCCGAATTTTTTTTATATAGCCATACAGCGTTTTCCCTGAGGCTCAAGTTCCCAGCCTTGACCAGAATAAAATTCAACTGCTTTCGCGTCAGCAAAGAGATTTACGTTTTCAACTTGCATTTGTTTTAGCCGCGTGGTCAAAATATCCAGCAAACCTTTACCTAAACCATTGTGCTGATACAACGGGTGAATTACTAAATCCCAAATAGTTGCAGTCAGTACCCCGTCTCCCGTACAACGAGCAAACCCAATCAAATGCGGCGCCCAAATGTTGTGACGCCATAGGCCAAGGACCAATAACGAATTATTTAAAGCTTTTTTTGTACGATTTCGAGGTCTGCGACACCAACCCACGGTGTCAGCAAGCTGTTCTAGCTCAATAGGACTAACTTCGCGGTCAAAACTCGCAATTATCCGCAGTTTTCTGCTGTTGCTCGGGAATTCTTGCCACTGGGTGCCGTAAAGTCGACTAAACACGGCTGTTACTATGTTGGCAGAACACATTTTAGCCTCAAAATACCCCGCTGTTACCAAAAACCTTCTCGCCACCGTCGTCATACAAGCTTGTATATTAAAAAAAAGGCAGCTTTTACACATTGCGGCAGGTTTGTGATACATAGTGGCGCGGAATTCTTTATACTTTCTCGCCCCATGACAGGAAGAACAA
>Ga0247834_1000432_pt1 | contig 80581 bp, 86 predicted proteins | sample LaCruzMarch2015__8_FD_187118 | JGI IMG/M metagenome (GOLD analysis project Ga0247834, IMG submission 187118) | Freshwater microbial communities from meromictic Lake La Cruz, Castile-La Mancha, Spain - LaCruzMarch2015_12m | ecosystem: Environmental > Aquatic > Freshwater > Lake | place: Spain...
ATTTTTTTTTCTTTTTTTATTATAAAAACTATAAAATGTCTCAAGATTTAATTTCTAAAGAAAACATGCAAATGATCTGTAAAGTTTCTGTCGTCATCGCTGCCATTGGTGCTATCAACTGGTATACTACTTCTATGGGTGCTAATTTAGTTGCTATGGTTGCTGGTTCATCTAAGGTTGAACGTTTCATCTATCTTTTAGTTGGTATTGCTGGTGTTATTGTTTTATACTGTGTCTTCAATGATATGGTCACATTAAGACAAAGAATGTACTAAACAAACTTATATAAAGTATTTTATTTAAATTATTATAAATAAAATATTAACTTACATATTAAAACAACGATATTTACAAATATCTATTACATCATCAAATATACCTGTATTTGCTTGATGTAATGTAAACATAACTAATTTATTATTCATTCTTTCTTTAATCATTTCTACTATTTCTTCTACTAACTCTGGATGTAATGACGCTAAACATTCATCTAACAAGATAATATTACATTTTGAAACTTTATTAAATGCTAAAAAGAATGCTAAACTAACTCTATCATATTCTCCTCCACTTAAACCATCTAATGGAACTGTTTCGCCATCTTTAACAATTTGAATATCAATCATTGCTTTTTTATCACCATCTTTAGTTTGTTTAAAAGTTGCTAAAGAGACATTAAAATTATTATCAAAAAATGCACTAATAAATTCTTCAAGTTCTTCATTAATAGTTTGAATAGTTTGTGATAAAGAGAGACTTTCAGCTTCATTAATCATTTTAATAAATTCTTCTGATTTTGCTAAAGAGCGTACACAAATACTTTCTTCATTTTTTACTTCATTATAACGAGATAATAATTCAAATTTTTGACTATATATTTCAAATTCTTTTTGATACTTTTTAACACGGTCATCTCTCTTTTGTAATTTTTCAATATTTCCTTCTGCTTTTTCAATACTTTCTTTTAATTCATCAATCTCTTTATTAATACTTTGAACATCTTCTGTTATTGTAGTTTTAATAAATTCTTCACAATCTTTAATATTTTTTTCACTTTGTTTTATTTCTCCAGATAGTTTGTTTATTTTTTTAATATCTCCTTCAATATTAGATAGTTTTGTATTATTATCTAATATCATTTGTTCATATTCTTCAACAGATAAAGGGTCATAGTCTTCTATTTCTTCTTTTAATACTTCATATTGTTTTTTTGTTTTTAATAAGTTATCACGTTTTTTTATCAAATGAGGAGGAAGAACGTCTGGTTTTAATGTTTTCATTTTATCTATTTTTTCAAACTCTTTTTTATACATATTTAATTTTGTAGTATAACTAATATCTTGTTCAAGTTTATTTTTTATTTGTTTGATATCAACTTGTTCAATATCTTTATAAATATTTAATTTTTCTTTATATTGTTCTAGTTTATTTTGTTTTTGTTTAGCTTCATTTGCTTCAGATTGTAGTTGTTTTATTTTCTCATTTTCAATTTTTATATTATTTTTTAAAGTTTTTATAGTTTGTTCTTTCTCTCCTTTTTCTTTTTTTAATTCTTCAACATCTACATTATGTTCTTTAATCGTATTATTATAAATCATTAATCCAGTCTTACATTTAGGACAATTATGACGATGTCCTTCTCCTTCTTTCATCATTTTTATAATATTTTGATATTCTTCTTCTGCTTTTGATAATTTAATTTTCAATTCGTTTATTTTATTATACATATCAGTATCAAACTCGACATCTTCTAACTCTTCAATTTCAGTTTCAATTGTATTTAATAACTTATTAATATTATCTGAATAATTTATTAATTCAGATGTTTTTATTTCTTTTAATAGCGAACTTACTTTATTTGCATTTTCAATATCTTTATTATATATTTTTCTTTGTTCTTCTGTTAAAACATATTTATCACAATCATCCATATTTTTTGTTAATATTTCAAGTTGTTCTTTAATTTTTTTACTTTCCATTTCAAACATTGCATCGTATTCTTCTCTTGCTTCCTTGAACGATTGTTTGATTTTAATTAATTTAATAATATTTTGATATGTTTCAATGTCATTTTTTAAATCATCTATTTCTTCTTCATCTGGTATTATAATGGTTGATTGTTCTTGTAATAATTCATTTAATCGTTTTTGAAAATGTTCTAATAAATTTTTCTTAGAGATAATTGTGTCTATTAATTTTTCTTGATTATGTACTTCTTTAATTTTATTTTCAAGTTTTTGTCGTTTCTCTTTTACTTGTTTTTTAAACTTTTCCATTTTTGTTTCTTCTTCTTTTATAAAATCTTCTATTTTTATTCCTTTTGTATCAAGTTTTAATTCAGGTTCATTTAATGTTATATTATCTTCTAATCCATATTTTTTACATTGTTCTTGTAATAATCTTCTTTCCGTTGATTTTGATGTTAATTTATCTTTTCTTTGTTTAATACATTCTCTTGTTTTTTTTCTTAATGATTCAATGTCAAAATCTTTAATAGATAATGATTGAAGAAATGTTGACCGGTCATTATTATTCATTAAAAAAAATTTATCAGAATGTTTTTGAGTCATATATCCAGTTAATTCAAAATTATCTCCAAATATTTCTTTAATTTTATGTTGTGCTGTTTCTCCATCATAAGTATCGTTTGTTTCGTTATTTTTAAACAAAAAGTAAGATGGATTTTTTCTTCTAGTAATTGTATAATGTTTATATTGAAGGATGACTTCGCATTTCTTTTCACCATATGTAATTACTTTTGTTTCATTATCATAAAGAACAAAATTAATAGCTTTAAATATGGTTGTCTTACCAATTCCACTTGTACCCCATAAAAGGATGGTTCCATTATCAGGAAACTCAAAAGTGACTTTTTTATAACAACGAAAATTAGTTAATGTTAATAACATTGTAATATAATAAGGAATAAAGTTTAAGTTAAAAATTCATTTTATAATATTTTTATGAAATATTACCGATGCAAAATTGGTTACCGATGCAAAATTGGTTACCGATGCAAAATTGGTTACCGATGCAAGAACGGTTACAAAGGTTAATTAATTGTATTTTTTTCTCTATATTTTTCTTTAGAAAGGGATAGGTAATAGTTTAAATAATATATGTTGAATAAAGTCTTTTTCAAATTTTTTAATAGGTTTATTAGAAGAGATATTAATAAATTTGATATTAGATTTTTTAAGTTTAAATTTACAGATAGGACAGAGAATATGTTTATGATAAAGTAAGCTCCATTTTTTAACACATTTATTATGAGCCCAATGACCATATTTTAATGGTGTAGTTGTAACCAATCTTGCATCGGTAACAGTTTCATAACAAATAGGACAATCTTCAGGTTTGATGAAGATAGATTGTGTTGGAGAATGCATATGTATAAATAAACTAGAGAAAAAATATTTTAAATTATTTTATTAAATTAATAATAAAATGAATTGGAAAGAAAATATGTTAATGTTTGTTCCACCTGTTGTATTATTAGTGTCTGGATTTATACCAGTTTATGGTTTATTATCTCCAATAATAACATTTTTTATATTATATATTATTACTATAGCAATGGCAAAATATAGATGTAATACAAAGACTATAAAAGAGGTTTCTACAAAAAGTGTAGCAGTTGTAAGTTATTACATTGCATTAACAATTTTAGCAATAGTTGCAATGATATTACCAATAGGTATAATATCAGGTGTAGATATGTTATTTAATAATATTTTTATGTGGTTTGCGATTGGTTATTTGTATAAAATTACCTTTAATAAATTATTTAGTTGTTAAAAATAAAATATTTACTAATAAATAAATGAGTGAAAGTTATATTTCTGATTTAGCTGCTAGATCTTATGGAAGTAAAGATGGAATGGTTACTTATAGTTCTAATCGTAATCAATTTCAAACTTTAATCAATAAACAAAAGAAAAGTTCTCGTATGGCTTATGCTACAATGTCTGACTTGGATCTTTTTTTAGAATCTTTAAAAAAAGTAAAAGGGATGAATGATTTGTTATTTTCAAAAATAGAGGGTATAGCAAGAACTATTAACGAATTATATCCAAATACAATTAAATATAGAAGTGCTGCAGGTATTGTTTATGGTTATAAATATTTTTTATATGAGACTGCTGTAAGAAAGGAAAAAAATCAATTACAAGAAATATTTGAAGATGGTGAAAAAAGTAATGTTCCAAAGTTTGATGTGATACGTTATTATAGATATTTAACTACAGTAATAGGAATTAGTGAATAATATTTTTTTATTTATTTAATATAAATAAAAAGATGCAATCTAAGTTAAATGTTTATGGAGATCTTTTAAAACCTTGTTCTTTTAATCCTTTGACTGGTTGGACTAGAAATGGATATTGCGAAACAGATGATCATGATTATGGCACACATGTAGTTTGCGGAAGGGTTACTGATGCCTTTTTAAAATTTACAAAGAGTAGAGGAAATGATTTAATGAGTACGGTAGGGTTAAAAGATGGGGATTTTTGGTGTTTGTGTGCGTTGAGGTGGTTAGAGGCGTATAAATATGATAAAAGTATAGCACCAAAGATAAAATTAGAAAGTACAGATATAAAAATGTTAGAATATGTGTCTATGAAAGTGTTAGAAAAATATAAATTATAATACAAATATATATAGATATAATGAGAAATGAAAAAAATAAAAAAGACGATGTTATAAATAAAAAAAATAAAAAATAAAAGGAGGGTTAAAAAAAATTATAAAAAATGTTAATTCCTTAAGTCTTTAAAATATTAATTTGAATAAAGAAAAAATAAAATTTATATTTTTTTCTTTCTTATATAATAAAACATAAACAATGTCTTCTAATACTTCCTCTTCTAACTTAACAGCTGGTTTTGTCGATTTGGCAACTTACGACGAGCCTGAAAAGTATATGTACGGTGGTGACAATGCTTTGACTTACTTTGTCAAGAAGGTCAGAAAGTCTACTTGGTTCACTGTTGCTCCAACTGTTTTATCTACTTCTGGTGGTAATGCAGGATTCGGTCAATCTTGGTCATGGAAGATTTCTCGTGCTGGTGACTATTTATTAAGAACTTGGTTACGTATTCAATTACCAGCTGTTTCTTTATCTCAAACTGCTTCTTTAGCTAACGGTTGGGCAAATGCTAACTGTTCTCTTCGTTGGACCAGAAACTTAGCTCATAACTTGATTAAGGAAATTAATATTTCTTTTAACGATTTAGTTGCTGAGCGTATGGATTCATACTATCTTGACTTCTGGGCAGCATTTACTGTTCCAGCAGGTAAGAGAAATGGTTATAACAATATGATTGGTAACTATGCTGAATTAACTGACCCATTATCCGTTTTCGGACCAGCTGGTGCACAAAACTTACCAGCAGTTATCTTAAACTTGCCACTTCCATTTTTCTATGCTCGTGATACTGGTATTGCTTTACCAACTGCTGCTATTCCATATAATGATATGGTTCATTATATTACCTTCAGAGATATCCCTGAGACTTTAATCTTAGATAACTTTGTTCTTGGTCAATCTGCTCCTTGTCAACGTTCTTACTTGAACGAGACTAATCCACAAGTTAACTGTGATATGTGGGCTGAGTATGCTATTGTTTCTAACATTGAACGTGCTCAAATGGGTAAGGCTCCAAGAGATATTTTGATGGAACAAGTTCAAACTGCTTCTAGACAAACCTTTAATGCTTCTTCTCAAGTTACTCAATCTTTCGATATTCGTTTTGCTCATTCTATTAAGGCATTATTCTTTGCTATTAGAAATAGAACTAATCAAGCAGAACAATCTAACTATACTTCTGCTTCCCCAGTTCCTGGTCCAGTTGGAGTTAACTTTACTCCAGCTTTATCTGGTGATCCAATTTTCCAAACTTCTTTGGTTTATGAAAATACTGCTCGTTTAGTTAATATGGGTTCTGATTATTTCTCTCTCATTGTTCCATACTATGCAGCTATCTCTATTCCAATTGAAACTGGTTATCATATGTTATCTTATACTCTTGATTTGGTTTCTACCAATCCTATGGGTTCTACCAACTATGGTAAGTTAACTAACGTTTCCTTACAATTCACTCCATCTCAAGATGCTATTGATGCAACTGCTGGACTTGACCCTCAAGGTGGTGCTCCAATTGCTCAACAATATGAAACTGTTATCTGTGGTTTGAATCACAATATTGTTCGTATTGCCGGTGGAGCTCTTGGATTTCCAATTTTGTAGAAGCACTCTTGGTTTTCTATTTGTTTGGAATTTATACAAAGGGGCGTTCAAATTTCCTAATAATAAGCTTAAAGATTTATATTTTAATTATAAAATATAAATCCAACATAAAATGATTTCTTCACTAGATTATTACATTAAAAAACTAACTAAAGATATTGAAGCTAATACTCCTAAAACTATGTCAACTAAAAAAGAACGTATTTCTAAAGAACAAATAAAACGTAATCTTCATAATGAAATTCAAAATTATTTTAATAATAAAGGTTATAAATTATTAATTACTCTTGATGATATTACTGCTAAACATCAACCTTTACATTATATATGTTGTTGTGGAGCTGAAAAACATAAGGCTTTTAAAGAAATTTTATCAAGAAACTGCAGAGAATGTAAAAATAAAATTTTAACTAAAGTATCAACTAATTTTTCTGTCTGTCCAGATGACGACCCTACTGAAAAATGGGCTTCTGTGGAAGGAGGATTTGTTTCTACCAAAGGTAGAGCTTGTAATGCATTTGGTAAAATTTTAACAATTGAAGAAAGAGGACGATATTTTATAGGAGGAAAACTTCAATATATTACTATTTTAATGGCTAATGCTTTTAAAATTAATAATTATCATTTATTAGACGATAACGATAGTAAATATATCGTAAGACATATCGGTTTACCATCTTGTATTCCAACGTTAGAAACTATAAGAATTGGAACAAGGGAAGAAATAGGTAGAGAAAACGGACAGTTAGCTAGAAAATCTGATGAGTTTAAAGAAAAAATGAGAATGGACCTTGTTAAACATCTTGACAAGTTTAATTATAAGACAATCGAAGAATTACCAAATCATTTAATATTTGAAGATGGAAATATTTATAATAATAATAAAGGCACTGGTAATAATCGGTTTTTAACTTTTTCTAAAAGTGCTAAAAAATTTAAATCTAACCAGTATTATATTTTAAACACTACTGACAAGAGTTATAAAGTTCATCGTTTAGTTTGTTACGCTTTTCATCCTATTGAAGGAAAAACTAAACTAGAAGATTACAGCGATTTTCAAGTTAATCATATCGACGGTAACACTCTAAATAACTGTAAAGATAACGTAGAATGGGTTACTAAAAGTCAAAATATTCAACACGCTTATGACACCGGTTTAAATAAAAAACTTAGAGCGATAGTTCAGTACGATATGCAAAATAATTTTATTGCAGAGTTTGAAAGTATTGCTAAAGCGGCAAGAGAAACCAAGTATGCAGAACATCAGATAAGAGAGGTAGCAAAGGGTAGAATGAAGCCTACAGAATGTATTTGGAAGTATAAAGATGAAAGTAAGAATGAAGAGTTTAGTAAAAAGTATGCGTCAAAAGTAAAGCCACAAAAAAGAAAGATACAAGTTGAAGAAGAAGTAGAGTTAGTATTTGAAGATTAACAGATAAAAGTAAAGTTAACTATATAAAATTTTTATATTTTATTTTGATAAAATATAAAAAAATCTTTGTAATATAATAATAAAATGGAAAGAAAGTATTCTCACGAAAGAAAAAAGAGAGTATATGATAAAGAAAAATATAGAAATTATGAACCAGAAGATGAAGAAGACGATGATATAGACGAATTAGATATAGAAGAATTAAAAACAGATTATATTGCTATAGAAAATCCATATATAGAATTTAAGAAGGATTATTTAAGTATTGTTACAAGTATAACTAATTTCAGAACTTTAGGATATAATGAACAAGAAAAAAAGATAGAAATAACAATGAAGTCAAATAGACCATCAACTGTTATTATAGATAATAAAATGGTTGATATAAATAAATTAATAACTAAAACATTAAATACTAAATTAAGGTTAATGTCAAATAGAAAAGACGACAGACAGATAAACATGTATAAAGGTTCATCTTCTAAACAAGTTACACCTGTATTATTAGTAAAGATTGCTGAATTCTTTGACAAAAATATGGGAACAAATGTTACTGAAAATATATTAATTAAACCAAATAATACTAAAAATATAATTCCAATGAAAATTACACCAAGTGCAGTAAGTAATTTTTATAATTCTTTAGTTCATTTATATAGTGTTGATACAGAACAAAAAGATTACAATAGAAGACCTATATTTAAACAGTTTGATGAAGTTTTTAGTTTAGATGATATTGATTTAATATTATCATTTGGAATAACAATAGGAAAGAAATATTTATTTAAAATCCCAACAAAAGTGTCTAATGATAAAATATATAATATTATTGAAGATATTTATAAGGATAAAAACAAATACAAATATTATTTTGATTTACTAAATTGGTTTGATAGAAATGATTATAAGTATAGATTACCAATATTGTTATTTATAGATAGTTATCATGATTTTAGTAAAAAAGCAACTGGAGGGAAAGATAAAACTCTACAAACAGAAATAAATAAAATATTAAGATTACCTGAAAAATCAACTATTATGAATTATTATACAAATGTAGTATTTGATGAAAATAATTTTAGACAGAGAGGATATGAGTTTGAGTATGAAACTATTTTAAATAATTTAAATGATTTAGATACAGTTAATAAAAGGATAGAAATTTTTAAGATATTAAAAGAATTTGTAGGTAAGATAATAGGACAAGCATTTGAGAAAACATTTTTATATTTATATATGTATTATATTTACATAGATAAAAGATTTGATGGATATAATATATCTCGTAAAATAAGTGATTTTAAAGCAAATTATACATTTAATGTTCAAGGAACAGAAAAACAAAAAATTAATGTAAAACGATATACACAAGATTTTTTAATGAGAAATGAAAGTTATAGAGTGGGAAATACCCCAAAACATTTTGCTGTAGATGACAAATCAAAATACGTATATATACCAGCTGCTCTAATGGATGCAAATAAAGCAACTTCATCTAAAAATCCTAAAGATTATACAAAAGAAGAACCTATAGTTCAATATGATATTGGAAAATTAAAATTATTATATCTTTTTAATGATGATGGTTGTAATTTATCTGTAGTAGGTACAGAAGGAGATAATTTTAATCCAACATTTCAATTATATGCTGAACAAAGTTGTAAAGGACAAAAAATACCTATAGAGTTTGATGAAGGATTAGATGAGTATGAAAGAAAAAATACAAATACTATAGCAAAGAAAAATTTATATAATTTACAAGATAATTTAAAAGATATTGAAAATACATTGAAAAATAGATTTAATGTAAAAGATATAAAAAATTTAAGTACTAATTTTATCAAATTTTCAAACGGAAGTGACGGTATATCAAGAGGAGATGTTCTTTCGTTAATTTTGGCATTTTCTGATAAATTAACAAAATTAAATAAACCAATACCAATTGGATTAATTGATAGATTATTATCTCTAAAACGTTTAGGAGATTTTGGTCAAATTGAAAATTGTAAAAAATTAGATATTCCTCTTTTTACACAAGATTCAATGGAAAATTTATTAGCAATAGTTAATTGCACAAAAACTATATTTGGAAATAACCCCACATACATATACTATAATGGAACTGGAATAAATTCTAATAATAATACTGTTAACAATTTATTAGACCCAACATCAAGTTGTATACCTACTCCTACATTTATACAAAAACAACAAATTTATAGAAACTTTGAACCTGAATATAATGACAATATTATTACTGAATTTAAACAATATAAACAACTTGCAACTGATGTTTTAAATACAAAACGATTTAATACTCAAATTGCTCAATGGCTTAAAAATAGGTTTTTACAACTTTTTGTAAATAATATAATTTCAAAGCAATGTATAAATGGTATAAATAAGGAAGTTATAAAGTTAAATCATTGCAGTGATATTGATAAGAATATTATACTTAAAGTATTAACTAATTATTTAAATTTTTTAATAAAAATTGATACTGTATCTCAAACACAAAAATTAGATGATTTTATTTTATATTTATTTATGAAATATGATTTGTATGATTTAATAAATAATTTTACTTCTGGTTATACAAATAAAACAAAATATGCAACTTCTATATTACTTGAAACAGTATTTAATCAACTTTTATATGATATTAATAATATATGTGAATTAAATAATATATCAGGATGTAAAAATTTAGAAGATTATTTAACTGATTATCAAAAAGAATTAAAACAACAATTAAATCATAGAATACAATATGACGATGAATTAAAACATGAAGTAAATACTATATATAATAATGAAAATTTATATTATAAAAACACATATGCTCAATTTCAAAGAGATCTTATAAAAGACAAAAAGAAAGAACTTGATATAGATATTAGTGAATTAAAAAGAAAAGACAAAAATATAACAATAATGACTGACTCTATTAAATTATATCGTAAAAAAAATTCAAGAGACAATGTTCGTAAACAACTAAAAAAACGTTCATATAAACGTTAAATCACTCATAAAAACACTCCGAACACACCTCCGTATTTTTCATATTTATATGATCTTTACATAACAAAAACCACCTCAAACATTCTTTACAACATCTCATTTCACACGGTTCATCGTATCCCATCATAGCTTCGCAAATTCCATCGCAATAGTTGTAACTACAAATAGTAGTATGTTGTTCTATAAAATGTTTTTGGCAAACATTATATTTTTTATGATTTATACAAACATTAATATACTCATTACAAACATAACATTTTAACTTTTTAACAGCTCGTTGATTATTACAAATCATACAACTCATTTGTTTATAAACTTATTAAATTTCTTTTATAGTTTAATTAAAGATTTAATTAAACTATATAACAAAATGTCTCATTACGACACTTTAGGTGTTTCTAAAGACTCATCTCAAGACGATATCAAAAAAGCTTACAGAAAACTTGCCCTCCAACATCATCCTGATAAAGGCGGTAACGAAGAAACCTTTAAAAAAATATCAGAAGCTTATGATATCCTTTCTGATGAAGATAAAAGAAGACAATACGATACACCTTCAAATCCATTTACAAGTCAATTTCCTCAACACGGATTTAATCCTTTTGAAATGTTTTCAAATATGAATATCAATATTAATCCTTCAAATCCACAAGAAATAAAACTTGCTGATATTCAATTTTCTTTACCAATATCTTTAGAAGATTCTATTCGTGGTATTTCTCGTCATATTCCTATTACATATACTACAAAATGTGACTGTGTGTCATTTTGTAATAATTGTAATGGATATGGTAGTAAAATTGTTCAAGCAAGAGTTTCTATATTTGTAACTAATATTAAACAAGATTGTAATCATTGTAATGGAAGAGGAATTATAGGAAAATCAGATTGTAAAGATTGTGAAGCAACATTCTCAAAAGAAGTAACAGAAACATTAGATATTGTCATTCCTGCTGGTGTTCCAAATCATTGGACAATGAGAATACCAAAGAAAGGAACAGTTCCTATGAGAAGAAACGAAATACAAGGAGATTTAGTAGTGAATATAAATATAATGGAACATCCACAAATAAAAAAAGATGGAAATAATTTAATATATCATTATAATATAAAATTAAGAGATATATTAATAGGAGTTAATTTACATATTAATAAGTTTGGAGACAATCTTGTTGCAAATATTAATTCAAAACATTTAGAAAGTAAACAAATGATAATAAAAGGAAAAGGAATTACTTGGCAAAATAATACTGGAGATTTTATAGTTAAATTAAATATTGATTATAAATTAAAAGAATTAACAGAGGAAGAATTAAAGCTATTACAAGAGACTTTTGATAAAATAAGTTGGTAACTTTAAGGTTGGTAACTTTATTTTTTCTTTTTAGGAAAAGAACGATTAAATTCTTTCCATACTTTATTTCCTTCTTTAATACCTTTTGTAGGATGAGCATGAAAACGACTTCTTTGTTCCATTGTTAAACCAATTTGACGCATATGAGCAAATGTTATTTTTTTCTTTTTATAAAGATTTTTTAAACGTTTTATACTTTTTTTTGATTCATCTCTACTTCTAAAACGTAGTCCATGAACAGTGCCTTTAGGATTTTCATCTGTAAATAAGTCAGAATGATGCTCTGGTTTTTCGCCTTTATATTTACGAGGGACACGAGGCGTATATTTTTTACTTTTTTTAAGACGTTTAAGACGACGTTTAAAAAGAAGAGAATTTCCTGCCATTTATAATATTTATATATAAAAAATAATTTATATAAATATTTCTACAAACAAGTTATATCGTAACTTATAAAATTATTTAAAGATATTTTAAACATATATATAAATGTCACAAGAATGTATTTTTTCAAATGATAATAATGTCTTAATTTCATTAATAGATAATCCAAAATCATCTATATTTAGAACAAGAGACAATCACGAAGCATTATTTAGAAAAATTAATACATATTTAATTAATAATAATATTATAAAAAACAACATAATAGATTTAGGCTCTTGGATAGGTGATAACTCTATACCTTGGGCTAAAAATATAAACGGAATTGTTTACGCAATAGATCCTTCTAATTTTAACCTTGAATTTATAAGACAAACGTGTAACAAGAATAATATATCAAACATAATTACATTAAAATGTGCAATTAGTAATAAAGTAGAAGTAGTTTCTACTAATGACCATATAGACCATTGTTCATTTGTATATAATAATCCGAGTTCACAAGGAGTAAATAAATTTATTACTTATACATTAGATAGTTTATATGAACAAAAATTAATAGAAAATATAGGTTATATACATTTAGATGTTGAAGGTATGGAATATAAAGTATTACAAGGAGGAGAAAATATAATTAATAAATATAGACCAATTGTATCTTTTGAACAACATTTAGAACTTGACGATTATAATGTAATATTAAAATATTTTATTGATAAAAAATATAAAGTATTTTTAGTAGATGAAATTTTACTTGGATGTAGACTTGATTGTAGAAATTCTTTTGCATTTCCTGATGAAATATGTAGTTTAAAATTGATAAACAATATTAATACTTACATTGGAAGAAATATAATGATAAATAAAAATAACATATAAATTAAACTTTATATTATTTACAAATATAAATAATATAAAAAAGAGGTTACATATGACCATCTAATTCAACAAATTCATTACTACGTGGATAAGTAGCATTCATTCTATTATTGATAAAAGTACTTTGTAATTGTTGTAAATCATTTACATATTGATTACTATATTGGTCAATAGTAGTAACAGCTGGTATATTAACAATTTTATTCCATTCAGAACCGTCAGACCAAACAATTTTATTATCACCTACTAATCTTCCATTTAAACCATTACCATAAGTAATAAATCCTTTCATAGAAAGACCTCCTTTCATTTGAATGGTATCTGCAACATATTTATATCCAGATGAATAGAAGCGAAAACTTAGTTGATATGGATAATCGGTATTAACAAAAGGTTTTGGCGAATATAAAAAAATACCGTATACAGTTTCATTTGATGGACCAATCCAATAAGTGTTATCTAATTTTTGTGAAATTTGTTCTAATGATTGCATTCTTTTTAAAATAAACTAAATAAAATTCTTTTTTAATTTTTTTTCTTTTCATAATTTAAAATAATATAAAATATGCCATCTAAAAAATCTAATAAGAAGAAGTTGCCAACCGCTTTGAAACGTATGGCTGCTATTGCTAAGAAGTTATCCCGCTCTGGTAAATACAGAGGTAACCTTATGAAAGCAGCTGCTAAGGTTTATAGAAAGGAATATGGTAAGAAGAAGTCCTCCAGAAAGTCTAAGAGACATTCTAAGAGACATTCTAAGTCTCACTCCAAGAAGTCTAAGAGATCTAAGAAGTCTTCTAAGAAGTCTAAGAGATCTAAGCGTTCCAAGAAGTCTTCCAAGCGTTCTAAGCGTTCCAAGAAGTCTTCTAAGCGTTCTAAGCGTTCTAAGCGTTCCAAGAAGTCTTCTAAGAAGTCTAAGAAGTCTAAGAAGTCTAAGAAGTCTAAGAAGTCTTCTAAGAAGTCTAAGAGATCTAAGCGTTCTAAGAAGTCTAAGAAGTCTAAGAAGTCTAAGAAGTCTAAGAAGTCTAAGAAGTCCAAGAAGTCTAAGAAGTCTAAGAAGTCTAAGAAGTCTAAGCGTTCTAAGAAGTCTAAGAAGTCTAAGAAGTCTAAGAGATCCAAGAAGTCTAAGAAGTCTAAGAGATCCAAGAAGTCTAAGAAGCACTCTAAGAAGCACTCTAAGAAGCACTCTAAGAAGCACTCTAAGAAGCACTCCAAGAAGCACTCCAAGAAGCATTAAATTAAAATTTTTAGTGAATAATTTAAGTATTAATTATAATAGTTAAATTAAAAATAATTTAAATAATAGTTAAAAAAGTTTTTTTTATTTTTTTCTTTTAGATATAAATAAAAACATAATGGCTAGAAAATATTCTAAAAAGTCTATGAAAAAGCACTCAAAGAAGCACTCAAAGAAGTGTTTAAGAAAGTGTTCTAAGAAGTCTAAGAAGTCTAAAAAGTCTAAGAAGTCTAAGAGAAGATCTCTAGGTCGTGTTAAGAAGTCAGCTTCTAATCCATGTTCATTGAGAAACAAGAAGCAATGTGGAGGTGATCCAAATTGTCACTACGTTAAGAGACGTGGTTGTACTCGTAGAAGAGGAGCAGCAACTAAGGGACAAGTTTATGAAGGTCCAATGATGCCAGCTGATATGTACTAAATTGGTGTAAAATATATTAATTAATTATTTTGATTAATATATTAATAAAAATGTGTGAACAAGAATATATATTAGAAAACTATACATTAAAAGAAATTTATTCTCACGTATTTAATACCTACGAAGAGCTATGTTCTTATTTAACAATTATAAACGAAGACGATAAAGTACATATATTAGAATTTGCATCTGGAACTTTAACTTCTGGTGATAAAGTCAATGGAAGAAGATTTTGCGATAATATAGGAACCAATACAGGATATTTATATCATTCTCATCCAGTTTTTGCAAGGTCTTATCCAAGTGTAGAAGATATAATGAAATTAATAAAACATCCAAAAAGTTTTAAAGTTAGCATAATAGCTACAAGATGGGGTATTTATACTGTAAAAAATACAGACGTGTCTTTAGCTCAAAACAAAGTTATAAGTCAAAAAGTAAAAAATGAATATGAAGAAAAGATAGACAAAGCGACAAATAAGATTGGAATATTAGAAAATAAAAAAGGATTTGTATCAGATAAATATTTAACACCAGCAGATTTTAAAGGTGATTTTATGTCAAAATATTATAAAGTTAGATTAACAGACAAAGAAATTGAATATATCAGATTTCAACTTGAAAAAATTGAAAAACATACTTTAATGAAACTTAGTTTCTGTCCTTGGAGTGAATTGAGAGTTTAGTGAATAGTTTATCAATATTTGTTTTTTTTATAAAAACTTTATAATAATATCTGGTAGTTCCTTTTGGAGGTTGATAATTCATTTGTTTTTCTACAAATCCATATTTAACAATTAAATTCGTCATATTTTTCATACTATAATAATCATCTGTATAAGTATGTAAGAAGTCAAGATTTTCTATATCAGATGTAGACATTTCTCTTAAAGAATGGTCTAAGTCAATTAATGTTCTTGTGGCAATACTATCACAGTCGTGTTCTCTAATTAATAAAATACCATCTTCTTTTAAGACACGATTAATTTCTTTTAAAGTCATATCCATATGTTTAATATGATGAAATACTTGGAAAGCAGAAACTAAATTTAACGAATTATCTTCAAAAGGAAGAAGAGAAGTTGTAAGATATCGAAGAGTAACGTTTTTTGTATATTCTGAAATATTTTCAGTATTAAACCAAGATTTAATATCAGAAACAAAAACTTGTTCTTTATTTAATTTTAAATATTTAGCAATGGCTACCGTTAATTCTCCGTTAGCGCCACCAAAATCTAAATATTTAAATTCCGGAGTAATATCTAATAAATCAAAAAATCTAAATGAATTAAGGTCTTTGATACGTTGTGCGCCTCTATCGAAAGAAGTGTTTGGATTATATTGTTCGTGAATTGTTCTTAGTTTTCTATAGACAGAGACATCATTGCCAATAGTAGCGTCTTTTAATATGTCTTCGATAGTTTTGTAAGTATATTTTTTGTCTCTAGTCCAATAAAATATAATTTTTGCAATTAAATCTTGAAGATCTTTTTTCTTATTATATAAATTAATTAAAGCATAAAATTGAGTCAAAGTATATTGTGGATAATAAATAGAGGCTGATAAAGGTGCTACTTTTGGAATTTGTAAGTTATAATCTATATATTTATTGGCATTATTATTTTCTAAACCTTTAAGATAAATTTGGCCATAAGGACTGTATAACATTTGAATGCTAAAATAATAAGGTTGTAATATAATTTTTAATTTTCTTAATGATTGAGCATAATAAAACGAAGAGATATCTACTTTTGATGTTTTAACTCCAATAGATTTTAGAGTGATATAAAGACATTGTAAATAAAAGGCAGATAATCCAGATTTAATTATTTTATCATTTTTTTGAAAATCGTTTATTTCTGGATATTCTGAAGATATTATATTATATGGAAATTTATAATAATTTTTAATAGTAAACCTATCATATTCTTTTGTTTGTAATATATTTGTTAATTCTTTAATTAAAAGGTCATCGTATGTTTTATTTTCATTTGTAATTTTATAATTAGAATCACATAAATTAGCATATTCAAGTAATATTTGACTGTTAAAATCTCCTTCTATTTTTTTATATTTAATAAATTGATAAGGTTCAAATGTATTTTTTACAATATATTGGTCAATTGTATTATAATTTGACTTTATCATATATCCACAAGCATATTTAAGATATTCTATTAGAGGCATAAATTGGTCTAATACGATATTATTTTTAATAATATCAAAATCATCTTTTTCTAAAGCTATTTTCATTAAGTTTTTGAACGACTCGTTTGTTAATATATTTATAAAAAAGTCACCTTCTTCTTCGTTATGTTTGTATAACATAAATATTCCAAACATATAAATTAATCGGTCATTATAATTTGATAAATTATTATTCGTGTATACTACGTTATCAATGACAAAAGAAGGAGTTTCTTTAAAAGAAAATAATAAACGTTTTGAAAAAATAGTCATTACTTTTTCTAAGTCAATCGATTTCGTATCAAATCTTTTAGATTTATCAAGCATATATTGATTGACCATTTTATCATCAGTTATAAAATATTGAACTTTAGAAGGGTCAAATGAAACTTTATACAAATATTTAAAAGAATAACAAGTAAGTAAATAAGAAAGAAACATTGTTAAACTAAACGTTAACTCTTCTTCAAATTCAGGATATTCTTCGATGATTTTATTATTTTTTAATATAGAAGTTTTATAATATTCTTGAGAGAAAGTTCCAGTATGTCTTGAAACAGAGAGACAATAAGGAGTTTTATTAGAAAGAATATCTTGAATAATAGAACAAAGATTTTCTTTCTCGATAGGAATAACGTTTTTATAAGAAGTAAACTTATAATCTTTATATAAATTTAATATCGACATCTTATCAGATAATATTTGATATAATTACAATAAAATAATCAATTCATAAAATAATATTTTATAAAGTTAACTTTTTATAAAATATTTAACTATCAAGTATTTCTATCATTTCTTCAAAATTTGGAAAACACTTTTCAAAATTCTTTACTATGCCTCCAATCTCCTTACATATCTTACATCTTGAGGCTGAATGATTTTCAATCGACTTCATCTTATCTACTAAATCAATATAAATTGCACTGACATCGTCTCTTCTAAATATTCTTCCAATATATTGCATAAATTGTGATTTAACATCTCCTCCCGCAATTAACATATCAAGTTTTGGATGATCAAATCCAACTCCGCCTTTAGAGAACGTCGCGATTAATATTCTACAATCATAATTGCAAAATTTATCACTTCCCATAAATATATCAACGTCTTCTCCATACGCTTTTAAAATTTCTTTGAGAATAGTTGCATGTTCTTTTCTATTAACTAAAACAAGAATGTTTCGTTTTGAAAAATATCTACAAAGATTTACAATAAGTTGATTTCTATCTTTATCTTTTGATTGACTTTCTAAAACACTACCCCAATCAAGCATTCCCACGACATTTTGCTTAGCGTCTGGTTCAAATCCAGTTTTAATTTTATATACATTAAAAGATTTATTCATATTTTTTACAATCATATCAGGACCTACGTATAGTTCTAAAATTCTATCTAAACCATCTTGTCTAATCGGAGTAGCACTAAGACCAATAAGATATTTTGGAAAAAGATAATGGAGAGCTTTAGAAAATGTGGTTGTGCAAATAGTATGAATTTCATCTACAACAACAGTTCCAAATGGTAAAAAAAAGTTTCTATCTTTTTTTGGAACATTAATAACATTAGCAATCATAATATCAGCTTCTCTTGATTCTCCCTTTTTGCCAAGGATACAATAAGTTGTTTCTGGAAGATATTTTTTAATAGCTAAAATCCATTGTTCAAGAATGATACTACGATGACATAACACAACTGCTTTTAATTTCATTTTAGATAGAAGATAAAGAGTAAAAATAGTTTTTCCAAACCCTGTATGTAAAGATAAAATTACACTTTTACTTTTATTAATAGTATCAAGTGTTTCTTGTCTAATGTCTTTTTGACGTTGAAGAAGTTCACCGTTAAATTCGATATCAATTTTTTTATGTTCATATAAACTAAGTTTAGGAACTGTAGATTCAAGATGTTGAAAATAATAACTAAAAGGAATACAAGCTGCTTCTATATTATTTTGTCCAGATTTAAACGAAAATGCATCATAACATTCAATAACAATTTTTTTAGCAGGTAAATTAAAACCTTTGTAAACTTTGGTATCATTAGATACTGGTTTTACAAGAAGGTCAATGTTAAGTTGCTTTTTTTGATTAGTAGAAAGAGTTTTAATATCAACTAAGACACTCATTGTATAATAATATAATTATATTTATTATAAAAAATCATTTTAATTAATGTTTAAAAAACCAAATTACATTAAATAAATATTAATGAGGGATATTACGGAGTGTAGATTATGTAAAAGTTTAAATTTAAAAATAGTAATTGATTTAGGAAAACAAGTAATTACATCTCGTTTTCCATTATATGGAGATTTTTCAACTCCATCCACTGATATTTCTTTATGTTTTTGTAAAGACTGTGGTTTACTTCAATTATATCAAATTATTGATTCTTCAGAATTATATGAACACGAATATGGTTATCGTTCTGGATTAAATTTTACTATGAGAAATCATTTAAAACAATATAATGAAGAAATTTTATCAAAAGTATCTTTAAATAAAGATGATACTATCGTTGACATTGGTAGTAACGATGCAACTATGTTAAAATACTATTCTTCTGATTATAAAAGAATTGGAGTAGATCCTACTGGTAAACAATTTAGAAAATATTATGAGAATGTAGAATTAATTGATACTTATTTTACATTTGATAATTTTAACAAAGTTTATAAAAATTTAAAAGCAAAGATTGTTTCGTCTATTTGTATGTTTTATGATTTACCAGACCCAGTTCAATTTGCAAAAGATATTTATAATATTTTAGAAGATGATGGGATTTGGACTTGCGAACAAAGTTATTTACCATTTATGTTAAAGACAAGTAGTATTGACACTATTTGTCATGAACATATTGAATATTATGCATTACATCAAGTTAAGAATATTGCAGATAGAACAGGATTTAAGATTATTGATGTAAAGTTTAATGATAGCAATGGTGGAAGTTTTAGAATTTATTTTGCAAAACAATCATCAACCAAGTATGAAGAATGCACAGAACTAATTAATAAGATATTACAAGAAGAAATTGATATGAATATTATGAAAGAAGATACTTATATTACTTTTGAAAAACATTGTAGAAATCAGATTGGAAAATTAATCAATTTTTTACAAGAATTATCAATTAGTAATAAAAGAGTTCATATTTACGGAGCATCTACTAAGGGAAATTGTTTATTACAATTAGGAACTATTGATGAAAATTTAGTTGAATACGCGGTTGAAAGAAATTTAGATAAAGTTGGAAAGATGACATCAACTGGAGTTAAGATTATAAGTGAAGAAGAGATGAGAAAAAATCCACCAGATTATTTGTTAGTTTTACCTTGGCACTTTAAGAAAGAAATGATTGAAAGAGAAGATGAATATTTATCAAATGGAGGTCAGTTTATATTTCCATTACCAATATTTGAAATTGTAAGTAAAAAACCAAAATTATTATTAACAGGAGCGACTGGATTTATTGCTGGTTATTTTAAAGAACAATATTCTAATAAATATAATATTCATACTGTTTCGTGTGCTTTTAAAGAGATTTATACTGAATCTATATGTAACTATATAAAGCACATAAAACCAGATATTATTGTACATTTAGCAGGAATTTCAAGTTCAGTTTATGCATTTAATAATCCAATTAAAACTTTAGAAGCAAATGGTATGTTTGTAGCAAAGATTTGTGAAACAATTCATCAAAACAAATTAAATTGTAAATTATTTAATGCTTCAAGTTCAGAAATTTTCAAAGGACATAAGATAATGACTGTAGAAGATGATAATAAAAATTATAATCATTTACATCCATATTCTATAGCAAAGATTATGGGTCAACAGATAGTAGATTTTTATAGAGAAACCTATAATTTACCATTTTCAAATGGTATTTTATTTTCAGTAGTTTCGAAGAAGAAGGGACCAGAATTTTTATTAAGTAAAGTTGCAAAACACGCAAAAGAATGGAATAAAGATAGTTCTCCATTACAAGTAGGAAGTTTAAATTCATTTAGACAATTAATTCATCCGTTAGATGTTGCAGATGCCATTGATATTATTATTAGTCAACCTGTTGGTAATAATTATGTAATTACTAATACAGAAAGTTCAATGAGTATGTTAAGTATGGTTTGTAATATTTATAAGATGAAGGGATTTGAACCAATTGTTTGTGATAATTTAATAATTGATAAAATTTCAAATTTAGTATTAGTTCATATAGGAGAAAGTAAAGATGGATTAGATAAAGATCTGATTAATATTGAAGGAAAATCATCCAGATTAATATCTTTAGGATGGTTACCAAAAAAGTTAATAAATGATATAATAGAAGAATTAGTAATTTAAATATTTAATTTGTTTCAAATTAAATATGTTAGTAGAGGTGTCAGTAGGAGAAGCAATCGATAAATTAAATATTTTAGAAATTAAACAAAGCAAAATTCAAGATAAAAATAAATTAATAGAAATTGAAAAAGAAATAAATGAGTTGAAAGAATGTGTTATAATAAAGAATAAAAATTTATATTATTATAATTTATTAAATTATGTGAATACAACTATTTGGAATTTAACAGACTTTATTAAAACTTTACCTATAACTCATCTTAATTTTGCAAATATATCTCATAAAATATTTGAATACAATCAAAAAAGATTTAGATTAAAGTCTATATTTAATGAAAGAAATAATTCTTTAATAAAAGAACAAAAAAGTTATTCTCAAAATCATTGTAAAATAATTATAAATTCATTAGAACAAATTCATACTAAATTTGCTGAAATATATTATTTATCATTAGATTATGATACTATATCATTCTCACTTTACAATGATTTAATAAAAAATACTTTTAAAACTTCAAATTTTTTATATAATGATAATTTAATAAACTATAAAGAAGTCAATATAAATGATATTATATTAACAAATGAAGAAAGAAATATTTTTGAATTACATGTAATTAATTATATAAGCGGAGGTATGTTAGGAGATTTTATACATCAGTTATCAATAATAAAAGAAATATATTTAATATCAGGTAGAAAAGGAATATTATATATAACTGATAAAATAGGCGATCATTTTTCAAATGGACTTGAAAATACTTATAAAGATATATATGATGTTGTAATAAGACAAGATTACATTAAAGATTTTAAAATATATAAAGGAGAAGTAGTTGATATTAATTTAAGTTCTTGGAGAGAACATCCAAGATTATATAATGATACTTTTTATAATATTTTTAAAGACATGTATAATGTTGATTGGGCAAGCCATCCTTGGTTAAGTAATATAAAAAAAGTGGATAAATTGAGCAATAAGATATTAATACATAGTGGAAGTAGATTTTTCAAAACTCTTAATATAGAAAAATTATTATCGATGTTTGGTCACGACCTTATTTTTATATCATTTAATGAAAATGATTATATTAATTTTATTAATCATACTAATGTATGTTTACCATTTTATAAAGTAGACAGTTTTGAAGAAATATGTGTTGCAATTAACTCTTGTAAATTATTTATAGGAGGATTATCGTCACCTTTAACAATAGCACATGCATTATTTAAAGAAAGAATTGTTGCATTTCCAGATTATAGTTTAGGGGGTGATAATGGTCATATTAGTAATTTACATCATATATGGCCAAATATTCATTATTCTTTAGAAGAATATGAGAATAAAGATGTTAAATAAAGGATAAATAAATTTACATAGAAAAAGAATTTTGAAAGTAATTTTTCTTTTTATTTTTATTTTTTTTCTTTATAATAATTAAAAACTATGTCATTCTATCAATCTAATAACGCAAATATTATCAGATTCGCAATCAACAATCCTGCAAAGAAAATTGTTGCACCTTTCGCTAACATCAAGAGAATCGCTTCTGTTTCTTTTGTTGGATCTGGTTATAGTGGTTACTTCACTGGAACTTCTGCTGGAACTTTAAATAACAGCTTTTTATTAACTCCTGAACAAATTCAAAATGGTGCTTTAATTATTAACCCAGTTATTAATACTGGAGCTAATTATACTTTACCATCTGCATATTCTTTACAAGAATTCCTTGGCGGTCGTGGTGCTTTTAATATGATTTCTCAAAATACTGGTGCTAATGACTTTTTTGTTTTAAATGTTTATAACATTGCTACTGTTACTGGTGTTATTCATTCTTTTACTGATGGAACTAATCAAAAGACTATTACTCAAGCAGCTATTGCTAATGATGCTGTATTAACTCCAGTTTTAATTGAATTTACTGGTGTTAATAGTTCATATGCATCTGTTAATAATGCTCCTAATTATGTTGGTTATACCATTTATTAAAATTATTAATAAAAGTTTTACAATAAATTTTTAATTATTATTTTTTTCTTTATAATAATTAAAAACTATGTCATTCTATCAAACTACTAACGCTTCAATTGTAAGATTTCGTACTGTCCCAAGAAAGACCGTCGCTCCATTTGACGCATTGCAACGCGTTGTTCAAGTTCAATTAGTTACTGGTTATACAGATGGTGCTGCAGCTATTCTTGCTCCATTAACTCCTGAACAACTTCAAAATGGTGTTGTTATTATTAGTCCTACTGCTGCTTCTGTAGATACTTTTGCTCTTCCATCTGCTTATGCTTTACAGCAATATTTTGGAGGTCGTTTTGCTTTTAATATGGCTGCTAATCAAGTTAATGTTGGTGCTGGAGCTAATCAATTAAATGGAAATAATGATTTCTTTTTAATTAACTTTTATAATCTTTCTCAAACTGCAGGTGTTTTAGTAAATTCTGATAATACTCAAACTAAACCTATTACTGCTGCTACTATCCCAAATGATGCAGTTATGACTCCTGTTTTATTAAGATTTAGCGGTGTTAACAGTCCTTTGGCAACTATTAATGGAGTTGCTAATGCAGTTACTTATACTCTTTATTAAAAATCTAAATTTAACTTTATTAATATTCACAAACATTAATAAAGAATAAAAAAAATGTCATTTGAAAAAAAATATTAAAGTAAAATTAATTATTATTTATTTTTTTCTTTATAATAATTAAAAACTATGTCATTCTATCAAACTAACAATTCATCTATTGTAAGATTTACTGTTCGTGATCCTGCAAGACAAATAATTGCTCCTTTCCAAACTCTTCAAAGAGTTGCTCAAATTCAAAAGATTGGTGCTGGTACTGGAGCTCACTTTACTGGAACTTGTGCTGGAACTACTAATAACAGCTTTTTATTAACTCCTGAACAAATTCAAAATGGTGCTTTAATTATTAACCCAACTGGTGCTGCTTCTGGTGTTAATCCATTTTCTACCTATACTTTACCATCTGCTTATTCTTTACAAGAATTCCTTGGTGGTCGTGGTGCTTTTAATATGGCTGCTAACTTAGTTAACGTTAGCGCTGGAGCTAATCAAATGACTGGTCCTAATGACTATTTCATTTTAGATGTTTATAATTTAGCAACTAATACTGGTGTTTTCAAAGCATTTAATAATGGTTCTGAAAAAGTTATTCAACCAGCAGTTGCAGGAGTAGGTAATACTGATGCAGCTGTTACTCCAGTTTTAATCCAATTTTCTGGTGTTTATAGTCCATATGCAAGTGTTAATGGTGTTCAAAATACTGTTGCTTATACTCTTTATTAAATACTTTAATTTTTATTTTTATTATAAAACTAAAAATTACATTTAAATTTTTGGACAATAATTATAATCAAGAGGCTTTTTAGAGTCAAAATATCCCATTCTTTCAGCTTTATCCAATAATTGTTTAAAATTATTTTTGAATTCGTCACCTTTATGTTCCATGTCAACACTTTCACTAAAAGCGTGAGCAAGTTCATGTAAAGCAACATACATTAACATATTATAATCGTAATATTTTCCGTCTTTGTCTTTGATGCATAAATAAACCATTTTTTTGTCTTCAGTAAAGCTTTCATTAGAAGCATTAAAAACTAATTCTTTAGATCTTGGATCAATATTTATCAAGTCTTCTCTTAGTTTAGAAATAAATGGATCATCGTAAGAATATACTCTATTAACACAGAGGGTAACTAAGACAATTAATAAAAAAGCAAATATTAAAATAAAATGGTCTGAATTTAAATAAGTCATTTATAATTAATTAAATAATTTTTTTTCTTTTTTTTCTCTTATTTATCATAAATGAGTCAAAATATTTTACCACTTGGTCTTGCTTTATTGGCAGGTTCGTTTTTATTATTTAACAACTCTAATTCAAAAAGAGAAGGTTTTAGAGCAGATGATATGATTCCAACCGGTGGTCCAGCAAGCGCTAATACTGTTCTTAATGGACAACAAGGTATTATGGCTGGTCCTAGTAATTTTCCTTCTATTCCTTCTGTAAGAAGTGATGTAAATGGAACTATTCAAGCTGCAATGAGAGCTACTGCTCCAGGACAAATGTCTGCTTCTGGTGCATCTTTTACTAATGGAAGTGGTTCTCCTGTTGATTATAAGTCTATTGGTTCTTATAGCCAAAATACTTTATTAAGAAATAATTTATTAACTTCTGAACAAGTTGCTAAAGCTCTTAAAGATGTTTATGGAGGTAAAACTCCAGAATTACAATCTGCACAAGATTTATTACCTATTCCTGATATGAAATATTCTTCAACTATTGACCCAACTAACCCACAAAACTTTATTTATGATAGAACTCTTTTCGCTCGTTTAAAGAGACGTTATGGTAATGGTGTTGACTTTATTCGTGGTGATATTGATATTAAGCCTGAATATAGAGGATGGTTTGATATTAGACCACCAGCAGATAATGATTTGGTCCAAGGTTATTTCGACAAATATATCGATATCGAACAACAAACCGCAATTCAAGATTCTATCTTCACCAGAAATACTCCTATCTCTGCTATCGAAGAAGGAAAAGTCAATCCTTGGGGAAAGACTTACTTACTTCCTGGAGTCGACAATCAAACTTCTTCTCGTTTTGGAGGTTTATAAATTTATTTCACAATTTAAATTTAATAAAAAAATTTAAATTGTTTATTCTTGATCTTCTTCCATCATTAATATTTCTTTTTCTTCAGTTTCATCATCATCTGTATCAGTATCCGTTTCTTCTTCTTCTAATTTTGGTTCTTCAGGCTCTGTTGGTTCATATGATCTTTTCTTTGAATGTTTTTTATCATGTTTTTTAGAAGAATGTTTTTTACCACCACGTTTACTGCTTCTTTTTTTTCCTCTTGACTTTCTATCTTTTATCTTTTTTTCTTCTCTTGAACGAGATTTACTCTTTGACTTGCTCTTTGATTTAGTTTTAGTCTTCTTTACTTTCTTTGATTGTTTTTTGTCGCTTCTTTTCTTATCCTTTGACTTACTCTTTGACTTAGTTTTATTCTTTTTTACTTTCTTTGATTTTTTGCCGCTTCTTTTCTTATCCTTTGACTTACTCTTTGACTTAGTTTTATTCTTTTTTACTTTCTTTGATTTTTTGCCGCTTCTTTTCTTATCCTTGGACTTACTCTTTGACTTAGTCTTTTGTTTTTTAACTGATTTTTTACCACTTCTTTTCTTCATTTTAGGAGATTTCTTAGGAGACTTAACTGGAGAACGTTTACAAACTCCACCTTTACAAACAACTTTTGATGCCTTTTCAGAAGCATCTAATTGCCATCTACAGACACCAGTGCTATCTATAACAGAATTATATAATTTACCATCATTTCCTCTTCTTCTTTCACCGCAACATTTATTAGCAGGAAATGGAGGAGAGTTACGGTCAGAATATTTTTTAGTATTTTGTTTTACACAACCAGACATTATTTTATTAATATGTATAATAAAATAATTTAATTATTTTTTTATTTAACATCCCAATACCTTTTGAGCATTATACCAACGATTTAATCTATCATCTAATCCATTATATCCACCATTAATTGCTTTAGTTAACTTCTTAAAATTATCTGTAGTTCCGTCACAAAATCTATTTAAATTATTTACAGTCCAATACCAAACTGCCGAATTAAAACCGTGACTTGGTACAACTAATAATTCAGGATTGGCAATAAAATCATCCTTAAAATAATCACTAACACGTCTATAATTAGACCTTCCAGTAACTTGAATTGCACCTCTACCCTTATATCTTACACCATCTCCTTCTTGACAGTTTCCTAAATCCTTACATCTACCTTCATACGCACTACCAGAAGCTAATTCTTCAAACAACATCAAATCAGCAGATTCGTGACCAACTTGTGCTGCAAATGCTGAAATAATTTCACATCTAAATCTTGGAAGAGAATTAGTTAAAATTAATCCAACTGCCCTATTAAACCAAGGATATAATACAGTAGCACGACCTGCACTTACTGATTTAAATAAACTTCTAAATTGGTCATAAGTAACATAAGCAGTAGGTATACTAGGAACAGGATTAGGATCATTTACACAACATTTAGAAAGTCCTGAACATAATCCATTATAAATGCCACCTTGACACATTGAAGTAAAAACACAATTTCCATTAAAATTATTAATCTTAGTTTGACAAGCAGACACCCCTAAATTAGTTGCATTTAAACCAGTAGCTTGAGTTAATGCTAAAAAAAATAATAAAGCACATACAACCTTCATTTTTTGTTATATATAAAATTTATTTGTTTAAATTATTTTAAAATTTAGACAAGTTTACTTTGATTGGCAACCTCTACCTTTTACTTTTTTATATCCAGGAGGACATCTGATATTACCTCTTGAAGAACCTTTCTTTGATTTCTTACCAGATTTCTTTGAAGAACGTTTACCACTTCTTTTTTTAGATTGTTTGCTTACACGTTTACCAGAACGTTTACTAGAACGTTTGCTAGAACGTTTACCAGAACGTTTGCTAGGCTTTACACATCCAGTATGATGACCTTTAGCACGAGAGCGACGAAAACCAGGTGGACATTTGATATTAGACATTTTAATTATATAATAATAAAAAAAATTATTATATAAAATTTAACTTAACTTTTTAATACATCATTTCAAAATCTTCATCATCCTGTATACATAATTCATTTTTTAATATATTATTATTTGCTGTATTTAATCTACTAGGACCCCAAGGATCTAATAAAATGCGCATAATATCACTTGTTTTTACAGATTTTTTATCAATTGTGTTAGATTGTTCTTTGGTATATTTAGATAATAATTTTTGTTCTTTATTTGATAAAAAGATATCTCCAGTTTTGTCTTCTTTTGTATATAAATGAACAATACCAGTACCTGTGCGAATTTGTTTTCCAACACAAACAGAAGCAGAAGCACCTATTAAATGGTCTTTTTCTCCAGCAATAGCAGCTTGAATAACATTATCAAAAGGTTGTTCAAAACATATTTTAGCGAGAGGTCCTACTTGTTTTCTGTCGATACCATAACGAGATACAGATGTAATTTTTCCATTTGTAGTCATACTTGCAGTTAAAAGGTCTAAATGACGTTTATTAAGATTAGGAAGATTAATAAAAAATTCTTCTTCTAAAAAGTTTTTAGCAGCATCAATACCAAATACTTCATAAACGTCCCATATATTATTACTTTTACATTTATAAGGAACAACCATAGGATGATTAATAATTTCTCTATAATTACAACCTTTAGTAGTGATAGACCATTCTCCATTTTTTTCTTCTGTAAAATAACATTCTTCAATACCAAATAATCCAGAAACTGGACATTCGTATATTAAGGGAATGACAACGTCTTTAATAAAAAAATAAACTTTATTTTCATCATTAATAAAAAATGTAAATCCACTTTGAAGGTCATCTGTATTTTTTGCTTGTTTTTTTTTAATAATATTAATCGGATTATCAATATTACTGGTTACCCAAATATCAATAATACCAGTAGTATCAGGATAAAAGACGATAGATACTGTGTCATTAATACAATTTTTAGAGTTACCAGAAAGAGATAATTTAATACAACTGGCAATATAAGATAATGATTTTTTAATTCTAAATACATGTTCTAATGAAAGAGTAAGTCTAATTCTCCAATCATATTGAATGAAAGTATCATCATAAAAAGTTTTAAAAAAGTTATGATATTTATTTTCAAAGTCGGTGGCAGGAGGACGATATTCGATTTTAATTTCTTTTAATAAAGATTTAATATTATAATAAGTAAATTCTTTGTCACAAATTTCTTTAATAAAATATAGGTTTTTAAGGTCTCCAATTTCTGGTTTTAAATAAATTAAACAACTTGGAGTTTTTACTATTTTACTTACATTTAATAATTCTTTTAAACGAGGAACACCTGTTGTTAAAGCAACTTTACCTATACCTGCTGAATGAAAACTATTTAAAGATGCTTGAGTATTTTGTTCACCTATAGAAGAAGCAGCAATACATCCAACATTTTCTCCAGGATGTAAAAATGAAGAATCATAAGAAAATTTAATTTGTTCTTTTAATAAAGGAATAATTTCTGGATAAACCTCTACTTTTACAAGTTGTTTTTTAATATTTGAAATAACATTATAAGTAAGAGCTTCAGCTATTTCTTCGTCAATTTTATTATTAGATGAAATGACTGAGCAGATATCATTGATTTCTTCTGAAGTTAATTTACGTTTTAACATTTGAATAATTTTAAGATGTTATACCTTGAAATTATAAAATATAAATCATTTTATTTTTTATATATTTAAAAACTCAATGTTAATTTTTTAAATGGACACTAATCTTAATCATTCTCAATTTTTACAAACAAAAAAAGAAGTTTGTGAACTATTAAATAGCACAAAGAACTTAAACAGTGCAAAACGGAAAATGGAAGCATTATCTAAAAAATTAAATTATATTCAACTTTTTTCAAAACAAGGTGTGCAAGGTCTTGCTGGACATTTAGAAATAAAAAAGAACAAAATTCCTTTTGTATTTAAAGTTAGCGTAGAATTAGACAAAAGCATAGAACATGAAAATAGTGTATTAGAATCATTAAATACTATAAAACCATTTTGTCCTAATTTTATTGGAGTTTATAATATGCAGGAATTACCTGTTAGTAGAATGTTTATTTTAGAAAATAAAGAGGATAGCGAATACGAAGACGAAAGTGAAGACGAAAGTGAAGACGAAAGTGAAGACGAAAGCGAAGACGAAAGTGAAGACGAAAGTGAAGACGAAAGCGAAGATAAAGATGAAAGTTCATCGAGTGAAGATGAGATTGATTTAGAAAATTTAAATTTATTTACATTTGATAACGAGTATAGCTTGAATAATGTATTATTTTTAGAATATATTAGTAATATGAGTTTAAAACATGTTATGAAATATTCAGATAAACATATTTTATATTCTCAGATTTTATCTTTATTATGTGGGTTGTATATTGCGCAAAAACATCTTCGTTTTACTCATTATGATTTACATATTGATAATGTTATGTTACGTAGTATAGAAGAAAATGCTGTATTTGTTTATAATTTAGGTAATGAAGCATTTATTGTTCCTACTTTTGGAGTATATCCTGTAGTGATTGATATGGGTAATAGTTATTGTCAACATTTAGAAGAACAAAGTATGAAATCAAGTCCAAGTCATTATGATAAAGGATTACAGCCAACATTTTATGATAATTTTAATGACATTCATCATTTTTTGTTAAGTTTATTTTATGAAATTGAAAAAGATAATGAAGAATATTATTTTTTAAGCACAAGATTAATGTGGCATTTTAGACATTTACCATTATTAAGAAAGAAAGGATGGAAGATGTTACCTGTTGATGTAATTAGAAATGTAAGAAAGTATATTAAACAACTTTGTCCAGAATTATATAAATTATCAAGTTATCATGATATGGATAAAGATTTTATTGAAGTATTATCTTACGGTATTAAATTGCCGTGGAAGGAAGAATTAGATGAGGATATTTATAAAGAATTTAAAAATGAGAATATAGAAGATACAATAGTAGATGGATTAAAAAAATATTTTGTTGAATTTTTTAGCGAGTTTCAAAAGTTTGATGAGATAGAAGATTTTGAAGATCCATATGATTTATTATTTGTATTAAAAGAGATAGTAGATTTAGTATATTTACATTCTAAAAGTATAACAAAGAATGTTGATAAATTTTTAGTAAAACGTTTAGTAAATGAATTAAAGGCGAGATTATTATGTTGTTTACAAGATATTCCAGAAGATATTGATTTTGGAAAATTATTTTATAATTGTAAGATATCAATAAGTTTAATTCGTACGATGTATTATAGGGAAGTGAAGCCAAATATTGAAAAAATTAATGATTGTTATTCAAATATGGAAATAAAGAGTATAATTGATATTATTAAATTAATCAAGAGAAATACGTCTGTAAGATATGTATATAATAGACATACTATATTATATATTTGGGATAGTGTGAATAAATGTTCAAAGAAATTGATGCTAAATAGCTTAATGAAAAATGAAGAAGTAGAACGATTAAATAATGATCATCCAACTTTATCTGAATATAAGATATTAAAATTATTAAAAATGAAAAAGTAAATGTTGAAAATAAAAGTTTTTTTTATATAGTTATATATAAAAAAAGATGAGTTGTATATTAAACGGAAGATGTTGTGAAGAAAAAACAGACACTCCTTGGTTTGAAGATTTTACAAAATTATTTTGTTCATTATCGCCAATCCCCCATGGAAGTTTAACATCGGGAGAAAGAATAAATTCAATAACAAGAATGACTTTATATATATTTTTGTTAATGTTGTCCTCAAATTATAAGTTTAAATTTCAATTTTTGACATTAAGTTTAATATTTATTTTCTTACTTAATAAATTAGCAAAAGAAAAGAAAATGACAGAAAATTATGCATTTTTATCTCCTCCTAATAATAATAATATGAATTATCAAACGCTTTCTGAAAACGGAATTCACGCAAGACATAGCAATTTAGTTCTTACTAACCAACCTCAACTTGCATCTTATACTGATTATAAAGGTAGTGCAATACAGTCTTTCTTAGATGAGAATGGAAACTTACTTTCTCAACCAGTTATTGAAGAAAGATTGAAATATCAACAATTAGAGCAAAATATGCCAATGTTTTCTAACAATAATTCAAATAATTATAAAGGAGATACATCATTAGCATTAAAAACTGATAAATTTAATTTTGAAGGTGGACAACGAGTAAATAATGCAGGAATTCAATTTTATTCTCTTAATCAAGGTGTTAATCGTAGAACTATGGTAGAACCTATTATTACTCCTAGAGCATATGATTTAGAATATTGGGGTAAAACTTCTACCAATATTGATAGAATTAATAGACGTAATTATACTGATATTACTGAAGACGAATTATTTAGACAAGGTGGACCAGTTGGTGGTCTTGGTGTTGAACAACAATATGTACCAAGAGTTAGAGGAGCAGTAGAACCAATGAATTCAGTAGGAGACCAATCATATGATGGTTATTATGGTTCTAATGAGTTTTATTATGGAACAGATGATAAAAGAGATTATGATAATAATATTGCTCCAATATATTCACCACAATTAAATAAAGATGCAACAATTAAACCAATTTACAATCCTGGGAATGTTTCAAAACTTGAAGAAATTACCAGAGATTCAAATTATTTATTTAATAAAAATAATAAAAAAAATAATATCCATAATATAGATAAAGAAGAAATGATGAACACATTTAATACAAATCAATATAATGATTTGACTGCAAAAGCAACATCTAACAATAATGTTCCTGCTAATATTTTAATGATCGAAAAAGATCCAGCTTATGAAAATTGGTATGGCAAAAAACGTGCTCCAGAAAAACCTAAAGGTATCAGAGAAGGATTTGATTTTATGCCTGCTGATTCTGCTGATAAAGTAGCTCAAACATTTGGTTCTCTTGGTAAAACTACTCCTGTTGGTAAAGATTATAAATTACTTTCAAGAGTTCCTGAAGGTACTGTTTTACCAAAAGTTACTCCTGTAACTGAACAAATGTTAAATGCAAGTCCTACTTACGTTTATAATGACCAATTTTTCAATGAACCTTCTAAACGTATGTTTTTACAAGATATTCAACCTAAAATTTATTCTTGGGCCGTTGAACAAACTCCTATTAACTCTAATATTGGTATTTCTTATAATCCTCAACTTCCTCCTAGAGTTTTAGACCAAGTTTATAGCAGAGAAGGTCAACAAGGTGCTTATCCATTATATTCCAGAATTGACCCTCAACTTGTTAGAACTGATGGTACTGCTGGAGAACTTGCTAATAATCCTACAAGAACTAATTGGTCTGCTGAATACAGTAACTGGGTCCCTCCACCAGGAACTATTAATTTTGAAAATATTTATGATCCTCGTTTTACTTCATATGGTGATCCATACAGAAGTTATTCTGATATTAATTTAGGTCAAGTTCAATATTATTATTCTGATGTTGATGCTTATACTATGCCTAACTTTATATCAAGAAGTAATGTTGATTTTATGGAATATAGAACTCCTCAAAATCAAGTATGGCCTGAATATGAACGTACTGCATCTGCTGACCAAGTTAAACCTTTTGTTGAAAGTCAATATGCTGCTGATAACTTATTTTTTAGAGAAGATTTAATGGAACATCAGATGAGCAAACGTAATCGCGAAATGTGGCAACTTAGACAGGCTCCATTGACCCGAGCTGCTCATAGTAATATGCCATTTGGACCTAGTTAAATTTTTAAAATTTTTATTAATATTATTAATAAAAATTAACTTTCTCATTCACAATGATGCTGGATGAATAATTGCAGGATCATATTTGATTTGTGGTTTATTAAATGTTTTATAAATTAAATATATTAACATTAATATCAATAAATTTTCTATAACATTCATTTTTATTTATATCAAAATATTTTTTTATATTATTAAAATATCTTGTTCACTAATATCTTCTTTATCATACATTATATGCTCATAAAAACTTATCAAATATTGATCATTTGTATTTCTTATTATCTTATCTAAATGCTCACAAAAATCATCTGATATCACATTTGACCTATTCTCTTCCGTAGATAATTCATTTAACTTTTCTACTGTCTTTGTCTTAAAAACTATATTCTTCACATTATCTAACTCGGATAACTCTTTAAATATCGCTGACTTTTTTAATGCCTTAAATTCTTCTATTGCATCTCCTTTCAATGCTATCTTATACTCTATATCAGATTTTAACATCTCTTTTACTTCTTCTATATTATTTATATCTACATATAAAATCTTCTTTCGTTTTATCTGTAAATATACATCTTCAAAGTTTATTTCATTATTTTCTATACTTATTAAACAAAGACTTTTATCACTTCCTTCTCCATATGAATGTTGTAAACTACTTCCTGTATAGTATAAATTCTTTTTTACTCGTTGTTTATCGTGAATATGTCCACTTATTAACATCGGATATTCTTCTTCCCATTCTTCAACATCTTGTGCTACAATTGCTCCCATCTTTGCTCCATTTAATGTTTGATGTCCAAAAATTATTTTGCTCTGTTTCCAATCTGATATTAAATCAAGTGCTTCAATAAATCTTCCTTCAGGTACGTAAGGACATAATGTTATAAAAATATCATTTGAGACATTAAATTTTGTAGGATAATCTACAACAGTAATTGTTCCCCATTCTTTTAAAATGTTAAGCCAATGATTTTTTGTTAAAAAGATAGAATTAGAAGTAGCATCGTGATTTCCAACAAGAACAAAAGAATTTCTTTCTAACGCTACTAACATTTTAAAAAAATCAACAGCAGCATTTAAAGCATCAGTATGAAGTTTTTCGTGAGTGTGTAAAATATCACCAAGAACAATAATAGTGTCAATGTCAAGATTCTTTTCAAGATATTGTTTAAGTTCTTCAGTAAAATCTTTAGTTTCTTGAATATTATCAGTTCTAAAGTGAGGGTCTCCGATTGCTAACAGTTTCATTTTATAATTATATTAATAAATTATAATTATAAAATCATTTTAACAAATTAAAATTTATAATGTCTTCTTACTTTTTGTTTATATAATCTATACTTAAGTCTTAAAGATGGCATTGGTTCAAAATTTCTTGATTCTTCTTGATATTTATCACTTAAAATCTTAAAAATTTCAGTATATTTAGCAATTTCTTCAGGAGAACTTTGATGTTTATCAGGATGAACTTGTAGAGATGCTCTTCTAAATAATGAAATTAAAGTTCTCTTATTCATATCACGTCCTTCTGCAAATGCACCACTACCTAAAATATCTCTACTCATTTGAACAAATGTCATTGGTCTATATTTGGCTTGCTGTTCTTCTGCAATTCTATCAAATACTACTGACCGTTCTCTTTCTTCTTCTTCCATTCTATCTCTCTCTGCTTTTGCTGCTGCTCTTGCTTCATCTTCTGCTTCCTTTGCTTCAGCACCTAATTCTTCAGCTCTTTCTGCTATACCTGCTGCTTCTGCTTTTGCTTCTTCTGCTTTTTCTTCTGCTTGTGCTGCAATACCTGCTGCCTCTTGTGCAATTCCTGCTGCTTGTCTTGCTTCTTGAGCTGCTTGTGCTGCTTCAGCTTGAGGAATATAACCTAAACCTGCTCTTTCAGAGGCCTCTTCTGCTCTTTCAGCTGCTGCTTCAGCTGCTTGTTCTGCCTTTTGAGCATCAGCTGCTGCATCAGCTGCTAAACCTTCAGCTTTGTCTGCTTTCTTTTCTGCTTTAATGGCTTCTTCTTCAGCAACTTTTGCTTGTTGATGTGCTTCTTCCGCTGCTTTTGCAACTTCACAATAAAATCTTTTTGATTTCTTTCCAGACTTAGTCTTGTAATAAACTCTTCTTGAACCTTTTGGACAAGATTTTCTACAAGATTTCTTGTTTTTCTTATAACCAGTAACAGAACATCTAGACCCAGCTTTCTTAGAACATCTCTTCTTAGAACCCTTTCTCTTAATTCTAGAACCTTTTGGGCAAGATTTTCTACATTGTTTAGAACGTTTAGTGCGACCTAAACTACACTTTCTACCCTTTGATTTTTTCTTATAACTTGGCATTATGTTTTAAATATAAGTTTAGAAAAAAAATAATTTAATAACTTATTTTATTAAATTATTTTATAGTTAACTTTTACAAATTAATATATTTTATTCTTGTAAATCATCTTTATAAATACAAGAGACAATCTTCTCTTTATCATCTGTAGTAACTTTGTTACCGTGTCCTGTAACTCTCTTTCTATTCATATAAGAAGTATATAAATATAATACTCTTGCGGGCGGTAACGACTGAACATAGTTATTAACTTTGTCTTGTGTAACAATATCTTGTTTTTCACTACTAATAAAATTTTCATGAAGTTCTTTCATAATATAGAATTGTTCTTGAGGGGCAATCGCAACTTGCTTTCTAACATATCTATTTCTATATTTTCTATAAATATTAACACAAATATCTTGAATAACTTGATGAAAATTAACAAAGTCATCTCTCTTTTCTGGATAAAGATTAAAAAAATATTCTACATTCTTAGTCTCTCCTCCTTGCTGAAGTTCAATATATCTATATAAAATATTTGGTTGATTTCCTCTCAATAAAGCATAAAATATATAATCATCCTTAATTACTTTTACAGACTCTAAAGTCTTTGTATTAATAAACATAAGACCTTGAGAAGTAGTAATATCAACTTTTGATATTAATTCATTCACATTTTCTAAAGTCATTTGATTATCATTAGTAATTATTTTTTCATGATAATTTGAAAACTCATTAGTATTATCAATTTTATTTATTCTTACAATAAATTGTAATTCTGGCTTTTCTCCAGCCACACAAACAATTCTATTACTAATATAATTCTTTAATAAATAAACATAGACATAATCTTTATTATTATAAAAATCACAATCAAAACTTTTATTATCACTAAACTTTAAAAAAGCATCAACAAATAACTCTCCAAAACTCTTTTCGCATCCCCACTTACTGGTATGAGCATCAATCTTCTTATGAGTTGATACATACCAATTATTATTATGATAAAATCTACGAATAAGACATCCTTCAAAAGCAGGCATCATAATAACGTCAGAATTTGATAACATTGGTTCTAAATATGTTTTTAAGTTTTCAGTATCGTTTGCTCCAAATTCAGGAGTAAACCCAAAAGTTTTACAAACAATATTATCAGTATCATCTTCCTTAATAATACCACGATATTGTTTAATATCATTTGGACTTAAAACATTAACTTCATCATAATGATAACAAGTTAAGCCATCAAGTTTATCAACAGCAATAATTTTAGAGTCAAGGATTACGTTATTAGTTTCAGAAGACATTTATAACAGATTTCTACAGGTTATATATAAATTATAATTCTTTAAACTTATAATTTATTCTTCAATTCAGGTTTGATAAAATATAATTGAAAATTTTCATAACATTTTCTGGAGAATATGTTTTATATCCATTTTGGGTCATATCAACGTTAGGTGGATTATTAAAAATATTAATTAAATCTTCTTTAGTTTCATATAAAATAGCTTTATCTCCAAGCATATCTATATGAGCTCTGTTACCTCCTTTTGCATAAGTAATAACAGGTTTATTTTTTACAGCAAATTCTCCACAACATAATCCAAAAGTTTCACCCAGATTTTGGACATGAATCATATAATTACAAGTATTAATAAATTTTGATTTTGTTTCTAAACAAGTTGTGCAAGGAATATATAAAATATTATGAAAATCTTCTTCGTGAAATTTAATAGTATTCATAAATAAAAAATAGATATTAGGATTATTTTTTGCAACTTCTATAATAGCTTCTTTTGCAAAATCAATATTAAAACTATCTAAACCACCGTGTCTACCTATAACTAAAGCATCTTTTGGAATATTTAATTCTTCTCTATAATTTTCATCTACATCAGGCAAATAAACCATATGAGGTAATACAAATACTTTTGTTTTATATCTTATATTCAAGGCATTTGATATAGTACAATAAAAATCACCTTGAGAAGATATTGGCTCAAATACTGCATGTTTTATGGTTTTACAATTTTTCCAAATATTTTTATTTTCAAATTGATAAACTGACTCATACATACCGTGAGTAAGAGTATGAAAAACATCAATATTATATTCATCAATAATTTGAGTAATATCTTCGATAGAATTTAACTCAAACATTTGAAATCTATTTTTAAATTTTGGAAAAGAATTTTTAATAGATGGATACCATCCTAAAGTAGTTTGAGTTTGGTCAGAAAAATAAGCAATATAAGATTTATTACCAAGGATTGTTTCATTAAAATGCGCATAGTCATAAATTGCGACTTCTGTTCCTCTTTCAAAAAAATGCCGGACAAAAAATATAATATTTTTCATTTATTCTTTTAATAATATTTTTTTAAACACATATTAATAAATGCAGTCATCAACTAAAGAAAAAGAAATTATTCAAGGATTAATTCCAAACGAACGACTTAAAATTATATTAGTATTAGTTGTATCTATTTCTTTTATAGAATGTTATGCTCAATATAATTTAAGAAATGGTAGAAAAAACAATAATATAAATTGTTTAATTATTAGTGCTTTATTATACGGTGTTATTTGTTATTTGTTATATACGACATATCAATATGAAGGAATGGGACATGTTAATTTAATATGGAGTTGTTTATCGATAACTTTAGCTTATTTAGTGGGTGTATTTATATTTAATGAACATATAAATAAATATGGAATAATTGCAATTGGTTTTGCATTATTAGCTATTTATTTTAGTCATTTAAATGATGAAAATCCTGCTGAATGATTAATATTTTTATTAAGATTAATCTTAATAAGAATATGAGTTAACTGTTAGGACTTTGGGTCCGTATTTAATTTATAAAATTATTTATTTTTTACTAATCTTAGACTTTGGTTTAGACTTAGAAGTTTCTTTCTTTTTCTTATCTTCGTCGTCTGATAAATTAATAGTATCATCGACTTCTTGAATTGGAACACTAAATTCTTCATCCATATCTTTTACAGATTCTTCTTTTTCTTCAACTTGAGAAATTTCATTTTCTAAATCTTCCATATCAAATGATTCTTCTTTAAAAGTTGAACAATTAGTAAATGATAAAAATTTATTTTCAGTATTTCTTTCGTTAGGTTTAAAAGCAGCTTCTAAAATCTTAACTTGAAGTTTAATATCTTTACCAACAAATATTGATTCAATCTTAATGACAGATCTTAACATACCACCTTTATTAAGATAATCTTTAGGAAATAAAGAGATAGGACTTCCATCTTTACCTACAACATCATCTTTATAAATCTTAGTATGAATTTTATCAGGAATATCATTTCCATCTTTATCAGTTCTTGATTTAGAATAAATCAACTTGACGTTTAATACAGGCTTATCAGGTTGATATTCTTCAGTTTCCTTATCTTTTACATAAGATAAGGTAGTGATTTTCTTAAGGTCACTTCTTTCTAATCCAGATTTCTTACATTTTTTTTGAATATCTTTTTGAATGAGGTGATCTTTACATTTTTCAACGATTTTATTAAAAGTTTCAACAATAGCAAGATGATCTTCAGATTGACCAGTAATATCGTGAAGAATAAGACCTGCTTGATAACCAGTAAGAGCTTTAGTATTTTGGTCTAAACTTTCTTTAATACCATAAGTAGAGAGTTTAGGTAAAGCAAAGATTAAATCGCCATCAGTCTTATTTTTATTCTTTACAGCAAGATGAATACGAGCAGTAGGAATAGTAGAACCAGGAATAGTTCCTGGAACAGGTTCATCAAAGAACATCTTAGAAACATCAAAGTTATTAAAGTCAGATAATTGAGTAGTTGCAGAGCGGTTAATAGATTTAGAAGACATTTTCAAAGTTTAAATTATAGCTTATTTCCTTTCGGTTTTATTTTATATTTCAAATCTTTAAATTAAAAATAAAAAATCAATTTATGTTTTTTTATTTTAACTTTTTTCTTTCTATTTACATAAAATGAATATGAACTTGATTATATTATTAGCTGTTCTTTTATCTATCCCTTATTTCTGTAGAACTGATATCGACAAGGTTCCTCTCTTAGTCTTTTTAGCTATTCTTTTAATTTTCATAAAGGCTAAAGAAACTTTTGCAATGTATGACGTAGCTGATATTCCTGAAGGAAACTATATGATTCAAACTCTTAATGGCAGAAAATTAATGAGCACTGCTGTTACTCCTATTTTATGCGATGACTTTACTTTTGGTAATAGTGCTTTACTTCCATCCAGAAAAGAAGATGGTTGGAAGTTAAAGAAAGTAACTAAAGGTGTTTATATGTTTTTTAAGCCAACCATTGAAGAATGTTTATATGTAGGTAATGGAAATGAATTAAAATCATTTGCACCAATTGGTTGTCCAAAAAAGAATTTATGTGGACTTGAAAATCTTAACTATCAAGGTGAACTTGATAATCAAAATGATTTCCGTACTTATTTTAGAATTGTTAATACTGATAACGGCTTTTACATCATTAGCAATCATAACAATAAATATATCTGTATTAATGAATCTGGAATTGGTTTGATTGATACTCCTACTGAAAATTGTATCTTCAAATTTGATAAATTTTAAATAATTTCTTTTATATATTATAACAAATGTTTGAAAAACTAAATAATATAAAACATATAAAAGAAAATAACACGACTTATTTCTCCCATATGAAACATTCTATTTATTTATCTTTACAAACTGGATTTGCATCTATCTCATTATTAATTCATTCATTTTTTCCAAATATATTAGAAAAAACAGGCTCTAATACGATACACAAACTTCACGAAGAACTTATAAATAAAAAAATAGAATAATTTTATTATTATTAAAAAATAATAAAATTAACTTTCAAATGTAATTTCAGGTTCTTTTTCACAATCATTTATCATTTTTTCTAAACGATTATTATTAATATTTATATTATATTCCATTATAAATTCATCAAGTGCGTCTCGGTCAATATTTTTATGTTTTTTTATTTTTACTTTTTCATATTCTTTATCAAATAATTTTCTAATATGTTTATATTCAAACTTACTAACATCGAATCTTTTCATTTTATCTTCTTGTTTTAACATTTCTTCTATTGATTTAAATTCTTTAATAAATTCTGATGCTTTTGCTGGCCCAATCCCCTTTATTCTTGTTTTTTTATTATAATCACAACCTATTAATATTGAAAAATCTACAAATTGCTCATACGTCATTTCCATTGACTCTAATAATTCTTTTAATTTTACGGTCATTATACTTCCTGTAGAAGGTTCATATGTTAAAACTGTATTAGGACAACCGTGAGCAAAACAATCTGTATCACAACTAATAACAGCTGTACCAAAACCTTTCTTACAAAGATAAGCACACATTGATTCAGCTTCGTCAGGAGATTGAATAAATGGAATTCCTAAAATATTTAAAAGTTGTTTTACTAATTCCATTTCTTTACTTCCCATATAAAAAGTAGTTCGTTGTAAAGAGAAAATATAATTTTCAATATCAATAATATCATTATCGCTAATCGTTAAATCATCTTGAATATCAAATAATAAAGTTTTTAATTTAGTAGATTTATTTTTACTTTGTAAATCTTTAATTATATCTTGTAATACTTTTCTTTGTTCTTCATTTAATTCATTATTTTTATAAGCTTCTACAGCGGCTGTTAATAGTGTTATTTTATCTTTTACTTTTTGTCTTTTTTCTTTTCTTTCTTCTAATTCATCTTTCTTTTCTTCTGGAGGTTTTCCATCAAAAATTGGAACAACATGAACTTTATAAGATTTTAGAGATAAAAACATTTGGAAAATACATCCAATCCATCTGCTGGATTGATTTCCAAAAATACTAATATATTTATAAATATACGATGATACATCCATAAATATACGCTGGTGACTATAAAGAGTAATATGTTCGTTTATAATTACAGACGGATGTTCTTTTTTAGCGTAAGCAAGAAAGCCATCTAAACCCATTTTATTTATAATCTAAATATATAATTATATATTATTAATTAACTTTTAAAATCACTTTAAATGAGTTCAAATTTATCTTTTTTATATGAACATTCTCAAAAGGAATTAGATGAAACTTATCAAGAAATCAAACAATTAACTGAAAAATGTAAATCATATGAAACTAAAATTAAAGATCTCGAAGATAAAATAGAAGACCTTGAATCCGACAAAGAATATTATAAGTTTTTATATGAAGAACCAGACATAGAAGAAGATACTGAAAATACAGAAACTGATATTGAAACTGACGTTGAATATGCTTCTTCTGAGATTAGAAAAGAAATTGAAAATGATATTGAAAAAGAAGATAAATTAATTAATTTAGGACTTGAGATAAATCGTTTACAGTTTGAAATATCAGAATTATTTCATTTATTTAAAAAAGACATAACTGACATTGAATATGAACGTTATAAAACTGAAAAAAGAAATTATTATAAATTAATAGAAGTATTAAATTCAATATACAAAGGCGAGAATAAATTAGATATTTTTGATATTTTAATTAAAATTATAAAAAAAGAAAAAAGAGTATATGAATGTGATTTAGAACTTGAAAATCTTCAATAATTTTTTTTTAATTGTTTTATTATTCTTAAAGACAAGAATAGTAAAAATTTATTTATTTGGTTAGTTAATTGTTTTATTATTCTTAAAGACAAGAATAGTATAGTTAACTTTGAATAATAATTTATTCATCTAATTCAGCCTCAGTATCAACTACTGGCTTAATAAAATGATGCTTCAAATATTGTTGAAGTCTGAAATAAGTCAATGGTAAAGACTTACCATCTTCACCCTTTGGAGCAGTAGCAGCATCATACTTTAATAAAGTCTTCAACTTAACATCACAGTTAATATTTCTCTTATTCTCAGGGTCATTTAATGAATGCTTTGCGATATAATCACAAATCTCCTTAGTAACTTGAGTTCTAGAATATTCCTTATTAAGGTCCCAACCTAAGAACTTAGCCATCTCATTAGTAATCTTAACTGGCTTCAAAAAACCAGAAGAAGTATTATTCTTTCTGGTTTGATTCTTCTTAAACTTAGTAAGCTTATTACCATCCTTATGTAATTGTCTAAAAACCTTATGTAAAGTTCTCAATAATCTAATACCCTTAGACTTTGGCTTTTGGTCTGACTCTCTAAGCTTAGTGATTTCTGATAAAATCATATCAGAAAACTTAGTACAATCAGCATCAAAGGAATCCTTAGTAATAGTTCTCTTTACTCTTGGACCAGAAGATTGCTTCTCAACTACCTCTACTTCTTCTTCGTCGTGAGATTCTTCCTTCTTTTCAACCTTCTTTCTTGGGGTCTTTGCTGGAGCTGGTGACTCAGTCTTCTTTTCAACTGGCTTCTTCTCAGTCTTCTTAGTTTCAGTCTTCTTGGTTTCAGTATTAACTGGAGCATCTACCTTCTTAGAAGGAGTCTTCTTAGTTTCAGTCTTAATTGGAGCAGATTCTTGAACAGGAGTTTCAGTCTTAGTAGATTTCTTTGATGGAGCCATTTTACTTGGTTTGTTTTTTATATTATTAAACTTTTCTTTAAACCTTTTTATTTATCAAAAAAAAATAATATTTTTTCGTCTCATTTTAAAGTTCTTTTAACTTTTTATAAAAAAATATTTATAAAAAAATATTTTTTTTCTCTTATTTATATTCTTGATTTTATTTCGATTCTAAAATTTTTTAATTAATTTATTAATTAAGAAATTCATTCTTTTATTAACTCTTCTCCTGTTAAAAATTCATATAAATCTTCAAATGTAAGATTATCAAAGATAGGAAAAATTCCTGAATCTTTAACATCTAAAATATACTCATAAATATTTTCTATTTCTTTTATACGTTCTTTTGCTATTTCTTCCTCAGAATTTAATTCTTCTTCCTCTGAATACCAACTTTCCATATTTTCTTTATCAATCATTATATCTTTTTAATATCTCTGCAGTCTTATTATCTATTTTACTATTATCTAATGCAAAATATAATAAATCGTTATATCTTATATCCTTAAAACTAACGTTAATTCTCTTAAGAATATCTTGTAATAAATATCTATGCTCTTTTTCAAATGATGAAAATATACTCAATTTTAACCGATTATTATACGGATAAACGTAAACAGTATTTGGCATTAAAAACTTATATTAAAATGTTTTTATATTTATATTACTTAGCTTTAGGCTTCTTTTTCTTATCTTTTACTGATATTAATTCAGGCTGTTTAACCTCAATAGCAATAGGTTCTTCTTCTTTAATCTTATCTTCAATAATTTCAACAACTGGCTCAATATTCCCATTTTCAATCATACTTAATTCTTCATTAACATCTGATACATCATCTATATTACTCACTTGTTCTTGAACCGACATCTCTAATGTAGGAATCGTATTATTTACATTATTATTTAAATTATAAGAATTATTTATAATCTCATTTTCTATTATATCTTCATCAGTCTCCATTGGAATTGGGGTAATATTAAATTTTTGTTTTCTTACAGGAACTTGCTTATTTCTCGTTAAAAAATCAATACTTTTACTAATACCTTCAAAATTTTTTTCTATAAATTCTTGTTGCTTTACCATCACAGTTTGAATATCTTCTAATTCTTTTCTAAGATTCTTTATTTGTTTGTTCAAATACAGAAATACACCTCCAATCACAACCGCCTCTCCAGCTAAATGAACTATCTTTTGTTGATCCATTATAGACAAATAATATTTGTTTATAATTTTTATTCTCTTAAAGCTATAAATTTTAAAAAAAATTAAACAAGACCAGCACATTTTGCTATTTTATCAGATGCCTTTCGATCAGCCATTCTAATCTTACTTTGTGCTGTAGTCATAGGCTTCTTTATCAATATATTAGATAATGTATTTACTATACTATCCAAACTCTTTCTATCTACTGGCACAATCTGCTCTGTCTTTCTCTCTACAACTATCTCTTTTTCTTCCTCTACAACTTCTTCAGATGGCAATGTTAAACTTGCTATCTTTGCTGTTATCATATCTATCACTTCATCCTTTCCTGACACCTTTATCTTCTTATTATTTATCATTATTTCTGTATATTCTTCACTCTCAATACACTTCTTATTATCTACATCACAAACCATATCATCTTTACACTTTAAATCATCTTCCATCTCCTCTAAACTTGTATAACTATCTTTAGTAGCACATTTAATATCTGCCTTTCTCTTCTTTTCTACTTTCAGTAAACTAAGTATATATTCATAATCATCTTGCTTCAACAATCCTTTTTCGGTTTCTTCTGAAGATGGACTATATTTTTCTGCCCATTTTCTCATAGCCTTCATATTATCTTTATTATTTTGTTTGACTAATGAATCAACAAGCCACATACGAAATATCGAGTTTGGAGTTACTATTCTATCAAGAAGTTCTTTAAAATCATCATCATTTGCTAAATCATTATAAAATTGTTCTTCCAACTCTACATTACCATCAAAAATATCATTAAATTCACTTACTAATCTTTCTTGTCCTTTCTTAGATGCTTTTTTAAGACGTTTAACAATTGTTTTATAATCATATTCTTCTTCTATTTCTTCTTCAGTTTTCCTTTCTTCTTCTTCTTTCTTTAATAAACGTTTAGCTTCTTTTCTTAAACGTTCTTCTTCTATTTCTTCTTCCTTCTTTAAAATATCTCTCTTATTTTTCATTTCTTCAGCTTTCTTTTCTATTTCTGCTTTCATTTCACGTTCAGTTTTCAATCTCTCTTCTCCAATCTCTTTTAACATTTGTGTTTCGACATCACTAATTCTTTTCTTTACAACATTTATCAAACCATCAACATTCTCAATAGAACCCATAATACGTTTATTTAACACATCAATTGGTTTTCTAATATATTTAATACATTTACCTTTATCAATATCACATACAGTATCAGGAGGACAAGTTAAATCACTTTCAGCAATCTTCAAATCAAACTTTTCATCTTTCATCCAATCTTTCATTTGAAAACATAAACCAGAATATTCTTCTTGAACTGATTTCATCTCTTCTAATTGTTTTCTTACTTCATCTAACGCTTCTTGCTTTTCTTTTAATCTTTTTTCTAAATTAAATTCTATTGCTTTAGGTGCATTTAATGCTTGATAATATTTATCTTCATAATCATTTTTTAATCTATTTAATCTTTTAATCTCTTCTTCGCTCTTATTATTCTTTTCTTCTAACTTTTCAATCATCTTTTCTAAATCAGAGGCCTTTCTCTTCTCTGATAATAAATTATTCTGATTTACTTCTAACTTTTCTTTTAATTTTTCTAATTTTTCATTTAATACTCTTATTTCTTCCATATCTTCTTCAGACTTCTTTGGTTGTTTTTCTAATTTTTCAATTAATTGTTCTAAATTTTCTATCTTCTTATTTGCTTCTAAATTCTTTTGTTTAAAAGATTTATATTTTTCTTTAATATCTTTTATCTCATTTTTTAATTGTTCAATCTCTTCTTCCTTTATATTATATCCATTCATTAAATCAGAAACATCTCTATCTATATTCTTTAAAATATATACAAATAATTCTTCTTTATCATTTGTCTTTGGAAGAACCCAATTTCTATCTTGAATATACGCCTTAAGTTGCGCTATATTTATAGTTTCTTCTTTTGCTGCCTGTCTTGGAGCTGGTTTTGGGGCTGATTTTGGAGAAGGTGGTGGAGAAGGTCTTTTCTTTCCAGCTAAAACAGAACGTTTTAATAAATCTAATGCTTCGTTATATTTAGCAATTGGAACATTTTTTGATTTTTTACCATCAGAACCTGATGATGCATTTTCTTTAAAAATTCTTGTCAAAATTTGTTTAGGTAAATCAGGATCTACGTCAGGATATTTTTCTAACATAGAATTTCTAAACACTGAAATAGATAAACTTGGAAATGACTTTCTAAAATATATAATAGCTTCTGCTTCAATTATATTTTCAATTGACAATTCTTTTTCTTCATCTTCTTCATCCGACAAAGACCCCCTTCTCTGTGCTCGTGGTTTTGGAGCAGCATCTTCTAAATATGGAAGGTCTGGTTTATCAGGAAGTTCAATGGTATCGTCAAATTTCTTTTCTAAAGCAAGTTTATAATAATTAATAACTTCTTGACGTTTATTTTCACGTTGAGCAGTAGGAACTAACGAAATCTGTCTATTAATCAAATTAGCTTGATTAATAACCTTTTCACAATTTTCTTCTTTAGTACCTAATTGATCTCCTGCTTTAAGAACAGTAACTGCTTTTTTAACTGTAAGTGAAGCAGTACTACTTGCAGAACATTGGTCTTTTGCTTCTTTTAATGAAGTAGGATTATCACTAAAAAAAAGTTTCCATGGAAATTCACTTGGACTATCTGTTTGTTGTCTTGGCATTTGTTATTATTAAAAGAAAAAAATATGACTTTAATATATCTTTTTACATAAAATTTATTAAAAAATATCAATTTACTTTTTTAATAAATTTAAAGTTATTTTTTATTTCTTATAAAATGAATACTACTTCTCAAAGAGATTTTAATTGTCTTCTTAAAGAACAATATAAATTTAAAAATACTTCTTTATTCACCTCTCTTAAAGTTAAAAAAATCAAAGACACCGCTATCTCTATCATTATTAACGGTGTAAAATTTCCTTACTCTAAAAAAACTAACGCATTTGTTATTTTTGATGTCGCTGATATTAGAAATGCCTGCAGAGATGCCCTCGGAATGAATGAAGAAGAAAATAATTTAATTCGTCTTGAACAAACTTTTGTATATAATTCTTTATCTTCTATGTCTCACTATAAAAATATCCCTGTTAGCACATTAGATAATGCTATCTTTTCAGAAGATTTAGAAATTAAATTTAAATTAGATGGTCCATTACAACCTTCTGCTATAGATGTAACTGAAACTTATATTGTTAGTGATATTCACAAAGAAACTTATCAAAATTAATTTGACAAAAATCTTTCATTATATATCTTATTTCCAAGATATAAATTATAAACTAAAAATATAACTATCAATGTTCCAAATGCTCTATGTCCATTTAGCCACATACTTCTTGTTAAAATACTATCTTCATCTTTAACATATCTTCTAACTATAATAGCCCAACCTACATTTAATAATAATAGAGCAACTAAAATTACACCAATAATACCGTGTCGAGTAGATAATGGATGAATATTTTTTTCACTTTCATTATCTTTAGCATATAAACTAATCATAATACCAATAAAGGCTAATGTCAATACAGATAACATAATATTTTTATGATAAGTATACCAATTATTTCCAATTTTACGTCTAAATATAGCGATAACTATACCAAGAGGTAATAAAAAGTAAAAAGTAAAATACATGATAAATTTATGAATTGTAAAAAGTTTTTGAGAATTCATTTTTTTTATAATTATAAAATTATAAAAATAAAAATTATACAATTCCATACTTTCTCATTTTCTTTGCTACACTTTTTGAATATTTTACCCATTTACCTCTCTTACTTCCCTTTCTTTTATTTTCTTCTCTTCTTTCTTTTGATGAAAGATTTTCTCTAACTATCTTTGGTAAATATCTACCTCTACGCTTCTTAGAATTACTACCTTTAACATATCCCCATTTTTCTTTTGACCATTTAGTTAAACTATTACAAGGGTCTTTTTTACCAATATAACCTCCTCCTTTTTTTTTATACATAGCAACAGATAGTTGACTTTTTCTAGCAGACCATTTTCCAGAAGGTCCGCCTTTAGAACCACGTTTTACTATAGATTTGACTTGTTCCCAAAGTTTTGGTTTAGTGCGTTTAGCGCTTGTAGGTTTGCATTTTTTTTTTCCTTTTGACTTAGGAGAACGCTTAAAAGATTTTTTACTCATTTAATAAACAAAAAGAAATTTTATAAAAATGAAAAGAAACAATTAAAATTTTATTTTTTTTCTTTTTAAGTTATTAAAATAATAAATATGTCTGGAATGTATCAATATGGTAATGTTAGTCCGCTTTATACTGATGCCGGCTGCCCAACTCAATGTTATGCTAATAACGAATATGCAGATTTATCTGATTATTATGGTGCTGTTCCAATCCCACCATCAACTGCTATTCGTATCTACAATACTCCTTTATCTGTCAACCAAAAAACTTACGAAATCGAAACTCCTGCTAGATTGACTGAACAACAAGTTCAACAAGTTGTTGCTAATGCTAATGCTTCTAAGGCTGCTGCTGATCAAGAAGTTGCTCAAGCTGAAGCTTTGTTAGCTCAATATATTAGAATGAGAAGAAACTAAAGAATTTAATAAATAATTCTTTATATTTACACTTTAAAGATTTTATTCATTTAATTATAAATAAATGAATAAATACAGTGATCGTGATTTAGAGTTAAGTGATACCGACCACGAACATAAAGTTTATAAAACTTCTAAATTTTCAAAAAAACATAAATTTCATAAATCTAAAAGTAGAAGTCGCAGCAGAGATGACACTGACATTGAAAACGATGACTTTGAATTTACTAATGACCCCGAAGAATTAGTTTATATCAAAGAATTTAATATGAACGATATGATGCCTAGAACTGTTGATGATAAAGGAACTAAAATTGTGGTCATTGGCAAACCGGGAACAGGTAAATCAAGCTTAATTCAGGACATAGTTGCACATAAAGCGCACATAATTCCTGTCTCTCAGATTTTTTCAGGAACTGAGGAAAGTAATCATTTTTATAGTGAAAAATTTCCACCTATTACAATTTACAATAAACTTGATATGACTGCTGTAAAACAATTTATTGACCGTCAAGACAATGCTAAAAAATTTTTAAAAAATCCTTGGGCTCTTCAAATTATTGATGATTGCACTGATAATCCAAGAATCTTAAAAGACCCAGTCTTTCAAGCTTATTATAAAAACGGTAGACATTGGAAAATGCTTCACATTCTCAGTTTACAATATTGTTTAGATGTTTCACCAGCCATTAGAACATGCATTGATTATACATTTATATTAAAAGAAGGAAGCAAACTTACAAGAGAAAAATTATGGAAAAATTATGGAAGTTGTATTGAAGATTTTGCTGACTTTTGTCAATTAATGGACCAACTTACTAACGATTTTACTGCTTTAGTTATTAATAACAGAGCAACAAGTAATAAATTAGAAGATTGTGTATTTTATTATAAAGCCGACCTTAGTAGAGTTCCTGTAAATTGGAAATTTGGTAGTGGTAGTTTTTGGCAATATAATCACGACAGATTTAATGCAAACTTTGTCGAAAGTTTCTATTAATTTTTTTTAAATCTTTTTTTAAACATTATCTTTTATATTTATAAAACATAATGTCAGAACGTCCTTGTGGTATTAAACCCACATCTTCTAACAAAGCTTATACCAGAAATGAACTTACTAAATTAGCTGAAGAAGCTGGTTTTAATCGTAATATTTCTAACGTAATGTCAATCAAAGAACTTTGCGAACTTCTTGGTATTGAAACTTCTATTAATGTTAAAAATACTCCCGAAAATGAATGTAAATTTACTCCTACAAATAAACTTATCGAAAAATATATCGACAAACTAACCGCTCAAAATATTTCCATAGAACAAGCTAAAAAAATGTCAAAAGATTATCTTTGTGATATTATTTTTGACTTACAATCTAACTTAGTCGTTCCTGAAGATTTTGATGAAAAAACTTGTGATTTATATGATATCGATATGTTAAAACGTATTGCTAGAAAAATTGGAATTGAATATCAATCAAACATTAACAAAGAAGAACTTTGTAAAATGTTAAGAGTTGATTATTTTATTAAACAAAATAAAATTGTTTTCAATAATAAAAAATCAACTAATTGGAAAGACATGACTAAAGGTGATTATAAATGTTTAATTCCTATAAACGACGAAATCAACCTTGAAAAACATCAAATGGATGTCGCTCGTCATATGCTTACTCATCGCGGCCTAATTGCCATTCACTCTGTTGGAAGTGGCAAAACATTATCTGCTGTTACAGCAATTAATTGTGTTCTTTCTAAATATCCTAATCTTAAAGTGACAATCATTACTCCATTAAGTTTAAAAGGCAATTTTAAAGATGAAATGCAAAAATTTGGTCTTGACTTAAATGACCTATCTATTGCATCAAAAATTCGTATTTTTTCTTATGAAGGATTTGTAAATTATTTTATTAAACATCCTTCTGAATGTAAAAATACATTTTTAATCGTAGACGAAGCTCATAACTTACGATCAGAAGTAAAACTTTCAAAATTAAATAAAATTGAAAAAGGAAGTCGTGCTTACTATATTATGAAATGTGCAGCAAGTGCTTTTAAAGTTCTTTTACTTACTGCTACTCCCATTGTTAATCGTCCTTTTGATTTAAGAAATCTTTCAATGATTATTGACGGAAAAGAACCTGAAACAGCAGAATCATATAAACATTTTAAAAATACAGTATTAGAATCCCCTCAATTATTTATAAACGAATTTAGATGTAAAGTTAGTGTTTTTTCTATTGACCTTACAAACAACCCTGATTATCCTAAACGCATCGATATGCCTATAGAATATATTACTATGGATAGCGACTATTATAATAAATATAGACAGATCGAACTAAAGAAAATGGAAGATTTGAAATATACCTCTCTTGTAGGTAGCTCTGAAATGTTTTATACTTCACTGAGAAGGGCAGTTAATGCTCTTGATTCTGAATTTAGTCCAAAAGTGAACGCTATTTTTGATTTTATTATGAAAGAAGCAAAAGCAGGAAGAAAAAGTGTTGTTTATAGTAATTGGAAAGCTGCTGGTATGAATCTTCTTCGTAAACGTTTAGACCAAAAAGGTGTTAAAAATCTTTATGGATATATTAGCGGTGACCTCACTGAAGACCAAAGAAAAATGTTTAGAGATAAAATTAATAAAGGTATTGCTAAAATTTTATTAATCTCCAGAGCAGGAGGAGAAGGTCTTAATTTAAAAGAAATTAGAAATGTGATTATTATGGAAAGTAATTGGAATGCTGCTACTGATGAACAAATTATTGGTAGAGCTATTAGAAAATTTTCACATAAAAATTTACCACAACAAGACCAAAATGTCCGTGTATTTAGATTTATGATGATAAAACCAAAATCATTAAAATCAGAAGATGAACTTGAAAGCATTGACCAAGTTCTTTATGATATCGCATATAAGAAAAAACAACCAGAAATTAATCAATATTTAGATTATTTAAAACAAGCTTCTATTGAACAAAATAATTGTAAATGTGACAATGAGGCACATATAGGATGTGAAATTAGTGAATTAGCTGAACGTAAAAAAATTGAAAAATCTGAAGAATTAAAGAAATTAGAAGAAGAACAAGCTAAAAAAAATAAAGAAGAACTTCAACAAATTATTAGTGATAATAAATTTATTTATGTAGCTCCTAATAACGTTACATCTTTAGCTGTAGATATTAAAGAATCTGGTATTGCAACTTATAAAAAGTTAGCAGGAATTGAAGGCGATATTATTAGAGTTGGTAAAGCAGTTCTTGAAGACGACGACGAAGTTCAACCTGAAGAAATTAAAATACAAAAAAAGAAACGAAGAAAAATTATTTTATTAGACGAAGATGAACCTATTATAGAAGGAAATAGTCCGGCTCTTGATCCAGACGAAGAAGTCGACGAAGAAGAAGAAGTTGAAGCTGAACTTATTACATCTTCTCAAGAAATGGAAGAAGCATATATCCCAAGAAAGAAGAAACAAAAGAAAGAAGAAAAGTATGTTCCAAAGAAAAAGAAAGAAAAGAAATATGAAGAAGAGGAAGAAAAGTATGTTCCAAAGAAAAAGAAAGAAAAGAAATATGAAGAAGAAGAAGAAAAGTATGTTCCAAAGAAAAAGAAAGATGGAAAAAAACGTAAATATGAGTTCGAAGAAGAACAAAAAGAAAGAGATGAAAATATAAAAGCAATGGAAGAAAGTTTAGAAGAGCTTGGTGGAAGATTGACAGATGAAGAATTTAGAGAAATGACTGATTATTATGCTTCTTTAGCAGAAGAAGGTTCTGATGCTGAAATATCAGAAGAAGAATATGACGAAGAAGATGATTTTACAAAAGAATTAGAAGAAGAAATCCTTGAAGAAGAGAAAGAAGAAGATAATATTAAAGATTTATATGATGACATTTTAAATAGTCAAAGTTCAGAAGAAGAGCCGCCATCTCCTAAAAAGAAAAAAGATAAAAAGAAAAAGGATAAAAAAAAGAAACCTATTGTTTTAGAGTCTGATAGTGATTCAGAGTATGCCGAGTTAGAAGATTAATTAATTTATTTTTAATTATAAAAAATAAATTAGTCAGTAATATCCATATAATATATTTTTCCATCTTCATCCGATTGTTTTGTAAATTTTGTATTTGGTAATAATATAACTTCTTCTTCTCCTTCTAATACAGTGATTGGTTCAATATATAAAGCAGATGTTCCTTTTGGGACTGATATAATCTTTAAACAGCAGCCTGATGATTTATTTATAAATTCAGTTGCAATCCGTCTACTTAAACTTGTAGAAATAATATTAGGAGAAGAATATTCATTAGTTCCTTCAATAATAAAATAAGCATCTTCTGTACCTCTATATAATATCATATCTTCAATTGCGGGAGGAGCTCTTTTAATAATGTTTGTTATAATTTTTTTAATTCTCATGATGACTTTTTTATAGTCTTCATTTTTAAAGTATTGATAATGTTTAATTAAATTTTCAACTGAAAAATTTCTTCCAATTTGTCTTGGAGCGATAACTTGTCTGTCTCTTAAAAGATATGATAAATTATAAAAAATTTCATAATAATAATACATATGACCTTTTCCTAATTTAACTCTAAAATCATCCCAATCAAAAGGTTTTACAAATTCTAAAGTAACATCTCGTAAGAGTTTGTGACCGTCATCTGTATATTGGTTTAGATAACGAATTTGCCAGTCTTCAAGCTTAGTTAAATAATCTTTTTGTTGATTAATCCAATCTTGATACATTTTTATAAGAATAGAAATATATTATTTTAAAATATAATAGTTATAATATAAATGACAACAGTAATTGTTCACAATTTTCAAAAATTATCAAATCTTATAGCAAATTTTCATACTACAAGAGAAGAAATTGATGAAATTATTATTTTATATACATTTTTAAAAAATTGTAAACTTTCAAATTCTCAAACTGAAGAACTTTTAATTTTTGACACAAAAGTTAAACTTTGTATAAAAAAATTTATATCTGAAGGAGAAAAACCTTTAAATGTGAGTAAAAATCAAAAAGTTTTAGAAGACTTGAAAGAACCTTCTGTAAATAATATTGACCAAACTATAATGTTAAGTTTAAATAGTTCAGAAGAACAAGAAGATTATATAAATTTAAAAAGTCCAGACAATGGTATACTTTCAAAGTTAAAATGGTGGAAATAAAATGATTTATTTTATATTTTATAATAAAAATTATCTTTTAATATGTCTGAAGAAGGTTATTTGTATTGTTTTTCTAACGATTGTATGCCTGATGTTTTTAATGTAGGTATGACTACAAGAAATCCAAATATTAAATTAAATGATGCAAACGAACATGATAACTGGAGACCTCCTGTGCCTTATAAAATTCAAATTGTAAAAAAAGTAAAAGAACCTAGAGATAAAAATATAAAACTTCAAAAAGTTTTAAATAAATATCATATAGAACAAAATTTTTATAAAATAACATTAGAAGAAATTAATAATATATTTGACTTAATAGAAGGTGAAATATGGAATAATGAAATTAATAATATACATTGTCGTGACATGACAAAATGTTTTGAAGATAAACAAGCGATTAGACATAAAATAGGAAATAATGTATGGATAGGATATTATGATAAAAATTTAAATAAAATTATATATGGAAACAAACATTATAATTCTCCTAGTGGGTTTTCTGCTGACCATTATAATCATGCAAGAAAAGATAGAAATAGTAATTCAAATGGATGGAGAGAATGCGAATGTGAAATTGATGGGAGATGGACCTCTATTTTTTCATTATAAAAAGTTAAAATGATTTATTTTATATATTTTAGATAAAAAATATATAAAATGTTTCCTCATACTATTGCTCGTAATATATTTCCTCCTATTATTAGAAAATTTCCTTCTGAAATGTTTTATTCAAAAAATTTATACAGCTTTTCAAGAATAAAACAAATTAAAAATTTTATTAAAACTAATCAAATCTCTATTAATTATTATGTAAAAAAACCAACTTATTTAGGCACTACTGAATCACTTGATTATTGTTCTGTATTAGATATTACTCATCTTGATTATGACTTTGTTTTAAAACCATTATCATATGATAGTATAAGAAATGAATATTTATTTCCACAAAGAACTCAAGTAGAATATATGAAAAAAGAATTTGAATATATGTTAAATTATTTTAAAATACAAGAAAAATATGACTATTTCTTAATTGATGATAATATTTTTATCAATTTTACACGTGAAGAAGTTAATTAAATATTAATAATTATTTATTATTAATATTTTATTCTAATTTATATTCTTTATGAACATAATATTGATTATAACTAAACTGTTTATCAAGTTTATATCCATGTTCTTCTAAATAATTTTTTATATTTAAATCATCAGTTACATTTTCTATTACCATTACCTTTGGTTTATATTTATTTAAATCAAGTCCTTTTAATACATTGAACTCTCCGCCTTCTACGTCTATAGAAATTATATCAATTTCGTTTAAAATAGGAATCTCTTGCTTTATTACTGTATTAAGAGTCTTTTGAGGAACAGTAATAACTGTCACAGACTTAATACCCCCTCGAAATATTTTTTTGTAATCTTCGCTAATATCTATTGCAGAAAATCCGGCAGTCCATGTTCCATTACTAACAACATGAAATGAAACACTATCTTTATCTTTATCTGCAATAGCATAGTTAAAAACATTTTTTCTAACACTCTTTAATAAAGGAATTTGTTGAGTATTTGCTTCAAAACAATAACATTCCCAATCATTTTTTTCAAAATGATAACTATTAGATATTGTTACAGGTTCAAACGCACCTACATCAAAAAAAACTCCATTTAATTTATTTGGGAAATAACTTCTTAACACTTCATCAACTTTTTTTCCTCCTAATTCTTCGCCATGATATTGTAAATATTTAATCATTTATAATAAATCAAAAGTATCCTTTATATTTATTTTTATTCTTTTCATAATAATAAAATGGACAAAGATTTAATGAATAGTTTTTATACAAGATTAATCCTTCAAATTATCTTGTTTTTAACAAATATAAATCCTATTACAAAAATTATATTAATCTTTTTAACAGACTTTATTGACAGCGAAATATACCGTCTTAAACATCCTAACGTATTATTAAAATATAACGAAGAATATCAAAAATTAGATAAATTAAACGATATTATCGGGTATTTGTTAACTTATTATATTATTTTTAAACATAAATTATTAACAACTGAACAATTTAATATTTTAACATTTATTTTATCTTATAGACTATTAGGTTCATATATAGTTTATAAAACAAACAATAGAAAATATTTTTTATTATTTATAGACTTTTATAAAGAATTATTTTTATTATTTTATTTTGTAAAAAATAAACAAACATTTAATATTTTATTTAGTCTTATCTTTACTATCAAACTTTATATTGAATATACCTTTCATTATGTTACAAAAAAACATATTTTATAAATTAAATTGTTGCTGTATTTTTAATATTATTTAATGAATTAAATAATATTAACTTTTATAAATAACTATTAATCATTAATTTTAATACATCATTACAAACACAGTCGTTGTTTTTTAATTCTTTATACAAATATTTTTGATACTCTTCGTGAACTTTTAATAACTCTTCTAATTCTTCTTGATATTTTATTTTTAAAGGATGTTTTTCTTCGTCTATTTCTTCTATCTTTTTTTTATATTTTAATATACTTGGAACAGGATCTATTCCCATCTTCATAAAATCTAAATGAAATTCTTTTAATGCATAAAAATAAAACACTCCATTGTCATTTGATAAATTCATATCATATTCTTTCATAATTTTTAATACTTCTTCATTAAAACACATAACAATCGGAGAAACATTCCCAGTATAAGTTTTATGTAAATCTATAAAAGGTAAACTTTCTTTAATTTCTTTTATTGAATACTTTGGAAGGTTTATTTCCATAATTAAATCTCCAACTTGTCTCATATTATATATCTTTATTTTATTTAATTCTGAACTAAATAAATCATCATATTCTTTGTTTGCCATCATTCCTGCTCCCGTGACAAAAGTAACTTGGCAAGCAAGCTCCCAATCAAAATCATATTCTAAATCAGTACGATAAAGATTATACTTCATTTCTTTTAATACTCTTAAACAATTAAAGTAGTTACACCTTAAAAGAAATAAAGGTAAATCAATATCCCATCTAGGCACCTTATCGTAAACTTCTAAATTTTTAGCAATCTCAGTATCTATATTATTTTTGTGATAGTCAAACCTCATATTTTGTTCTGGAGAAATATATGGATAAAATACTCTAATAATATCTGTATGTGGTTCTGTGCTTTCAAAAGCTAGCGGGTCATATTTATTAACATATAACAAATAGTAATGTAAAATATCTGTTACAACTTGTTTTGTATAAGCTAAAACATTATCAAATAACGTTTGAAGAAAATATAAACACTTGATATCATTTTGTCTTCTTTCATATCTTTCAATCAATTTTAAAACGATTATTCGTAAGCTATATAGTACGTCTTCATTATCTTTTTCTAAATATTTATTTAATATTTGACAATGGCCTATAAAACGTAATTCATCTTCAAGATATAAGTGAAATAAATAACTAATATAAGCGTGACTATATTTTGTGATTAAGTTTATTTCTTGACTTCTCATAGTCTTCAGATTTCTTAGACGATTATTACCTTGAAATAATTTATCTGTTTTATAATATCTTTTAACAACATAATCATCTTTGTTTTCACAAGCGTGAGCTAGTGTATGTAAAGTATTTATGAAGCTCATAGTTATATTATTTTTTAAACAAAAATAATATAAAATCATTTTACAATACCATCTCTAATTCTCCTTTAGTATATCTTAAGCATCTTATTGCTATCGCACATAAACTAACTTGATACCTTTTATTTTGTGGATTATTTAGCCTTATTTTAATAGTTGGTAAATCCTTTTCAAAAGCAGCTGTATTAAAATGCCCATGAGAAACATAATGATTATAGTTTGAAAATAACTTATTATCTGAATTAAATGAAAACATAAAATGTTCATAGGGAATTAAGCCGTGAAGTAAAGGCTCAATAACCCTTGCTGATGAATTTTTATGATCTTTATAAACAACTAAATCTCCACCTGTAAACATTAAATCTTCAACAGGTTCATAAGTATAACGTTCTTCTTCAATATCATATACTGATACAAATAAATGTTTCATACTAATATGACGTTCAATAACTATCTTATGAAGATCACTATCTGATACATCAATCGTATATAAAGGCATAAAAGTATCAATAAACATTTCATATGGTTGAATTTTTCCTAATTTGCTTCTTACAACACCTGATATATTTGTAGATTGACTTAAAATTTTAGTATCAGATGGAACAGTGTTTTCAAATTCTACTTTTACGTATAGCGTACAGTATGGAAGTCCAGCCATTATTAAATGAGCCTTATTAGTATATAAGAAAAATGGTAAAACTAAAGTATCAGAATCTCTAATAAGATCTTTAAGCATATACTGAGAAATAGAAAGAGCTTGTTTATCTAATGTTTCAATAACAAAAAAGTTTTTCATCTCAGAACTATTAGTTAGTACAATATAAGCACTATTACATATTAATGAAACAGACTTAACATCTTCTAAATTAGAAGTTTGTAAAATTAAATTATCAACAACGTCTAATCCTTTATTTAATGGCTGAAAAAATATATTTTCTTCAATAAAAGGTTGGTTATAGATAAATTCTTCTTGTAAATTAACAATAGTAGTAGCTTTCCACTCTAACATAGCTGATTGCTGAAATATAGAAGGCTCCATCTGGTCAGAAGAATATCTCTTTAGCTTATTATCGCTCTCTTGATGGGTAGCGATCTGTATGATTGTACTATTAGTAGACATAGGCAAATTTAAACTCATTGTATATACATATAAGAATAAAGTTTTAAATTGAGTTTTTTCTCAAATTTCTACCTCAAATCATCAATAATATTGAACTATACAAATGTCTACCAGACGTCGTATCATCGTTGAAGAATCTTCTCTTACTTTCGGACAACTTAAGCAACTCAAAGGTAAAGTATCCTTAGGCTTATGTTGTATTAATAATACTCTCAGAGGAACTAATAAAAAAAATGAAATATTTTGTAGCCGTTCTATGACACGAAAAACTTTTACAGTAGAAAAAGCTAAAGAATATGCTCTTAAAAACATTGCTGATATTTCTAAACTTATTGAATGGAATGCTGCTAACGGCATAGACCATCTTCGTCTTAGTAGTGATATATTTCCTCATTTTACAGACACTGAAACTACTCCTTATACTATGACTTTTGCAAAAGATGCGTTACATCAAGCTGGAGAATTTGCTAGAAAACACAATCATCGTATTACTATGCACCCTGGACAGTTTAATCAAGTTGGTGCTAAAGATTCTAACGTATTTGACCATACCGTAAATGATCTTAAAATGCACGCTGATATGCTTGACCATATGGGTGTGGGTGAAGATGGTATATTATGTGTGCATGGAGGTGGTGTATATGGTGATAAAGAGTCGGCAATCAGACGTTGGATTGAACAATTTGACGATTTGCCTCGTAATGTAAAAAATAGATTAGCTATAGAAAATTGTGAAAAAAGTTATAATGTGCGTGATTGTTTAGAGATTGCACAAGCGTGTAAAATTCCAGTAATTTATGATTGTCATCATTATTATTGTTATAATCAGTTACATCCAAATGAAAAAACAGAAGATATAGAAGATATGATGGATGAAGTTGTAGAATCTTGGAAAGGTATGTGTCCTTGTTTTCATGTAAGTGAACAAGCACCAAATAAAAGAGTAGGAGCTCATTCAGATTATGTAGAAGAAATTCCAGCACATATGCTTGCAGTGCCATTAAAATATAATACAAAGTTATACATAGAAGTGGAAGCAAAGGCAAAAGAAGCCGCAATTAAACATCTTCATAAAAATTATAAACAAATGTTTTAAAAAAAATATTAATAATATCGTATATATAATATATACAATATTATGTGCGAGTGTTTATGTAAACCTAAAATATCAAATTTCGAGCAAAAGTTCGTTGGAAAAACGTTATACGGTGAAATTACTGACGTTTTAGATGGCGCGACCCTTTTAATAGATATACAATATGGAGATTCAGTTTATACTTTAAAATGTGTGTTATATAAATGTGAAAGATTTTCTTATAATTATATTACAAAAGAAGACGGATATTTAAGACGAAGAAATAGTAAAAAAAGTAGTTTATTAAGTTCTTATGATTGTAGTAGTAGTGAATATTATTCGAAAACTACAAATATGTTTGTATCTTTATTAAAAAATACACATTATTTTAGTCTTGAACTCATAGATTTGCAAAAAATAAACAAAGATTTAAAATATGATCCTATAAAATGTCATTTAAATATAATTGGATATAGTAATGACCATTATATAATTTCATTATATCATTCTACAAATTTAAGTAAATCGGTTAACGATTTAATGTTAGAACGTATATTCTAAAGTGAATTTGTTACATTTTATAAATAAAAGATAAAGTTGAGTAAAATTTTTTTATTAATTATTTTAATAAAAAAATATCAAGTCATAGGAATAAAGTTCCAGTTTAAAATACAACAACATTTTTGATAAATTTCATCATGTTCTCTTAATCGAGTTGGAGTTTTAAGATAATTTAAATCTTCATGAGGGACTTTTACTTTTTGTTTTAATAATAATTGACGAAGAACATAGTGACTATTTAAAAAATTATCTCTAGTAATAATAGTTCCTGGTTCATTTAATAATACACAAAAAGCATCAACTAAAGCATCAAAATCTTCATAAAGTTGTTTTTCATATTGTGAAATACAAGGACAGTCTTTTCCTGTAATTTTGCTATAAATAAGTTGAATATCTTCATAATGATTAGAGTGATTAGTGGCTTTAAGAAATTCACGAATATGAGATTTTTTAAGTTTTCTATATTTTTCTATAGTGTCAGATTTAGTTTTATCAGAAAGTCCTTCTTTATCAATGAAAGCATAAAGGTCATCGTAAACTTTTTGAGGAATATATTTATTTTGTTTACCTTGAAATTGATTAATAGTATCTCTAAAGTGACATCGTTTTAAATATGTAAATTCTTTATGAACATTTATTCTTGTAGAATCATCATAAGTTGAAGTAGGTTCAGTAATAATTAATTCGCTTTCAACATATCCACATTCTGAACAAATATTTTCAGATAGAGGTTCATTGCATAGTTTACAATATGCGATTGTAATATTTTCATTAAAGATATTGTCATTTTTCTTTTTCTTTTTATATTCTTCTATCAAGTCTTTAAAGATTTCATTTAAGATAGGTTCAGGGAACATTTGTTTTATGGTGTAAGTAAATTGTTCAATTAAATCTAATAGTTCATCATTTTTATCTGATCGTTTTTTACCCATAAAAGAATTTTTAATTGGTATTTGAATGATTTTTTTATATTGTTCGATTATATAAGTTATATTAATTTGATAAAAAGAGTCTTGATATTGAATAAAGGCCATATGACCGTTTATTTTTTTAATTTCTTTAACATTGTCTTTAAATTCTTTATACGACAGTTGTTTGTTTAAAATTTTATCTTTATTTTTAATTTGATTCATTATAAATTGTTTATCTTCGTCTAAAATGCCGTATAAACTGAATGAAGAATAACATTGTAAAGCAATTTTTTGACATTGTTGTTCGTATGTTGGTATTTTTGCTTTTTCTTGTTTAATATATGATAAAATTTTATTATGATAATATATTAAATCTTCATTTTCATTTAATTTAAACATTTTAAATGAAAATGATACAACTTTTAACTTATACTTTTTTAGAAAAATTCAAACTTTTGAACTGGTTTAACGGTTTGTCCTGGAAATTTAAACTCAGTAATAAAATCAAAATTTCCGGTAGTAATTCTCATATATCCAACTAATAATAATAATATTAATAAAATAATTCCAATAACAGTTCCAAACACACCTCCTGCTCCAATTCTATATGTAAACATACGAATACGATTAATAATAGTTTCACCTCCAAACATCTTACCTCCTCTTAAGAAGTTAATCATACCGGCATCTTTAGCTTGTTGTTCTGTGATTTTTTGACTAGCATCACGGCCTCCTTGCATACTGTTGATGTCAGTTCTGTTTCTAATAAATTGTGTCATTCTTTGATGGCTATGCATTTATTTTTTTATTTAATACAAAAGATAAAATTTTTTAAATCATATCTTTTACATCTTTAAAAAAATTTATTATTTCTTCATAATATATTAATTTTTGTAAATTCTCCGTTCTAACCTTAGAAAATAAATTATAAACATCAGTCATCTTACTCGTCCCTCTATTTGATATCATTAAATTACTTAACTTATCAACTCTTTCTGAATATTTTGCACTAAGTTGTCTACTTGAAAATGAATTAATATCTTTATAAACACGATTTAATATTGGTGTTACCGTATTAATCTCTACATCAACCTCGCTTAATATTTTATTTGTAAATAATTGTTCAAAATTTAAAATATCTCTATCAAGAGATGAAGCCATCTTATAAAATGATTCAAGTTCGATAACAAAATATACTCCAGTTGTTACAAATGGATTTGTAAAAATATAACTTTCTACTGTATCGTGTCTGTTAATAATGGTCATATAAGTTTTTTGAACAACTGCTAACTTATACATTCCGCCTTTGACTATCTTTAAAAATCTATTCATCATATTTTCAGTTCGTTTTCTATTTTCTTGTTCATAAGTTGCTGTGTGAAAATTCTTTTCTTCATCTTCATCATCTTCTATTGTTAAATTAACTTGTGGGTAATTTTTAATATTATTGTCAGATTTAATATTAAATTTTGAGGGAACGTATAACATAAATTCTACACCAGTATTTAAATACATTAATAGTAAAAATACAGTACGTCCGTCAAACGTAAAGATTCCGTTTACTGAAATCTTTGATTTTTGTAAAAAACTTAATAAATTAGATAATTCAAATACTTCTTCTTCGTCAGACTGGTCTTCTCTATTATCATCACGACTATCATTATAAGAATCAGACATTTTTTAACAAAATATTTATCACTTTAAATTTAAGATATTTTTTTAAAAGGTTAAATATTTTATATTATATTTTAAAAAGAATGTCTGTTGTTGATAATATGCGAGTCCCTGAATCTAAACTTCAAATTGGTGATGATATCTCCTCCCTTCCTACCGACGAACAATATGAACAAAATCCTCAAGAAATTGAATTAATTAACTCTATATTTATGCCTAAAGAACCTGCTTTGTTTGGTATGAGTAAAGAACTTAGAGCAGCCTTATTTGCGGGTATTGTTTATGTCGTTTTAACTACTCCAATTATTTATAAATATATTGAAAAATGCACTACTAATAAAACTATTCTTAATCTTATTATCATTTTTATTATTGTAATCTCAACTTATTTATTTAATAGATTTTATTGAAGGTTTTTTATATTTCATCTCTAACTTATATTTTACATTTTGATTTATCATGATAATATCATATTTATTATCTTTAAACATTTGAAAAGTAAGAGATGGTTGGAAGGTGTCAATAACATTATTTAATAACATTTTTGGTCTTATTAAATCAGTCATACACTTTTTTATTATTATAAAAAAAAATAAAAAAGTTTTAAGAAATTTATTATATATATTATATGCAATATTCAAATTTTGGAATGTACGCAATTAAAGTCTTATTATCAAACTCATCTAAATCCACTTTAGATGGGAAAAATCTTGAAACAATTTCTAACCTCAAATTTATCGGCACTATACAACCTGGTGAAAAAATTGATAGTAAGACTTTACAAGTTGAACAACCAGGCATCTATACATCTATTAAACGGTTTATCACAGGAGAAAGCAGAACTGCTCTTTACGAATTTGTCACTATAACTACTCATAGAATTTTCGAAATTATCAATTCGAAATGTAACTCTGATAGTATTTCGGATAAATATATATGCAAAAATATGATTAATGACCTTATTAATTCTATTATAGGCCTTAAAAACATACAAAAAACTTATGAAAAAGATAAAAAATTTTATTGTGAAATTGACACTCTGATTGAATCTATTCGTGCTAAACTTGCTGAACTTGAAATTAAACACAATGACATCTTCATATTAGACTCTAATAAAGATACCGCTAACAAAGACATTAATGAAACTTCTTCTGAAACTCCTAAAAATAAAAAATAAATAATTTCTTTCTCTTTATATTTTTTAAATGGCTACTCAAGTTGATAATAAACAAAAAACTGAAACAAAAAAAGGATTACATCCTGTTATTACAGTTCTATTAATACTTTTTATATTAGTATTAATAATAGGTGGTATTAAAGAAGGTAACGTATTTGGAGGGTTTATGTATATGGGTTGGTTATTCCAAGCATTATTTGGATTTATAGGCTCTTTATTTACCGGTCAAAATATCAGATATTAATTTTTTTATATTTTTATATATAAAAAGATGGCTAAAAAATCTATGAGTATCACTGAATGGTGGAATAATAATGGCATTTACTGCATTATTATCGGCTGTTTTATCGGTCTTATTTTATTTTATTTTTTTGGAAATAATGATACTGCAAATATTGATGAAATTAATCAATTCTTTGCTAAAGGTAAAGATTACACTCAAAAAAAACGAAGAGGACCTTTTGAAAGCAAAGGAGAACTTATATGCAAAGATGTCGCTACTAAAATGTTTAATAAATCTTTCAAAAAAATTCGTCCTGACTTTTTAAAAAATGAAAAAACAGGAAGCAACCTTGAGATTGACATTTATAATGACGATTTAAAACTTGGTATTGAATATTCTGGACGTCAGCACTATGAATATGTTCCTCACTTTCATAAAGATCATAATGCTTTTTTAGAACAAAAATATAGAGATGAAGTTAAAGAAAAAAAATGTAAAGAAAATGGAATAAAGTTAATCATTGTGCCTTATACAGTTAAACATAAAGACATTCAAAGTTTTATTTATAAAGAAGCTAAAAATCTTGGTTATCAAGTTTAATTAATTTTTATTATTAAAATTAATTAAATATATTTATTTATTCACTATACATACCTGCGCTATCTGGACCTTCTCCTCTAATCATAGAATTCATCATTTTACCACGATGGTCAGCTTTTAAATGATGTCTGACGTATTGAGATTGATACATGTTATGATTTCTGTTACGAACGTGTTGAAGACTTTGTAATCCTGGAAGGTCGGTTTGTCTTCTATTTCTAATATGAGAAATTGTAGTTTCTTTGTTAACTAATCCAAATGAACCACCATCTTCTCTCTTTCTAATCCAGCCAGCTCCAATTACAGGAACTTGTTCAGTCCCTACATTTTCAAACCTTTCCGAAAATCCTTGTGAAGGACGGATTGGGCAAGCGCAAGGTTTTCTCATCATTAAGAAGTATAATGCTACAACTAATAAAGCAATAATAATCATATGTTCTTGTTCCATATTTGTTTTTTAATAAGAATTCAAGAAAAAAATTATTTTTTAAATTTTATTAATTTAAAAATGGTAAATGGATTTTGATGAAAGTGATTTTAATAATTTTATCCAAATTGGAAAAGGAAGCTATGGTACAGTCTTTGGAAACCAAAATATTGTTTTTAAACTTATAAATCTCATTGCAATAGACAACGACAATCACTTTGCTTTTATTGATAATAATATAAGAGAACTGGTCTTTTATAAAACCATTTATTATAAAAATATTATAAAAGATCCAAATAAAAATTATACTTATAGTCTCATACCAGATAAAAAACCACATTCTATATCATATCATGAAAATATTTTACTGAGTAAAGACAATCACACTTCAAAACTTATTATGAAAAATTTAGGAATACCTTTAAATAAACTTTCAATAAACCCTGATACAATTAGTTCGTCAAAACTTAAATTATCTATTTTAAAAATAGATTTTTTAAATGTGTTGATTCATCAGATTGGAAATGCTCTTTTATATCTTCATTCTTCTAATTTTTCTCATGGAGACTTAAAACCTAATAATATTTTATGTAACTTTGATAATTATAAATTAAATTTTCATTTAATCGACTTTGGAAGCATTTGCTTTAATCACTCCACTAAAAAACATTATAAGTTTCATAGAACTACAATATTATATTGTTCTCCAGAAGAATGTTCATTAGATCATTCGTATTATAAAGAAAATGATATATGGTCCTTTGGTTGTATTATATATGAATTATATACAGGAACATCTTTTATAAAAGATTTATTAATAATATTAAAAAAGACTGAATTATATTACGATATTTATGTAAAATATTCTAAAGAAGAATATTATGATGCTCTTTATAAATTATTTATGTCTACTTCTCATCACATCATTGACAATCTTATAAAATCTCAAATTTCTGACCAATTAATTCAAGAAAAAGTATTGAAATGTTTAGTAATAGATTATACAAATCGAATTTCTATTCAAGAATTAATAAATAAGGAAATAAATAATAATACAGTTCACGACTTACATATAATAGAATATAATTCTATTAAAAAAAATACATATATATTGTTACGGCCTAAATGTATCATTATTGCTAAAAAAATATGTAATAAAAAATGGCTTGGCAATCACTATGTATATGGTCATTCTATAATGTTACTTGATAGATTTTTAGTTAGAACTCTTCAAAGTAAAAATGAAAAGTATGATATTTTTTTAATATTATTACTTTGTATAACAGTGAGTACAATAGTGTTAAATTGTGAAATAGTTAAAAGTACAGATATTATAGAAGAGTATAATGACCTTACAAATATAACAATTAATGAAAGAGAAATATTAAAAACATTTTATATACTTGTTGAAAAATTTGATTTTCTATTTTTTAATTATAGTTTTGACTTATATTTTCAAGACAAAGATTTTAATACTATTGTAGAAATTACTGAAAAATATATACTTTCAAATAATACTACCAACGGTCTTATTGAACATACTAAAAATATTAATTAAATTAATTAATATTTAACTTTAAAAATCTTCATCAAATGCAATTTCTTTTTGACTTTCGTGAGTAATTACCGATTGTTTTGCATAATTACTTACACGTTTTTCAAAGAAATTAGTCTTTCCTTCTAACGATATTAAATCCATCCAAGGAAATGGATTTTCTACATTATATATTTTATCTTCTATCATCGTCATACACATATGATCTGCTACATACTCAATATACTGGCACATTAACTCTTTATTCATACCTTTTAAATTATATGGCAAACTTTCACATACAAATTCTTTCTCTAATTCTACTGCTTCTTTTACAATCTCTTTTACTCTATAAACAGACAATTTATTTACAATATATTTATTATAAACCATACAAGCCATATCACGATGCATTCCTTCATCTCTCGCTATCAATTCGTTTGAATGACATAATCCCTTCATTAATCCACGTTTCTTAAGCCAAAATAAAGAACAAAAACTACCACTAAAGAAAATTCCTTCAACACAAGTAAATGCTACTAAACGTTCAATAAAATTACCAGTCTTAATGTATTTTCTTGCCCATTCCGCCTTTTTTTGAATACTAGAAATTTTGACAGTTGCATTAAATAACTTATTTTTCAATTCATTATCTTTTACTAAAGTGTTAATTAAAATTTGATACATTTGACTATGAATATCTTCCATCATTTCTTGAAAATGTAAAAACATTTTTAATTCTGGAATTTTAACACGTTCAGTATAAGACTCATCAAGATTCTCATTAACAATAAAATCACTACAAGCAAAAAATGCTAAAACCATTAAAATAAAATGTTTTTCCTCTTCGTCTAACTTTTCCCAATCGGTTACATCATCTAACAAAGACACCTCTTCAGCAACCCAAAAAGCAGCTTTTGCTTTATTATACATATCCCAAATATCTTCATATTTGATTGGATAAAGTTGAACACGTTCTTCTGTGCAAATAGGTTCAGAGTTATAAATGGCATTATCAGCTTCTTCTAAAGTAATAGGTAAAATTAAGTTGTTCATCATATCTAACTATATATAAATATAATAATTATTTAAATTATTTTTAAATAATTATTAAAAACTCACTTTTATTTTTATTCTTCAAAACACACTGGTATTTATTTCTTGTTTTTCTATTAAAGTATGGTCTAATAACGAGACATAATACACATTTTTCATTACTTCATTATAATATTTTTCTAATTTTACTTTATATTTATTAACCCTTTTAACAGTGCCTCTTACCATAAATAACTTATCATATTTAAATTCTTTATGATATCTATGTAAATATTCTAAACAAAGATATTCATATGGCAAAGTCTCCCAATTATTAACAATACATTGAGAAACACAATTAATTAACATCATTTTTAATTCCTCTTCAACTGCCTTTGGAAGCTGTAACATATCTTTTGTTTCAATGTAATTCTTTAAAAATCCATAAGATTGATTCCAAAATAAAGGAGAATAAAATTCGTCATCTCGATGTTCTTGAATTGCGTCATGTAAATTTTTACGACTAATTTCACCGTTATATCTCTTGTTAATAATTTTCCTAAAACATTTAATTTCATCATCTGTATAAATAAAACCAGAAATTTGGTCTAAGAAGTGCTCGATGTCGTCTTTGATTCTATTTAAATAACGCTTCATTTTAATATAAATTAAATATTTGTTTAAATATTTTTAAAATATATTTATATTAATATAAAATGACTGATATATTTGAACAAAATTGGGTTGAAAAAATACCCTTTAATTATAATGAAATTTATTCTATTGCTAAAGTAGATAAATGGCAAAATTTACCTTCTCATATCTTTGAAAATCGTAAACAAGTTACAGAAACATTATTAAATCTTCCTCCAAGCACCACTACTCGTGAATTTGTAATAAATTATGGCTCTTATATGGTTCCTGCTAAACATTATTTGGTAGCAAATTGGGCTAATATTGGTATTGATATTAATACTTTTGAACTTAAAGATAGTTTAATTATTTCAGAAAATAGCTTAATTGATCGTGTTATTGATTTTTTTAATTTACAGATGACTCCAGATGAAGTAAAAGATTTTTTAATAAATAAAGGATTATCTGACTTAGTTATAATTCCTGCTTTAATTTTAATATTAAATAAAAAAAGAATAAATAATAATTTTCAATATTTTGTAAATCTTCGTGTCGTTAACGGCTATACTCAGAGTAAAAAGTTAGGCAAAGGAACTTATGGAACCGTATATAAAGTAACTAAAAATAATTTAGAATATGCTGATAAAGAAGTAAGTCAATTAGATTTAAATGAAGTTAATATTTTATGCACATTTGACCATCCTAATATATTAAAAGCTATAGATTTTTTTAAAGATCCTATTGAAAATTCATCTCATATTATCTTAGATTTAGCTGAAGGAAGTCTTTCTGATGAAATTGAAAAATCAAAAAATATAAATATAAACACAAAAAATATGTGGATGTATCAAATATTAAGCGCAGCTAATTTCTTTCATAAGAGAGGTTATTATCATTGTGATATTAAACCTGATAATATTTTAATAAAAAATGGAAATGCCATTTTAGCAGACTTTGGATTAGCTTATCCATTTGAATATGACCAAACTTTTTGCGGAACTCCTACTTGGACTGCACCAGAAGGATTACAAAGTAATCATCATGGAAAAAATATAGCATATCGTCAAGTTCAAAATTATCAATCAATTGATATTTTTGCTTTAGGATGTGTATTAGTTTATATTTATACAGGAAAACCCTTGTTTGATTATCAAAAATTTCCAGATATTACTATAGTATATGATGTTTATTTAAAAGATTATAAAAAAGTTATAGCTAATATGAATATGAATAAATTAATGACAAATTTAATTGAACAAATGTGTGCTCCTTTATCAATAAATCGTATTGAAACAATAGAAGAAGTGTTAAAACATCCATTTTTTAAGAAATTAAATTATGATGTTCCTATTCCAGGAGTATTAATACAAATACCATCAGAAAATTATGTATCAGATGAGTTATTTGAAGCTTTCAAATGGATAATGAATATATTTGTAAAATATAAATGTCATATTTTACTTGCTTATGTTACTATTAGTATGGCAAAAGTAATACATAAAATAAAAGGAGGAAAAGCTAAAATTAATGTAGCAGCTTGTGCTGTTGTAGCTGATGAATTATTAGGATTTAATAATCTTGAACAAGTTAAATGGAATTATGAAATAAATGATTTGAAAACGATGCCAAGAAAAGATATTTTTGAATTGGTTTTTAAAATTCCATATATGTTAAATGGTAAGCTTAGAACACCTTTATTATATGATATTGCTGTAAGTTTTCAAGAAGCGATGTTTGGAATAGGTTGTTTGATTTCAGGATGTAATATTTCTATTGACCAACTTCATTTAGATTATACATCAAATGAAACAGCAAAAATATTACAAAATAGATTAGATAAAAATAGTATACTTACGGTTGATGAATATAATGATATATTTGCAGATACATTTAGAAAGAATAAAGATAATTTAGAAGAAATTTTTAAAATGTTGCAATAAAAACGATAAAATTATTTTAATAATTAAAATAATTTTAAAATAAAATACAAAGACAATTGTATTAAATAAATATATTCAAGTAAAAAAGACATTTTGAATAAATTTTTATGAAAATATTTTTTATCTCAAGTTTAATATAAAAATGCAACAAGAACACATTATTATTATCGGTTTATTATTAGTTATCTTATGCTTGTCTATGAAGACTTGTAAATGTCAAAGAGAAGGGTTTGATATGTATGGAAGAAGCGATAATGCGCTTTATAGAGATAGTCCTAGAAACTATTAATTACATAAACCGCCACAGTTGATCATACCATAAATCACAATACCTAACATAAAATATCCTCCATATATTGGAGTAAAAGTTAAGAAAAGCAATGTTAATGGCACATAGATGGGCCATTTTAATGCTGTTGAACATTTAAACACGTAAAATATAGTTAAGAAAAATAACACAATATATAAAAATAACAATATAACAATAGACATGACAGCAGTTCTTACAGCAACGTCCATTTCAATATTACAAGTATTTTTATTTTCTTTATAATATTCTTTAATTTGATTATAATCGTCAAGTCGTTTTCTAATAGTTTCAATTAACATTTTTATATATTTATAAGAAAAAAATTACATTGTTAAAAGTTTGAAAAAATTTATTGGTTCCATTATATCAATTTTATTTTTTTCTATATTTTTAGAATATTCTTCTGATGTTTCTATAACTTCTTCATCTTGTAATTTATATAATTTAGTTGGTTTATTAGGTAATTTACTTGAATAATTTACAAGTAATACATTTTTATAAAGATTAGTTGTTAAATTACCAAATATATCTTTTCCATTAACTATAACGTTCATTTCATAAAGAAATGGAACAACATTTAAAAAGTAATCTCTAGTTTCTATATTATCTGTAAATACTTCTAATAGATTATCTTTTCCACTTATACTGTTTAAAAAATCTAATAACTTCATTTTTCTTAATAACTTTAATTAGTTATCAAGAAAAAAAATCAATTTAACTTTTAAATTAAGAACTACATGCAACACAAATATCTTCTGTGCAAATCATCTTCTTACCATCCTTAACATACTCTTTTCCTTTGTTTTCTTTTTCTTTTAAGATAGTAAATTTAACTGCATTTCTGGAAGGTTTACTACGAATATAATAATTACCAGTTTTTAATCCTGCTTTCCACCCCATCATATGTAAACTACTTAATAATCTATTTGTTGGATGTTCAAAAAAGATATTCATTGATTGTGTTTGGTCTACAAATGGAGCTCTCATTGCTGCATATTTAACAATGATACTTTGTTTTATTTCCCAAACAGTTTTATATACTTCTTTAAGATCGTCTGAAATTTCGTCAATAAGTTGAATTGAGCCGTCATTTTCAATAATCTTATTAACTATATATTTATTCCACAATTTTAATTCTTTCAAATCTTTTACTAAATGTTTATTCAAAATAATAAAATCTCCAGCTAATGTACTTCTTGAATAAAGATTCGAAGTAAATGCTTCAGCAGCTTCATTGTTACCTAGAATCTGACTTGAAGAAGCTGTTGGCATTAATGCAATTAATAAACTATTTCTCATTCCTCTTTTAACCTTTTCTTCAAGTCCTTTCCAATTCCAACGAACAGATTTTGGAGTTTCATTCCATAAATGATATTGTAAAATACCTTTAGAATATGGACTTCCTTCAAATGCTGAATATGAACCTCTTTCTAAAGCAAGTTCATGAGAAGCTTCTACCGCCGCATAATAAATACATTCAAAAATATATCTATTAATAGTGTCAGCAACAGGACTACCCCAAGGTGCTTTAAACATTGCAAACACATCAGCTAAGCCTTGAATACCAATGCCCATTGGACGATAATCAGTATTATTTTTCTTTGCTTCTTCAATTGGATAATAATTAATATCAATAATATTGTCAATATTTCTTACTATAGTTTTAGTAATTTGATATAATTTATCATAATTAATATCTGGTTGTCCATCAATATATCTAACATATTTTGGTAAAGAAATTGAAGCAAGATTACAAACTGCGGTAGAAGACCCGTTAGTAACTTCTAATATTTCAGCGCAGTTTCCTAATAAAACTCCATTAAACATACCTAAATTCCTCTTATTTTCAGTAAAACAAAAAGTATCATGAAGACCGTGTAAAATCTTTACTGAGTTTATAGTTAATTTTATATTAGTAGTATCTTCTGGAAATGAATATTTTAATAAACATTGACCTTTGTCTAACTTTATTGCTTCTATTAATTCATATGATTCATCCTCTGGATTATTAACAATTGGAAATTTATGATATTCAGTGCATTTAATTTTTATACCATTACTTAATTCTACTTCTAACAATGGTTGATTTTCTCCTGTTTGTTTAGGGATTACAGTGCTCCATTCAAAGCCATTCCAAATTTCGGTTTCTTTATTAACTAATTTATTAATTTCAATATGACCTTGTTTAGTTAATATTTTAGTATCACCACTTACACAAAGATTGCTACTTCTAATAATCCCAATATTTTCTTGCATATTTTTTTTATTAACACTATCTTTATAAAGAATGTAAGGAAGACCAGTCTCAATTTGAGCGTGAGTAATCTTTTCAAATAATTCTCTTGCTTTCATTTGTTTCATATATTTTTTATCTTGTTCAGCTTGTAAATAAATCTGTTCAAATTCTTCGCCGTATGTTTCTGCTAATTGAGGAACAACACTTGGACAAAATAAAGACCAAATACCATCTTCTTCGACTCTTTTCATAAATAGGTCATTGACCCATAAAGCTAAGAAAATATCTCTTGCTCTAAGTTCTTCAGGTGGTTGATTATATCTCAATGCTAAAAATTCAACAACATCAGGATGCCAAGGTTCTAAATACATAGCTATACTGCCTTTTCTTTTTCCAGCCTGGTTTGCATAAACAGCTGTAGCATTAAAGACTTTTATCATTGGAATAATTCCATCACTTATTCCATTTGTAGAATGAATCGTACTACCTTTTGCTCTAACTTTAGTAATATTTACTCCAATACCACCTCCATGTTTTGAAATTAAAGCGCATTTTAAGTTTGTTTCATAAATATGTTTTAAATCGTCATCAGTATCTAATAAAAAACATGAAGATAATTGTTGCCTTGATGAACCTGAATTAAAAAGAGTAGGAGAAGCGTGAGTATAATAACCTTCAGCCATGTCTTTATAACATTGAATAGCTCTTGTAATATCACCTCCTCCATTAGTAGTAGAATAAATAGAACAAGCAACTCTCATAAGCATATGTTGAGGACGTTCAACGATAGTTTTACCAACCTTTAAAAGATAAAGACGTTGAAGAGTTTTAAATCCAAAGTAAGAATAATTAAAATCTTTAGAATAATCGATATTTTGTTCAATAATATCTTTATGAGTTTCAACAAATTTCATAAAATGTTCATTAATGACATTAGATTTTCTTCCAGTATCTTTATTAATATGGTCAGAAAGTTGTTTCATAGTTTCAAAGAAAGATGAGGAAGTAGATTTTTGATGATTAGAAATAGCAATTCTTGCAGCTAAAACATCATAATCAGGCTCATAAGAACTCATATAAGCAGCAGTTTCAGCGGCAAGTTCGTCAATTTCGGTAGTAGTCATACTATTTTTAAGAGATTGAATAACCATTTTAGAGAGATAAGCTACGTCAATATCAAGGTCTTTTGAAAGTTCAATGTTACGATCGGTAATGCTGTCGTATCTCATAGGGACTTTTTGACCAGAACGTTTAATAACAAACATATTTTATAAAGTGCTTTATTTTTATAAATTATAATTTAATTTAAAAAATAAAAAATATAAAATCAATTTATAATTTTGTAGATAATATATAGTGTTATATATGACCTTCGTAATTAAATTTTGTAGTGATCTACATATAAACAAATATTATCCTCATTATCCTTCTGTAAAAGATTTGTTTGATACAAATGATAAGTTTATAGGAGATATTTGTGTTATTATAGGAGATGTAACATATTATGAAGTAATAAAGTTTTATAAGAAATTTTTAAAGTATTTATCAGAGTATTTTACATTATTAATTTTAATACCAGGAAATCATGAATATTATAATAATACCAATGTAAAAAAAAGTATGAAAGAATTAGATAATACATCAAAGTTATTAACAAAAGATATTAAAAATCTTGAGATATTAAATAACAAGTATATAGATATAGGAGATATAAGAATTTTTGGAAGTATATTATGGAGTTATATTCCTACAAGCGCACCTCAACGATATTTACCAATATATAATGATAATAAAGACTTATTAAGTAGAGACGAATTTAATATGTTAAATTATTCTTGTATAACAGCATTACAAAATTGTATAGAACAAACAAAAAAAGATGATAAAGAGTTAATAGTAGTTACACATTATTCTCCTACGTTTGATATGTATGATAAAATGGACCAAATGAATTATTGGTATTGTAATGATTTAGATGGGTTAATATGTGAGGATAATATGAAAGTATGGTTATTTGGTCATACACATACGCCATATAAAAAGATAATGAATGGAACAATAGTTATGAGTAATCCGTATGTAAGTGGATATATAAAGGGTTTAGGAATAAACATGGAAAGTTAAAAATAAAAAATAAATTGAAAAATTTTACATTTTTATATATTCTTTTATATAAAAATGTCTGAAGTTGGTAAAGCTACTAAAGATTTATTAAAGTCTTTAAAAAAGAATATTATTGAAGAAAAAATTAATGAAGCTATTGTTCATGAACTTAATGAAAAAGAATTTAGATTAGCTTTAATTGATATTTTAACAAAACGTGGAAGTCTTCAACTAAAAACTGCTGAAGACTTATTAGATGAACAAGGTATGTCTCAAATGAAACTCGCTTTTACTCATCCAACTATGCTTGAACCTCATACTTATGAATTATTTGAAACATTAGGAGATGCTACAGTTAACAAATGTATTGTTTGGTATTTAACTCGTAGATTTCCACAGATTAAAAGAGGAGAAAGCGGAAATGAAATTATTACAGAAATAAAAAAGACTTTTATAAATAAAGCAAGTTTTTCTAAGAGGTTGACACAAATTGATATGGATAAATTTATTCGTTATAGAGAACTTTCATATATGGAAAAAGGTCAAGAAAAAAGAGTTGTAATGGATAATAGTATGAGAGAAGATGTATTCGAGGCAATGATGGGCGCTATTGAAGACCTTATTGATTCTAAAATTATGGTTAATACTGGTTATTGTGTCATTTATAATATGATTACTTCTGTATTAGATGAAGATAAAAACATAAGTATTAATATAGGTGATGTATTAGACTCAAAAACAAAAATAAATGAAGTGTTTTCTAAAAGAAAATCATATGGAGATGAAGTTGTTATTTCAGGAATATATTCTCCAGAAAGAGGAGGATGGATTGGAACAGCAAGTGTAACATTATCAGCAAATCCAGCAATACCAGGACCATCAAGTCCATTAAAAAAAGAGTTTACCAGTGATCCTCAGAGAAGTAAACAAATAGGAGAGTTTGATGTGGCCCAGCAAGTGTTAGATTTTATGGAAAAAGAATATGGAGTATTATGGTCAAGAAAATCAACCAAATTAATTTTATAAAAAGTTAACAAATATTAAAATATAAAGAAATAATCTTTACATTTTAAATGTCTGGTAAAAAAACAATTAGAGATTATATAAATAAACTTGAAGAAGATGAAGATAATTATTATAATGTAGAATTTGAACAACCAACTACTCGTATTGAAGGTGAAACCTATTTTAAATGTTTATCTCCTGATTCTGAATTCTTTTTATTTCTTACTGACTGTAATTATAAATTAAAACACGCCGGTATTCGCTTTACTACAAGCGATGCTCCTTGTGTAAATATTTTACAAAGAAATGAAAGAGGAAAAAGTAACGAACTTGAATTATTTTTAAAAAGAGTAGACTATCTTCAAGGTAAGACTATTAATGTTTATGATCCAAATAATTATAAAATGATTGGAAATAAAATTTTAGTGTTATGTTTACCATCAAAAGAAGAAATTGGATTAAAAGACCCTTATATTCAAATTGCAAAAGTTGATTTTTTATCAAATAAAGAAAGATTTTTAAAGATTTTATTAAATAAAGAGTATACTACTGAAAATAACTGGGAATTTACTGTATTTGATTAATTTTATATTAAAATATTTTTATAATTAACTATAAAAATATTTATTATTATTTATTAAACTTGATGAACTGACCTATCTCTTGTCTCTGCTTTTAATTGGTCTACTATCACTATTTTTAATATTTCCATCTCTTTTTCGTTTTGTTTTAAAGATTTATATAAATTATATCCTGAAAACATAGATATAAATCCTCCAACGGATAACACACTAATTAATACGGTAATATAAAGTTCCATTTATAAAATGATTATAAAATAATTTTATATAATAAATTTAAAGCAAAATCAATTTATATAAAAAAATATGAGTAGAAGACGTGTTAAGGAAATGTTAAGACAAGAATATAATAAAAATAAGAATAAAGATTTTTCCAATGACAATGATGGCGAAGATGAAGTTTCGTTAGCTTTGATGTTAAAAAAACAATCTGAAAAAAAAGAAGTAATTGAAGTTCCATCTGCTTCTCCTATTGAACCTATTAAAACTATTGATTTAACTCCTACCATTGAAAATAATGTTACCTCATTTTTAGATAATCTTGATAAACCAATTGAAAAAATTACTACTCCACGTAAATCTCAAAAAGAAGAAACTAATTCTATCGACGAAGAATTAAAACAACTTGAAAAATCAAATACTAAACTCTCATCTGAAACCGATGAGTCCGAAAGTGACGATTCTGATAGTAATAGCTCCGAAAGTGGGTCTGATAGTAATAGTTCTGAAAGTGATTCTGAAAGTTCAGAAGACGAGTATGAAATTAAAAAACGAGAAGAAAGAAGAAGAGAAGAAAGAAGAAGAGAAGAAAGAAAATATGATAAAAGAAGAGATGATAAAGAAGACGACAGAAGAAGAGATGATAAAAAGGAAGAAAGAAGAGAGGAAGAAAGAAGAAGAGAGGAAGAAAGAAGAAGAGAGGAAGAAAGAAGAAGAGAGGAAGAAAGAAGAAGAGAGGAAGAAAGAAAGAAGATAGATGATAGAAAGAAGGAAGAAAGTCGTAGACGTGATGACGAAAGAAAACACAAGAAAGACGATAATAAAGGATATAGTGAAGATGCAGTAAGAAAAGATGATAGAAGAAGATATGATGATGAACCAAGACAAAGGTCACGTCCAAGACATGTTAGAGAAAGAAGTAAAGAAAGAAGATCAATTATTGATAATTCATTTAAGAATGTTAGTCAAAAGGTTTTATTAAAGATGTTAAAGAGAGAAGATATTGATAGTGTAAGTTCTAATATTTATGATGCAATTGTTGATGTGATGTATAAGTTTACAGAGGCGATTGTGTTGGAGTTGGCAGAGGAAGTTAAGATTATTACTACAAATCATATAGAGTTGATTATGGAATTTTATATTGAAGATGAAGATAAGGAATTACCAAAGAATACAATTATGGATACTGAAGAATTTAAAGAAGCAATTATAAATATTGTTACTAAGCATAGTATTGGAATTCGTTCTAATGCTGTATATTCGTTGCAATTATTTATTGAATGTATTATGGGTAAAATTATTAAAGGAGCAGGTATTGTTGCTAGATCATCAAAAAGAGCGAGATCTACAGGGGATGATTTATATACTGCTTTTGAAATTTATATGTTATAAAATAATGGATTAAAGAAAAATATAATTAATAATAAAATTAATTATGTTTAATAGTTTTCTTAGCTTATTTGGTATTTCTTCTCTTGCAAGAAATGCTGTTTTAGACGATACTGATTTTACTTATAGAGTTAAAAACTTTTCTATTTCAAATAACGAAGAAACAAAAATAGAAGAAACATTTGTCACATCCGTAATTAATCCTGTTGAAAATTATGAAGGATTATCAGTAGAATCTACGATTAAAAAGTCTGAAGAAACATTTGTCAAAACTGTAATTAATCCTATTGAAAATAAAGAAGAAACATTACCTATTGAATCATCTATTATTAATACTCCTACAGAGGTAAAAGAAGAAATTAAACATGTTCATTCTGGACAAGATTATGAACATTATTTAAAAGCAATTCAATTAGAATTAGAGAGTTCGTCTGAGGAAGAAATCGAAGATAATCCAATCGAACCTAATGGTGTTCGTTGTAGTAATTGTAATAATTATCATGATGAATTATCGTCTGAGAGTGACGAAGAGGTTTCTGAAGATGAAAAGCCATTAACTTTTAAAGAATATAGAGGAGAATATTTATATTCAATTATAGTAGATAAGAAAGTATTAGGGTATATTGACGACCATAAGCAATTATTAGAATATTTAACAATTATAAAGAAAAGAATTCATAATAGTTATCAATATGATGGAACATTTAAATATTGGATGAAATATTTTTGGAATGAAACAGTGATGTTTGATTGGAATAACGATTTAGTGGTTAAATATTCTCTGGTGTCAATGAACACTCATAATTTGTTGTCATATGATAGATTAGAGACTACATTGACAGTATATAGAATGAAAAATTTATTGATAAAATAAAATGATTTAAACATTAAAATAAAAATAATTATCAAAAAACATCTTCTTTGATAATTAATCTAATAACTATGGACAAAACGCTCAATCAACTCGTAAAACCTTACCTTGTCTACAGAGATGAAGAGAAAAAACATAATTTTAGCTCTCAGTTAAAAGAGCAAACTGGTTTGTTTTGTATCCCAGGAGAAAAGATAGAAGATTTTTGGAATTTATATTGTGAACAATTAGAAAAATTAAATACTAATTTTATTACAGGTATGTGTGAAAGACCTAGAGATTATATGCCAGTCTTAGGTGATATTGATATTAAATTTTTTGATGAAGAATGTATAATAGATACTTCTAAACATTTTTATAATGAAAAACATGTTCAACATGTTGTAAGTATTTATCAAGATGTTTTAAAATATTTAGTAAAAGGATATACTTCTGAAAATTTGTTATGTTTTGTATTAGAAAAAACTAAACCATATAGAGAAGAAACTAAAGTAAAAAATGGGTTTCATCTTCATTTTCCCTTT
>Ga0247834_1000435_pt1 | contig 80235 bp, 53 predicted proteins | sample LaCruzMarch2015__8_FD_187118 | JGI IMG/M metagenome (GOLD analysis project Ga0247834, IMG submission 187118) | Freshwater microbial communities from meromictic Lake La Cruz, Castile-La Mancha, Spain - LaCruzMarch2015_12m | ecosystem: Environmental > Aquatic > Freshwater > Lake | place: Spain...
TGTATGCAAGAGTATTTGAAAATCAGCAAACCGAGGCCGCCATCAAAGCCGCCATTTTGAATAAATTTATTCAAATCGCTTCGCCAAAGGCGGTAAAAGTCGCATGACGTTTAATTGGGTAAGGGAATACCAGCCTTTGACGGGGATTCATGCAACAAAGCCCTTATTTGACTGAAAAGGGAAAGGAGGAGTACCGTCAAATCAATGATTTTTTGAAAACCCATGTCTAAATTTTCAATGATCTTATCCAGTGTGCTCAAAAGTACGATATTTTTTTTATTTAGATAAAATAAAAACTTAATTAGTAATTTTCGTTCAAAAACTTGCTCTTCTATTGGATTTACCAGGCATTAAAGTTTATTATTTTTAATGTGTATATTTTTTTCTTTGATCACAGCGAACTACTATTTTCCCGCAACCAACGACTAACCCAAAACCCGCATTGCGTATAAACACCCCCAAAAAGCACTTATCTCGCATTGCGTATTTTACTTATCCGTTCGTTGCGGGAAAACCGCCAAGGGTTACATCCCCATCAAATACACAAACCACCTTCTCCGAACACCACCTTACATTTGCCCAAACAAGTCCTGTCATCATGATCCATCCTGCTCCCCTGATTGTCCTGTTGATGCTGTGCGCAGCCGTGTTGCGCGCCCAGCCTTTGCCATTAGACGTGCGCGCTGCGCCCCGGCCCCTCCGGGAAGGCCACCTGCGCATGGGCGGCAGCAACCCCCGTGGCGACCAGTTTGCCGTCAACAGCTTTTTTGTGACCCACAACGGCAAGCCGTTTATACCCGTGACCGGCGAGTTTCATTTTTTCCGCTACCCGCCGCAGTACTGGGAAGAGTCGCTCCGCAAAATGAAGGCAGGCGGCATCAATGTGGTGGCCACCTACCTGTTCTGGAACGTGCACGAGGAAAACGAAGGCCGGTTTACATGGGCCAACGAGCGCGACATCCGCCGCTTTGTGGAGCTGTGCCGCCAACACGACCTGTACGCCATCATCCGCATCGGCCCGTTCTGCCACGGCGAAATCCGCAACGGCGGCCTGCCCGACTGGCTGCTGGGCCGCCCGGTGGTCATCCGATCCAACGACCCGGCTTACTTAGCCTACGTGGAAAAATGGTACAACCAAATCGGCAAACAACTTCAGGGCCTCTACTTCAAAGACGGCGGCAACATCATCGGCATTCAAATCGAAAACGAATACCAGCACTCGGCGTCGCCCTGGGGACTCACCTATCCGGGCCAACCCCACGACTGGACGGCCGCGGAACAGGACCTCGGCGCTACCCACCAGGGCGTGAGTGTGGCCACCGCCGAAAATCCGTACGCCCAATTAGGTAACGACCACATGGGCATCCTCAAATCGCTGGCCGTCAAGGCGGGCATGGTTACCCCGCTGTTCACCGCCACCGGCTGGGGCTATGCGGCCATCTCCGAGTACGAAACCATCCCGGTGACCGCCGCGTATGCCTATCCATTCTGGACGGAAAAAAAGGACTTGTCGCCTTTTTTCCTGTATAAAAACATGCACGCTCAACCCGATTATGCCCCGGTGCGCTACGTGCCCCAGGATTATCCGGCTTTTGCCGCCGAATTGGGCTCGGGCATCATGTCGGTGTACACGCGCCGACCCATAGTAGACCAAAAAAGTATGGACGCGCTCATCAACCGATGCATAGGCAGCGGCGCCAATGGCATCGGGTATTACATGTATCACGGCGGCACCACGCCCAAGGGCGAAAATGCGTACTTTGCTGACGAGGCATACGGACTGCCCAAGCTGTCATACGATTTCCAGGCACCCATCGGCGAGTACGGTCAGTTGCGCGCGGGATTTCACCGCCTCAAACTGCTGCACTTTTTTACCCGCTACTTTGGCGAAACGCTGGCTCCCATGGACGTGGTGCTGCCCACCAACGCCGATACCCTGCGCGCCGAGAACCTGCACGACGTGCGCTACGCAGCCCGCGCCCGCAATGGTGCCGGTTTTTTGTTTGTCCAAAATTTTCAGGACGACGCCGTTGTGCCAGATAAAACCAACATCCAGGTGAGCATACAAACCCAAACCGGCACGGTCAATGTGCCTGCCAGCGGCGGATTTGACCTCAAAAGCGGCGAAAATGCTATTTTCCCGTTTCAGCTGGACCTGAACGGGGTCACCCTGCAATACGCCACCGCCCAGCCGATGGCCAAAGGGGTGGGTCCCGCCGGGCCGTACTGGGTGTTTTATGTGCCCGAAGGGGTGCGTCCGGAATTTTGGTTTGCTCAACAAAAAGGCCTTGTGGTGCGCAACGCGTCCGGTTGCGCGGTAGATCAAAACAACGAACGCTGGTTGGTCACTTGTCCGGCCACCGGGGCGTCGGAGTTCAAGGTCTCCAATGGCCGTTCGGTCACCCACGTGCTGGTAATCGACAAGGCGACCGCCCTGCAATCGTACACCGTTCCGATAAACGGCAGGGATCACATCGTCTTTTCCGGAGCGACTGTTTTGGCCAATGGCAATGCTTTGGACTGCCGCAACACGGGGTCGGCCGATTTTCGTTTTTCGGTGTATCCGCCCACAGCGGCACCACCCCGCGCGGTGGGCGGCACCATCGTGCCAGACACGCCTGAAGTGGTGTTGCGCACGTACAGGGTTCAAATGCCTGCTGTGGACGTACCTGTGGCACTTCGACAGGTGAGCGAGCGCAAATGGGCGTTGCAATTGCCCGTCGCGATGCCCGCTGGCTTGTCTGACCTGTGGCTCGACATCGATTATGTGGGTGATACTGCCATGGGATTTTTGGACGGCGAACTGGTGGCCGATGAGTTTTACAAAGGCATGCCCTGGCAGATCGGCATGCGTCGTTTTTACCCGTCGGCTGGCGGAAAAGACATGGTGTTTTACTTCAGGCCCATGCCCCGTAATGCACCGTACTTGAATGATTTACTGCCAGAGTCGGTGCCCGTGTTTGACAAAAGCGACAACGTGTTGTCGCTTCGCGGAATGCGCTGGATTCCGGAATACCGCTGCACCATTCAGTTTTAACACATCGACGATACCAATCCAATACACATGGTAAACACGATTGCAGAAGCCTATCGCACCGTTTTTGGCGCAGCACATCAGGTGGTGGTGCGTTCGCCCGGGCGCGTCAACATCATCGGCGAGCACACCGATTACAACGATGGGTTTGTGTTGCCCGCAGCCATCGACAAGTACATTTACGTGTGTGCAGGGCTGCGCGACGACCAGAAAATACACTTGTTGGCGGCTGATTTCAAGGAAACGTTCACTTGCACCATAGATGCGCTGGCACCCGTTGGGCAAGACTGGGCCAATTACGTGCTGGGCATTGCCGACCAGTTGCGGGTAAACGGCCATGCCTTGCAGGGGTTTAACCTGGCTTTTGGCGGCGACGTGCCGCTGGGTGCCGGCCTGTCTTCTTCCGCAGCCGTGGCATGCGGAGCTGTTTTTGCCCTTGATCAATTGTTTGGACTGGATTTGAACCGCATGGACATGGTGCTCATGGCCCAACAGGCAGAGCACAAGTATGCGGGGGTGCGTTGCGGGGTTATGGACATGTTTGCCAGCGTGTTTGGCCGTCGGGGCCAGGCCATGCAGTTGGACTGCCGTTCGCTGACCCACAAGTATGTGCCGTTGGACTTGGGCAATTACACCATGTTGCTGCTCAATACCAACGTGAAACACAGCTTGGCGTCTACGGAATACAACACCCGCAGGCAACAGTGCGAGCAAGGAGTGGCCTGGGTACAAGTCGAATACCCGACCGTGCGCAGCCTGCGCGACGTAAACATGGACATGCTGGATCGCTGTGTGGCACCGCGCGACGCCACGGTGTATCAACGCTGCCGGTATGTGCTGGAAGAAAACGAGCGCCTGCTGCATGCTTGCGCCGATTTGGAGCGGGGCGACCTCGCAGCCCTGGGTCAACGCATGTATGGATCGCACGAGGGATTAAGCCAGGTATACGAGGTGAGTTGTCCGGAATTAGATTTTTTAGTAGATTTCATCCGCACGCGTCCCGAAGTGCTGGGGGCACGCATGATGGGCGGCGGTTTTGGCGGATGCACCATCAACCTGGTGCGGGCAGAGGCCATTGACGCGCTGGTGGAAGCGGTTGCACCGGCATACACGGCACAAACAGGGCATCCATTAACGGCATACGTGGTGGAAACGGGCGACGGGACTCGGGTGCTTGATCTTGCATAAATGGAATGGCCTTGAACGATAACCGCATCATCCTTCCGGCGCTTGGGCTGTTTTATTGCGTGGTGTACGCGCCCTTCGGCATCAACGAAACGGACGGCGGGTTCATCAGCGGGTTGGCATGGCAGGTGTTGCAGGGCAAAACCCTGTACACGGAGGTGCTGTACGTGCGCCCGCCTTTGCCGGTGTGGGGGCATGCGGCGTACTTGTGGGTCATGCCCGACGCCTGGGAGGTGCTGGGGGAGCGCTGGTTGTTTTACCTCAAAGTGATGCTGTACACGTGGTGGGGCGCAGGGGTACTGGGTGCTGGACGCGCACGGGTGCAGTGGACGGCGCTGGCTTTTGTGGTGTCGGTGCACCATTATCCGGCGGCGGCCTGGCACACGGTGGACGGCATTTTTTTCGCCGCAGGGGGTTTGGGGCTGTTTTTTAACGGGAAAAACCGCTTGGCCTGGGTGTGTGCGGGGGCATGCATCGCAGCATCGGCTTTGTGCAAGCAGTCATTTTATCCGTTGGTTCCGCTCTTTGTGGTGCTTGTGTTGTACTGGAGGGATAGCCGTAGCGCATGGGCTATGGGGGGATTGCTGTTATTTTTGGCCATGATGCTGGGTATTTTAGGGCTTCAGGGGGCTTTGTGGGCGTTTTTTGAGCTGTCGCGGGCGTCGGCGGGTGCGGGGGAGGCCCTGCAACACGGGGTTTGGGATTATTTTCGGATTCATCCGTTGGTGCTTGCGGGCAGTGTGGTGCTGCTTGGTTTGGCGCAGTGGCGCAACGACGGGTGGTGGCGCTGGCTGTTCCCGGCATTTTTGTGCACTACATTTGCCGCGCAGGTGTATTTGTTGCAAGACTACGCTGTGCCCCAGGCCCAAACGCGGGTGTTGTTTGGGTTGAGCGCCGTTGGTATTTTGGCGGTGTATTGGAAAAAAAGACAGATAGACGAGGACATGCTGAGACACGCAGCCTTGCTGGCCGTGGCCTGGTGCAGTGCCATCAGTTGGGGGTATGCATTGCCGGTTTTGTTTGCGGTACCGCTGTTGTGGAATGTGGAATTCGGAATTCGGAATGCGGAATTGAGCATTCCGAATGGGCGTTTTGGGTTGGTTTTGGTTGGGTTGATGGGGTTGTTTGGCTATGCATACCAGTTTGTGTACCGGGATGGGCTGCGGCGGGAGATGCATGCGCATCTGGGCGAGGTGTTTCCGAAGCTCAACGGTATATATTCTTCGGCGGAAACGCTGGCGTTATACCGCGATTTGGCCGCGCTGCATGCACAATATGGCCCAAATTGTACGGTGTTGCCCGCTTTTCCACAGGCCAATTACTTGTGTGGTACGTACCCGCCTTTGCCATTGGACTGGGAGGTGCGCCGCGAGACCGGGGGGCAGGATGTGTATTTGGCGGAAACGGCTTACAAGGGCAATCCTGTTTTTTTGGTTGAAAAATCGTATGGTGATCGGCTGATAACCGATCCGGAATTCGCTTTTACCCGCCACATCATCGAGGAATGCCGGCGAGTATCCGAAACGCCTCATTTTATTGTTTACCAACGCTGACATTTTGCATCATGGCCATAGCCTTATTCGATTTCGATGGCACGTTGACCACCAAAGATTCCATGCGCTTGTTTTTTGCGCTGGTGGATCCCGGTGGGGTAGGGTGGTGGCGGTTTCTGCGGGCGGCACCTGGTGTGGTGCTTTCGCATGGTTTTGAGCGGGCAGCGTTAAAAAAGGCCCTTGTACGTGCATTTTTTGGCGGAAAAACACAGGTGGAATTGGCTGAATGGGGGCAAGTGTTTGTACAGGATGTATTGCCTGCGTACCTCAACCAGGATGTGCTGTCCCGCATGCGCCAGTGTAAAGCCGAAGGCGCGCGGGTGGCCATTGTGTCTGCATCGTTGGACGTGTGGCTGCGGCCGTTTGCGGATCAGGAGGGCGTGGAGTTGCTGTGTACCGAAGCGGCTTACACCCACGGCATGTTCATGGGGGAATGGCAGACGCCCAATTGCAACGGTGTGGAAAAACGGCGTAGGGTGGAATTGTATTTTCCCGATTGGGCACAGCACCACATTACGGTGTATGGCAACAGCGCGGGCGATGTGGCTTTGTTGCAAATGGCCAATGCGGCTTGGTGGGTGGATGGTAACGGTGTGTGTACTCGGTGGGGACAGGATTTTTTTGGACATAGCAATCATTCATAAGCAACAATTTGCCTTGCACCCGGATTAATCTTTAATGCCCAGCTTCAGTGTACCGGGCACTGTTTTGCCGGAAGCATTGTACCACAGTGGAATAGAGTGTTCAATTTTGAAAATATGGGGTTCGCGCTTTTTCGGAAATCCTTGAGGAAAGCGGATTTCCTTGATTTTGGTAAATCCCCAGGGGTCAATTTCAAAATCCAGTTCAACCGGATTCTCTTTAAATTCTTTTCGGGCTCCGTCAAAATTGACACACAGGCTCATGTAATCCACAAAACTTTCTGGAAGCATAAATTCCAGGTTTGTTTGCGACGGAAGATTCAACTCAATGTAGTAATTTTTTTTGTATCCTTTGAGGGTAAGCTCACTAAGTCCTCTATTCACGCTGATCATATGGTGTGGTATCAGCCCCTCAATGGTGGGTATAAGAAATTGTTTATATGGTATGTCCGTTGGAATCTCATCTATAGCTTCCAAAGCTATTCTTCCATAACTCGCCTTCGTCATACTCAGCGGGGCGGTTACATTGCTCATGTAAAGGATGTAATTTTTTTTCCTGATCGTTATGGTAGTGGAACGTAAATCATAAGGATATGCATAAATGAAAAAATCAATTAAGTATAAATTCTTGATGTTGTGTGTTGCTGTATCCGGCAATTGATGTCTGGTAAACACATTAAACCCCTTTTTGGACAATGCCTTGGACAACACATTCTCCAAAGAATCAATTGCAGTCGGTGCTTCTTCTGGTGAATAGGGTGTCATGGTTTGTTCGCCAAGCAGCAAGTTGACCTTCAGTACCGCAGCTTTGTCCTGGCTCCAAAGTAAATTGGTTGCCATAAGACAGAGCACTATGCTGAGGTGTATTTTGAGTAAAAATAGTCTGTAATTTGCTAAAAAGTATGTTATCATGATAAAATTATTATTCGTCCTACGAGTATACTCGTAGGACGAATAATATGATAGTGGCACTTTCATTTCGCCTTGAACGACCACGTCACCCACACCTTGACCGCCTCCGTTCCGTCGGGCAGGGTACCTACCGACAAGGCGCGTACGGTTTGGGCCGAGCGGGTCTCAAAGGTTTGGTCGATGGTTTGTCGGATGAGCGCACCGTCGGCACACGTGAACACCAATTTCCGGTCGGCTTTTTTGTAAAATTCCGCCTCCACCCGCACCACCAGCATGGAACAGGGCGGGCGCTTGCGCAAATCTTGCAGGGCAATGAGTCCGCTGGCCATTTCGCCTGCCGCACATTGGGCCGCAAAATAGATGGACTTGAACGGGTTTTGCGAGCGCCAACGGTATGGAAGGGCTACCCGACAATGCGTTTCGGTGACCTCCATCGGCCGGACGCCCATAAACCAGGCGGCGGGGAGCTTGAGAAAAAGGTAGAGCGTCTGAATGGTCTGCTGCGTTTAGGTTAAAGGGAAAGTTTTTTCAGCGATTCTTCAATGATTTGGATGCGCTGCAAGGCGTCTGCTTCTTTTTTGTGTTCATTTTCCAGCACCTGGGCCGGGGCGCCGCTTACAAAACGCTCGTTTTGGAGTTTGGCTTGCACCGATTTCAGGAAACCGTACTGATACTTGAGCTCTTCCTGCAGTTTCTCTGTTTCTGCTTCCACATCTATGGTGCGTTCTATTTCGACGTAGTACTGGTCGGCACCCACAATGAACGACTGGGTGTTGGCGGGCTCTGCGCTGCAAAAATCAAGCTGTTTGAGCACCGCCAGCTTTTCCATCATTTCTTTCAGGCCAGTTTCCTGCATCAATGCTTCGGTGTGGCTGTTCTGTTGCAGCCACAGCGTCAGTTCTTCGCGCGGTTTTATTTGGTGTTGGTTGCGCAGGTCGCGCACCTTGCCGATGATCTCTTTGGCCGTTTCCACGCGGCGGATCAACTGGAGGTCAATGTCTTCGGGTTTGGGATACCGCTGTATGGTGCAGTCGTCGCCGTCGGGGCGATCCCGCAACTGATGCCAGAGTTGTTCGGTGATGAAAGGCATAAACGGGTGCAAGGCCACCATAAATTGTGAAAACAGGTCAAGTGTAGCCTCGTAGGTCTGCCGGTCGATGGGTTGTTCAAAACCCGGTTTGATCATTTCGAGGTACCAGGCGCAGAAGTCATCCCAAATAAAACCGTACAACCCAAGCAGGGCCTCGCTGAGTTTAAACGCCTGAAAATGCGCTTCCAGCTCGACCAGCACGGTGTCGAACTTGTACGTCAGCCAGCGAATGGCCAGTGCATTTTTGCGGGCTACTCCCTCATTTTCAGGCTGATCGGTCACGGCCCAGCCTTTCACGAGGCGAAGGGCGTTCCAGAGTTTATTGCAAAAATTGCGGCCGTTTTCGCAGAGTTTGTCGTCAAACAGGATGTCGTTTCCGGCTGCGGCGCTCGACATGAGGCCGTAGCGCACCCCGTCGGCACCAAAATCCTCAATCAGTTTCAGTGCGTCGGGCGAGTTACCCAGCGATTTAGACATTTTGCGCCGCTGTTTATCGCGCACCATGCCAGTGAAATAAACCGATTCAAACGGTTTTTGGCCTTTAAACTCGTATCCGGCCATGATCATGCGCGCCACCCAAAAGAAAATGATGTCCCAGCCCGTCACCAATACGTTGGTAGGGTAGTAGTAGGCAAATTCGCCATCGGGTTTTTCGAAGCCGTTGAACACGCTGATGGGCCAGAGCCAGGAAGAGGCCCAGGTGTCGAGCACGTCTTCGTCCTGGCGCAGGTCTTCAAGGGTAAGCGCCGCGTTGCCAGTCTTGCGTTGGGCGATGGCCAAGGCCGCTTCGGGTGTTTCGGCCACAAACACGTGGGTTTCGTGGTTGAGCGGATCGGCTTTGAGGTACCATGCGGGAATGCGTTGGCCCCACCAGAGCTGTCGGGAGATGCACCAGTCGCGCAGGCCCTCCATCCAGGTGCGGTACAGGTTTTGGAAGTTAGGCGGGAAAAAGCGGATTTGCTCTTCCATCACCGCTTTGAGCGCCGGTTCGCCGAGGGAAGACATGTTGACGAACCATTGGAGCGACAACTTGGGTTCCACCACGGCATTGGTGCGTTCGGAGCGGCCGATGTTGGTGCGGTAGTCCTCTATTTTCAGCAACGCGTCGCTTTCCTCCAGGATGCCTTTCATGCGTTTGCGCGCCTCAAAGCGGTCGAGGCCGACGATGGGTGCGTACGTGCAAGCGTCGCTGATGCGGCCGTCGTCGGTGATGGTATCTATGATGGGCAGCTGGTGTTTGATGCCGAGTTCGTAGTCGTTCGGATCGTGTGCGGGGGTTATTTTGAGTGCGCCGGTACCAAATTCGACGTCCACATACGTGTCGAAAATGACCGGAATGGCGCGGTTGATGAGCGGAATGAGTACTTTTTTCCCCTGAAGGTGGGCGTAGCGCGGGTCGTCGGGGTGCACTGCAATGGCCACATCGGCGAAAATGGTTTCGGGCCGTTGGGTGGCAATGGTCACGCCATCGGAGCCGTCTTCCAGGCGGTAATGGATGTGAAACAATTGGGCGTTTTCTTCTTTATAGAGCACTTCTTCGCCGGAGAGCACGGTAAGTGCTTCGGGATCCCAGTTGACCATGCGTTGTCCGCGGTAGAGTTTGCCCTTGTGGTACAAGTCGACAAACACGCGGAGCACGTCGCGGTAGTACGCGGGATCCATGGTAAAGGAAGTGCGTTCCCAGTCGCAGGAAGCGCCCAATTTGCGCAATTGTTGCAGGATGATGCCGCCGTACTTGTCTTTCCACTGGTAGGCATAGGCCATGAATTCTTCGCGGGTGAGGTCGGCTTTGCGGAGCTGTTTCTCGTCGCGGAGCCAGCGCACCACTTTGGCTTCGGTGGCAATGGAGGCATGGTCGGTACCGGGCACCCAGCAGGCATTTTTGCCATCGAGGCGGGCTTTTCGGATGAGTATGTCCTGTATGGTGTTGTTGAGCATGTGCCCCATGTGGAGCACGCCGGTGACGTTGGGGGGCGGGATGACTATGGTGAACGGCTCCCGGTCGTCGGGAGTAGATCGGAAGTAGGCGCGTTGTTCCCAGTGGGCATACCAGCGTGCTTCAATATCGGCGGGCGTGTAACGGGCGGATAAGGACATAACAAGGTTTTGTGTCAAAAACGACACAAAGGTATGCGCTATTGGGGCAAAAGAAAAGCCGGAATCTCTCCAGAGATTTTCCGGCTACGATGTACGGTGGCGTGCATCGTTCAAAGCGTTGTCTTTGATTTCGTAAGATTATACCTGCTGATTAAAAAAATTAAAAATAGGCCAAATGATGCGTATAAAGCGCCAAAGCGGCGGTTGATACGGCTTTTGAATAGTCGGTTTTCGGGAATACGTGCCCGGCCGACACGAGGAGCCATTGCGGGAGCCCTCTATTTTGTACAGATTTGCACGTGAGCGGATTAAAGCATTAGCGTGGGATCATTCAGGCGCTATACAGGGAGGTAGCCCTATGTTTCCTTTTTTGGTGGAACAAAGGTCGCCTGCCCTGTCGTTGTGAAACAGGACAAATTGCATCATTTCAAACCGACCAGATTTTGAGCAGACCGTTGACTTTTATTCCATGTCTTCGCTTATGATGTAGCTGTGAATGGAGTTTAATTCGGATTCCGAAATGGTGTCTTGACGGCTAACCACATCATTGTAAAGGGTAGTGTACTGAGGGTTAGTGAGCAGCAAGTTGAGGACCAATGCGAGGAGTTGCATGCGATTGTTTTCTTTTGATTGTTTGTGATGGCACAAAGATCAAGCGGCATCTCAGCCTGGAACAGGCCAAAAAGCGCAAAAACAACCCGGTCAGATATGCCCAGGGGTGGGCATCCGACACCTTTGTCATCGCTGGGAGGAACTGCTAAACCGTTCTCAGTAAGCGAGTATGTGATTATAAAAAATACTTCACATAATAATAATGAAGATTTTGTAAAGCAGAAAACGTGTTTTCAGAGGCAAAGATGAGGGCAAATTCAGGCGTGAAAAAGGCCAAAAAACAAGGGATTGATCCGATCAGATTGCATTTTATTTCCTATGTGATTTGGAAGGTATTCCTATATTTGTGTTATCAGTGTCTGTTTTTTTCATTTCTTGATCCAACACATGGAGTTTGACGTATTAAAAGATTTAGTACAAGCCATTACCCGAAATAAAGTAAAACAAATTGAAGTACTGGGTAACCCCGGTAACGAGGGTAGCCGTGTGGAAGAATTTTATCAACTGCTGTCAGACGGTCAGTTGCAAACGGAGGAGGAAGCCGTGCAACATTTTTTTAAAACGGACAACGTCAAGGACAGCAACTACCGCAAACTCAGAAACAAGCTGATTCGGCAGTTGATCAATACCTCTTTTTTTGTGGACATCAACCAGCCCATGTTTGATGAACGCACCAAAGCGCAATACAACTGCTACCGTGATTTTTCTGCTGCCTATATCCTGATGACGCGCGAGGCCCGCCGCGCCGGAATTTACCTGTTGCACCAGGTTTTGGAACAAGCCATCAAGTATGAGTTTGTGGATTTATGCGCCGAAATCACGCGTTATTTGCGCGTTTCGTACTCCAAATCCGTCAATGACGCCAAAAACCACCAAAAATTTACCCTCTTGCATCGGGCGTATGAAGAAAAACGAAGCCACAACGTGCGCATCGTGGATGCGTACGAGACGCTGTTGGAGTACTATATGCAAAAACACGCGCCCAGCAAAACGGTGTATGAACTGGCCTCGGGGTATGTGGCCGAATTCAAACCCCTGCGCAAGCAGATATCCCTCTCACAGTTTGACTATTATGCTTATTCTATCGAACTGATTCAGTTTTACGCGGCCAATGATATCCGCGCTGTGGCCAGGTTGGCCGATGAAGCGCTTGGGGCCTTGCAAGACAATCCAAACATCACCAAAGCGCGTTTATTTGGCATCGCCATCCAAAAAATGTCCTCTGTGGCCCAGTTAAAGGAGGCAGACGACGCCCAAATACTCCTCACCATCAACCAGTGCCTTGGTTTTACGGAAGAGGGGCGCTTCAACTGGTTTGTGATATGGCACAACGCCATATATTGTTACACCCACCACAGGCTGTATAAAAAAGCGTTTGAAGCGTTCAAAACCGGTTACGAGCACAAGCGGTTTCGCCTCCAATCGGTGCGCATGCAGGAAGAATGGCGGCTCATCGGCGCTTACCTTAACCTGCTCGTTGAACTGGGCGAACTGCCCCAGGCAGAGGTAGAAGCCGCTGTTGGCACTTACAAGTCCACGAAATTTGAGAACGACTTCACCGAATTGTCACGCGATAAAGAAGGGATGAACATTCCGATTGTCATTTTGCCCGCCGTTTTCGCGTTGGCCAAGTCCGACTTTGAGGCCTTCGAGGCGCAAATAGACAAATTGGACAAGTACAGAAAACGTTATTTGGAAAATGAACTGAACCAGCGCAGTGCCCGATTTCTGCAAATGATGTTTGCCCTGGCCAAACAAAAGTATGGCGGCAGTGTGCGTTCGGAGGGCCGTTTGCGGCAGGAAGTCGAAAAGCTACACGCCCTCACGCCTCAGGTGGCCCGCCAGCACTACGCCATCGAGGTGATTCCCTATGAAAATTTGTGGGAACTGCTGGTGAGAAAACTTGAACCTTAAGGGTTTACCACTAAGGCTTTTTTTACCACTCAGATTCTTTTTACCACTCAGATTCTTTTTACCACTCAGATCACTAAGACCACTAAGGGCCACTAAGAAATTATGAATATCTTGGTGACCCTTAGTGTTCTTGGTGATCTTAGTGGTAAAAAAGGTAAAAAAGTGGTGTTAGTGGTAAAAACGACTACTTCACGCTCATTTTGAACTCCACACGGCGGTTCAACTCGCGGCCTTCGGCAGTGTTGTTGTCGCCAATCGGGCGCGTCTCACCGTAACCGGCATATTTCATGCGGCGGGCTTCTACCCCTTTGCTGATGAGGTAGTCGTAGCAGGTTTTAGCGCGGTCTTCAGAGAGTTTCATGTTCAGCTTGTCGTCGCCGGTGTTGTCTGTGTGTCCGTCGATCTGGAGGTTGTAGCCAGCGTATTTTTTCATCAGGCGAGCCACTTCATTGAGGGTAGGCAGCGAAGCGGGCAGCAGGGTAGCCTTGGCTGTTTCGAATTCGACCACCTTTACGGCTTCTTCGAGGATCAGTACGTCGGCGCGATCCATTTCCGGGCAACCGGCATTGGCAACCGTGCCGCGTACGTCTGGGCAGCGGTCGTCTTTGTCGGCTACACCGTCGCCATCGCGGTCCGGGCAGCCACTCAAAGCAGCTGTACCGGGCGCGTCCGGGCACAGGTCGAGGTTGTCGGTGATGCCGTCGCCGTCGCGGTCGGCATTGCCTTCCTTGCCCATTTCTGCTTCCAACTGGTCATCGAGGCCAGCGCCAAAGTTGTACTGCACGCCAATGCCGTGGTGCCAGCCTTCGCGGCGCTCGGTCGATGTGCGGTATTGGGTTTGCAGCGTAGCGTACCAGTTGTCCACCAGACGAATGTTCACACCGAGTCCAAGGGGAATATTCAGGTCGGTATCTTCATTGTCTTCGCTGTCAGCCGTAAAGCCCACGCCAAAGTGCAAATAGGGGTTCACACGGTTGCCATACTGGAAGAAAGTGTGCTTGACCAATGCGTCCATGCTGAACAGCGAGTGGTTGTCTTCCTCCGGATTGTTGTCGATGCTTTTGCGTGGTACCCGAGCGGTACCGAATTTGACCGGAATCTCAATGAACGTATTGCGGGCAATGCGGTGATCGTAGTAGATTTCTATGCCGCCGCCGTCAATCTCGCTGAATACGTCGCCAAATCCAGCTTCCTCTTTGTCGAAGTCGCTGAAGCGAGGGGAAACATAGTTGTAAAAGTTGTAACGCAAGCCAACACCGTGCTTGGGTTGTGCCATAGCTACTTCGGCGACCATCATCAGCGCCGATACAATGCTCAAGGTGTACAGTAATTTCCGCATGAGGAGCGTTTTTTAGTTGGTTGTAGTGAAAAAAGACTTTTCGTTTCAAAATGCGCTCGGACAACGAAGTGCCTAAACAGGGCAAAGCTACCGGCAAGTATGTAAATTTAATATTAAACCTGTCTGATGAAACACAATTCACCTGCTGTGCATAACTTTTTCGACGATCATTCAAGCGCTGTTCTACCTTTGTAGGCTTTACGTACAGCGCTTATGCGGCTCAGGTCTTTAGAAATAAAAGGGTTCAAATCATTTGCCAACGAAACGGCCATCCATTTTACCAACGACGTCACAGGCATCGTTGGCCCCAACGGTTCTGGCAAAAGCAACATCGTCGACGCCGTACGCTGGGTACTCGGCGAACAAAAAAGCAGCCAGCTCCGCCTCGACAAGATGGCCAGCGTCATTTTCAATGGCACCAAAAAACGCCGTGAAGCGCAGGTCGCCCAGGTGACCCTCGTGTTCGACAACACCCGCAACATCCTGCCCACCGAATACGCCACCGTGGCCGTCAGCCGCATCCTCTACCGCAGCGGCGAAAGCGAATACCGCATCAACGGCGTGAGTTGCCGCCTCAAAGACATCACTACGCTGTTTATGGATACCGGCGTGGGGGCCGACTCCTACGCCATCATTGCCCTGAACATGGTGGAAGATTTGCTCAGCGACCGCGAACAGGCCCGCCGACGCATGTTCGAACAAGCCGCCGGCATCTCTAAATACAAGGCCCGCAAACACGAAACCCAACAAAAACTCGAAGCCACCGCCGCCGACCTGGAGCGCGTAGACGACCTCCTGTTCGAAATTGAAGATCAACTCAAAAAGCTCGAAAAACAGGCCCTGCGAACCCAAAAATATTACGAACTCAAAGAAGAATACAAGCTCCGCAGCGTCGAAATGGCTGTGCACAGCCTCAGCCGACACAAAAAAAATTACAAAGAACTCGAATCCCAAATCAAACGCGAGGAGGACAACTGGCGCAGCAGTGAAGCCGCCGCCCGCCAAACGGAAGCCGATATCGAGGCCCTCCGTAAAAGCCACATCGACAAGGAAACCCTCCTCAGCGCACAACAACAAACCGTCAACCAACTCACCGGACGCATACGCAGCCGCGAAAACGAAAAAAATATGCTGGCGCAAAAGCGTTCGTTCATCGATAACGATACGCGCCGCCTCCAGGACCAACTCGAACAGGCCGAACGCCAACTCCTGGGCCTCGCCACCGAAATAGACGTGTACCAAACCGACCTCAACTACGAACGAAACGTAGAAGGCGAACTCGAATCCACTTTACAAACCGCTCTTGAACGCCTCGAAAAAGTACGAGGTGACCACAACCTCCTCAAGGGTAACCTCGACGAGTTTGTCAAAGCTCAACAGAACCTCGAACGCGACATCGTAGAACTCGAAAAAACGCGCGCCATTCAGCAAAACCAAATCGAAAACCTGGAACGCGACGTGGAACGCACCCTCTCCGACATCGCCACTCGACAGGAGGAGATGAAAATCCTGGACGCCCAAATTGCCGACAGCGAAAAAACAGAAACCACCCAGCGCGCCAAAATCGAACAACTCGAAGCCGCCGAAACCAAACGCAAAGCCGACATTGCCCACACCGAAACCCGACAGGATGAACTCGCGCGCCGCATCGCCGAACACAACCGCAAGCTCGACGCCCGCCGCAACGAATTCAAGCTCACCAAAAGCATGGTGGAAAGCCTCGAAGGGTTTCCTGAAAGCATCAAGTTCCTCAGCAGCCAAAAAGAATGGGCGCAACGCTGTCCGCTGCTCAGCGACCTCGTGTACGTGCAGGAAGAGTACCGCGTCGTCATCGAAAATTTTCTCGAGCCGTACCTCAACTACTTTGTAGCCCCCAATACCGACGAGGCTGCCCAAGCCATCGCCCTGCTCGGCAAAAGCCAGAAAGGCCGCGCCAACTTTTTCCTGCTCAACGCTTTTGATCACTACGCCGCACCCCTGACCCTGCTGCCCGAAACCCGCCGCGCCATCGACATGGTGGAAGTGGACGCACGCTACCGGAAATTGGTGGAATACCTGCTCGAAAATGTGCTCATCACCGACGATGACCAATCCGGCACCGAAATACCCGAAGGAGTAACCATGCTGTCTAAAAGTGGCGCGTTTGTACGGCGTCGGTTCAGCCTCAGTGGCGGCTCGGTTGGCTTGTTCGAAGGTAAAAAAATAGGGCGAAAAAAGAACCTCCAGGTGCTGGAAACGGAAATAAAATCGCTGGAAAAGACAGAAAACGACTGGAACCTCGACTTGTCTACCGTGCGCACGCACCTCAACAGCCTGAAAAACGCCGACCAGTCGGCCCTCCTCCAGCGCGAACGCGAGGTGCTCAACCGGCTCACGCAGGATCGGGCGGGCAAACAGGCCCGACTGGAAAACATCGCCGCGTTTGTGGCCAATTTCACCGAAAAAGCAGGCTCTTCCGGCAAGAATATAGACGCCCTGCGCACCAGCAATGCCGAGATAGAGCAAACCCTGCACACCAAACAACAGGCCGCCGACGCCGCTCGCGAACGCCTGCAAAACGCCGACGGCTCTTTCCGCGAAGTGGCCGAGCAACTCAGCCTCGCCGGACAGCACTACAACCAGCAAAACATCGAGTTTATCCGACAGCAAAACCGCGTAAGCACCCTCCAACAGGAACTCAGCTTCCGCGTCAACCGCCGCAACGAACTCTTGACCACACAGCAAAACGCCCGACAAACACTGGCCAAAAATACCGACGAAACCGACTTGCTGGTGCACGAACTCTCCCGTCTCGACGCCGAACTCCAGGCCGGTTATGCCGAAAAGAAAACCCTCGAGGCGGGCCTCAGCGAAGTGGAACAGGTATACTTTAAAGCCCGAAACGAAATACACGCCCTCGAAAACAAACTGCGCGAAACTTTCCGACAGTCGCAGGACCTCCAGGCGCTGATCAACCGGCTCAAGGACAAATTTTCCGACGTCAAATTTGAAATCACCGCCATCAGCGAACGCCTGCGCGTGGAATTCAACATCACAGCCAACGATGTCATCAACCGCGAACCCGATCCGCAATACAAACTCGAAGACCTCGAAAAAGATGTCATCAGCCTCAAGCGCCGCCTGGATACTTACGGCGAAATAAACCCCATGGCCATTGAGGCGTACAACGAAATCAAGGAGCGCTACGACACCATCGACAAACAGCGGCAAGACATCCTGGCGGCCAAAGAAAACCTGATGCAAACCATGCAAGAAATTGAGGAAACGGCCACCAAACGGTTCCTCGAATCCTTTGAGCAGGTGCGCGTCAATTTCATCCGCGTTTTCCGCACGCTCTTCACCGAGGAAGACACCGCCGATCTGGTGCTCACCCGCCCCGAAGCGCCTTTGGATTCCGACATCAACATCATCGCCAAGCCCAAGGGCAAACGACCACAAACCATTGCGCAGCTCTCCGGCGGCGAAAAAACCCTCACCGCTACCGCCCTGCTGTTTGCCCTTTACCTGCTCAAACCCGCGCCCTTTTGCATCTTTGACGAGGTAGACGCGCCGCTCGACGACGCCAACATTGAAAAATTCAACCGCATTATTCGCGAGTTTTCTAAAGAATCCCAGTTCATCGTGGTGACCCACAACAAAGCCACCATGGCGGCAGTAGACACTATATACGGTGTATTTATGCCCGAGCAGGGCGTGAGTTCGGTGACGCAAGTGGACTTTCGGGAATTGGTAGCGTAGCGGCGACTTCAGTCGCCGATCCCAAACAACAAGCGGCGACTTCAGTCGCCGCTTGTTGTTCGGCGACTAAAGTCGCCGCTTATTTTTCGGCGACTAAAGTCGCCGCTTGTTGTTCGGCGACTAAAGTCGCCGATACACTTTACCAGAGGCCACATTGCCTTCAGCAGTAGACAAGTAAAAGGTATACATGCCCGGTGCGCCTTCCCATTCCAATTGCAACACATCCGTTTGGTCGTATGCTTTGGTCAGGATCACCTGGCCCAACACGTTGGTCAGTGTCAGGGTGACGTTGGTGTATGTTTCGCCCAATTGGATGGTCAGGTTGCCTTGGGTTGGGTTGGGGTAAATGCTCAGCACAGCATTAAAAGGGGCATCCTGTATCCCTACGGTTTCCAGTTCAAACACCCTGACTCGTCCGAAGGAACTGTGTGCTGGCGCTGCGGTGGCAATGCTGCGGCCATCTGCACTGATGGATACGCAATAGCCTTCTAAATCAGAGATAAAATCGCCGTAAATATCGTCACCCAATTGTGTCCAATTGGTGCCATCCCAGTGGTAAGCCCGCGTAAGGCCTTCAAGATAGCTCAACATTCCACCAGGCAGCGGCTTCCAAGAACTGGCAAATCGAGCACCAGCCACCACCGTGTTTCCATCGGCGCTGATATCAACACTCAAGCCAAGTTCCTCGTCCCCTTCTCCGTTGATATGTGCCCCTTTTGGTGTCCATGTTGTGCCGTTCCAGTCAAAAATCCGCACCTCGCCTTTGTACGATAAGCCTTGCGCGCCCACGACAAGTGCTTCGCCTGTTGAGTTGAGCGAAATATCAACACCAAATTTGTCGCCAGAAGCATTGCCAACTAAGGCTTGGCCCCTTTGCATCCAATCAGCACCGTTCCAGATGTATGCTTTCACCTGACCGAAATTGCCAGATATTTCATCACCCAAAATTTGACCAAACGCAATCACATTACCATCGTTGTTTATGCTGACAGAATTGAGGGATCGCTGGGCGATGATGTCAGTGCCTTTTTGTACCCAATCCGTACCGTTCCAGGTAAATATTTTTACAGGAGCGGAACAGGGTGGCGCAACTATGTTGCAAACCCCGGCGATAATAACGGTCAGGCCGTCGGCGCTCAAGTCGATGGTGTGCGCATCTGAAAAGACGGTGCCGCGGCCAATCCATGACGAACCATTCCACGCCCAGACTTGTGCTATATTCGAGAATGTTGCTGCGAGGGTGTTGCCATCAGCGCTCAAGGCAATTTGTACGTTGCTGTTGGATTTGGGTACCACCAGAATATTTCCTATGGGCAACCACGCTGTGCCATTCCAGGTGTAGGACTGTATTCTGCCGGAAGTCAAGTCGACGGAGTAAACAGCCAGGGTTTTTCCATCGGCACTGAGGGAAAAGACCCGGCCAAACGAAGCATTTGTGGACTGGCCAGCGAGGGCATTGCCTTGTAGCACCCAAGACTGGGCTACAGCACGTGTATGTGTGCCAATCATCAATACCAACATGATCCAGCAGGTCAGTTGGAGCACGTTGCTTGACAATGGGTAAATTTTTTTGATCTTCATGATGTTTAATTTTTGGGAAAAATGATAATGCGTAATGGTGCTACAAGTATAATTGAATTTAATAGTCTATCGGCAAATGAAGTTGCGTTTTGGCGTATCGGCGACTTTAGTCGCCGTTTATTAGCGACGACTTTAGTCGCCGTTTACTAGCGACGACTTTAGTCGCCGTTTACTAGCGACGACTAAAGTCGCCGTTTACTATCGGCGACTAAAGTCGCCCCGTTTACTAGCGACGACTAAAGTCGCCCCGTTTACTATCGGCGACTAAAGTCGCCGCTACACTTCCAATTCCCGCATCGCCAGTTTGATCCCTTCTACCACTGCCATGTAAGCTTCATCCTGATCTGCCCACAACGACAATGGCGTCAAACGGTTTGTATCGGGTCTTAGAGGCAGCATCTGGAGCGAAGCAAAGGGCAATTCCTCCCAATCGCATGGACTCAACAGCACAGGCAGCACGCGGCATTCGCCTCTTTGGTGGCGTTGCAGTGCGGGCAACAGCTCTTTTTCCCAGATGAAGCCTGAACTGATGAAGCTGGCGCTGATGAGCAGCACCACGATGTCGGCGCTGCCGAGGTAACTGCGTATTTCTTCTTCCCACAATTGACCGGGCTTGATCTCGCTGTCGGTCCATACCATCGTGTTGCTGCGCCGCCGCAAGGCACCGAGGTGCGTTTCCAGGCGTTTGCGCATGGCGAGGTCGTCGTGGCTGTAGGAGATGAACACCGTGGGTGCGGGGGGCGACATCTGGAGGCCGTTGAGCAAGGGCGCAAACTCCCGCAGCCGCAAGAGTTTGCCTTTGGGTGTCAGGAGGGCCGACACTTTTCTTTGGGCGGCTTTGATGAGGTGGGGTATGGGCACAAACTCGCTGTCGGGTGCGCTCAGGGCAATGGACACCTCGTCCAATTTTTCGGCTTCGGCGCGCAATGCCGCCACATTGTGCGCCCAGGCCGCTTCGGGTGCCCGGCGGCGTACACCTGGCCGCAGTACCATTTTCAACACGTCGGTGAGCAGGGTTTGTTTCCACAGCTCGGTGTCCAATTTATTTTTTTCTACACACAGCATCAGGTGCGCTGTATCGCTGCCCGCCTCATGCAGGCCCTTTATGAACAGTCGGGTATTGTACGGTTCGGTGGCACACAGCAATCCGCTGCGCCAATACGCTTTTTTCAGGATGCCTTTTCGGGCACCGTAGCGCAAGATGAGCCGGCGCATGGCTTTGCGGTAGTAGAACAGCGGCATTTGAAACATGAAAAAGTCGTCTTGCAGGCCCGCCAGCGCAATGTCGAACAGGTCGGCCATGGGGTGCACCTCACTGAGGTATTGCGGTGCCACCCAGTCGCCGTTTTTTTCTCCTGCAAAAATGATTTCCCAGTTTTCCATGAGGCGCAGCAGCATGTCGGTTTCCGACTTGAGTACCTTCCGCACGTCTTCGGTGTGGAACCGGCCTTCCTGTTTGCGCACCGAGCTGTTGAGCACGGTGTACATTTTAGCGGTGAGTGCACCAGGGTCGATGTACACGTGTTCGTTTTGCTCCTGCAGCCACACCACTGCGCCGATGCGGTCGAGGTAAAACGCGAGGGCTTCTATTTCCTCGTTGCGGAGGTCGGCCTGCACGCTGCGGCAAGCCCGTCTGAAATCTTCAAGTGAAATCCAGGCCTGTTCCTGCAAAACAGGTGCAAACGGGTTGTCGGGGTTCGGCGTGCCGCCGCGCAGTTCCTGCAAAAAAGCCCGCACCGCAATCCAAGAGGTGGGCAGTTGCTCGTTGCCCGCGTTTTTCTGCGCTTTCAAGTACAACTGGTGGAGCAAATCCTCTTTAAACACCTCGTAAAGGTTTCGGTAGCGCTTGGCCGTTTTGGCGGTATTGCGGGCCAAACGGGCGCTGATGGCTGCCGGGGTACTCACTTCGAATCGGCGCATCAGTTCGGCGTCAACCCACTCCCAAACCCCTCCGGGAAGCAGGTCAATTTTGTTTTGAACGAGCAAAATGGGCGGTTTTTCGCCCGTTAAAGCCCCCGATGCGTACAATCGAATGTTATCGAGCCAGTACCGGTAGTGAAAATGCTCCATAGAGGCCACCTGTTCCTGGCCGCTGCTCACCATATTGGTATCCAGCATGCCGTTTCGGTTGTGCTCGGCGTCCCACAGCAGGAGGTACACGGCGTTGCTGTCTAAAAAAATCTGGTGGGTACCGTGGTAGTACTCCTGACCGCCAAAGTCCCAGATGTTGACGCGCAAGGGCAGCAGGTCTGGAATATTTGGAAAAATACCTTCCAATTCGGCTGTTTCCACGAGCCATTCCGACACCTGGATCCCGTGTGTGGTTTCCTCTTTGGAACGCGTGTTGAGCCCGCGCAACAGCCGGCTAAGGGTGGTTTTTCCGGCAGTGGCATTGCCCACCAGGATGAGTTTCACCTCTCGATACAGCGTGGGCACCGCAGGCCCCGGCGCTTCCAACTCCACAACAGCCGTTGCGCTGCGGCTCATGGTGCTGAAGTAGGCGCGCATGCGTTCCACATCGCCCGAATAAGCCAGTTCCAGGGGACAATCTTCTATCGGGTTGCGGTTTACCCGGGCTTCTTTCAGGTGTGGCAGCTCCAGGAGCGGCCGAATAAAACGCACTTCATTGAAACTGAGGTTGACGCGTTCGAGCCGTTTCAACGCGCTCAGGGGTTCCACAGAATGGATGACGTTGCCAGCCAAATGGAGTTCTTCCAGGTTGATCAGCGTGCGCAAAGGCTCCAGGTTTTCCACCGCGTTATAGTTCAGCGACAACATCCTAAGGGCTGTGAGTGTACGCAACGGCTCAATATCGCGGATGAGGTTTTCAAACAACGACAAGGTGGTTAGCCCGGTCATGGCCCCAAGGGGCGAAATGTCGCTGAGGTTGTTTTCGCCCAAGGTGAGCGAGCGCAGGGTGTGGAGTTTGACCAATTCGGCAATGTTGCTGCCAAGCCGACAATTGCGGGCAGAGAGCTTGTGCAGTTTGGGCAGCGCGCGCAGCACGTCAAAGGTTTCGCTGACCAATTGGTTGGCCGGGCCGTTGTTTTGGGTGTTTACAAACGCGTTTTGGCTTTCGTCCCAGTATACCGTGCCTAAGTTGATGTCTTCTACCCATTCCAGTGCCTCTAATTCTGGCGGCAAGGTGGTGAGTCCGCAGTTGCCGAGATCGAGGAAAGTGTTTTGACTTTCCCGACTTTCTTCTATGCGCGTCTGGTACAATGGTAATTGAACATTCATGGCGGCGTATTGACCCGCAATGATACTGAAAACCGGAGAAATGCGGTATTGGTTATTGGTTGGCGTTACGAGGGGCGACCACAAGGGTCGCCCCAACCGTAATCCCGTTATCGTTTTACCAATTTTACAGTTTCCATCACCTGGCCTTCATTTTCCAGGGTGAGCCAGTACACGCCTGCTGGCCATTGTTGCCCCAGCGTCAGCATGTCTTGTGCAGTCACAGCACCCGTATGCGCCCAAACGGATTGACCAAGGGCGTTGTGTACGCGGAATTGCGCGTTCGGTTGGTCCACCGGTACCCGCAACTCAAAGGCACCGTTGCTGGGGTTGGGCCAAACCCGCATAGCTGAAAGCGTGGCAGGCTCGCCAGCATCCACCATAAGTCCTTCGGGAACAACCACAAAGCCGTCGATGCCCGCTTCTACGATGTGGCCGGTTTGCTGGTTATCGCCTGTGATAAAATGAACGCGCACATCGTCTGTAAATGCAATGAAGTCCTTCAGGCGGATGTCGCCACTGCTGCGCCACGTGCTGGCGGAGGTTTTCTCGGTAAAAATGGTGATGGTATCCAGGCCGTTGCTCACCCGGACTTCAAGCGAATCGTCTGGATTGCCAGATCCGCCGGCATTAAAGAACCAGTATTGAAACTGGAGTACAGCGTCTTCGTACAAAGCCAGTTTCATGGGAGGGGTAGTGAGGGTAACGGTACCGTTGTCTACATCGTCGGCACCAGCAGCTCCGCCCGCGTTACCGGTTACATAACATTTGTCGTTGCTGTCGGAGTCAATGTCTACACCCGGATTGGCGCTTTCGTTCTGAAAGGTGGTGCCATTGGGTTTGGCGCGCGTCCAGAAACCGGCGGAAGCGGAAGCGGCGGTAGTCCAGCCGAGGTCCACGCTAAAATCATCGTAGTAACCCGTTTCCAGCGCGATGTTGGTGAGGTTGTTGTTGTTGACATCGATTGTGGTGGGCAAATAACCCCAGGCGCTCGCCAGGGCGCTGTATACGCCGCCCAGCACACAATTGAGGCCAAATTGACCGTTGGCATCCGTTTGTGCTGAAAAACCAACGGTGCTGTTGCCAATAATCAGGGGCGTATTGGGAATGGGGTCATTCGTGGTGGCATCGGTAACCTGACCATTGAGGGTGAAGGCCGAAATGGGATATAAAGTAACGTTCAGGTTTACCGTCTGGGCGGTTTGGAGCGCCACGGCAATTACGGTATCCACGTAACCCGGTTTGCTAAGGGTAACCGAAAAATTGCCCGTTTGGGTTTGGCCCGTTTTGAACACGCCATTGTTGTTGGTGCGGGTATCTATCCATCGGTCGTTGGAATTGACGTCGATGGAGACGTCGTTCAAGGGCAGGCCGCTGCAACCGTCGAGCACACTCCCCTCCAGGTAGCAGGCGCGAACATACGCAGGAGAAAGAATGAATAAATCTGCCGGATTGATGTTGGTGGCCAAAACGGTACCGGAAGGGAAAAACGGATAGGTGCCCCAGCAGCCGTCGAAATTGGCCCCGGTGCCATTCCAGGTGTCGTACCAACCGGTGATGACCAGATTGTCGGGTTTGTGCGCATCTGCAATGGTGAGGCCGTCGGTGTACCACGAGGTGATGGCCCAGTCATTCAGAATGTGCGTGTTGTGCCCAATGGAACCAAAGCCGTCGTTGGTAGAGAAGCGGTCGGTTTCCTGGATATCCGAGGGGTCTTCAATGTTGTAGGCTGTGACAAACGACGGGGTAGTTTCGTCCGTGGTCAGTATGGTTTTATGGTCAATGAGCAACCAGGAGTTGTGGGTGAATTTACCGGGTGTTTGTATGGTGCCCAGCAGCACTGGATTTTGTTTGTCTTTCATGTCCGTGATAGACAACAAACCGGTGTAGATGTGGCTGCCGTACAAGGTGTCATTGTCCGCATACCCATCGTGTATGTACCCCAATTGGTCAAATTTACCGACATAGACCGGGTTGTACGGGTCGGTATGGATATCGAGTACCACCGCGCCGCCGTTGAACAGGTTGGAACCGTAGGCGTACAAAAAGCCCAGGGTAGTGTCCACGTGCAAGGCGTGTATGGTGTTGAGTGCGTTAAAAATGGCACCATCGCCAGTATAGTTAAAGTACGTCAGGTTGTCGGAGGGCAGCGCGCTGAGGTCTATCACTTGCAAGCCGCCTCCGCCCTCTGTAGTGACATAACAGAACGATTTATACGTTTTTATTTCCTTCCAGAGGTTGTCTGGACCCGGAATCTGCGTAATCACCTCGGGCGTCGCCGGGATAGTCACATCCACAATAATGAGGCCTTTGGAGCCGCCTACGAGGGCGTACTCCCGTCCGTTTTGCGTGTAACCAAATACGTTGGCCAATGTTTGGCCGGGAAAGTTGAGTTTTGATTGCAGTGTGAAGTTAAAGTCTTGCCCTTGAAGGCTGGTAGCGAGCAGGATCAACACGCCCATCAGTGACTGTGCCGTAGTTTTTGTGAACATATTTGAAAGTTGGTTTGAATTATACATACCGTAAACACGGCAACTGCAAAAGTAGCTTGCATGGCAGGCAACATTTGCCTGTTTGGCCAAAATGAATACTGGTAGGCTATTGAGAGACAATTTTATTGCTAAAATAGGCAAACAGGCAGGCTGTCCAGAAGGAAAACATGGAATAAACCAGCGCGGGTTTCACCATGGCCTCGTTGTGCAGCAGGTTGCCGGCAATCAAAAATGCAAGTGTGGTGTTTTGCACCCCGCTTTCCATGGCAGCAGTGAGCCGTGAGGTGTGCGGCGCACCGATCCACAACAGGAAAAAATAGCCGAAGCTTAGGCAAAACAGGTTTTGGACGAGGGCATAGGGCGACAAGGTTACAAAATCAGCCCACGTGAGCCCCGCGCCGCCCTGGCTTTCGCCGGCAAACACCTTGAATACAAACACCACCGCCAGCAGCACCAGCATGATGAACTTGGCAGGCCGCGCCACCTGATCTGCCCAATCGGGCGCACGCTGGCGCACCACTACACCCAGGCTTGCCGGAATGATGGTGATTAAAAAAATGTGGCTCACCGTGTCCCAAAACGGCAGGTGTATATGGGAAGAACTGCCCATAAAAATCATCAGGCCGAGGTTGACCACGATGGGAATGGAAAACAAGGTGAGAAAACTGTTGACAGAAGTGATGGACAGCGAAAGCGCCACATTGCCGCGCCACAGGTAAGTCAGGAATCCAGAAGTAGCACCACCCGGACTGGCCGCCAGGATGATGAAGCCCACTTTAAATTCGTCAGACAGGGGTGTCATCAGGTGGAGCAGGGCCGCAATGATGGGTAAACCGATCATTTGTGCCGCCAAGGCCGACAGGAACACCTTGGGATATCGAAAAGTTTGAGCAACGTCAGCAGATGTGATGGACAAGCCAACCCCGAACATGATTAGGGCCAACACGACACTTACAGCTACGTCAACAAGGAAAGAAGCAGACAAGGATCAATTACAGTATAGTGGTCTGACAAAGGTAGGCGCTTTTTTGGTGTATTTTTGCGCCTCAATTGTTTTCACATGAAGATCATCGCATACCACATTGGAGAAGCCATCAACCTCAAACGCCTGCGGGAGTCCTATTCAGGCCAGGTGCTGGTAGAAAACGCCAGCGTATTGATTTACCGGGTGGACGACGAACAGTTTGCCTGTTTCTTCGATTATGGTGCCGTGGTGTTCGCCAACACTCCAGACGTAGACATCACCAAGAACCTGCTGCTGCTCGAAAGTTTTTGTGAAAACCCGCTTGCCCAAAAATTGTCTGACGACATCGAGTTGATATACAAGCCCAAAGCTGACCTCGAGATGCACTTTGACAACCTGCAGGTGCCAGTGCTGAACGAAAAAGTGATCGAAATTGTCATGCTCAACTTAGCCCACTCGGTAGCGCTCGATTTCTATTCCCAGCGTGGCCAGACCCTGTTGAGCGAAATCCGGGTGCTCACCGGGCAATTGGCGGAAGAGGGACGCATCACCATCGGCCGCAAAAACATGCTCAAGTTCATCGGCCGAAGCCTCAACAACAAAAACCGCATCGTCGAAAACCTGTTCATCTTTGACACGCCCGATTTGGTGTGGGACGACGAGTACCTCAACGCCGTACACCGGGCCCTGGCGCGCAACATGGAAATTCAAACCCGCTTCCGGGAGGTGGAGTTTACCTTCAAAGTAGTGGAGGATAACCTCGCGGTGTACCGGGAAGTCAACCTCCATCGGGAATCCAATAATTTGGAACGGATCATCATTGCCCTGATTTGCATCGAGGTCATTGATCTGTTCGTCACCAAAGCTAAAGACTTGTTCAGTTTTTGATTAACAACACCTCTTCATCGGACTCATGATACTTAACAACTTGATTGCTGACCGCCATCATTATTTCTTAATTCCACGACCATAACCTTTGTTTGTTCTTTTAAACTAACTGCTCTGCTATGAAAATTGAATTATCTGTCGACAATACCATCCTCGATGTTCAGGAAGCGTTTCACCGTGTTTTCCCGTACCTGAAACTCGAGTTTTTTAACCACAAGCACGGCGAATACGAGGGCAGTGTGGCTCAAGACCGCATCCGCGACACCAACCGTACCCTGGGAAGCATCGAAGGCAACCCGCACTCGGGTGTGTTATCCATCGAACCCGAAATGCCTACGTGGCAACTAGAGCACTTGTTTGAACAGGAATTTGGCCTACACGTACAGGTGTTTCGTAAATCCGGCACCTTGTGGTTGGAGACAAGCCGCACCGACGACCTTACCCTCGACATGCAAAATGCCAAAGGGCTTGCCTCCGAACACATAAAACCCATGCCAGAAGAACCCATTGACATTCGGGAGCAGGAATAGGGCGCTTTTGCAACTTGTTCAGGTTCTTTTGATGGAAATTTTTTTTTGTGGAACAGACGGTGCTAAATTGCCAGCCATTTACCACCTTTTTACCTGCTTAACTCATGAGGAGAGTACTACACCAATGGTACAGCCCGCGGCTGAACAAAAACATGGAGGTTGCTGAATATGGTCACTTCGGTTTTGCCCTCTTGTTGCTGCCCACTGCGGCAGCCGATTATTTGGAATACGAACGCTTTCAAATGTTAGACGTGCTCCAACCCGCTATTGACGCCGGAAAAGTCAAGGTCTTTTCCATCAACAGCATCAATTCAGAAGCTTGGCTGAACAACCAGATGCAACCCCGGCACAAATCTATTCGCCACCAGCAATTCAACGCGTACGTTGAAAATGAGGTGGTCCCTTTCATCCGGATGCATACCAGTGATACCACCCCCATCATCACAACCGGTGCCTCTTTGGGTGCTTTGCATGCGATTAACATGTACTTCCGTCGGCCCGACTTGTTCCGCGGCAGCATTGCCATGTCGGGTGTGTACGACCTCACCACGTATACCAAGGGACATTTTGATGAAGACGTGTATTTCAACTCGCCTGCGCATTATCTGCCTAACCTGGAGGGGCCTTTCTTGCACTTGCTGCGCAACGCCCGCCACCTGCACATCCTGAGTGGTTCGGGTGATTATGAAGACCCCGATGCTTCCCGCCGCATATCGGGTATCCTGCATGCCAAAGGTATCCCACATGAATTAGATGTGTGGGGGGGCGACATGAAACACGACTGGCCTACCTGGCGCGCCATGTTGCCTTATAAAATCTCCCAAATACAATTTTAGCACGCCGGGCAAAAGTGTGCATGTTTTGTGCGCTGGACAAACCAGGATGCCGCAAGCTGCACTATCTTTGCGGCCCTGATTTGACCGGTATACTAAACACCAGATTTGGGCGTTAAGGGTCAATTAGCGTAATTCATTTGTTTTTTTAACTGTTCGGATGAATCGTTTATACCCGTTAGTACTGCTATGCTGGAGTATTGGTGCCTTGAGTTTCTCTTTCGGCAATGGCGGTCTTAGAAGATCCACACGGCTATTTCCGGCAAATGCTGTGGATGGCAGACCGCGTACAGCCCGCTTAGTGAGTTCGGAGCAAGCTGTGCCGGACTATACCGTGGCGCCAAGGGTCTTGATGTTTCATGCGCTGTCTTACGATAGTGTGTACGGACGCACGCTGCGCACCTTGATTCAAGACAATTTTCCGGAAGCGGACATTGCCGATTTCGAGGCGGGTGACGGTGCGGCTTTGCAGCAAGCTTTGATCGACAGGCAGGTGGTGGTAGTGGTTTATCCTTCAGCCCACGTTGCGCCCAAACAGGTGCAACACTACGGTGCCGTATTAAGGCGTTTTGCGGAATCGGGTGGCACTGTCTTGTTCACCGGCTCACATGACGCCTCTGTATGGCGTCAACTTGGATTGTTGACAGTGCGTTCGGCCTATTACTGCCCTGAACCGTCGGTACATGAAGTTGGCCATGCCGATGTGCTGTTGGAAGGTACACCTGTTGATTTTAGCCTGACGAATTACGCATATCCTATTTCTGTCGACGACCCTTCCTTTACTTCCTTAGCCAGCGTTCAGAACCATTCTGTGTTTGTTTACCGCGACGGTTACCACGTAGATGCGGTGTCGGCCAGGTTGTTTTCAACGCCTTTAAGTGTACTCGGGTTCCTGCCAGTCGGTTTAGGCAAAGTATATTACCTCGGTTTTGAATACTATTACGACGAAATGCCATCAACCCGCATATTTGCAAATGCTATACGGCAGGCTGCACATTGGCGGGATGTGCCTCCCAATAATCCAGCGGAACAACATGACGGCTCGCTTACCCGTAAAATTGGGGAAGAATACCTGTTCGCCGGTTCAGGCCATACGCGGCTGGAACTGAAACTGTTTCCAAACCCATACGTGAGCAAGGCTACCTTGGAATTGGAGCTTGACGCCGCCGCTCAAATGGCGGTGGATATGGTGAACGAGAGCGGCCGGGCAGTAGCTACGTTGCTCCCCTCCCGTCGCCTGCAAGCCGGTACATACCGCTTTGAATTGCCCGACGTGGAACCCGGCATCTACTACGTGAAATGCAACCGCGACGGTATGGTAGACACCCGAAAAGTGGTGAAAAGCAAAGCGCTGTAAGCGGATCTATTTATTTTCTTTCTTTTCCTCGTACAAGGCTGTCCATACGCTGAGTACCCCTTTTTCCAGGCGCGTCCAAATGGGCCTTACTGATCCGTTGTGGGCACTGATGTGGTTGTAGTCGCCAAAAAACACAGCCTGACTCGGATCAAATGGCGTTTCGCTGATGCGTTCATTGGTAAACGATTTGCCGCCATCGCGGCTCACAGCAAGGTAAACGTCTGTGCGCTCGTCATTGTAGTCCCGGCGGTCATAAAACACCACATACAAGTACCCATTGCTTTGGTCTACGGCGATCCAGCTCAGGAATTGGTGTTTTCCTTTGGGGTCATTGTTGATGCGCAGGGGTTTGCTCCAGGTTTTGCCGCCATTGCTGCTTTGGGCTATCCAGATGTCGGTGTCTGTTTTTCCCCTGCGCTGGTCGGTCCAGTTGACATACAGCGTGCCCCTGTTGGGGCCATCAGACAAGTCGCACACCAGCACAGGCATACCGTTGCACCGCTGAATGCCGGGAATGTCGAACGTCCATCCGCCGGGCTGTTTGGCGATCACGATGTCTTTGTCCAGCCAGGTTTTTCCGCCATCGGTGGAGCGGTCGAACCAGATTTTCTGGTTCCAGGCCCAGGCCACGTATATCTCGCCATTGGGCCCGGCGGCGGGCACGGCACCCTCGGTGGTCATGTCGTCGTCGAGGCAATCGCCTTCAAATTGACTGAGTTGGATAGGGTCGCTCCATGTTTTTGCACCATCGGTACTTTGGGCAAACAGGATTCGGCTATGATCGGTATCGTTGAAGCTGTTGTACAGGTCAAATTCTGTCCAGGCGCAATACAGCGCGTTGGTTTTGGGATCTACGGCAAGCCACTGCTTGTCCTGGTCTTTCGGGTGGCGAAGGCCCACATACGTGCCATCGGAGTAGGTTTGGCCACCGTCTTCGCTTTTTTGCACTACGATGCGGTCGAGGAGCCTCGCGCTGCTCCAGCCGCCCTTTTCGGGGTCGCTGAGATGAGCGTAGTAAAAATGGCCTGCGTAGTCGGACACTATGACAGGGTCTCCAAATACACCATGAGGCGAGCGCAGGGTGTCGCTGCTCCAGGTTTTGCCGCCGTCATTGCTCCAGTAGTAGCGGTCCAGGATGGCACCGGCAGCTATATTCTGGGTGTTGGTGAGGTTGATGGCAATGGTGGGTTCGCATGGGCCGAGCGATGCGCCCCTTTTTGAGGTGGCAATCGACACATTGGGGATTTGGGCAGACATGGAAATGCAGCACAGCATCAGGATGCTTGTCAAATGGCGTGCAGAAAGAGCAGTAGAATGCATTGGTGATTGGTATTTGTCTTTATTTTTGGTAAAAGTCTGTATTAGGGAAGTAAGATTGCAAGGAATCTTTCAAAAGAACGGACTTTTGTGTTTTAAACGATAAACATGGCCATAAAGGTTTATTTAAAATCGGGCAAAGATCTGCCCTTGCGCCGGTTTCACCCCTGGGTGTTTTCGGGTGCGGTGTCGCGCCTGGAAGGGACGCCTGCCGATGGAGACATTGTAGAGGTGCTTGACCGCGCGGGCGTTTTGCTGGGTGTAGGGCATTATCATAACGGCAGCATAGCGGTGCGGGTGTTGTCTTTTGAGGCGACCGATTTGGCCGATCCGGCTTTTTGGACACACCAATTGCGCAATGCCCTGCGGGTGCGTCAACAGCTGGGCTTGGCTGGTTCGGTTTATACCGACTGCTACCGGCTGGTGCATGGGGAAGGCGATGGCCTTTCCGGTTTGATTGTAGACATGTACGGATCGGTGGCCGTTGTGCAATGCCACAGCATTGGGATGCATCGGCAACGCGAGCTGATTGTCAGCGCATTGTGCAACGTCTTTGGTGCAGGCTTGACGGCGGTGTACGATAAAAGTGTGGAGAGCTTGCCCAATCATTACGCGGCGGAAGTGCAAAACAACTACTTGTGGGGGCAAGCGGAGACCCCCTTTTTGGTACGGGAAAACGGTGTGCAGTTTGGTGTAGACTGGGTGACGGGCCAAAAAACGGGCTTTTTCCTGGATCAGCGGGAGAATCGGTCGCTTTTGCAGCGGTATGTGGCGGGCAAATCGGTGCTGAATACATTTTGTTACACTGGCGGCTTTTCCGCTTATGCCCTGCAGGCTGGTGCAAAACTGGTGCACTCCGTAGATGTGTCGGCCAAAGCCATGGAACTCTCCAACCAACATGCGCTGTGGAGCGCCACCGAAGGTGCCGAGCACGAAGGTTTCACGGAAGATGTGCTGCGTTTCCTGCAACATCAGGAACGGGTATACGATGTGGTGGTCGTGGATCCGCCCGCTTACGCCAAAACCATGGACAAGCGCCACAACGCCGTGCAGGGCTACAAGCGCCTCAACACAGCGGCCATCCAACGCGTGGCACCCGGTGGCTTGCTGTTTACCTTTTCCTGCTCGCAAGTGGTAGACCGTGATTTGTTTTACCACACCATTGTCGCTGCCGCCCTGGAAGCGGGCCGACCGGCTAAAGTGCTGCACCACCTCACACAGGGGCCCGACCATCCGGTCAGCCTTTTTCACCCGGAGGGAGCGTATTTAAAGGGCATCGTGGTGGGCTTTGACTGACCTGCCCACGCGCTTACCGGGGGTACCCCGCCTCTTTTTTTACCGCCTCAATCTGCAACGTATGGCGTTTGCTATGCGCGGCCATCAGCAGGAACACCTGATAAGTGTCGAGCGTACCATAGGCACCATGGGGCATGTAGTGGTTACGCAGGTCGTCTTTGGTGTATTTGACGTAATTGATGTTTTGTTCGCGTTGATTCATAAACGCATAGGTGGCTGCTTCGAGATTGGGAAATTTATCGTTGCCCGGTTGAATGGCTTCCGGAGCATTGCCTTTCCAGGAGCGGTCGGTCATTTTGTCAATCACGCCCTGGTCGGTTGTCTTGACCTCGCTCCGGCGATTGGGCTCGGCGGGCACGCGCAGGCTTTCCATGGCGCGTTCGGACAATCTTTGCTCCGTCAGGGCAATGTGCTCAATGCATTCTGCGATACTCCAGGCATCGGCCGTGGGTTTGAAGTGCAGCTGTGCGGGCGTGAGGCCCTCCACCGCCCGCATGAAATCAACCTGTGTTTGGTTGAGGTGCATGTCTGCAAATTGGCGTGCTGCGGGCGTAATGACCGAATCGGCATACGCAACCAGACCAAAACAAGCTGCGGGAGCCAGCGCCAACAAAGCCGGTATCATCATCAGGGGAAACAGCAATTTAATCGTCATGAGCAATTGGTCGTTAGAATATTATGGCTGCATCTGTGCAATTCATTACTGCAAATGTCGAGGAATTGTTCCAAAGCCCAAGGTTAATTTTCTGCCGCAGAACCAAAGTGGATGCACGGCGTTCTATCCCAGACAAACCTCTTTTATGATGATGCGCTTACTTCCGATTATCGCCCTCTGGAGCCTGATGATGGCAGCCTGTGGCCACGAAAAAATGCCCATGTGCCACGATCCAAACACGGCTTTTGCGGCATTTGCCTCCGACAAATCGTTTCGCGACGCACACCCCGGCCCGGTGCCCGTAGGCAACATCCATGCTGGTAAAGACATCACCTTTCCCGTAGCTGGAGGTGTCGAAGGCCGCGCCTTCCTGGTAAAAGCACACGGCAAATCCGACAAGTACCTGTTGCTGTTCCATGAATGGTGGGGACTCAACGAAAACATCAAGGCCGAGGCCGCGCGATGGAGCCATGAGTTGGGCATTCACGTACTGGCCGTTGATCTATACGACGGCAAAGTGGCCACCAACGCCGACGATGCCGGTAAACTCATGCAGGCCAACGACAAGGCCCGCTCGCTCGCCATCATTCAGGGCGCGGCGGCCTATACCGGTAACGACACGCGTTTTTACACCATCGGTTGGTGTTTCGGCGGTGGCTGGTCGCTGCAGGCCGCCCTGGCCCTGGCCGACCGCACCGATAAATGCGTCGTCTACTACGGCATGCCTGAAACCAGCGTCGATCGCCTGAAAAAGCTGAATACCGAAGTGCTGTTTGTCCATGCCAAACAAGACAAGTGGGTCAACGATGAAGCCGTACAAAACTTTGAAACTGCTATGAAAGCCGCAGGCCGTAAAGTTACGGTACACGCCTACGACGCCGACCACGCATTTGCAAACCCCAGCGGCCCCCGGTATAATGAAACGGCCGCTAAAGCCGCTCGGGAAGTGGTGACGAGCTATTTGAAGTAAATGCGGAATGCGGAATGCGGAATGCGGAATTTTCTCATCCTTTCGGATTTTATGCATCATTCATAGTAATTTTGCAAAAAAATAGAGGGAATGTGCAAATTCCGCATTCCGCATTCCGCATTCCGCATTCCGCATTCCGAACTCAAAAAACGCCACATGGCTACCGAGCAACCCGACGCCCCCTCCAACACAAGCAAAATGATGGGCAGCCAAATCCTGCTGTTGGGTTTGATTGTGGTGGCTGCCTTAGTGGTGTACAACCTGTTCATCACTGGAGACGGGGTGGGGGACCTCAGCGGAAAACGCAAATCGCGGGAAATTCAGCTGGATTATGTGCAATCCGATTTCAAGCCAAATTTAGACGAAGGTGCCACGCTGCAAATTTTGGCGCAACCCGAACGGTATCGCAAGGAGTTTGACGACCTGGTGTACAACTTTAACCTCTCGTTGCTGTACCACGTGGCCAACCGCATGAACCTGCCCGATAGCCTCAAACGCCGCCTGGAGCCGGAATACAAGCGCCACCACGAGTATTTATCCAATTTGTATTATTTTGATTTTATAGCGTTAAAAGACACTACGGCCAATTTGTACGAAGACTGGTACAGCGACAACGCCAACAATGCAGTCGATTTGTTCAATGAAGTAGCCGGAAAGTACACCTGCTTTTTTGTGACGCAAATCATGTCGGTGCTGCTCAAAGCGGGCAGCACCCGCCTCATGGGCAAGGGCAAAGACCCCAACAACCCCTGCGCCATAGCCACGGACGAAGGCCTGCGTCCAATGGTGGACCGCTTGAAAAAACAGGCCGACATTTATGATTTCAGCAACTCCAGGGGCATGCTCAAGGAAAAAGTGCGCAAGGGCATCGCTGAATTGGCCACGTACGAGTTGCGCAGCCGGTTGGGCCTGGACAAATCGCTGCAATACAAAGTGCTGGGTATAAATGTATCCGATACCGACATCCGCATAGAAGCCATCAGTGTCATCAAATCCGGTTTTAAATTAGACCAACGTTTCGACGTCACGTTCAGCCCCAAACAGGGCATTGTGTATGTGACGTTGCCGCAGCCTACTATCCTGTCGCATGAAGTGTATCCGCGGGTAGACAAGCTCGACGTGGGTTTCCTGTCCGGCATCAGCAGCGATGAATTAAACCGGAATTTCAACGACCTGCGCCGTCAATTCAGGCAGGAAGCCATTGAAAAGGAACACGTACTCGACAAAGCCCGCTTGCGCGCCGACACCGTAATGCAACTCCTGCTGGGACCCACGGTGAGGGCCATGGGCAAAAACTACAAGCTGCAAATTCGGTACGACGAGGCCCCGGTGCGGATGAATGAAGATGAACTGCGCCGCCAGGGCATCGAAGACGCTTCTCCAGCATCCAAACCAGACCCTACGCCCCAGCGGCCTCCGGTAGGCCAGTGAGTTGAAGGGTATGTATTATCTTTGCGCATCATCCACTCTAAAACGCAAACATGCCGCTCATCAAATCCATTTCCGGTATCCGGGGTACCATTGGCGGATTGTCTGGTGAAAACCTGACGCCCATCGATATTGTAGAAGCCAGTGCCGCTTATGCCGCCTGGGTGAAAGACGAAACCGGAAACGCCCGCGTGGTGATCGGTCGCGATGGCCGCATCTCGGGCGAACTGGTCAGCCAACTGGTATGCGCCACGTTGCGCAGCATGGGCATCTCGGTCATTGACCTGGGCCTGAGTACCACGCCGACTGTTGAAATGGCCGTGCCCCGTTTAGGCGCAGGCGGCGGCATCATACTCACCGCCAGCCACAACCCCCGCGAATGGAATGCCCTCAAACTGCTCAACGCACAAGGCGAATTCATCAGCGCCGCTCAGGGGCAAAACCTGTTGGACCGCATTGCCTCCGGAGGGCTTCATTTTGCCGAAGTGGATGCGTTGGGGCACTACGAAATGTATACCGGGGCACTGTCGGCCCACATACAAGCCATTTTGGCATTGCCATTGGTGGACGCCACTGCAATCCACCAAAAAGCATATCGTGTGGTGGTAGACGCCGTGAACTCAACCGGAGCGCTGAGTGTGCCGCCTTTGCTGCATGCACTGGGTTGTGATGTGATACTGCTTCATGGAGAGGTCAATGGCGAATTTGCCCACAATCCGGAGCCTTTAGCCGAACACCTTGGCGATCTGGCAGACGCCGTGGTGCGCCACAAGGCCGATTTGGGCATTGCCGTTGACCCGGATGTAGACCGCCTGGTGTTTATGAACGAAAACGGCGTCTTGTTTGGAGAAGAATACACCCTGGTGGCAGTGGCTGATTACATACTGTCCAAGCGCCCGGGAAATACGGTGTCCAATTTATCGTCGTCCAGAGCCCTGCGTGACGTCACAGAAAAACACGGCGGCACGTATTATGCAGCGGCTGTAGGCGAGGTCAATGTGGTGTCGGAAATGAAAGCTGTACAAGCCGTCATTGGGGGCGAAGGCAACGGTGGCATTATACTCCCCGAGTTGCACTACGGACGCGATGCGCTGGTAGGCATTGCATTGTTTTTGACCCATTTGGCGCACAGTGGTTTGTCTATGAGCGCTTTGCGGAGCACCTACCCCGCGTATGCAATGGTGAAGGCCAAAATGCCGCGCGATCCACATGTAAAATTAGACGACCTGTTTGCTATTTTGGAAAATAAGCATACCGACCAGCAAATCAACCGTGTTGACGGCTTCAAAATAGACTTTCCGCATGGCTGGGTGCACCTGCGCGCCTCCAACACCGAACCCATCCTCCGCATCTATGCAGAAGCACCTACAGAAACCGAAGCACAACTCTTGGTCGATCAAATCCGAGCCGACCTCCACTCCTAAACTCCTCCACTCCTCCACTCCTCCACTCCTCCACTCCTCCACTCCTAAACTCCTCCACTCCTAAACTCCTTCCCCACATGCGCATATACTTTGACAACGCCGCCACCACCCACATTGACCCTGAAGTGATTGACGCCATGCTGCCGGTGTTGCGCAGCCACTATGGCAATCCATCCAGCATTCACGCCGAAGGCCGGGCGGTGCGTGCGCTGCTTGAAGAAGCGCGCAAGAGCGTAGCCCGCTGCATTGGTGCCAGCACTGCTGAAGTGTTTTTCACCTCCGGTGGTACAGAAAGCAACAATATGGCCATCAAAGGCGCTGTACGTGATCTCGGTGTGCGGCGCATCATCAGCAGTCCCCTGGAGCACCACTGCGGCCTGCACGCCATTGAGTCGGTAGCCCACATGCCCGGCATGGAGGTCGTTCTGTTGCCCGTGGATGCATTGGGTCAGGTTGATCTGGATGTGTTGGAGCAAATCCTGACCGAAAAACCGGAGCCCAAAACCCTGGTGAGCCTCATGCACGCCAACAACGAGATCGGTTCCATGCTCGATCTTGCCCGCCTGAGTGCCATTTGTACAGCGCACGGGGCGTATCTGCACTCCGATACGGTGCAAACCATCGGCCATTTCCCGATCAATGTGCAGGAAACGCCCGTGCACTTTTTGTCGGGTGCAGCCCACAAATTTCACGGGCCCAAAGGGGTCGGCTTCATATACATCAGCGGACAGGCTACCATCAAACCGTTTATCGATGGCGGCGCACAGGAACGCAACATGCGCGGCGGCACCGAAAATGTGTACGGCATTGTAGGCTTGGCCAAAGCCCTCGAATTGGCCACGGCCCACATGGCCGAACGCGAAGCGCAGATCAGCGCCGTACGCGCGCACCTCATGCAGCGCTTGCAACAGGAGTTTGAAGACATTCAATTCAACGGCGACGTGCACGGAAGCAGCCTGTACACCGTGTTGAGCGTTTCGTTTCCACCATCGGCCAAAAACGAAATGCTGTTGTTCAGCCTCGACATTGCCGGAGTGAGTTGTTCAGGTGGTTCGGCGTGCAGCAGCGGTGCCGAGCAGGGCAGCCACGTGCTGGAAGCCATTGGTGCCGATCCGGCGCGCAAAACCATCCGTTTTTCCTTTTCCCATTACAATAACATTGAAGAAGCCGACGCCGTGGTTGAAAAACTGCACGCCATTTTTCCGCAAAATGTATTGCAGGCGTAACGCCTGTAATTTATCCATCTTATGAAAAAGCTATTGATCGTCCTGCTGGTGCAGTTTGTTGTTTTGCCACTGTTTGCTCAAAAAATGGTGTTGCTGGAGCGTAAAAACAGCGCCAAAACCACCAAGTTTTACATTGGCGACGCCCTGACGTACCGGTTTAACGGCGAAAAAAACTGGAATACAGCCCAAATTACGGACATCCTGCCCGAGCAACACATCCTGAAAATGGATCAGTTTGCCATCCACCTCGACAGCATAGAGGCCCTGCTGCGGCCCAAGCACAAGGCGGTGCGTGTAACAGGCGGCGCGTTGCTCACTTTTGGGGCCACCCTCACGTTTGCCTCCACCATTGCGCTGTTGTACAACGAAAAAGACTACAATTACGGTGCCTTGTACGGCGGTGCAGTGCTCAGCGGTGCCACCGGCTGGCTCCTGCTGCAGCCCAAAAAAGTAAAATTGAAGGAAAAACACCGCCTGCGGATGGTGGAGGTGAAGTTTCCGGAAGTGGAGGGGCAGTAACGGGCTGTTAGAATTTTACAAATTTGTTGGCCAATGGCAGACAACCGAACTTGAAAAAGATAAAAGCTATGCCTGCCTTACATTTTTGCTGCCCGATACACCGCCTCAGCCACCGTCATGGCCACAATTTTGTCTAAAGACGACGGAATAATGTAGTTTTTACGAGGTTTGACCACACAACCCGCAATGGCCTGTGCCGCAGCCAGTTTCATGGCCGGGGTGATGCGGGGCGCGCGGGCGTCGAGGGCACCGCGGAATACCCCGGGAAAGCCCAGAACGTTGTTGATCTGGTTGGGCATATCGCTGCGTCCGGTGCCCACAATGGCTGCTCCACCGAGGTAGGCTTCATCTGGTGAAATTTCCGGCTCTGGATTGGCCAGGGCAAAAACAATGGCCTCCGGGGCCATGGTACGCACGTCGGCAGCAGAGAGCTGGTTGGGTACACTGACGCCGATGAACACATCGGCCCCGTGCAGGGCGTCTTGCAAGGTGCCGCGCATGTTGTGTCGGTTGCTACACGTGAGGGCTGCGCGCTTGGTGTCGTTCAGGTTGGTGCGGCCGCTGTGCAAAATGCCGTGGGTGTCGCACAGGATGAGGTCTTGTACGCAAATGGGCGCGTCGTCCAAATCAACACCCCGCAGCAGCCTGGCGATGGCGATACCCGCCGCACCGGAACCGTTGATGACCACTTTTAGGCAAGACATGTCTTTGTCCACCACTTTGCTGGCATTGATCAGGGCCGCCAACACGACAATGGCCGTGCCGTGCTGGTCGTCGTGAAAAACCGGAATGCCGAGGTCTTGCAGGCGCGCTTCGATTTCAAAACTGCGCGGCGCAGAAATGTCTTCGAGGTTGATGCCGCCAAACACTGGTGCGATGTGGCGGATGGTTCGGACTATTTCCTCGGTATCCTGGGTGTTGAGGCAAATGGGGAAAGCGTCGATGTTGGCAAATTTTTTGAACAGCATGGCTTTGCCCTCCATAACCGGTATGGCCGCATAAGGGCCAATGTTGCCCAACCCCAGTACCGCAGAACCATCTGTAACCACAGCGACTGTGTTTGATTTGATGGTCAATTCGTATACTTCAGACGGGTTTGCAGCGATGACCCGGCAGGGCTCAGCTACGCCTGGTGAGTACACCAGGGACAGCTCGTCGCGGTTGCGCACCATCGTTTTGCCGCGCATTTCTATTTTACCCCGCAGTTGGCGGTGCAACTCTAAGGATTCCTGGTAGTAGTCTCTAAGTTCGGACATATCGGAGTTGGATTTGCCCGAAAGGTAAATAGTTGCGGCGACTTTAGTCGCCGACAATACCCCAAAAGGCAAGTTACGGCGACTTTAGTCGCCGACAGCGCCCCGTAAAGCAACAAACCAGCTTTAGTCGCCAATAGAAGCAGATGTGGAGGGCACAAAGCGAATAGACAGCGAATTGACGCAGTGCCGCGTATTTTTGGGCGTCATGCGTTCACCGTGGAACACGTGGCCCAGGTGGCCGTTGCAGTTGGCGCACAAAATTTCTACCCGTTGCATGCCCATAGAGGTGTCGGTATGCCGAATGACCGCACCTGGAATCTCGTCGTCAAACGAGGGCCAGCCGCATCCGCTGTCAAATTTGTCTGTCGAAAAATACAAAGGGGCATTGCAACGCCGACAAATGAACGTTCCATTCCCTTTGTGATTCCAGTATTCGCCTGTAAACGCGCGCTCTGTGCCTTTTTGTTCAATGACATGGGCCTCCTCGGGGGTCAGCTTGTTCCATTCCGTTTCCATATTGTGGATTTGTGGATTTGTTTATTTGTTGATGTGTATAGTAAACCCATTTGCAGCCAAAAGGATTTGTCCCACCCCAGACAATTACCCCAAACCCCATCCCCCACCCCCGAAATCCAAAATCCTTCTACCTTTGCGTCATGCAATGGGTTGCGTATTGGATTCTTGGTATTAGTTTGTTGGGTTTACTGCATACCTACGTGTGGTATCCGTGGGGCATGAGGTGGGCAGCCAAAGGCAAAACGGGGCATGCGGACGTGTTTGGGCCCGACGACCCTGCGTTGCCTGTGGTGTCTGTCCTCATGTCGGTGTACAATGAAGAAAAAGTATTGGCTGCGAAGCTGCAAAGTTTACTGGCGCAAGTGTATCCGGCGGATAAACTGTTTTTTTTCATTGGCTCCGACTGTTCATCGGATCAAACCAACCCAATGGTGGTTGCAGCGGCTGCAGAGCGCTCCCATTTTTTCTTTTTTCCATATACCGAGCGCCGGGGCAAACCGCCGGTGATCAATGACTTGGTGAAAGCGGCTACGGCGCACAATCCGGCCGGGGCCGGACATGTATTGCTGTTGACCGACGCCAGTGTCATGTTGTCGCCGGAGGTAGTTTTTTTGCTGGTGCGTCATTTTCGCGACCCTCGGATCGGGCTGGTGGATGCGTACATGCAAAACGTCAATTTGCAGGCCAAGGGCATCAGCACGAGTGAAAACGCTTATATGGGTGGCGAAACCATGCTCAAACACGCCGAAAGTGTGCTTTGGGGCCAAATGATGGGCCCTTTTGGCGGCTGTTATGCCCTGCGGTCGGATTTGTTCGAGCCCATTCCTGCAAAACACCTGGTTGACGATTTTTTCCTCAGCTTCAGGGTGCTTGAAAAAGGGTTTTGGGCCATCAATGATTTACAGGCTTTATGTACAGAAGGAGCCACGCACCATGTCGGGGTGGAGTTTAAACGCAAAAAACGCATTGCAGCGGGCAGTTTTCAGAATTTAGACCTGTTCAAACGCTGGATTTTGCCACCTGTCACCACCTTGGGATTTGCTTTTTTTTCCCACAAGGTGTTGCGCTGGTGGGGCGGTTTTTTTCTCTTTTTTGGGTGTATGGCTATGGGCATATTGGGCATGTACAACCAAATGTGGTTGTGTGTGTTCATAGTTTCCGTTGCTTTGATGGTCAGTTTGCCTTTAATTCACCAATTGCTCGAATACTTGCATTTCCCGTCCGGGCCTGTGCGCCATCTGGCATATTTCATTTCCATGAACGCGGCTCTATTAGCCGGGTTTGTGCAATGGTGGCGCGGCATCAAGGGCAGTGTATGGCAAAGAACAACACGATATTAGTTACATGACATTCAACACCATTGAAGAAGCCCTTGCCGACTTGCGGGCAGGCAAAGTGATCATTGTTGTAGACGACGAAGACCGCGAGAATGAAGGCGATTTCGTCGCCGCCGCCGAAATGGTCACTCCGGAAATGATCAATTTCATGTCTACCCACGGGCGCGGACTGATATGCACGCCCATTGAGGAAAAACGGGCGGAAGAATTGGACCTTCCCCTGATGGTAAATGCCAACACAGCCCTGCATGAAACAGCGTTCACCGTATCCATCGACCTGATCGGGCAGGGATGCAGCACGGGCATCAGCGCATACGACCGCGCCACCGGCATCCGGCACATGATCAGTCCGGCGGCCAAATCGACCGATTTTGCACGTCCGGGCCATATTTTTCCCCTGCGCGCCAAAAATGGCGGTGTGCTGCGGCGCACCGGACACACTGAGGCGGCCGTTGACCTGGCCCGTTTGGCGGGCTTGTATCCGGCAGGTGTGCTTGTAGAAATACTGAGTCCCGACGGCTCCATGGCCCGCCTGCCACAACTGCAACACGTGGCTCGGGAACTCAACCTGAAAATCATCAGCATAGACGATCTGGTGGCTTACCGCATGCGCATCGAGCGCTTCGTGCGGGCGGATGTGCGCACGCCATTGCATACCCAATGGGGCACATTTGAGGCCATTACTTACATAGACGAGAGCAGTGGCGATTGCCATTTTGTGCTGAGAAAAGGAGAGTGGGACGCCGACGAACCCGTTTTGGTGCGCGTACATTCTTCTTCTGAAACGGGCGACATCCTGGGTGCTTTGTTGTCGGACTACGGCGCACAAATCAATACCGCGCTCAAAACCATAGCCGAAACGGGCAAAGGCGCCTTTGTGTATTTGCGCCAGAACGACAAAAGCAACCTGCGCGCACAATTGCAGTTGTACAAACAATTGGCTGAAAACGGCGAGCTCGACAAGTTTAAGCTGCACACCAAATTGGGACAAAAAGACTTTGGCGTCGGGGCACAAATCCTGCGCGACCTCGGCATTACCCGCATACGGCTCCTCACCAACCACCCGCGCCCGCGCTCGGGTTTTATCGGTTACGGGCTGGAAATTGTGGAGAATTTGCGGCTGGGTGACCCGGATTGACGCACCGGAGGGGACTTGGGGCAACCGTCTTTCGCATACGGTCGTCCTGTTTTTTGTAGTTTTGCATCTTAAAACATGAAAGAGAACACCACGGTCAAGCCGTACAATGCCCATGAAGGGAAAAAAGAGCAGGTAGAGCGTATGTTCGACTCCATTGCGCCGCGCTACGACTTGCTGAACCGCGTACTGTCGCTCGGCATCGATGTACAGTGGCGCAAACGGGTCATCCGAAAGTTGGTGGCCTCCAACCCTCAACGGGTACTGGATGTGGCCACCGGAACGGCTGACGTGGCCATCATGGGTGCAAAAGCCATTCCAAACGCTTCTTTCGTAGGCGTTGATATTGCCAGCCAAATGCTGGACATCGGGCGCGGTAAAATACGCGATCAGGCACTGCAAGAACGCATTGTGCTGGAAACCGGCGACAGCGAGCAGTTGCGTTTTGCCGACAACAGTTTCGATGCGGCCACCGTGGCTTTTGGGGTGCGCAATTTTGAAGACCTGGAAAAAGGACTCTCGGAAATGCGGCGCGTGCTGCGCCCCGGCGGACAATTATTGGTGCTCGAATTCTCGAGTCCGCACATTTTTCCGTTTAAACAACTGTACAACGCCTACTTTAAATACGTTTTACCCGTTATCGGGCGTTTAACCAGCAGCGATCCGCGGGCATACCAGTATTTGTTCGAAAGCGTACAAGCTTTTCCGGATGGCACCGAATTCACCCGTATTTTATCCAAAACCGGTTTTAAGCAACCCAATTGCGAACCACTAACCCTGGGCATATGCTCCTTGTACACGGCCGTCAAATAAGCCTCACCGCCGCCCTGCTCTTGCTGGTGGTTTTTTGCGTAGAGGCGCAAAGCAGCAAAGGCAATTACAACTTTATGGACTTCCAGCAAAAGCCATATTATTTTGGCATTACCCTGGGGTTGAACAGGAGTGATTACCGGATATTCAAGTCCAATGCGTTTATCCTCAACGATTCTTTTGCCTCCGTGGAGTCTGTTACCGGGCCCGGTTTCAACCTCGGCATTGTGTCTAACCTGCGGCTTGGAAACTATTTTGACCTTCGTTTTTTGCCCACCTTGTCTTTTGCGGAGCGCAACCTGAAATACACGCTTCCTGGCGACAGCGACATGTTCCTGGAGCGCACCATCGAGTCGGTTTTTGTCGAGCTGCCGTTTCACGTGCGCTACAAGTCGGCTCCTTTTCACGACATGCGCCTGTTCGTCATTGCCGGTGTGAAGTATTCGTTTGATGTGGCGAGCGACTCCCGTACGCGACAGGCCGAGACGCTGGTGAAAATTGCGCCCACCGATTTTCAGTTTGAATACGGTGCCGGTGTGCAAATCTTTTTCCCATACTTCATTTTTTCGCCGGAAATCAAGGTTTCCAACGGCATGAACAACGTGTTGTTGTTTAACCCGGAGCTGCAGCAAAGCACGGTGCTGGAAAAAGTGTTGTCGCGTACGTTTACCATTTCGCTGCATTTTGAGGGGTGATTAATTTCCTCTCGGGGCGCTCCACCAGGCAGAAAAAACATTATAGTTGAATTTCTATGGCCGATTGGCTTCGCCGATCAGTACATATTTAATCTTTTTCGGATCCAAACACTTTTGCGGTTTTACATTTTGCGGTTTTGCGGTTTAATTTTTAAATTTGAAAACTTTAAAATAAAAAATTTCTCAACCGCAAAACCGCAAAATGTAAAACCGCAAAACCGCAAAACCGCAAAACCGAAAAACCGAAAAAGTTTGGAGGGTGTATGGATTCTTGTAGATGTCCCGAAAACCAGGCAAAAGAAACAGTAATTTATCTGCCTTCTTGCGGTCTCCAAACTTTTGCGGTTTTACATTTTGCGGTTTTGCGGTTTTGCGGTTTAATTTTTAAATTTTAAAACTTTAAAATAAAAAATTTCTCAACCGCAAAATGTAAAACCGCAAAACCGCAAAACCGAAAAACCGCAAAAGTTTGGAGGGTGTATGGATTCTTGTAGATGTCCTGAAAACCAGGCAAAAGAAACAGTAATTTATCTGCCTTCTTGCGGTCTCCAAACTTTTGCGGTTTTACATTTTGCGGTTTTGCGGTTTAATTTTTAAATTTGAAAACTTTAAAATAAAAAATTTCTCAACCGCAAAACCGCAAAATGTAAAACCGCAAAACCGCAAAAGTTTAGGGATCGGAAAAAGGGATAATGCTGTGATTTTTCGAGGCAATGCGCTGCCAATCCAATAAAATACCAATATATTTGCGCTAACGTTTTTTTCATCATCCAAACACCTTCATTTATGAAACAGGTTTCATTTGACCTGGAATCGCGGCTTGTTCAGTTTGCGGTTTCCATTACACAATTGGTTGTTGCATTGCCTAAGTCTTCTGTGGCGCGTCACCTCGGTGGACAACTGACGCGTTCCGGTACATCTCCCGCTTTAAATTACGGAGAAGCGCAGGCCGCAGAATCTACTGATGACTTCATCCACAAAATGAAAATTTGCCTGAAAGAACTGCGCGAGAGCCAAATCAACCTTCGCATACTTCAAATGGGTTCGTTGGCAAAACCCGAGGAGATTGCGTCGGTGCTGGATGAATGCGGCCAATTGGTTGCCATTTTTACCAGCAGCGTGCGGACAGCGTCGCAAAAAAGGGATCAAAGCAAAAAGGAACAGTAATTTATCTGCCTTCTTGCGGTCTCCAAACTTTTGCGGTTTTACATTTTGCGGTTTTGCGGTTTTGCGGTTTAATTATTAAATTTGAAAATTTTTAAATAAAAAATTTCTCAACCGCAAAATGTAAAACCGCAAAACCGCAAAACCGCAAAAGTTTGGAGGGTGTATGGATTCTTGTAGATGTCCTGAAAACCAGGCAAAAGAAACAGCGATTTATCTGCCTTCTTGCGGTCTCCAAACTTTTGCGGTTTTACATTTTGCGGTTTTGCGGTTTTGCGGTTTAATTTTTAAATTTTAAAACTTTAAAATAAAAAATTTCTCAACCGCAAAATGTAAAACCGCAAAACCGCAAAACCGCAAAACTGCAAAACCGCAAAACCGCAAAAGTTTGGAGGGTGTATGGATTCTTGTAGATGTCCTGAAAACCAGGCAAAAGAAACAGCGATTTATTTGCCTTCTTGCGGTCTCCAAACTTTTGCGGTTTTACATTTTGCGGTTTTGCGGTTTTGCGGTTTAATTTTTTTAATTTTAACATTTTAAAATAAAAAATTTATCAACCGCAAAACCGCAAAATGTAAAACCGCAAAACCGCAAAAGTTTAGGGATCGGAAAAAGGGATAATGCTGTGATTTTTCGAGGCAAAGCGCTGCCAATCTAATAAAATACCAATATATTTGCGCTAACGTTTTTTCCATCATCCAAACACCTTCATTTATGAAACAGGTTTCATTTGACCTGGAATCGCGGCTTGTTCAGTTTGCGGTTTCCATTGCACAATTGGTTGTTGCATTGCCTAAGTCTTCGGTAGCGCGTCACCTTGGCGGACAACTCACGCGTTCCGGTACATCTCCCGCTTTAAATTACGGAGAAGCGCAGGCCGCAGAATCTACTGATGACTTCATCCACAAAATGAAAATTTGCCTGAAAGAACTGCGCGAGAGCCAAATCAACCTCCGCATACTTCAAATGGGTTCGTTGGCAAAACCCGAGGAGATTGCGCCGGTGCTGGATGAATGCGGCCAATTGGTTGCCATTTTTACCAGCAGCGTCCGGACAGCGTCGCAAAAAAGGGATCAAAGCAAAAAGGAATAGTAATTTATCTGCCTTCTTGCGGTCTCCAAACTTTTGCGGTTTTACATTTTGCGGTTTTGCGGTTTAATTTTTTTAATTTTAACATTTTAAAATAAAAAATTTCTCAACCGCAAAACCGCAAAATGTAAAACCGCAAAACCGCAAAAGTTTGGAGGGTGTATGGATTCCAGTAGATGTCCCGAAAACCAGGCAAAAGAAACAGTAATTTATCTGCCTTCTTGCGGTCTCCAAACTTTTGCGGTTTTACATTTTGCGGTTTTGCGGTTTTGCGGTTTAATTTTTAAATTTTAAAACTTTAAAATAAAAAATTTCTCAACCGCAAAATGTAAAACCGCAAAACCGCAAAACCGCAAAACCGCAAAACCGCAAAACCGCAAAACCGCAAAAGTTTAAGAACCACAAAAAGAAAAATTATTTTTCGTGATCAAACAATCCACCATCCAGGCCATCATAGACGCCACCCGCATTGAGGATGTTGTGGAGGAATTTGTGGTGTTGCGCAAGCGGGGGACCAACCTGACCGGATTGTGCCCGTTCCACCATGAGAAATCGCCGTCGTTCAACGTCAATCCGGTTCGCAACATTTTCAAGTGTTTTGGGTGTGGAAAAGCGGGCGACGCCATCACTTTTTTGATGGAACACGAGCGTTTTTCGTATCCGGATGCGTTGCGCTGGTTGGCGAAACGCTACAACATAGAAATACAGGAAATAGAGCGCACGCCCGAGCAACTCGCCGAGCAGCAGGAGGCCGAGTCGCTGTACATCGTCAATGATTTTGCCCTCCGGCATTTTCAGCAACAATTGTTTGATACCGATGAAGGCAAGTCGGTGGCCCTGAACTACTTCCGGAAAAGAGGGCTGCGCGAAGAAACCATACGCCAGTTTGGTTTGGGTTATGCGCCGGAGCAACGCGATTTGCTGTTGCGTAGCGCCCGGCAGGAAGGCCATCCGGTGGAAATGCTGCAAAAAACGGGTCTGTGCAACACAGAAGGTACGCGGGATTTTTTCAGGGCCAGGGTCATGTTTGCCATCCACAACCTTTCGGGAAAAGTAGCGGCTTTTGCGGGTCGAACCATGTCGGCCGATAAATCGGTACCCAAGTACATCAACAGCCCGGAGACTGAAATTTACGTCAAAAACAAAACCCTTTATGGTGCATTTCAGGCGCGCAAGGCCATGCGCCAGCTCGATGAGTGCATCCTTGTAGAAGGGTACATGGACGTAATCTCGCTCCACCAGGCGGGCGTGGACAATGCAGTGGCCTCCAGCGGTACCTCGCTCACCGAAGGCCAGCTCCAGCTCATCAAGCGCAATGCCGCCAATTTGCTCATCCTGTACGACGGCGACCCGGCAGGCATTCAGGCTGCATTGCGCGGACTTGACTTGGCCCTCGAGCAAGACCTCAATGTGCGCATCGTGCTGCTGCCCAAAGGGGAGGATCCGGACTCCTACGTGCAACAACATGGCAGCGAAGCGTTGCGCGCGTACATCAAGGCGCACGCGGTTGATTTTATCCTGTTCAAAACCAACTTGTTGCTGGAGGACACCAAAGGCGATCCGATAAGAAGGGCCACGCTTATAAAAGACATCGTGGCGAGCATCGCCCGCATACCCGACCCCATCAAACGGAGCGTGTACATTCAACAATGTGCCTCCCTGATGGGCGTTACCGAACAGGTGCTGGTGGGTGAAACCAACAAGCTGATGGAAAACGCGCTGGATCGGCAGCACCGGCGCGAGGAGCGGCGCGGTGGCGGCATGAGCGACGCGCCGGACGTGCAACCCCGCCCCGATGTGCCCCAGCCAGAGTCGTCAGCCCCAGAAAAAACCCTCACACGCAGCGATGAGTTTCAAGAGCGCGATGTGGTGCGTTTGCTGGTGCAATTTGGCGACCGCATGCTGTCCGAATCCCAAACGCGGGTGGCGGAATACGTATTGGCTGACGTGGATGAGTCCATCGAAAGTTTTGACAACCCGCTGTATGCCCAGGTGTTGCGCGATTTTCGGGCGCACATGCAGCAAGGTTCAATGCCCGACACCGCTTTTTTCCTCCAGCACCCGCTGCCCACCATCCGCAGCCTTGCGTTTGATTTGCTGAGTTCCCCCTGGGAAATGTCGCACAACTGGGTGGAGCGGCATCAGTATCCACTCCAGAACCAACCCGAACCAGCGCTGAATTTCGACCGCGACACCGTTAATGCCCTGGATCGCTTCAAATTCCGAAAAATTGAAAAACTGATCCTGATGAATATGGAACGCATTAAAGCCGCTGAACAGGAAAACGATGTAGACGCCCTGATGAACTGGTTGCGAGTCGACCAAAAAATCCGTCAGGTGCGCAACGCGTTGTTTTTCCGTTTAGGCGGCACGGTCATTCCAAAGTAGTTATGAGTTATGAGTTATGAGTTATGAGTTTTGAGTTATGAGTTATGAGTTTTGAGTTATGAGTTTTGAGTTATGAGTTTTGAGTTATGAGTTTTGAGTTATGAGTTGGGGGAAAGGGTATATATTGGCTTCGATTAAATGCCTTATCGAGATATTGAACAACTCAAAACTCAAAACTCAAAACTCAAAACTCAAAACTCAAAACTCAAAACTCAAAACTCAAAACTCATAACTCATAACTCATAACTAACAAAGTGAAACTAACCATCCTAGGCAATGGCGCCGGCGGGCCCTTTCAGGGGCGGCATTACACGGCGCAGGTATTGGAAACGGGCAACCAGATGTACCTGATCGACTGCGGAGAGGGCACGCAGGCGCAATTGTATCACCACCGCATACGGTACGACCGGGTGAAACAGGTGTTCATCAGCCATTTGCACGGCGATCACGTGTTTGGGTTGGTGGGATTGCTCACGTCGCTTTGCCTCAAACAGCGCGAAACGCGTTTGCAGGTTTTTTCGCCTCCGGGTTTGCAGGAACTCGTGGAGCATACATTTCGGTTGTGTGGCGTCATTACGCCGTACCCGCTGTTGTTTGAGGCGGTTGACCCCAGCGCGCACGCCCTGGTTTTTGACAACAAACAGGTGGAGGTGTGGAGCATTCCGCTGCACCACCGTACGCCTTGTTGTGGCTGGCTGTTTCGGGAAAAGATAAAGCCCCGCAACATGCGGAAAGAGGCGATTGAGCGGTATCAAATTCCGTTTTCAGATATGCCGAATATCAAGGCAGGGGCGGACTGGCGCGATGCATCCGGGCAATCGATACCCAATGCGGAACTGACCACGGAACCGGCAAAGCCGGCTTCGTATGCTTTTTGCAGCGATACGGCACCATCCGAACAGGTAGTGGCCTGCGTACAAGGGGTGGATTTGCTGTATCATGAGGCGACTTTTCTCCGGGAGCAGGAAGCAGAGGCACATGTATCGTTTCACAGCACGGCCGAGCAGGCGGCGCATATCGCCCTAAAAGCTGGCGTTAGGCAACTCCTTTTGGGGCACTTTTCGGCGCGGTACCGCGACCTGGCGGCGCACCTGTCCGAGGCCCAGGCTGTTTTTTCGAACGTGCTGGTGGCTGAGGAAGGGCAAGTGTATGGGGTGGGGGATGGGGTGTGAGGTGTGGGGGATAGCGCTGCTTTTGGTTGCTTTTATTGGATTAGATACCCCGACCCTCATCCCCCACCCCTCATTACGCAAGTTTGGCTACATCGCGAATCAGGATGCTTTTGCGCCGGAAATAGATGAGGTTGGATTTTCTGAGGTCGTTGAGTACGGAGGTGACTGTTTGGCGGCTGGTGCCGGTCAGGCTGGCGATGTCGGACTGCGTGAGGTGGTGTTTGACGAGGGTTTCCATGCCAATTCGGTGGCCTTCTTTGCCGGCAGTATCCACGAGGAACTCAATGATGCGTTCGCGTGCATCTTTTGACATGAGGTTAGTGAGGCGCTCTTCCGTGCGTTGTACCCGCAGGCTCAAATGGCCAAGCACAGCAAACACCAAGGTAGGGTTTTCCTGCATGAGGCTATGGAAATCGGAAAGGGTGATGGTGAGGAATTCTGCGTCGTCGAGTAGAACCTGTGCATAATCGGTATGCACACTGGCACCGGCTAAGCCCAGTTCGCCAAAAAAAGCGCCGGGGAGGAGGATATCCTTCAGAATTTCGCGGCCATCAGCAGCGAAGCTACCCATTTTAATGCGCCCACGGACCAGAAAGTAGAGGCAATCAATGGGTTGGTCGGGCATGTACACAAATTTGAAACGGGGCGCTCGACGGTGGTTACACACCGAGGCCAGTTGGGTCAGGCCTTTTTGAGAGAGCGACGCAAACACGGGCAATTGATTAAAGAATTCAATTTTTGATTGGGTATCCATGAGCGAGGCTGTTGCGGGCGAGGGGACGGAGATAGAGTCCTCAAGACCAGGTGATAAACAGATTGAGTTGTTCAGTGCTACAAATGTCAACCTAAGCCTCTGGGGTAAAAAGGACAGATATGAAAGATAGTCTACGTTTATGAATGTAATTTTTTGCATAAAACTTTGGTAATTAATTTATTGGTATTGTCTTTTTAGGGTAAAAGTCTAAAAAAACAGGGTGTCTTTTTCAAAAAAGACACCCTGTTGGCACAAAAGTGGAGAGTGGAGAATGGTCAGTATTCGTCTTCGTTGAAGAAGAACTCATTGTGGCTGGGGTAATCGGGCCAGATGTCTTCAATGCCTTCATACACTTCGCCGTCGTCCTCGAGTTCTTCGAGGTTGTCAATGACTTCACCGGGTGCCCCTGAACGGATGGCGTAGTCAATTAATTCATCTTTTGTAGCGGGCCAGGGTGCTTCTTCAAGGTGCGAGGCCAATTCGAGAGTCCAGAACATAGTTTGGGTTTACGTGTGTTTTGGTCGGTTTACATAACAAGCATGGCGTCACCATAGCTAAAGAAACGGTATTTTTCTTTCATGGCTTCATGGTAGGCGTCCATAATGAGTTCAAATCCACCAAAAGCGCACACCATGATGAGGAGGCTGGATTTGGGGAGATGGAAATTGGTCACCATGCTGTCGGCGATGGTAAAATCGTAGGGTGGATAAATGAATTTATTGGTCCAGCCTTCGATGGGTTTGAGCATCATATCCGCTGAAACGCCGGTTTCCAGTGCGCGCATGGTGGTTGTGCCGATAGAACAAATTCTTTTGCCGCTGGTTTTGCCCTGGTTTACGGTTTCAGCAGCTTTTTCCGGGATTCGGAAATACTCTGCTTCCATTTTGTGTTTTGACAAGTCCTCCACATCAATGGTACGGAAGGTACCGAGGCCGATGTGCAGGGTCAAGTCGGCAAAACGGATGCCTTTGAGTTCGAGGCGTTTCAGGAGCTCGCGGCTGAAGTGCAGTCCGGACGTTGGGGCTGCCACGGCGCCTACTTCCGTGGCGTAGATGGTTTGGAAGCGCTCGCGGTCTTCCTCTGTTGGTTCCCGTTCGATGTATTTGGGCAGCGGCGTATTGCCGAGGCGGTACATTTCACTGCGGAACTCGTCGTTGTTGCCATCAAACAGGAATCGGATGGTTCTGCCGCGGGAGGTTGTATTGTCCACAACTTCGGCTACCAGTGCATCATGGCCATTTTCATCCTCAAAATAGAGTTTGTTGCCCACCCGTATTTTTCGGGCAGGATCAACCAGTACATCCCAGAGTCGTGCCTCCTGGTTGAGTTCGCGCAGGAGAAACACTTCAATTTTGGCACCTGTTTTTTCCTTTTGGCCGTAGAGGCGGGCCGGAAAGACCTTGGTGTTGTTGAAGATCATCACATCGCCGTCATCGTAGTATTCCAGTAAGTCCTTGAAAATGCGGTGTTCAATTTTGCCGGTGTCCTTATGGATAACCATGAGGCGGCTTTGATCGCGTTCCGGAGAAGGGTGCTGTGCTACCAGTTCCTGGGGAAGCGAAAAATTAAAATTCGAGAGTTTCGTACGCATAGTTGTTGGTACGTGGTGTGGCAGTGCCGGTCACACCGGTGAATGCCATCAAAGGGTTAGCCTGCTGTGGAAAATGGGTTATTGAGCCCTTTTTGTCATAAGGGCTCAAAAATGGTTGCAAAATTACATTATTTTAACAAACAATCAAAATGTTTTTTTTGCGACGACTAAACCATAACCGAAGTTTTTGAATATCGCTTGCGGTCGTGCTCTTTGAGGTACACTTTACGCAGGCGGATGTTGATGGGGGTCACTTCCACGTACTCGTCTTCCTGGATGTATTCGAGCGCTTCTTCGAGGCTGAATCGGCGTGGTGGCGGCAAAGAGGCTTTGTCGTCGGCACCGGAGGAGCGCATGTTGGTGAGTTTTTTGGTTTTGGTGACGTTGATGACCAGATCGCCCGGGCGGTTGTTTTCGCCGATGACCTGACCTTCGTACACTTCTTCACCAGGATCGATGAAGAATGTACCTCGGTCTTGCAGGTTGTCGAGGGCATAAGGGATGGCCGAGCCGTTTTCGAGCACAATGAGCGAGCCGTTTTGGCGGCCGGGCATTTCGCCTTTCATGGGTTCGTACTGCAAAAAGCGGTGAGTCATCACGGCTTCGCCCTGGGTGGCGGTGAGCACGTTGGAGCGCAGGCCGATGATGCCGCGGGATGGTATTTCGAAACGGAGGGTAAAGCGGTCGTTTTTGGGTTCCATGCTTTTCATGACACCTTTGCGGCGCGTTACCAACTCGATGCACTTGCCACTGCTTTCTTCGGGTACGTCGATGGTGAGTTCTTCGATGGGCTCGCTTTTCACGCCGTCTATTTCCTTGATGATGACACGCGGCTGTCCAATCTGAAGTTCATAACCTTCGCGGCGCATGGTTTCGATGAGCACGGCAAGGTGCAATACACCGCGGCCGAACACGAGGAAGGAATCGGCCGAGCCGGTTTCCTGAAGGCGCATGGCGAGGTTTTTTTCAAGTTCCTTTTCCAGGCGTTCGCGGATGTGGCGGCTGGTGACGAATTTACCTTCTTTACCGAAAAACGGTGAATCGTTGATGGTAAAGAGCATGCTCATGGTGGGTTCGTCGATGGAGATCGTTTCGAGCGCCTCCGGGTTGTCGTAGTCGGCAATGGTGTCGCCAATCTCGAAGCCTTCCACACCGACTATGGCACAGATGTCGCCCGCTTTTACTTGCTGCACCTCTTTTTTGCCCATGCCTTCAAACACATAGAGGCTTTTGATGCGTTGTTTGATGACAGAGCCGTCTTTTTTAACCAGGGAAACGGGTTGGTTGCTCTTCAGTTCTCCCCGCAGGAGGCGCCCGATGGCTATACGGCCAATGAAGTTGGAGAAGTCGAGCGAAGTGATCATGAGCTGCGGAGTACCTTCCAGCACAACAGGCGGCGGGATGTGCTCTACGATGGCTTCGAGAAGCGGTGTAATGTCTTCGGTGACCACTTTCCAGTCGTTGCTCATCCAGCCTTGTTTGGCGGAGCCGTAGATGGTGGGGAAGTCGAGCTGTTCTTCCGTGGCGTCGAGGGCAAACATGAGTTCGAACACCTGTTCGTATGCCCAATCCGGATTACAGTTGGGTTTATCCACCTTGTTGATGACTACAATGGGTGTTTTGCCCATTTCAAGGGCTTTTTGCAGTACGAAGCGCGTTTGAGGCATGGGGCCTTCAAATGCGTCGACGAGCAACAGTACGCCATCGGCCATGTTGAGCACCCGTTCTACCTCCCCGCCAAAGTCGGCGTGGCCAGGGGTGTCGATGATGTTGATTTTGGTATCTTTGTACGTGATCGACACGTTTTTGGCGAGGATGGTGATGCCGCGCTCGCGCTCCAGGTCGTTGTTGTCCAGGATAAGGTCGCCAGTGAGTTCGTGCTCCTTAAACAGTTTGGCGGTATGGATCATTTTGTCGACCAACGTGGTTTTGCCGTGGTCTACGTGCGCGATGATGGCGATGTTGCGGATGTTCATGCAATGGTTTTAAGACCCCCGACAACGGGGGCCGCTTTTTTGAAGCCGCAAAAGTACGTCCATTTTTGTTCACATGATAGGGTAGGGCAGCGAACAAATTGTTAAGCCTTCGATTTCAGGGGGTGTTTGGGGCACATTTTACATTTACTTAATAAAAAAAAGTAAATGTTGTAAGCATACTTTTCTACTTTTGTGCTTTCCCACGGATACCTCGCCCGGCATTCCGGTACTTTGTTTGTTGTTAAGCCATCGAAAGAGCCAATTGAAAGCGCACATTCACGGTATTGCCGGGTTTTTTTTAAATATATGTTTTGGATCATAGGCGCGACGGCCTTTTTGGCTTCGTTGCTCACCCTGTTCTCCGGTTTTGGTCTTGGCACCATATTGTTACCGGTCATGGGGCTTTTCTTTCCCATTCACATCGCTGTGGCCCTCACGGGCGTGGTGCATCTACTCAACAACGTTTTCAAGTTCACACTGGTCGGTCGTCATACCGATCAGTCCATGGTGTGGCGTTTCGGCATTCCCTCGGTATTGGGCGGCCTGGCGGGGGCCTGGCTGTTGTCGGGCCTGGTGGATACGGCACCGTGGTTCAGTTGGCATTGGGGGGAGCACCGGTTTGAGGTGACGGCCCTCAAGTTGGTGATCGGGTTGCTGATGGTGTTTTTTGCCGTGCTCGAACTGACGCCTGCGGGCCAGCACATGCAGTTTGCCAAACGATACCTTACCCTGGGTGGACTGTTAAGCGGTTTCTTTGGTGGCCTGAGCGGGCACCAGGGTGCCCTGCGTTCGGCTTTTCTGATCAATGCGGGTTTGGACAAGTCGGCCTACATCGCCACGGGTGTTGCCATTGCCTGTTTGGTAGACGGCGTGCGGCTTCCGGTATATGTCAACCGTTTTCTGGGTACGGAAGCAGGGGCCAACTGGGCGGTGCTGCTTACGGCCACCCTTTGTGCATTTGCCGGGGCATACATCGGTGCGCGGTACATGCAAAAGGTGACGGTGGAAGCGGTGCGGTGGATCACCGGAGTGCTGATTGTGGTGATGGGGGTGTTGCTGGCGTTGGGAATGTTGTAGGGTGCTGGCCTGGTTACCGAGAGGGCCGAACAAATGGCCAAAAAAAAGTCGCAGTTGGCCGGTGTGCCGCAGATATTCGTCGAACGTTTGCCCTTGCGCTGTGTGCTACCGGTAATTTGGCGTGGAATCTAAAACCCACTGTTATGAGAGCTGCTGTTCGCCACCATTACGGCTCGCCCGATGTTTTGCAAGTACAAGACATTGCCAAGCCGATTGCTAAACCGAATGAAATCCTGATCCGCGTGCATGCCACTACGGTCAACCGAACCGACTGCGGCGTACTAAGCGGCAAACCCCTTGTTTTCAGGTTGTTTACCGGGCTGCCCAAGCCCAAGTATGCTGTCACCGGTACCGATTTTGCCGGGGAGATTGAAGCTGTGGGCGCGGAGGTAACTGCCTTTCGGGTGGGAGAACGCGTCTGGGGGTTTGACGACAACGGGTTGCCCACCCATGCCGAATACCTGGCTTTGGCGGCCAACAAGTCAATTTTACCCATCCCCGACGACATGACCTATGCCGACATCGTTGCCTGTGCCGAGGGGGCTTTTTATGCACTCAATTATTGTAAAGCCATTCAGAAGCGCGGTGCAAATCGCGTATTGGTATATGGAGCCAGTGGTGCCATTGGCTCAGCGGCGGTACAAATCCTCAAAGCACAAGGCGTTTACGTCACGGCCGTTTGCAATACCCTGAATGTGGATCGTGTACGCGCGCTTGGCCCTGACCGGGTAGTGGATTACCAAAAACAAGACTTTACAAATGATGCAGACCGATACGATGTGGTGCTTGACGCTGTAGGGAAAAGCAGGTTCCGGATCTGCAAAAAACTGCTGAAAGACACCGGAGGCATATACCTGTCCTCTGAATTGGGGCCGAATGCCGAAAATATCTGGTTGACTTTGTTCAGTGGTTTTACGGGCAAAAAAAAGGTGCAGTTTCCCATACCTGCTGATGTGAAAGGTGCTTTGGTTTATATAAACGATTTAGTCAAAACTGGCAAATTTAAGCCGCTCATAGACCGATCTTACCCATTGGGTCAAATACGCGAAGCGTTTGTGTATGTAGATTCCGGGCAAAAATCGGGAAATGTAATTTTATTGATGGACGAAGAAGGGCAATAGCAAAGCATCCAGGAGCGATCCGATGGCTGCAAGCCATCGGATCGCTTTGTCTCACCATACATCGCTATATTTGCCCAATAAACGCATTGCACATGCCGAAAAAACTCCCCCTGGGGCTACAGGACTTCCGCAGCATCATTGAAGGCGACTACAAGTACATCGACAAAACCCGGTATTTGTACCAAATGGCGTCGAGCGGCAAGTACTATTTTCTTTCAAGACCAAGGCGTTTCGGTAAATCCATCACCATCGCCACGCTGCACGAGTTGTACAGCGGCAGCCGGGAGCTGTTTGAGGGCTTGTGGATACAGGACCAGTGGGACTGGAGCCGGAAAAACCCGGTGCTGCGCATTTCTTTTACCGCCATTTCCTTTCAGAGTCTGGGTCTGCGCCCGGCCATCGAGCAGGAGTTCCGGCAAATAGCGGCCAAGCAAAATATCGCGTTGGAAACGCAGGGCGTCGGCGCCCAGTTTCGCGAACTCATCTACCGGATGTCTGCTGGCGGCAAGGTGGCGGTGATGGTCGATGAGTACGACGCGCCCATCATCCATTATCTCGGCACGGAGCTGGAAAAAGCCAAAGAAAACCGTGAGGTGCTCCGGGAAATGTACACGGTGCTAAAAGATTCCGATCCGATGCTGGAATTTGTTTTCCTCACGGGGGTGAGCAAATTCAGCAAAACGGGCATCTTTTCCGGCCTGAACAACCTCACCGACCTGAGCATGCACCCCGAATACGCCACCATGCTGGGCTACACACAGGCGGAAATGGAGCACAATTTCAGCGAGGAGATCGAAGCCACCGCCCAACACATGGGCCTGACGCGCAGCACCCTGCTGGAGGACGTGCGTGTGTGGTACAACGGGTATCGTTTCGAAGAAAAAGCGGAGACGGTTTACAACCCTGTATCCATTAACAATTTTTTCAGCGTCAAAAAATTCGAAAACTTCTGGTTTGCCACCGGCACGCCCACTTTTCTGATCAACCTGCTCAAAAAAGAGGGCATTTACGAACTCCGCTTTCCGCCCGTGAACCCCAGCGGCTTTGAGACCTTTGAATTAGATCGGCTGAAAATAGAGGCCATTTTGTTCCAAACGGGCTACCTGACCATCCAGTACCGCGACGCAGACGGGCTGATCCAGCTTGACTACCCCAATAAGGAGGTGCGCGACTCCATGCTCGAAAACCTGATTGAGGGTTTCACCGGGGTGCACGTTGAACGTTCCACAGCATTGATCATTCGCCTGCGCAACGCCTTCATTGCCAATGACCTGGAACAGGTGATGCGCATCCTGCAAGCTGTTTTTGCCGAAATCCCCTATTCCCTGCACGACAAATACCCCGAAAAGTTTTTCCACGCCGCCATCCACCTGCTGTTCACCTACATGGGCATCCGCATCCACAGCGAAGTGTGCACCGCCGACGGGCGGGTGGACAGCATGGTGGAAACACCCACACACGTGTACATGCTGGAGTACAAACTCGACAAAAGTCCGGAAGAGGCCCTGGAACAAATCAGGCGTAAAAAATACTACCGCAGTGCCTGGGCCTCGGGCAAGCCAGTGGTGGGCGTCGGGGTGAATTTTTCGAGCGAAACGAAGAATATTGAGGGTTGGGTGGCGGAGGAGATGGGGAATGCGGAATAGGGGGAATGCGGAATGCGGAATTTGCGCTGCTTTTGGTTGAAAGAGGTTGTTTTGGACAGGATGAACAGGACGGTAGGAGCGATCCGATGGCTGCGAGCCATCGGATCGCTTAATACAATGAATCGAATTACTTTACAATTACCAATTTCTGGTAGTAGCGCATCGAGTCTTTTTCGATGCTCAGGTAATACTGTCCGTTGTGAAACCCTTGCAAATCCAGCAACGCATTTTGTTGTGCGATGGTAAATGTTTTTACCAGTTTGCCGCTTGCATCCAACACGGACACGAGAGCGGGGCTGTTCAACACTTCGGGGAATTCAATGGTGCAAACATCGGTGGCAGGGTTCGGGTAAATGCGGATGCCGGCTGCGGCAGCTTCCAGGTTGTTAACACCCACTTTTCCGCCGAACTTCACATCGTCCCAGTAGTAGGTTCTTTCACCGGTGACAGCGCCGGGAGTGCCGAAGTTGAAAAAGATGGACACCTTGTTGTACGTATTGGTGAGGTTGATGGGGGCAGTGCCCGGGGCCTGGTTGCTGAAGTTGAACTCCAGGGTTTCCCATTGACCTGCCAAGGTGGTGTTCGCTTCTGTTTCCACGCTGATGGTCGGGTTCGACGCATCTTCCACTTTCAGGCGAATGGGCGTACCGGATACGGGCGACCACACCCGCACATTCATTTTGGTGTTGCCCGCAGTGAATGGTATCGGTTGAGCCAGACCGCTGCCGCCGTTGGTGGTACCCGCCCAGAGTTCGGCTCCGGCCGTTTTGACCGCTTTGCCCACGCGGTTTGTCGGATCGGTAGGATCCACTACAATGGAGGAGACATTGCCGCCGAAATCGACGAGTGCATAGGCCACCGTAGCAGTATCTTCGAAGGTGATGGGCAGGTCAACCTGCGTGAGTCCGCTGCTGATAAACGCCACGTCATCCCAGTAGTATGTTTTTTCGCCTGCACTGGCTCCGGGAGCGCCAAAGTTGAAGAAAATAGACACTTTGTCGTAAGTGTTGGCCGGGTTGAGGGTGGCCGTACCGGGTGCAGGGTTGCTGAAATTGAACTCCAGGGTTTCCCAGACGCCTGCGGCGGTCGTTTGTACCTCTGTCTCTACGCTGATGGCGCCATTGGCGGCATTTTCCACTTTCAGGCGTACAGGGGTGTTGGCGTCGGGCGACCATACACGCACGGTCATTTTGGTGTCGGCTGCCGTAAATGGAACGGGTCGGGCCAGGCCGCTGCCGCCATTGGTGGTGCCCGCAAACACTTCGGCCGTGGCGCTTCTGATGGCCTGACCGACAAGGTTGGTCGGGTCAGTAGGATCCTGAACGATGGAAGAGGTGTTGCCACCAAAGTCAACGAGGGCGTAGTTGATACTGGCGGTATCCTGGAAAGTGATGGGCAGGTTGACTTTGCCCAATCCGAAGCGCACATCGTCCCAGTAGTAGGTTTTTTCGCCTGCTGCTGCGCCTGTTGTACCGAAGTTGAAGAAAATGGTGAGTTTGTCGTACGTATTGGCGATGTTCAGGGCTGCTGTGCCTGGAGCCTGTTTGCTGAAATCGAACACGAGTGTTTCCCAGTCGCCTGCTTTGGTGGTAATTGTTTCCGTTTCCACGCTGATGGTGCCATTGGCTGCATTTTCTACTTTCAGGCGAACGGGTGTATTGGCATCGGGCGACCACACCCGCACGGACAATTTGGTTTCGGCAGCGGTGAACGGAATTTTTGTGGCCAAACCATTGCCGCCATTGGTGGTGCCTGCAAAGGTTTCTGCGCCAGCCGTTTTGATGGCTTTGCCGACGAGGTTTTTCGGGTCGGTGGGGTCAACCACGATGGAAGAAGCATTGCCGCCGAAATCCGTTAGCTTGTAGTCCACGGTCGCCGTGTCCTGAAACGTGATGGGCAGGTTAACCTGTGCCTTTCCACCGCTGCTCTGGAATTGCTCGATGTCGTCGACATAAAAAGTGAAATTGGCGGAGCCGTCGCCTGCTGTACCGAGTTCGAAAATGAACACGATTTTCTGGTAAGTGTTGGCGGTATTGATTCCGGTGAAATCAAAAACCAGTTCTTCCCAGGCATTGCCTACGGTGGTCAGTTTTTGCTGTTCGAAAGCGATGGCACCGTTCTGCTGGTTTTCTACTTTCAGCAACACCTTGCGGCCTGCACCCGGCGTCCAAACCTTCATTTTGAAGAATTTGTTGGTTGAAAAATCAATCGGGCCAGCCAATTCAAGGAAGCTGCCGCCAAATACCTCTCCGGTATTTTTGACCATACGGGCTACTTTGTTGCTGGTGTTGATCCCGGACTTGTCGGGGTTGTCCTCCCGGGTCATTTGGCCACCGCCAAAATCGGTGAAGGTGTAGGTAATGGATGTTGACTCGAAGTCAATCGGGAGGGTCACCTGCCCGTATCCCAAGGCAGCCAACAATGATAAAGCAATAATGAAAAAGTACTTCATGATTTAAAATTTTGCAATAGTTAAAAAAACTGTCAGAACTCGTTATGTGAGCGGCCGATGCGCAGGGCACCTGGCCACAGGTATTTAGAACTTGAGGTTTTGGTGCATGTCCCAAAGCCCCCAACAAGCGCCCACGTCGCCCTCGGCACCTACTTTCCAGGACTCATCAAAAGAGGAGAAGTAGAACATCTCAATGTTTTCTTCGCGCGACCATTGTTGGGCGTTGATGAAGTATTTCATGGCATGGAGTGCAGAGGGTTCGGCGCCATCAAGGCTTTTTCCGTGGCTTGGCCAGCCGGTTTCGGTGATGATCACTTTTTTGCCGTTGGCGGCCTGCATTGCCTGCCGGTACATTTGTTTCATGTACACCAAGGAATAGTCGATGTGGCAGCCCTCCCAAAAAGGATAGCAATTGGCCAGGATGACATCGCAGGCTTCGGTGATGCGGGGGCAATCGGTGAACTCGTAATAGGCATCCACATAGCCAACGGGCACGTCGGGGATGGCATTTTTTACGCGGTGGATGTACTCCAGCAGTTCGTCTTCGCTCAGTTCTTTGCGATACAGCACTTCGTTGCCCACGGCGGCAATGTCTACGTATCCTGCCTGGGCCAATTGAATCAAGCCTGCGATCTCCTGTTCGTTCAGGTCTTTGTCTTTTCCGAGCCAGGCACCAACCAGGGTTTTCAGGCCGAGTTCCCGGGCTACCTGTGGCACCAATTCATTGCCTTCGATACACGAAAACGAGCGCACCCATTTGGTGTAAGGTGCGATGATTTGCATGCGGCGCCGGATTTGGTCGGCTGTCAACACATCGCCTGGTTGTTGCCCCTCTTCGTAAGCGCTGTAGCACAGGCCGTGCATGCCCTGTTCCAATGTTTGCCGGAAAAGGTTTTGCACCTGTTCGGGCGATTGGCCGGAATAATCGGTACCCGAGAGGGTTAAATGTTTTCCTTGTCTGAATGACATCGTTTTATGGTGGTTTTAGCGTGAAACAGGCAGATATATTGGATACTGGTTTCAACCAAATTTTTGTTTTTCATGTATATCCCACAAGCCCCACTGGGTGCCTACTTCTCCTTCGTGGTGGAATTTCCAGGATTCGTCAAAAGAGGAGAAGTAAAACAGCTCGATGTTGTTTTCTTTTGCCCAGTGTTGGGTGTTGATGAAGTACTTCATTGCATTGTCGGCCGAAGGATTGGCCTCCTGTACCATTTGGCCTTTGCTTGGCCAGCCGGTTTCGGTGATGATCACTTTTTTGCCCCTGGCAGCCTGTGTGGTCAGTGCGTACATGTGTTGCAGGTACTGCAAAGCGTGTTGGTTATCGGCACCTTCCCAGAACGGGTAGCAGTTGATCAGCACCACGTCGCAGGCGTCTATCAAAGCGGGTTTTTCCAGGAAATGAAAGTAGGTGTCCACATAGCCCAGCGGAATGTGTTTGGGCAATAATGCCCTCACCCGCTGCATGTATTGGATCACGTCTTGTTCGGAAAGTTCATTGCGCTGCAATACTTCGTTGCCCACGGCGGCTATGTCTACCAATCCGGCTTCGGCCAATTGGACGAGTGCTTTTATTTCCCGCTCGTTTCGCTCCATATCCTGGCTTATCCAGGCCCCTACCATTGTTTTCAGGCCTTTTTCACGGGCTATTTGGGGAATCAGTTCGTTGCCCTGTGTGCAGGCAAAAGTGCGTACCCATGTGGTGTAGGGCGCAATGATGTCCATCCGGCGGCTAATTTGACCTTCAGACAACAAATCGCCCGCCCGCTGGCCTTCCGTGTACGGGCTGAAGCACAACCCGTGCATGCCGTTGTGGAGTGTTTGTGCGAACAGGGACTTGATTTGCGCAGTTGTTTTGCCGCTGAAGTCCAATCCGCCGATCGTGCCCAAATTCAACCCTTGTCCGTTCAAGGAAAGCAGTTTACCCGCCAAATAAGCAGAGGAGCCGTTTATGCCGGCTTTTTTCCGGTCTATGGCTGCCCGTATTTCCAGGGCGCGCGCTTCGGACACATCGTAATCGCGCATGATCCACATAGCAATGAGTGTACCCACTATGGGAACGACGGAAAAAAACACCCTCAATCCTGTAATGGCACCTTCCGGTTGTATTTCTGCATCGGGGGTAAAGCCCACAAAACTCATGATGGCACCGCTTAACAATCCGGCGACGGCAAAACCGAATTTCACCATCCACCAGTAAATGGCGCCGAAAATACCTTCCCGTCTTTTGCCGGTGTTGAGTTCATCCAAATCGCACACATCCGCCGTCATAGACATCATCAGGGTAAACAAACTGCCTATGCCAAAGGAAAAAAACGGAAGCGCAAACATGTACATATAAGGCTTGCCGGGCACAAAAAGGAACCAAAACAGGATGTATCCGACAATGGAGATGCCCTGTGAGAGCATAAAAGCATTCTTTTTGCCCATTTTATTGGACATCCACGCCACAGTAGGTATCACCGCAAAAGTGGTTACGATGGCACCCAGGCTGCCGAATAAAGTTGGCCATATACCGGCAGCTTTCGTATCGCCATTGAACAGGAAATAGACAATGATGAAAAAGGAAAAAGACGCTACCGTGTTGAAGGCATTGAAAATTAAAAACGTGGAAATGCACAGTTTTCTGAATGGCTGAATCCGGAAGGCTTCCTTGAATCCGTTCACAATTTCCCGGAGCCCGCCGCCTATGTTTTTCAGGCTCAACGGGATGAGGCTGTCATCGTCTTTGGTCGATTTTCCTTTAATGAAAAAAGCGGGAATCATGGCCAAAATCATGCAGCCCAAGCCAACCCATATAGAGAGTGTTCGGGTGGCCGTATCGGCATTTTCAAACCAGGCAGGGTCATACATCACCACCCAGAACCAGGGGGCAATGACCCAGGCCCACTGCCCGATCCACTGTGCCACGGCCATGATGTTGGTGCGCTCGTGGAAATCATCGCTCATTTCATAACCCATCGCCACATAAGGCACACTGAAAATGGTGAGCCCGGAATAAAATACAAAAGACCAGAGCAGGAAATAGGTAAAGTTGTATTCCACGCTGTTTTCCCGGTGCAACTGCCACATCGCAACAAACGATATGCCCATAATGACAGCACCTACAAAGACATATTGTCTGCGCCTGCCCCACGTGGAGCGGGTATTGTCGGTGATGAATCCCATGATGGGGTCGGTAATAGAATCGTACACCCGGGGCAGGAAAAACAGGATGCCCCACATCCAGCCCGGAAAACCCAAATCCTGCACCAGCACAACCATGAATATCCCCAAGGCAGCGGGGAACATTTGATTGGCGAGCATACCCAATCCGAAGGCAACTTTTTGCCCAAAAGGCACTTTGTGCGTTGGTGTAGCTGAAGTACTCATGGTTTCCGTTTCATTTATGAATGATGATGGTTTGAATCGCTTTGTCACTGATTTTCAGTTGGGTCGATTTGTCGCCCAACGAAAGCACAATGTTCATTTCTTTTTCTGAAGGGTTAAAAACCACTACGGCAATGGATCCGTCGGGGTTTTGGGCGGCCGTAACCTGCAGGGTGTTGTCGGCATGTTCAAATCCGATGCGCACCGCTCCCGGCCGGATAAACCTGCTGAAATGGGCCATTGTGTAATAGAGTGGGGTGAAGTACACCTGATCTGCCTCGGGGTCGACGATGACGGGGGCGGTACACCAGTTTTTGAACCAGTTGGGGCCGCCCTGCCGATCCAGCACCATGTTCCAGTCAATCCAGCCGTCCACCCAGTTGTTGAGGCAGCCGATGATGTCCCCGGCATAGCGGTTGACCGGGGCGTATTTAGGGTGCAAGGGTTTGTCCTTTTCAGGTGCCCAGTCCCAACCCCAGTCAGTAGCTTCTTTGCGCCAGTACCAGGCGTCGTCTTGCCAGTGGGGTACTTCGGCGTCCACGCAGGCTTCCGTTTGGATCAAATGCTTATCAGGCGCTTTGTGGTGCGCATATTGCAACACCTCGGGGAATACCTCGAAGGTGCTGGCATACCAGTGTATGGCGGTGCCGTGGTAGTATTTGGAGGAGGCTTCATCCTGGTACATCACATCCACCCATTCCTGCAAGTGTTCGCGGTTCTGGTCGTAGCCTAATATTTTCACGTGGCCTTTTCCGTGGGCTTCGAGCGTTGGACCCAGGTGGTGTTGCACAAACAGGGTCATTTCTTCCGGCGAAAAGAGCATGCTTTCCCAGTTGTTGCCATTGCCGAGTGGTTCATTTTCCACGGTAATGCCCCAGATATCGATGCCTTCCGCTTTGTACGCATCAATGTATTTGGAGAAAAACAAGGCCCACGTATCGTAGTATTCCGGCAACAATTTACCGCCCACCCACTGGTTGTTATCTTTCATCCAGGGTGGGGCAGTCCAGGGGGAAGACAGGATTCTGAACCCGTCTTTGGACACGGCCATGGCATCCTTCATCATGGGGATGATGTCGTCCTGGTCTTCCTTCACGGAAAAATTGTTCAGTGCCTTATCGCCTGCTACAGGCGCATAGGAATATTGACCCAAAGAAAAGTCGCAGGAGTTGATGTGGGTGCGGGTCAGGGAGTAGCGGGCACCATTTTCTCCGAAATAGGCTTCTGTTATTTTGTCGCGGTTTGCCTTGCTCAGTTTGTTCATTAAGGAGGCCGACGCCTCTGTGAACGACCCGCCGAACCCGGTGATGGTCTGAAATTTTTCACCGGGCAACAGCTTGATGGTTGTCGCTTGTTCTGCGGCGGGAAATTCGGTTATCTGCCGGAGCTTGTTGCCGCTTGCCGACGTTTCAAATACGTCGACAACCAATCCCGGTTTTACGGGAGGCAGCGACACGTGTTCGAGCAATGCCGCCTGGTTTCCGCCATGGGTTTTGGTGATGGGCTGTTCGCCTCTTGAAAGGCTTTTAAAAACACCCTTGTCCACCAAGTCCCATACCGCATATTTGGCTTTGCCGTCTACGGTGAACAAGCCGAAGTGGTTTTCCGAGCCACCGGGGTTGGCTGCGTCTTTCCAGATTTCATCAAAGGCCTCAAAGAAAAAGCAGGCGATGCCCTCCCGGTTGGTCCACTCGCGCATCAGGTGGTAATAAAGCCCTGCCTTGTATTCGTCGGTGGCTTTGGAGCCATTGTCCCCGTAGTGTTCATTGGAAGCGGTGGCCCAGCCGGTTTCACCGATGTGGATGGGTTTTTGAATACCCAGTTGCTTCATGTACGTTGCGACGCTTTGGTATTGCGACACGGCATAGTCCCGCGCACGGGCCATGGCAGCGGCCACTTTAGCGGAATCGGACAGCGCGTTTTCATGCTCGAAATTGCCCCAAAAGGCGGGATTGTAGTGGGTGTCGTGCATGGGATAAGTATGCATAGACACGTAATCAACCGCTTCGAGCAGTTTTGTCAAGTCTTCCACATGGTATTCAGCGCCTCCACCGCCCCAGGAGGCAAAATTATCGGAGCTGGTAATCCACAAGTCCCTGGGCAGGGTGCCGGCTTTTTTCAGCGCTTGCAGTTGGTTCACGTATTTGAGCACCACCCAGGGCTGCACGTAGTAACTGGCGGCCCATTTGACCATGGCTTCGTTGCCCACGGCGATGATTTTTACGATGTCGGGGTACTGCGTAGCCATGTCCACCGCCCGTTGAATTTCGGCGGCATTGGCTTCGGCGTCTTCGTCGTTGTGGTGGGGGTGATTTGTCCAGGCGTTTTTACAATCTATCCACGCGCCGAGCATGACGTACATCTCGAAGCGGGGGTCTTCCTGCTTCAAGGCGCGAATGGCAGTGAGCAGGTTGGCGGCTTCTGCGTATCGGGTGTTGTAGGTTCGCAGCACCCGCACATGCATGGCTGCCAGGATTTTCATATCCGCTTTCAGTTGCGCCACCGTCGGCTGCAATTCACGGCTGTTTAGCCGGTAACCACCGTAAGAAATGGCCAAATATTGGGGATTTCCCAAGATGTCTTTTGCTGTCACGCCTTGTTTTGCCTGTTGGTGTGTGGTGGTAAGCTGCCTGGTGTGGCATGAAAAACTGAAGGCCAAAGCCAACAGGATACCCGCTGTTTGCCATCGTGTTTTCATGTTATTTCAGTATTGCGCTGTTGATTTGTACATGGAGCCGGATGATCTCGCCTGTCCGTTCAAAAATTTTCCGGCTGTTTTTTTCATCTACGGTCAATTCATGGAGGGTGGTGGAGTCGTCTTTATGTACAATGGTCAGTTTGTTTTCATTGGCCATGGTATACACCATGGGCACCTGGCAGCAGGTAAAACAAAGAGAGCCTTTTTCAAGCAATATTTGTTGGCGTTCCTGCTGGACATCCACGTATTCAAACGCACTGGCTTCTTCGAGCAACTCGCTTTTTCGCAGCAGGCAAGGGTTGAAATAGAGCTGACCATTTTTTACAAAAACGCCCAATTCGCCAAACCTGCTCAGGATGTCTTCCTTTACCTGCCCGGTCATGCCGGGTTGCTGTGCGCCTTTTCCGGCGGGCGTATGCGAATACGGGTCGGTGGGGAAAGCGCCGTACAACGAAGGGGATTTGTGCACGCCAATGCCTTCATTTATGTCGTAATAATGCTCCAGCAATTTGCCGACAAGCTCGGGGCTTTCTCCGTCGTCTACGGCTTTCAGGCAGCATTCCTGCACAGCCAACTGGAGTTTGGACACCATGTGCCAATAAATGGAACCGAGACCTTCATAGCCGAAAAATGTACCCGATCGGCCGGTGAACGCTTTGTGGTTGAACAGGTCTTCAAATATTTGCAGCACCTGTTTGTGGTCTTTTTCAACCAACGGTGCATACTTGGACTTGGCCAACTCGTCTAACGCAGCGCTCAGGTCGTTGGCATTTTTGAAATTGCTGTTGAAATGATGCACCCCATTGACGTCCTTTTCGATGATGTCCGCATTGCCGTCGGCTACCAATCGGGTAAGCAGGGTTGATTGTTCGACGGCCTCTGCGGGCACGTTGTTTTTTTCCAAAAAGCCCGGTAAATCCTTGTTGGGATACAGCAAATAGCTATACTGGTCGGGTCTGAACAATTTACTTTGCCTCAAACCGTCTAACAGCAATAAAGCGGCTTGTGCCGATAAATATTTGGAACTCAGTGCGGCCACCTGGCCCTCCAGCATTTCACTCAAATGGGCGATGGAAATGGCGTCGTTACCGTTGACGGTCATCAAATTGTAGGCATGGTACAAATGATCCGGTCTTTTGTTGGCGTCTATCGTATGTTCCAGAAAGCGCATGCTCAGGTCAAAAAACTGCTCTATTTCGGCTAACGAAACAACCTGTTTTGATCCTGAAAAGGGTTGGTTGTATATTTGAGTGCGGTATTTGCTGCCGGCTTTCCCCAAGCGGTCTAATAGTTGCCTGCGGTCGGTGTCGTTGATTTTTCCGGAAAGTAAATGCGCGTGCTGGCTGAATGTTTGTGAAACGTTGTGGAAGAAATCGATCAGCTCATCCGAAACATGGGCATGTTTCACCGCTGAAACGGCCAATATATTTTTGAAAAAATGCAAAAAGCGCCGCAAATAGCACAGCGTGACCACTGATACGCCGTTGCCCACCAGGGCATTGTTGGCATCGTTCCATTCCGGCCGCTGGGTGTTCATCCAAATGCCGCCTTCTGGAATAAAATTGGACAATTTGGCCAATACCGTGGCCAATATTTTTTCCACAAACGTCACAGTGTATATGCGGCCGTTTTCATCCACCAACAAGGCTCCGTCTGCACCCAACCTGTCTTTATTTAATTGGATTTGCTTATCTCCCTCATGGTCAAACGCAATGGTATCTTTTGGATTTTGGAGGGTATCTTCGTAGCTTTTGATGCGATAAGGCACATGGGCATACACAAAACAATCCTGGTCAAAAAGGCTTTCCAGTTGGCCGGGAGCATGGTTTTCCATAAACTCCAGAAACTTGAGCAGGTAGATGATCTGGTGGTCGCCCCAATAACCGATGTAGGACCACGGGTTATCCGGCTCAATGGTTTCCCAGTCAAAACCGTCTTTGGTTACGCGGTACGGGTTGTAGCCATCAAAGGTGGTCGCGTTGAGAAACTTGAACACCATGCTTTCTACAAAGGCGGGGTAGGCGTGTGCTAAAGCCTCCCAGTTTTGGAAGATGTCGCGCCAGTTGCCCTGATAATCCAGTATTTTGGAGCCGTCCTTTTCGTTTCGGGTATTGATGGAGAACCAGTTCCAGGGGCGGCTGGGGTCTCCGTGCCGTCGGCTGAATTTGAGCGGCATGTATTCGATGCACAACCGCGTGAAATGCGCATCATGGCTCTGGAGTGCTATTTTTCGGAGCTCAAAAAAGGAAAAAACGATGGGTAAATTATCGGTCACCGGTTTGGTCTGTTCAAAAACGATTTTGTTCGCCTTGGACAAATAGTGGATAAAATCCCATTTTTCGATCTGATAGTTGTGGTCAAAAATGCCGCCCCGCATAATGTTGAACAGCACATTGGCGTAGTGGCGGGTATCGCGGCGGTGGTCAGCGCTCCGTTGCAAGCCGTCGGCAGCAGCGTTGAGGGCCAGCAGGCGTTCGGCACCGGCAGCGATGTCCTCTTCCACACGTTGGAACAATCCGTTATCGTGTTGAATGGACGCCAACAGTTGAGCTACCGCCGAATGGCTTTGGTTTACGTTGGCGACAATCATCCATGAGGTCTCTGCGTGGGAAGCCAGCGTGATTTCTTTGTGGAGGAAATAGGCACCTTTTTCAGCTTTTACGTCTGCTTCCTGTCGGAGCGGGAGGCCTTTTCGGAACGCATCGAGTTGCAGGGAGGACAACAAACGGGTTGGGTTGTCGAGGCCGATGGACCACACCACATTGGCTTTCAGGGCCTCGCTGGGTTCGGCTTTGTCGACAATAATGGCGCTTAACGCATAGATGCCCAGTCCCGTCTCCTTGTCTAATTCGCTCCTTTTGTACGCGTCTACGAGGTTGCTGGCGCTGTTTTGCAAGCTGCCGGGTACACCGTAGGGAAGGATGTTCTGCATGCCGTCCAACAGCGCAATATGCGTGTCTGCGGGCGCATGGTTGATCAGCCTTGATTTTCGAACAAAACCAAAGGCATCGCTCATGTTCCACTCCACCTGAAAGGTCAATTGCAGGTCGTGGTTTAGCTCTTCAAAAATGATTTTATTGCCGAAAATGTGCTTGTACACATTCCGGGTTGTGCGGTGTACGCCTTTGTACCGGTTGGAAAAAGGTTCCCAGATGTGGCGGGCGCCTTTATGCTGCACCAAAAAAATGGACTTGCTTCCGGTTATTTCGGCAGACTCGGTGATTTTGTCGTCGGTATAATACGGAAACAGGGCAAAGTCGGCATTTTTTCGCCCTGCGCTGAGGCCACCGTTGCTGGAAATAAACATCCAGTGGTCGGAGTCGCTGACAATGCTCATAAAAAACGGGCGAAGTGCGTCGCTGTCTGCTATTTTAAAATAGCCGTCGGTGCCTATTTGAATGTATTCCAATTCCATTTTTGGATCAGTTAGCCTCTTTGTACACCTTTACGTAATCTACCAGCATGGTCTGTGGGAAAGGGGTCTGTGGGGTAGGGAACCCCACAAAATTACCGCCTACAGCAATATTCAGGATCATGAAAAAGGGCTGGTTGTATACCCATTCGCCAGGGACATCCTCCGGTTTTAGCCGCTGATACAGGTTGTCATCCACGTAATAATCGATGTAATCTTCGCCCCATTCTACTGCAAAAATGTGAAAGTCCACATCGAAACGGTTGTTGGTGTACCCATAACTTTTCGTAATGGCAGCGCCACCCGAATAACCCGGGCCGTGCAAGGAGCCATATATCAGGTTGGGTTCCTGCCCCCGGTATTCCATGATGTCAATTTCGCCACACTGGGGCCAGGTCACTTCGTCAATGTTGGCACCGAGCATCCAGAATGCAGGCCAAATGCCGGGCCCCCAGGGCAACTTGATGCGGGCTTCAAAACGGCCGTATGCCTGGTCAAATATGCCTTTGGTTTTCAATCTGGCAGACGTGAAAGCGCGGCCTCCGAAATTTTCGAAACGGGCCGTAATCGCCAGGTTGCCTGCGCCATCAAGGGAGGCGTTTTCAGGTCGGTCGGTGTAATATTGCAGCTCATTGTTGCCCCAGCCGTCGTTTCCCGGGCCGATGCCGATGTCGTACGTCCATTTTGAGGAATCGGGCAACTGGCCTGAAGTGCCGGCGAAATTGTCTTCCCAAACCAATTGATAGTTGCGGTTAACGATGTCATTGTCATCATCCTGGCAGCTCCAGAGTGCGCAGGAAAGGATGATGAGCAGCGTACTGTTTTTGAGCATTTGAAGGTATGGTGTCATGGCGAATGTTGTTGTGCGGGTTGTTGGTAGAGGTATGCACGGGGTGACCTGAAACCGCCCCGTGCATCGATTAATTGTGAAATAAAATATTATCGAAGTAAATGTCCCCGTTGCCCTCAAATTTGAACTGGAAGACGTTGTTCAGATTCACTGTCGGGCTAAATGCGGTCAACGGGATATCAATACTCGACCAGCCGGATGAGGGTACGGTCAGTGCATAAGGTTTTTCTGCCGGGCCCGGACTAATGAGGAATACGTTTAAGGTTGTGGAATTGGCCGTCCAGAAATCGAGGTGCAGGAAGGTCATGTTGCTCACATTCTGGTTGCTGCCCAATTGAATGCCCTGGTAGTTCAGTCCGGTGTGCAACAGCGTATTGTTGCCGGCAATCGGAACCTGGGTGACCTTGGTAGCCTGTCCCCAGTTGGGGTTGAGGTCGGTGCCGGCGATGTTGGTGTAGGCGTCGCTGAATACCGAGATGACGTTGGCTGCATTATAGGTTGGCGTTGGCGCAGCAGTGGTTGGAGTAGTGCCACCGCTTGTTTCTTTGTAGAAGTAGAGGTTGTCTAAGTACACATCGCCGTTGCCGTCAAATTTGAACTGGATCAGGTTGTTGAGGTCAACGGGAGAAAAATTGGCCAGGGGAATGTCCACACTGGACCATCCGTTGGTGGGTACCGTGAGCACAGATGGTTTCTCTATCGGGCCGGGGCTGATGAGGGAAACGCTCAGATTTGTAGCGTTACCAGACCAAAAATCGACGTGCAGGTGGGTCATACCGGATACATTGATGTTGCTGGCGAACTGTGTCCCCTGGTAGTTCAAACCGCCATAGCGCAAGGTGTTGTTGCCGGCTACGGGCACCTGGGTAACTACTGTCGCCTGTCCCCAGTTCGGATTAAAATCCGTTCCCGGGACGTTGGTGTATGTGTCGCTGAAAATGGAGATCACATCAGCAGGGTTGCGGGTAGGATTTGGTGCCGCAATGGTTGGTGCGGTGGGCGCAGTGGATCCGGCGTTGTAGAAGTACACATTGTCAATGTACACGTTTGGCACGTCGCCAGACAGCACCAATTGGGCGAGGTGTGCTCTGTTGACCAGCCCGGTGAAATTGGACAGCGGGATGTCCAGACTCACCCATTGTTCGGAAACGAGGGTTGGGCGGGTGAACGAAAGTTCGTGGGAGGAGTCGTCGCCTCCGCCGAAAGTGCCATTGGCACCGAAATCGACGAGCAGCACCTTGAATGCAGCTGGAAGTTCGGTGGGATCGGGCGTCCAGATGTCGATGTGGAAGTGCGTCATGGCCGTCGCGTTGATGGGCTGCGAGGTAAACTCAATGCCCACAAAATTGAGGGCGCTGTACCGTTTCACATCGTCTCCGGCAATTTGCAGGTCAAAATCTTCTGCGGTGGAAAACTGCCAGCGGGTGTTCCAGGTGTCTACATTCACATTGGTGTACGCGTTGCTGAACAGGGAAATGACGCTGTCGGCATCAACTGTTGGCGTGGGTGCCGGGGTGGTGGGGTCTACCGCCTGACCTAGAGACTTGAGGGTCATGGAACCCAGAGCGTCTGCGTCGCCCAATTTGGCGGTGATGACGGCATCACCGGCGTCCAGTACCGATACGACGCCCGTGCTGCTTACCGTAGCCACCGAGGGGTTGGAGGAGGCAAAAGTGAAAAAAGCGGGGCTGGTTTCGATGGTTTGGTCAATACCGGTAGGTAAGTTAACGGTGACCTTCAACCCGCCAATGTTCAGTTTTTGACCCGTGACCACCGAGAACACTTGATCCTGCCCATCCAGTATGGAGGCCCTCGGGTGGGCAAGGGTGCCTAATTTTTCAAACTTCAGTTCGTCGATCCAAAAAGTATAGCCCAGACCCTCTTCCGGGCCTTCGGAGTAGAAGAACATGCCCCTTTCCTGGGTCATTCTGGAGGGTTCCGGGATGGGAATGATGTATTGTTGCCAGTTGGTGTTGACGGCCACTGCTTTTAATGTGGTTTGAAATTTGGATTCACCAAAGTCATTTCCGAAACCGACCACGTCAATGGTGCCCGATTTGGATCCCCTTGCCCAGAACGTGAGGGCATCGTAGCCCGACAGGTCGCGTCCCACAGAAGTAAAATAAGCGCCACCTGCGTACGCTCCCTTGGGATCACCGGCGTCGGGCACAGAGAATTTCATGGAGGAGGTGCCTCTGTATTTCACCTCGGTGTCCACATCGAAGGCCGTCACCTTGGAGCCGCCAAAGGCACCGTAGTTCAGCCCTTCGCTGAACCCGTCGATGAACACTTCTGCGGTGGTGGGGAAGGTAGCCGGTTCAAGGTCCTCTAGTTCCCTTTTGCAACCGACCACTGTCAGGAGGGTGATTGCGGACAGCAGGGCGAGTGCTGAAAATGATTTTTTTGTATGTTTCATGACAAACTTTTTTTGATGTTTGATTGCCTTTATTTACTAAACATCAAAAGTTTAGTAAACGTTTGCTAATTAATTGCCAATGCTGATTTGTAAATAGGTTTGTATTTCCCATTCCTGTCCATTGTCGAAACCAATAGCGGTGGGGTCAGGAACAACCTGGCCACGGGGATCAATCGTGGTCGTCGGGCTGTAACGGGGCGAATACTGGTCGAGGGAGCGCCAGGTGTAACGGAGGCCTACGCGGGAGTTGGGCAATTCAAACCACGATGGTTTGGCGAGGTGCGTGGAGATATCGGCCATGAGTTGCAGCGGGAAGGTCAAGTTGAAGTCGCGGTGGTAGTCATAAGGGCCCCAATCGTTCACTTTGACCGAAGTGATGAGTTTTGATTTTTTGTAAATGACGCGTACATCGCCGCCAAAGCGTTCGATGAGCCTGTCGTCGCTGCCGTTGGCCTGGGCTGTTCCTCCGTACAGGTTGGCAATAAGCCCGAAGTCGGGATTTATTTTCGAAACGATGCGGGCATAAGCCTCCCAGAGGTCCTGCGCAGGGGCTGCACCGGGGAACGCGAAAATGGTGCGCCCGTCGCCGAGGATACCGATCGCTGCGTCCTGGGAAGTAGGCAGATGGCGGTACACAAAGCCACTGCTCACGGCCAGGGTGGCGTCTTCGGCTATGTCGTTGTCCCATTCATACATCCAGGTGCCGGGTGTAGGGTCGTAGGTAAACAGGATTTCACCGGCCACGGTTTCGCGGTTGGCCCGCACGGCAAAGGGATCGTCCAGGATGTTCCGGGGCCGCCCGGGTGCGGGCACATTGGCGGGCATGGGGTCTTCGATGGGTTTCTGCCACAGGAAGTTGGGTGCAATCTGCAGGTTGCCTACCCCTACGGTGAAACCGGTGAGGAAGTTGTACTGGTTGCCGCTGCCGCTGTCTTTGAGGCGCCAGCCGGTGAATGTTTTGGTGTAATCTGCACCGCCCTGTGCAAGTATGCCTTGTGCGGCACCCTGGGCATACCACTGGAAAGGCCCGGAAGCGTATGTCAGTTTGAGTTTGCCCCCCCAGGTGTCGTCCATGGTGGTTTCATCCTGATACACCTCGTATTCGCCTTCCGACGTTTCGCGCGCCACCTGAAACACCTCACCTACGCGGTTGGAGTTGGACCAGATACCGCCCACTTCGACGCCAAGATTGCCTATTTTCCGTTTCACGTGCAGTGCAGCCCTGCGGGTGGGCGGAATGGGTACGGCGAAAGAGCTCACGGCAGGCGCCTGTTCGTCGAGGTCTTCGTGGAAAATGCCCGTTACGTCAAACTTGCCAATTTGCCTGCTGTATTTGGCTAAGATGGCCGGGTTGGCACCCCACCACAGTTGAGGACCAAAAGCCACTTTAAAATGCCGGAGCGCTTTTTTGCCTGTCAATTCAGCGCCGAAAGGCGCTTCGCCGTTGTAGATGTCGATGTTGGGGCCGTAGTTGGCTTCGGGATAAAAGCCGAAGAAGTCGCCTTCATAACCCCAGTGGTAGTGCCCGGTGCGGTAGAAGGCTTTCAGGTCGAAGTATTCGGCGTTCCAGTTGACATCTGCCCGGTACACTTTTATGCGTTCGATATCACCCAGCGTGGTGGTTTCTATTTGGTTGGTGGCCGGATTAACCGATTGTACGGTTTGGGGGCGGCCCCGGTTTTCGTAAAAAATCTCGTTGATGGGGTTGGTGGCCACATTGCCGAGGATGTTGAAGGATACATTGGCCCTGAAGCTTTCGTTGGGTTTGGCCTCCACGCCCACAAAAAAGGACTGCATGTGGTCAAAACCCAATTGGTCGGGGTAGGCCGTTCTGCCGGGTATCGGATTATCGGGCGTTGTAATGCTTTCGCCACCGGTATTGAAGGTGTAGAAGTCTGCCCGCAATTCGCTCAGGCGTACTTTTTTAGACTGCTCGCCTTCAAGGGCGGCCTTGTCGCCGCGCGCCTTGATCACGGCATCCATAGGCTGGATGCCAGCAAAATGGCTTTCTATGGAAGCGGGGGTTGTACCTGTGGCCAACGGGTTCAGTTGGTGCACATCTTTGAGGGCGTAATAGGCGGCGCGTGGGTACAGTTGGTAAAGCCCCCGTTCGTTGGTTGGGCCTTTGGCGCAGATGCCGAACCACTCTTCGTTCATGTTGTTTTCGCCCTCGACGAAATCGTTCTGGTAGCCGCCGTTGCTCCACGAGGCGTTGTTGTCGTGCAGAGAAAGGTTGGTGGTTTGTCCAAATTTCCACCAGCCATCGCTGAACTGGAAGGTAAAACCGCCGAGGCAATTGCCTGTTTTGCCCACTCCGGCTGCATTTTGATAGATTTCCTTCCAGTTGCCCGTGAGGTAGTAAGCCTGTGATTGCTGGTCTTCCTCATTGCTAAGGGCGTTAAACGCATCGGCACCGAACTCGGTGAACAGGATGGGCTTGTTATACTCCGCCTTCACCCGCTGGAACGCATCGCCAAAAGAAACGCCTCGGTACATGTTGGTGCCGAGGATGTCTACACCGGGGCACTCCTTGGCGATGATGTCCAGGAAAAGCAGGTCGCCATTGCACATGGCTATCGGGTGCGATTGGTCAATGCTTTTCATGGCCAGTGCGGCTTCGTTGAAAAGTTTGTACATGGCAATGGCCCGCGTGGTGGATTTTCGGTCTTGCACGGGGATGTCTTCCGTTTCGGCGCCTTCCCAAAACAGACCATAGTTGTTCTCATTGCCAAGCAGGTACAACAAAAGGCCGGGGGTATCCTTGTATTCTTCCGTCATTGTTTTCACTTCTGCAAGCAACAGCTCCCGTGTGCGGGCGTCGGCATATTCGGTGTTGGGCACCCAGGCACCGCCCAATGTGAGGCCATAACGCCCGAAAGAGTGGTTGAGCATGGTATAGATGCCGTATTTTTCGTATATATACCGAATCCAGCGGGCAGGCACGCCTGTATATTGCCGTATGACATTGACGCCCATGTTTTTCAGCAAGGGCATTTCGGCGTCAAGGGCTGCCCGGATGATGTCGTCGGGTTGCTTCCACAAACTATACGAATAATTGGTACCAATGGGCGTATAGTCCCAGTTCATACCATTGATGAACAGGTCATTGCCATTGACGGCTAATCTCACCCCATCAGGGTTGTTTGCGACGGTAACCTTGTCGGCCTGGGCCATGGCCGAAATGGCGAGAAAGGATAAAATCAGTGTTTGTACTGTTTTTTTCATTACCATTTATTATGAGGTGAAACATTGTATTCAACAAATATTTTTTTCTTGTTCTGTGTCCCCTGTCTTTTTTACTTTGAATTTACACTTTGAGGCAACAGCACAAAGGTAGGTTTTCAAATCAGCAGAAAAAAAAATAGACCCCATCAAATATTTCATCAATTTTTTTTATTACTACTACAGAATCGTACTTTTGTCGCGCTAATTTATTTACTATTAAAAAATTATGAAAAATCTGTACTTTCACATCAAAGACAGTGCCCCTAACACAAAGTACATTTTGTGTCAGCTACTGGCATTTTTGCCTTGCCTGCCTTGTGCCGCTTTCTCAGGGAAATACCTTGTCCAAAACTTTATGCCCTCCGATTATAAAGCGGGAATACAGAATATTGATTTTGCCCAAAACCGGGATATGGCCCTTTACGTGGCAAACAACCTCGGAATTCTGTCATACAATGGAAAAACCTGGGAAAAACATGCCTTCCAAACGGGCAAAAAGCAGCGTTCCTTAGCCTTCGACGACAAGACGGATCGCCTGTACTTTGGTGCGCAAGGATCGTTTGGGTACTTTAACAGCAACTGGGAGATGGTGTCGCTTACCGGCATGATTCCTCCTTCTTCCCATGATTTTGACGAAGTGTGGGACGTGTACCTGCTCAATGCAAACGTATACTTCTGCACGTTTAAAGGCATTTACGTATATGACGGCCAGTCCATCACCGTCCTGAAACACAAGAACGGATTTAACCGCACATTTAAAACCAATAGAAAACTGTTTGTCCAGAGCATTCAGGGTCAACTTTTTGAAATAAAAGACCGGGAACTCTTGCCAACGCCCTATTTGATCAATTTGACCAACGAAACCGTCGCCGGGGTCATCTCGCACAACGGCGGATACCTGCTGGTCTACAATTCCGGGAAAATCGAATTGGCCACTCCTTTCGGGGCCATCGGTAAATACGACGGCCTGAGCAAAGTCCTGCAAGGCAAGTACATCAACCATGTATTCCAGCTCTCCGACGGCCGCCTCGCCATCTCTACCCAAACAGCCGGACTGTTTCTGTACGACTTGCAGAAAAATGCCATCGAAAACATCACAACCGAGCAAGGGCTGTTGTCCAATGCCTGCCTGCGCACTTTTCAGGACTATTCGGGGAACCTGTGGGTAGGCATGCAAAACGGGATTGCGCTCATAGACATCAACTCTCCAATGCGCTTCATCAACCAGGACGTCAACATCCAGGGAAGCGGCTATGAAGCCTATAAAAGGGACGAAGGGACCTATTTCACCACTTCCAGCGGCATATACTTTTTGGCAAAAAACGCCGCCCGAAGCGTGTTCCTCAATGGAACAGAAGGACCCGCCTACGGCATGCAAAACATTGCCGGAAAACTATATGCAGGACACCATACCGGGCTTTTCCTGTTGGCCAACGGGACGGCAAAACGGATAGCCCACACCCATGGATTGTGGCAGGTCAAACAGTTGCAGTCAAATCCCGAATATGCCATCGGGGGCACATATTCAGGCTTGTTTCTTTTCCGAATGAATGCTGGCATGGAGTTGCAGGGTGTCGGGAAAATTGGCGGGTTTGAGGAGTCAAGCCGTTTTTTTGAAGAAGACCGGCAAGGGAAAATCTGGGTCGGCCAGTTTTACAAGGGCTTGTACCAACTGTCGCTGTCGCCCGATATGACCACAGCGGTGGCACAGAAAATATCCGCTGAGCAGGGCCTCCCGGTGGATGAACAAATTATTTTGAGCCGAATAGACCATGAACTCTACCTGGGCACCCCCAAAGGCATATACCGGCTGGATCAGTCCAACAACCGCATGGTCAAGTCGGAAACCTTTTCCAAAGAAATTGGGGAACAACAGGTTTATTTATTGGTGCAGGATAACCAAAAGAATGTGTATGTGTATGCTGAAGACATCGCTGGCTATTTTAAACAAATCAGCGTCGACAACTACACATTCGTTCCATCCTCCCTGTTTCAGTTGCGGTATTCGTTTAACAACGACTTGCTGAATGTTTCGGTGCAGACCGACGAGGGTGTGTTGTTCAATGCCAACGAGGGATTTATCCACTATCGGCCCGAATGGGAAAACCGTCTGGCTGCCGAAAAGCCCTTGATCGTGAGCAAGGTAATCAATGTGGCGGCACACAGCGTGTTGTATCAGCGATTGCCGTTTGGCTCGAAGTCGGAAAACCTCCCACATTTGACCGTTTCTTATCGGGCCAAAGTGTTGCAGTTTGAAGTAGAGGCGTTTCAGTTTAACGAAGTGGACAAGCAGCCTTTTCGATATTGCCTCAAAGGTTTTGACGATGGTTATGGGGAATGGACCCACGCAACCACCAAGGAATACACCAATCTCCGGGAGGGTCATTACGAATTTAGCGTGCAGACCAGAAACGTGCTGGGGCAAATCGTCACCAGCCAACCCCTTTTTTTGAAGGTGGAGCCGCCATTTTACAGGAGCCTGCCTGCCCGCTTACTGTACGTGGCCATCGGCGTCTTTTCCCTGCTCCTGGTGTCCAGATTGCAAAAACACCGCTACAAGCGGAAAGCAAATGCGGTAGAAGAATTGAAACAAAAAGAACTGTTGAGCAAACAACAGGAATTAATGGAAATAGAACACCAAAAGGAGCAAGCGGTACGGCAAATTGAAGAGGACAAAATGAAAAGTGAACTGCGCCACCTCAACAGCCTGCTGGCGGCTTCTACCATGAACCTGGTGGTGAAAAATGAATTCATGGAAACCATCAAAGAGGAATTGGAAGAAGTAAAGCAAAAGGGTAAAAGCATGGAAACCAAACATGCATTGGAGAAAATTGTGCGGGAAATAGACACCATACTGCGGCTTCAAGAAGACTGGAAGCAGTTTGAGTATCATTTTGACCAGATCCACGGCGATTTTCTGAACCGCTTGCGGGAGCATTTCAGTGAACTGACGCCCAACGAGCAAAAACTCTGCGCCCTGCTGCGCCTGAATTTGAGCACCAAGGAAATATCCAACCTCATGAGCATTTCCCTCCGGGGTGTGGAAATTGCGCGCTACCGACTCCGTAAAAAACTGGGGCTGGGGCCGGGGCAAAATTTGTCGAAGTTTATTTTGGAGTATTAGGGGTGCGGAATCAGGAGTGTACGAAGGATTAAGATAATCAAAAATAGCCTAGATCCAACTTTTTCAGGGGCTTTTATTTACTTGGTTTTTTAGAATTAACTTCAAACGCTCTACGCCCATTGGAGTTTCA